>JACDJA010000060.1_pt1 | contig 168761 bp, 132 predicted proteins | sample 7449241 | NCBI WGS metagenome assembly JACDJA01 (sample SAMN14253289, study PRJNA609438) | sludge metagenome | isolation source: initial anaerobic sludge | collected 2018-12-20 | reverse complement strand
GACGCCCCCGTGATGCAACGGGACGGGACGTCCGAGCGCTCTGGGGGCTCCACGCCCCGTCCCGTTGCATCACCGAGCCCAACAGGCTCAAATGATCAACAGACTCTACTTCCAACTGGATGAAACTTGGGGCTCAGGTCAGTTGGAGTGGCTGACCTGTCCTTGAAGTGAAATCTGGGCACCCTCATTATTGAACGCAAAATCCATTAGTTGATAGATTGTCCTAAAGGCAATGGGGGGTAGTGGAGTGGCAAATCGAGGGAGGCGTGGGCCTGCTGCGGATGTTGGGTTGCGGAATGTGCTATTGCATTCCGCTCAGGAATCGTGCGTTCTCGCTCGTTGCCGTCCGCGTTAAAAGGTCAGAGTTCGCTTCATGAACCAAGGTTCTGGATCCGCGCCTAGCTCGGCGGAAGGGCAGGGCCGGGCCGAAAAACCTGCCCGCCAGATCATCGTCCTCGGCATGCACCGCTCGGGCACTTCGGCGCTGACCGGCGCTCTTGCGAAGATGGGAGTCTATGTCGGGGACCAGGACGAACTGACACGGACAAACTGGGAAAACCGAAAGGGTTTTTTCGAACGGCGCGATGCGCGCCAGATCTGCGATGCGCTGCTTCATAAGTCCGGTGCCGACTGGTGGAAGATCAGCAGTTTCGATGCCGACAATGCCAACTTCGACACGGTGCAGAGCCTGCGGCCGGCGATCCGGAAGCTTGTCGCCCGTCTGGACAAGGAAGGATCGTGGGCGCTCAAGGAGCCGCGCCTGTGCTACCTCCTGCCGATTTTTCAAAGTGCGCTGACAGATCCGATCATCATTTTCGTTACGAGGCATCCGGTAGAAATCGCCAAATCGCTCCGCAGGAGAAACGGGTTCAGGCTGCAGGGCGGGCTGGCGCTATGGGAGGCATATACGGTTTCGGCACTGCGGCACGGGCTGCACCTTGAACATCTGTTCGTCGATTATGCCGATCTGGTTGGAAAGCCGGCGGAAACGCTCCGGCGTCTAGCCGCCGCTCTTGCCGCCAAGGGCGTTTCGAATCTCGATGTCGACGCCGCTCTGGACTCGGTTCAGGTTTCGTTGCGCCGGGAAAGAGCGGGTGGCGAGGAAGATCTCGCCCTCCTTTCTCCGGAGCAATTGAGCCTGTGGCGCCGTCTTTCTGGGGATCGGGAGTTTTCCGAACTTCCCAGTCTCTCCAGCCGCGCTTTGACGGTTCTGAGAGAATTCGAAGCGGACCAGGAGATGTTTTTTGCCCTGAGGACCACCCTCCAGGAAAACAAGGAAACTCTGGCGAGCAAGCAAAATGAGATCGAAGCCATCGCGAAGGAAAGGGACCAGGCGCGGGCTGAAGCGAGCCGTCTCGCAGAAAAGCGCGAGGCGCAGATCGAAGCGGCAAAGGCGCTGAAGGAAACGCTGCTTCGCCGGGAGCAACAAATCGAAGCACAGCGGAGCAAGCTTGCCGATGCCGCAAAGGCTGAAAATGAAATAAAGCGCCTTGCTCGCCAGCTTCACACCGACCTCGTAAGCTTGAGGCCATTTACCGGATGGATGAAGGCAAGGCTATCGAAAGACGATGTCTGGAATCCGAAACGCCTCGGAAAGTTCGAGACGGAGTTGGCGGTTGAAGCGGCGGCATCTTCCGGAACTGCACATTCGACGCTTCTACATTTCGGAAAGAAAGCTGGCCGGGCACTGAGTTCTCCGGCTGCCTTGCTGGGGGCGCTTCCTTTGCCGGGGGTGGGCATGGCCCGTCGCAAGAGGCGGCTTGAAAACTCTCCCCTTTTTGACGCCACCTGGTACCTGAAAAAGAACCCGGATGTTGCCGAAAGCGGCGTATCGCCGGAACTGCACTATCTTTCCCACGGCGCGCAGGAGGGAAGGGATCCGCACCCCCTCTTCAAGACCGACTTCTATCTTGAGCGGAATCCGGATGTTGCCGATGCGGGTGTGAACCCGCTCGAACATTTCATCGCTTTCGGTGGCAGAGAGGGGCGTGCCTTCCATCCGGCCTTTGACCCTGAATGGTACCTGAAGCAGAACCCGGATGTGGCCGCGGCAGGTCTCAATCCCGTCGAGCATTATCTGCTTCATGGCGCTGCGGAAGGCCGGAACCCGAGCCGCAATTTCAATACGGCTGCCTATCTCGGCGAACATCCCGAGCTTGCGGTTAGCGGCGTCAATCCTCTGGTGCATGCGGTGGAAGCCGGTCGGAATCTCGATGCGACATCCGGCGGCTGGGGCGGTTCCCCGCAATCGGGAAAGGATGCGGGACGAGGCCTGTTGGAGCGAGCTCTTTCCCCCGAAGTGCTAAAAGGCACCTTCGGAAAAAAGCTGAGAAAGGTGCTTTCAAGCGGCTTTCCCGACGATTTCGCGAAGACGTTTGAAAAAAGCGAGGCGGCTCTCCGAGACGCTACCTTGCGTCTTGCGAAACAAGAAGAAAAACCGCTGGTCAGCATCATCATGCCGACATTCAACCGCGCGGAAATCATCGAAGAAGCGATTCAGAGCGTTTTCGAGCAGGATTACCCAAACTGGGAGCTGATCGTCTGCGACGACGGAAGCACCGACAATACGCGGGAAGTGGTAAGCCGGTTCGGGCGGAACAAAATTCATTATCTGCAGCTTCCCAGGTCCGGCGCAGCAACGGCGCGGAACCGCGGCTTGGCGCGTGCGCGGGGCGAGATCATCGCATATCTGGACAGCGACAATTGCTGGCATCCCGCGTTCCTCACGCGCATGGTTCTGGCGCTGTTGGAGAACCCTGGCAGGTCGGCCGCACGAGCGAACTACCTCGACTATATCGTCGATGCTAAAGGTGGAATCTCCATCAAGGACTACACGTTCAAGCCTTTCGATCATGAGCGTCTGCTCAAGAAGAACTTCATCGACCTGAACACCTTCGTTCATCGCCGCGAACTTTATGATTGTTTCGGTGGGTTCAACGATCTTCTGACGAGACGCCAGGATTATGACCTCATCATAAAGTACACTTGGCTTCGTGATCCCGTTTCGATTGAGGAAGTTCTCGCGCTCTATCAGCGCAATGAGAACCTGCATCAGATCACAACCGCCCGGCAGGTCGACAAGTCCTGTATTCCGATCATAAACAACAGCATTGCCGGATATCTTGAGAGCGGTCTGCCTCAGTTGCAGGAACGGCCGGTCAAGCGGGTGACCATTCTCTCCTGGGATATGTGCAGGAACCACTTCTCCAAGCCCTTCGCTCTCGCGGAGGCGTTGAGCAAGGAGTATGAGGTTCAGCTTGTTTCCTTCAGGTTTTTTGAGGAGGAAATCTTCCCGCCATTGAAGGGCGTGAAGCCGCCGTTCGAAACCGTCTATTTGCCGGGGGCTGACTTTCCCGATTTCTTTGCCTCAATGAAAAAGGCGGTGGATGTCATCGATGGTGACGTCATCTATGTCGTCAAGCCACGTCTTCCGAGCCTGGGTGTGGCTTTGCTGGCGAATGCCCTGCGAGGCACGCCCGTCATGCTCGAGATCAACGATCTCGAGACGGTCGTGAGTTCGCCGAAGAGCGAGGATCGTCATTCCGAGGCCCTGTTTGAAAGTCTCGAGCTGGACGATGCAGAGCTTGCTTCTCCCTATAGCGATCTATGGTCTCGCATCATGGACCCGATCGCGAAGGAACTTCCCGTCCTTCTCACTCACAACAAGAACATCGATGCGCATTTCGGCAGTAAGTGCCTGTATATGCGCAATCTGAAGGACGAGCGCGTTTACGATCCGGCCGCTTATGAGCGCGACGCTGTAAGGCGCGAACTGGGCATTGGGCCGGATGACCGGGTCATTCTTTTCGGGGGGCTGCTCCGCAAGCACAAGGGAATCTACGAACTGGTCGAGTTGGTCGATCGCCTCGATGATCCGAGATACAAGCTCCTCTTTGTTGGATCGAGACCAACCCCCGACCAGCGCAAACTGGTGGAACGATATGGCGACCGCGTGAAGGTCATGCCGCCTCAGGATCGCGAAGCGATGGCGCGGATCAATCTTGCCGCCGACCTGGTCATTCTCTGGCTCGATCCTGATGTCCCGGCGAGCCATTACCAGATGCCCTACAAGGCCACGGATGCCTTCGCAATGGGCCCCTCCATCATCGCCAATGACATTTCCGACCTCGGTGATCTGGCTCGACAAGGTTATCTGCGCCTCGTCCCGTTTGGCGATTGGGACGGCATGAAGCAGGTGGTTTGCGACATATTCGACCGGCCGGACGAGACGGCAAGAATACGCGTGGCGAGTGGAAAGCTCTTCCGGCGGCAATTCTCATATCCCGCCGCGCGCACAAATTTCTTTCTCGCCGCTCATCGTGCTGTCAGGCAGATGTCGGGACCGCTTCCCGCGTCGCGAGCTTTCATGGAACGGTTCAACGAATTCTATCGCAGGAAGACCGGAGAAGGTGCGGACCTGTTCCAGGGATCGGATGAATTGTTGCCTGCAGCGCAAGGAGGACAAGGGTATATTTCCTCTGGTCACGCAGGGCGAGACTTGGCCCGCGGCCTGGGCGCCGAGGAAGAAGACGCATCGATCGAGATTCTAGATATCAGAAATGTTCATCGCCTGTGGCATCGTGACGAGAAGGGCGTTGCTGTGGTCATGCCCAGCGTGAACGTCGCTCGCGCTCTCGATGCCGCTCGCCTTCTCGTTCGCCGGGCGGGCATGAAGACGACCGTCTTTATTGTAGAGGATACGCTTCGCCAGGGCTTTATCCGTACAGTGAATGATGTCGTCGCGCGTCTTGATGTTCGCTATTTCGTATATCTGGCCGAGGATGCATTTCCCGGTGTTGATTGGTTGAAGACTGCTTATGAGACGTTGGAGAAGTCCGGAAAGGGGCTGCTCGCTTTCAACTGCGGTAAATGGGATGGCCGGATTGCGGCTTTCGGAATGGTCCGCAGCAAGTGGGTGAGGAGACTCTATGACGGGGCCTTGTTCTTCGAGGGCTACAAATCGCATAAGGCCGACAATGAGCTGACTGTCATTGCCCGTGTGGAGGATCAGTTCGTCTATGATCCGGATTGCGTTCTGGTGGAGATAGATGAACGCAAGACGGCGTCGAGCGAAGAAGGTGGTGGGCATGCAAACTGGACCCCGCAGGACCGGGATCTGTTCTACGACCGTTTTCACAAGTGTTTTGATGCAAGGTTCAAATGGCCACAGGTGCGGCCGTTCAAGGACGAATACCTCAACCTGAGGAAGATTCGTGCAAATTCCGGCGCTCCATATGAGCCTTCCGAGGACTCGATACATATGGTCGACGTCCAGGCGTTGGACGGAATCTCCTGGGAGGACCCCGAAGGAATTGCCGTGGTCATGCCTTGCATAGACCGCGAAAAGGCGATGAACGCCGCGCGGCTTCTTCTCAGGCGTTCGGGGGTGACTGCGCGTTACTTTGTCGTTGAAGATACGGCGCGACAGGGATTTATCCGTACCCTGAATGATGTATCCGCGAAGTTGAATGTGAAGTATCTCGTTTATCTGGCGGAGGATGCCTTCGGTGGCGTGGACTGGTTGAAGAAGGCGCATGACCGTCTGGAAGAAACGGGAAAAGGGCTCCTCGCCTTCAATTGCGGCAAGTGGAGGGGGCGGGTTGCCGCTTTCGGCATGGTGCGCCGTGATTGGGTGCAATCCCTGTATGGTGGAGCGGTTCTCTTTCCCGGCTACAAGGCGCACAAAGCGGACAATGAACTGACAGTCATCGCCCGTGTAACGGATCAGCTTGTCTATGACCCCGGGTGCCTTTTGCTGGAGAATGACGGCAAGAAGGTCTTCCGGGAGAATGTTCCCGAAGACAAGTTTCTGTTTCACAGCAGGTTCAGAGAGGGGTTCGATGGCATCGTTGAGCCCGAGCGTCTGAAGGGGCTTGCATCTGCCTACTTCGTGAAGTGGGACGAGCCCGCTCCACAGACTCTAACCCAACCGGCCGCATCACTTGTTTCCGAAGTTCGGTCCGGGTTTTATCGTCGCGAGCTCGGCCAGAATGAAATCGAGGAATTGAAAAGGGAGTATGCGGCGAAGGGGCTCGATAAGGAGAAGGATACCTTCGCTCTTTATCGCATTATCGGGAACGACCTTCATCCGCGCCACGCATTGGGTCAGTCGAGACAAAACCTGCAGTTCATTCTCGAGAATGAATCGGAACTTCCTGACTGCGAGAAACGCTACATCGTCAACCGGATCATAGATCCGTCGGAGGAGCGGAAGATCATCGATCTTCTCAAGGCCTCGGGCGCATCCTTCGAGGTCATTCCTTTCGACCCGGACGAATATCGAAAGCTCGGCTTCGATATGGCTGCGATGAGCCGGCCTGACCTGCTCACTGCGCGATACATCAACTCATTCGAACCTCTGCGCAGGCAGAGGGTTCGTCTGGCGCTTTATCGCCTCAAGAACAACTACGTCATGAACAATAATGGGGCGCGAAATTTTGCGCTCGAGAGTGGCCGGCATCGAGCCAAATGGGTGCTGCCTTTTGACGGGAATTGCTTTTTCACGCCCTCCGCATGGGAGGACCTGCGTTCCGAAGTCAGCCTAAATCCGCATTTCAAGTATTTCGTCGTTCCGATGACGCGCGTCACGTCGAACCGGAGCCTCCTGTCCGATTCCTTTGAGCCCGAACCGCTGGAGGAGCCGCAGCTCCTTTTCCGGCGGGATTCCGAGGAGCATTTCAACGAGGAGTTCTGCTACGGACGCCGTCCCAAGGTGGAACTTTTCTGGCGGTTGCGGATCGCGGGAAAGTGGGACGAATACAAGGACGATGCATGGGATCGCGAGCGCAGGCCCGCCTCTCCCGAAGCAGGACAGTTCGGTGTGGCAGGTTGGGTGGCTCGAATGTTCTCCGGTGTTGAGGCATTTGAAACGCAGGATTCCGAAGGTGCCGAGAAGCGTCATGTTGCGCGGGCGGATGCCATCCTCGAAACACTTCAGGCGCTGGATGTTTCCATCAGCGGCGCGTCTGAAGCCAGGTGCGTTTCCGTGCGTGACGATGTTCTCGCGGCCGAAGCCGTTGATCGGCATTCATCGGAATTGGCTCCGGTGATGAAGGCGCTGCGTCAGGCAGCCGACGAGGCGCTGGATCGCGGTCCATACTCGGTAACGGACAAGACCACGCTACCTCCCAGCGGGAACAAGCAGGACTATTGGCATCCGGCGCCGTACTGGTGGCCGGATCCGAAGAAGCCCGATGGCCTTCCTTACATACGTAAGGATGGCGAGCGCGTTCCGGGCACGCGCATGTACGAACCGGATAGTGAAAAATACGATCGCACGCGCCTTCAGCGCGTCTTTGACGACTCTCTCACGCTGGCTTTGGCGGCAAAGGTTTTCGGTGAGAAGCATTACGCGGATCATGGGGCGAAGATTCTCGAGCGCTTCTTCGTCGATCGCAAGACGCGCATGAAACCTCATCTGAAGTTCGGACAGGTTCGCATGGGGCATGACGGCAATGAAGGTGCGCCGGCCGGCCTCATCGAAATGAAGGATATGTATTATTATCTCGATGCGGTCCGGCTGATCGACGAGGCGGGCTCCCTATCGCCACAGGTCAAGGAACAGTTTCACTCATGGCTCGACGCTTATCTGCATTGGCTCCTGACCTCCCGCCAGGGCAAGGCGGAGCGGACAGCCGAGAATAACCACGGCACCTGCTACGATCTTCAAGTCGCTTCGATAGCTGCCTTCTTGGGAGAGAGAGGCGTCTTGTTCGATACGCTGGCTCGCGCCCAGTCCAGAATTGCCATGCAGTTCACCCCCGAGGGTGCGCAGCCCGATGAGTTGAAGCGCAAGACGACGGCACACTACTGCTGTTTCAATCTGCAGAGCTGGATCAACCTCGCGGAGCTCTCTTCCCGTTGGGGGCTCGACCTTTGGAGTTACAGCACCCCCGAGGGGGCTGGTCTCAAGAGCGCCGCGCGGTGGCTGCTCGCGCACTCCGGTAAACCCTGGCCCTATGAACAGATCGATGCTTTCGATGAGGCCAGGTTCATTCCTGTATGGGCAGCCGCTCACGAACGGATGGGTGACGAACTGGGTATTGCGCCCTTTGCCGTATCGCCCTATGCCGTGAAGCCGGTCTATTTTCCGCATGATGGCATTCGACCGTTCTGGAATCTCGGCAGCTATCGTGAAGGGCTGGTGCGCCGTTCGGCCCTCGTGGCGGATTAGTTTTCAATGCGTCGTTCTAGAGGAAAGATGAATATATACCCTGAAACCGCCACGCCGCTGATCGTATTTGGACGTCAGCGCGCGGGGACGAGATTCATAACCGATATGCTCAACTCGTTCGATGAGGTGGCGCTCCAGGGGGAGATCCCAACCCCGGTGATGCAGTCGATCGAGAAGTTCATCGTTGAGGCGGATAGCTATTACCGCCAGGCGGCGGCGCAGGGCGGAATCCGCCGGAAACGTCGATATGAATTGTGGGTTAGAAAGAAGCCTGATTTGATCTTCGCGATGTGGGCCAATGCAAGCCAGTCTCGGCGCATCGCCCCTGGCGCCGATTGCCGCTATTACGGTTATAAAAGGCCCAACAATGAGTTCTATTTCGATTTCTACGAAGAGCACCTTACCGGTTTGAATGCTCGTTATGTTTATTGCGTGAGAAATTTCAAGGATAACTACCTTTCTATCAAATCGCGCTGGCCTGCTCGCGCGATTGAGGATGTAGCCGGCAACTATCTGGCTTCCATAGCGCAATACCATTCAATAAAGGCGAAGGCATCCGAGCGTGTTTTCCTCTTCAATCTCGATGACCACATCAGGTTAGGCTTTGGGTACGTCGAGAATAACATTATCGCACCGCTTGGTTTGCAGCTTGATGATCGTATGAGAGCGGAGCTTTCGACGATGGGCGCGCGAAACCAGACGGAAAAGGTAACCAAGAAGGCGAGGCGTCTTGAACTGAACGAAGAGGAAACGGCCTATATTCTTTCGCGGCCCGAGCTCGACATTGAGTTCCGGAAGCTGTGTTGTGACAATGACGGAGAGGCAACAGCCTGACGCCTTGTGTCTCGCTATGGGCCCCGAAAAAGGATTGGATGCGAGAAAAATATGGAAGCTGCATCTGAAATCAAATGCAATCTCTGTGGAGGCACGGAGTTCGAGGACGTGAAGTCCCGCAAGAAAGTCAGATGGACCGGCTGCCGCTCGGTTGAGCGCACGCGCCTTCTCTGGATGTATTTGCAGGAAGTAGACTTCGGGCCGGACACGAAAGTTTTGCACCTGGCGCCGGAGCGAGGTCTCTACCGGAAGCTGAACAAGCGCGTGGCGCCGGGAAACTATGTCTGCTCCGACATCAATCCGAAACGCTACGGCTTTGTCGAGAATATCGTTCGGCTTGATCTCTGCGATCTTGATGCACAGTCCTCCGCCCAATACGACATCATCATCCATTCGCATGTGATGGAGCACGTGCCCTGCAACATCGCCTATACGCTTTTCCATTTGCACAGGATGCTCAAGCCGGGCGGCAGGCAGATCTGCATCATACCCTTCGCCTCCGGAAAATATGATGAGTGCTTTCAGGATATTTCCCCCGAAGAACGCACGAGGCGTTTCGGCCAGCACGACCATGTGAGACGATTTGGAGCCGAAGACAGGCAGCGTCATCTCGGTTCCATCGTAAGGCTGCCCGACGAGTTCGACGCAAAGGCCCGGTTTGGAGCCAGGCGTCTTCGCGCTGCGAATATTCCCGCCAAGGCTTGGCAAGGCTTCACGGTCAACACGGTTCTAACTCTCGGCAAGGAAGACATCAGACTTAAAGCCGAGGTATGAACTCAAACATACGCAGCAGAAAATTTCCGGGGTTGCGGAATGAGCTTTCGTAAGGCCGTGAATCGTTTGCTGCTTCGCCTCGTTGATCGGGAGAAGGCCCGCCATGTCTCACTGATCGAGGGTTCCGGTCTTTTCGATGTTGACTGGTACTTGCAGGAATATCCGGATGTTGCGCGCAGCAGCGTGGACCCGCTGCTTCACTATATAGATTTCGGCGCCCACGAGCTGCGCGATCCGGGGCCGTCCTTCAGCACCTCGTGGTATGCCAGCGCCTATCCGGAAGTCGGTGCCTCCGGACAGAATCCTCTCATTCACTACCTGACCCAAGGCAGGGCTCAAGGCTTCACTGCCGTTCGGCCGCGAGTGCATGTGCCCTGGTGGGAGGACAAATCGCGAGAAATAGGGAGAGGGGCATCGTTCGAGGCCGGCTTCCTTAGCAGGATGATGGAGGGGGGCAGGCCTGTCGTTGTCGTCCCGCTCGGCCATGACGGCAGGTCGGCGGAGCGCTGCCTTGCTTTGCTTCGCGTGTCGAACGATCTTGGCGCCCGTGTGGTGGTTATTTTCGACCCCGGTCAGACAGATTTGGCGCAACGGCTCGCAGCGCAGGCGGACGATATTCCCTGGATCGAGTTCTACGAGAGTTCCGCGGTTTCCGGCCCTTCGGACTTGATTTCCATTGTCGCCGGGATCGCGAATGGTTCCGATCTTCTCATTCTGGATTCCGCGGCGGTCGTTTTCGCTGGATGGATGCGCAATCTCAAGGCTGCTGCCTACCACGCTCAAGATGTCGGTTGTGCGGTTCCGCTCGATGTGGCGCTACCGGCCGATGAGTTGCCGGATGCGGCGCGCGCGGTAGCTCAACTTGCCGCGCGGGAATATCCACCTGTGCCGCCCGGCGCTTTGCCTTCGGCGATCTATATTAGGGGCGCTTGCATCGCCGGTCTGAGAGAGGATGGGGCGCTCGGCTCGGGCGATCTTCGTATGAAGATGTCCGGCCTTGTGGACTGCATCTCTCGGCAGGGAATGCGATGCGTGCTCGACGATGCAACGCTTCTCGCGCGCCTCGAAGAGGCGATTGATCGTGATGCAAGTGTTGCTGCGGATGTGAAGCACTGCGGCAGCGGTACCGCCAGTGAGGCTCTGCAGGTCGCCTCGACCGCTCCGGGTGAAGTGCGCCCGCGAATTCTTTATGTTCTGTCAACGAAACAAGGCGGAACACCGCAGACGAACCGGGATCTGATGTCTGCTCTTGGTGGTCATGCCGAATGTTTTGTGTTGCACAGCAACGCGTCGAGCCTGTCTCTTGTCTTTTTCGATGGAGAGGTGCTTGTTGAGCTCGAAAGCCGGACTCTTCCTTCTCCCATCGAGGCGCTTCCGCATCGAAGCGGGCTTTATGACGAGTGGGTGATGGAATGGCTGCTTCGTCACGCGATAGAGCTGGTTCACGTCCGTCACATCGCCTGGCACAGTCTGGGATTGATTGATGCAGCCAAGATGCTCGGCCTCCCGGTCATCTTCTCCTTTCATGATTTCTATGCGGTATGTCCAACGGTGAAGCTGCTGGATGAAAACAATGTGCATTGTGGCGGGCGATGTACCGCGACCCCAGGCGACTGCATTCCCGAGCTATGGGAACCGAGCGCGCTCGCGCCATTGAAGAATGCATCGATTTATCGCTGGAGAGATATGTTTGAGGATATGCTCTCTCGATGCGATGCATTCGTGACGACATCGGTTCGTGCGAAGGCGCTTCTCGAATCCAGTTTCCCGTTTCTGGCCAGCCGGCAATTCAGCATCATTCCCCACGGGCGGGACTTTGCGGAGATGAACTGTCAAACGGCGGCACTCGCGGAAGGAGAACCTCTCCGCCTGCTTGTTCCCGGCGGCATTTCCATTGCCAAGGGTGGCAAATTTCTGGAGGAACTGGCGAGAAGCACGCGGCCGGAGACTTTGGAAATTCATGTGCTCGGGACGGTCGCGGAAGAAATTTCGCTACCGCGACATGTTCACGTCCATGGCCCCTATCTGCGTGAGGAAGTGGTAAGCCGGATTGCTGCCATTCGCCCCCATCTCGGCGCGGTCCTGTCGATCTGGCCGGAAACCTATTGCCACACATTGACCGAACTCTGGGCGGCAGGCGTACCCGTTGTCGCTTTTGACATCGGCGCGGTCGGAGAAAGGATTGAGGAGAGCGGTGCGGGTTGGCTTGTTCCCATGTCTGTCGAGGCCATGCTCGATTTCCTTCATCGGCTTCGTTCGCAGCCGGAAGAGTGGGGGCAGGTGAATGCCCGTCTGGCGGCCTGGCAGCAACTTGCCCGCCGGGAACATACCTGCCGCGTGATGGGCGATGCCTATCTCGATCTTTATGAAAGTCTTCTGCCAGCCTGGCGATAGAAGGGAACGGCGCCTGCCGTTTCCTCCACGTATCAGGCGTGGAGCGATGTGCGATGCCGGAACCGCTCGATCGAATCCGCATGCATCTCGATGCTGAATCCCGGTGTCAAAGGCGGCATGTATCGCCCTTCGGCGACGACGCATGGCGTGATGAAATGTTCATGCAGATGATCGACATATTCCGCGACTCGTCCTTCATGGGAACCGGAAATCGATAGATAGTCGATGATTGAGAGGTGCTGCACATACTCGCAGAGCCCGACGCCGCCTGCATGGGGGCAAACAGGTTTTCCGAACTTCGCCGCCATGAGCATGATCGCCAGGTTCTCGCTGAGACCCCCCACGCGTGCAGCGTCGATCTGAACGATGTCGATCGCGTCCATCTGCATGAACTGTTTGAAGAGAATTCGGTTCTGGCACATTTCGCCGGTTGCGATCTTTACCGGTGAAATGGCATCGCGAATCTGTCGATGTGCGATCATGTCGTCGGGCGATGTCGGCTCCTCGATGAACCATGGGTCGAAGCGCGCCAGTTCCCTCATCCATTCTATGGCTTCGCTTGCTTCCCAGATCTGATTGGCGTCCATCATCAATATGCAATCCGGGCCAACCGCTTCTCTCAACAGGGTGGCGCGCCGAATATCGTCTTCAAGATTGCGGCCTACCTTCAGCTTGAAGTGGCGCCAGCCTCTTTCATAAGCGTCCCGCGCCAGACGTTTGATGGTCTCGTCGTCATAGCCGAGCCACCCGGCCGATGTCGTGTAAGCAGGGTAACCCCGCTCAAGAAGTTCGGAGCGTCGTGCATCCTTTCCTTCGGTCGCGCGCTCCAGCAAGTCGAGTGCCTCGTCGGGGGTTAGCGCGTTGGTGAGATAGCGGAAGTCGATGCAGGCAAGGATTTGGGCGGGCGTCATGTCGCTCACCAATTGCCAGACCGGTTTTCCTTCCGCCTTCGCCCAGAGGTCCCACACGGCGTTGATCAGTGCGCCTGTGGCCAGGTGCGTCACGCCCTTGTCCGGCCCGAGCCAGCGCAGCTGAGAATCCCCGGTTACAAAGCGCCAGAAGCCCGCCATATCCGAGGTGATCTCGCCGAGCGTCATTCCGATGATCCGCTCCGCGAGTATGTCGATCGCAGCGACGCAAAGATCGTTACCCCGTCCGATGGTAAAGGTCAGACCGTGTCCTTCTAGACCCGGGCGGTTGGTTTCTAGGACGAGATAGGCTGCGGAATAGTCCGGGTCTGCATTCATGGCATCCGAGCCATGGCGCCCGCGCGAGGTGGGGAATCTTATGTCAGCTGTGCGCCATCCCGTGACCCGGATTTCTTCGATCACTCGAAATCCCTTCTGTTAAGGTCTGGCCATCTTGGGCAGACACCGTAAAGATGTTTTACATGTGCATTTCAGTTATCATATATAAAACTTCGGGGTCAATCGGGTGTTGGGAGCGCGGCCGGTGAGCGGATCGGAGAAACGGCGGGGGAGGGGCAGCAGCGCCCCGGCTGGCAAAGTTGCCGGCGATGCGAAAAGTGGGCTGCGTTATTCCGCGCCTGCGCTGGAAAAGGGGCTCGATATTCTGGAGTTTCTCTCCGAGCGGGCCCGCTCCTACTCGCTGGCGCAACTCGCGGAAGAAATGGGACGCACCAAGGGCGAAATTTTCCGCATGCTTGCTGTGCTGGAAGCCCGAGGCTATGTCGAGCGTGAGCCGGAGACGGATCATTTTCAGGTCACCGACAAACTCTTGAGAATTGGCCTCCGTCGGCCGAAATACCGGGCTTTGACGGAAATAGCGCGGCCGGTGATGGAGCGTTTTGCTGCAGACACGCGCTACCCCTGCCATCTCGCCATCGCCTCCGAGGAACAGATCGTCGTCATATCGCGGGCGGAATCGCCCGATCTAGTCGGTGTGACGGTTCGCGTCGGATATCGTCAGCCGCTTCTCGAAACGGGGTCGGGCCGATGCATACTTGCCTACATGCAGGACGGGCGGCGCGAACACATGCTCGCGCTATTGAAGCGCCGCACCGGAAACCTGGATTTGGCCGCTCTGGAGGGAGAGCGCAAACAAATTAGGCGAAATGGCTTCATTCTCGAGGCGAGCCGTATCATGGAGGGCGTTTGGGACATCTCTTGCCCCATCATCGGTTCGGGCAATGAGGAGTTCGTTGCGGCGATCACGACGCCCTATGTCCGCCTCGTCATCAATCAGATGAGCAAGGAAGAAGTGGCGTCCCGGCTACGCGAGGCGGCGGACGAGATTTCGGCGCGGCTGGGAGCCGCTTAAATCCGGGACGAAAGCACCGCTTAACGCATGACCATGAAGGCGCGGCTGCCGCAAGGCAGACCGCGCTTTTGTTTTACCGCTAGGGAAAATCGCGAATGCAGATGGTTTACTTGTGAAATATAATGTTGTATATGAAACATAGGGAGGATGAATGATGGCGCCGTCAAGAGTGCTCGGATCGTCCAATGGGGGGCTGCCGGCCTTGGGCTTTGGGGGCGCGCCGCTGGGCAATCTCTACCGACCGATGAACGAAAGCGAAGTTCACGAGCTGCTCCAATCGGCTTGGGACGCGGGCATTACTTATTTCGACACGGCGCCTCTTTACGGGTTCGGCCTCAGCGAGCGGCGGCTCGGAGCATTCCTCAAGGAAAAGCCGCGAGACCGCTTTGTGCTGTCTACCAAGGTTGGGCGTCTTCTTGTGCCCAATGAAAATTGGCATCCTCAGCGCGACTACTTCATCGACGCACCGCCGTATGAGCCGCTGTTCGACTATTCCTATGACGGCATCATGCGCTCTTGTGAGGCGAGCCTGGAAAGGCTCGGTCTCGATCGTATCGACATCCTGCTGATGCATGACATCGGCGAGAAGACGCACGGCCCCGCGCATGATGCGCTTTTTGCAATTGCGATGGAGGACGGCTACCGCGCGATGGAAGAATTGCGCCGGAGCGGCACCGTCGGCGCCATCGGGATAGGCGCGAACGAGTGGCAGGTGTGCGATGCGGCAATGGAGCGGGGTGACTGGGATTGTTTCCTGGTCGCCGGGCGCTACACGCTTCTTGAGCAGGGTGCGCTTTCCCCGTTTCTCGATCGCTGCGTGAGAGAGGGGAAGGCCGTCATTGCTGGCGGCGTTTTCAATTCAGGCATTCTGGCGACTGGTGCTGTCGAGGGTGCGCGCTTTGACTACGGTGCGGCGTCCGCGGATATCGTCGCCCGTGTGCAGGCGCTTGCGGATGTTTGCAAAACGCATCGCATACCGCTTCCCGCTGCCGCCTTGCAGTTTCCGTTCGCGCATCCCGCCATCCGGTCGGTTATTCCGGGCTTTGGAAACAAGCGTGAGCTCGATGAAATCCTTCGCTGGATCGCGGTGGCCATTCCGCAATCGCTCTGGGAAGACTTCCGAAGCGCGGGATTGATCGAACCATCGGCACCCATACCGGCGGATAATGTCGCGATGGTGCTGCCATGAGGATCGATGCGCATCAGCACTTCTGGCGGTTGTCCAATCCATTTTGCAGCTGGCCGACCGAAGCTGAGGAGCCCATTTACGCCGATTTCCAGCCTGCCGATCTCGAACCGCTGCTGGTGTCTCACGGCATCGATGGAACGGTTCTCGTTCAGGCCGCCCCTTCGCTCGCTGAAACGCAATACCTGCTGGAACTGGCCGGAAGATCCGCTTTCGTGAAAGCTGTCGTGGGCTGGATCGATTTTGCGGCGCCTTCCGCGCTTGCCGATCTGGAAGCGCTCGCTTCCAACCGCCTGTTTCGCGGCCTCCGTCCGATGCTGCAATCGATCCCCGATCCAGCATGGATGCTTGAGGACGGTCTTCGTGAAATCTATGAGCGTCTTGCGGAGCTTGGCCTTGTCTTCGACGCTCTGATCCTGCCTGCGCATCTTGGTTGCGTTTCCGAACTCGCGGCCCGTCACCCGCGACTGTCCATCGTCATAGACCACGCCGCGAAACCATCCATCCGCGATGGCATGATGGGCTTCGAGAGCTGGGCCGGGGACATGGCGCGTTTGGCGCGTCACGGCAATGTCAGTTGCAAGATCTCCGGCCTCTTGACCGAAGCGATGCCGGGAGCGGCGCTCGCCGATCTGCGTCCCTGGCTTGATCATCTCTACGCAGTCTTCGGGCCCGAGCGCCTTCTTTGGGGAAGCGATTGGCCGGTGCTCAACCTTCGTAGCAACTATGCCGGTTGGATTTCTCTTTGCGAGGCCTGGCTTGAAGGCAAACCGGCACAGGCGCGCGAATGGATTTTTGGAATTGCGGCATGCCGCGTCTATGGCCTGACATCCAGCGAGCGCGTTCACCTCGCTCAGGCATCCGGAGGTGCGCGTCATGGCACACATTGAACATGCCGAGATTTATCTCGTCGCGCTGAAGCCCAAGGTCATGCGTGTCGACGCAATTCAGAAATTCGTCTGCCAGGAAACGGTAATTGTCCGGTTGCATGATGCCGATGGAGCGATCGGAACGGGATACAGCTATACGATCGGCACGGGAGGATCTTCCATTGTCGCGCTTCTCGCCGATCATCTCCTCCCGCGGCTCATCGGTCGCGAGGCCGAGGAGATCGAGGCGATCTGGCGCGATCTGAAATTCCATACCCACGCCACGACGGTCGGCGCGATAACTTCTCTTGCGCTCGCCGCGATCGATACGGCTCTCTGGGATATTCGCGCCCTCAAGTCCCGGCTTCCGCTTTACCTGTTGGCGGGCGGTGCCCGTTCGAGCATCCCTGCCTACACGACGGAGGGAGGCTGGCTTCATCTCTCGCAGACGGAACTGGTGGAAGATGCCGAACAGGCGCGCGCCGCCGGATTTCACGGCGTGAAGATCAAGATCGGCAAACCCAGCGTGAAGGAAGATGTGTGCCGCGTTGCCGCCGTGCGCGAGGCGCTGGGCGACGGCCGGGACCTCATGACGGACTGCAACCAGGCTTTCGCTGTCGATGAGGCGATCCGCCGTGCGCAAGCGCTTTCCTCTCTCGATCTCGCCTGGATGGAAGAGCCTCTTCCGGCCGATGACCTCGAAGGTCACATCCGTCTTTCGGCGTCCACTTCCATACCGGTCGCGGTGGGAGAGTCGATCTACAGCACACGCCATTTCCGCGATTATCTCCAGCAGCGCGCCTGTTCCGTCGTGCAGGTCGATTGCGCCCGTATCGGCGGCATCACGCCCTGGCTGAAGACCGCGCATCTGGCCGAATGCTTCAACATTGCGGTCGCGCCGCATTTCCTCATGGAACTGCATGTCTCCCTCGCCTGCGCCGTGCCCAACGGACGATGGGTCGAATACATCCCTCAGCTGGATGAAATCACCACGACGCGCCTGCGTATCGAGAAGGGTAAGGCTTTTGCGCCTGAAGAGCCGGGGCTTGGTATCGGCTGGGATTGGGACGCGATCCGCGGGCGAAGCGAAATTATGCACGCCGTTCGCAAGGCCGCCTGAGGTTCAAGTGAAATGAAAAAGAAAATGCAGCGAATGGGAATGGTGATCGGCGTGAAGCCGGAAAAAATCGCCGAGTACAAACGCCTTCATGCGGATACCTGGCCTGAAGTGCTGGAGATGATTCACGCATGCAACATCCGCAACTACACGATCTTCCTGCGTGAGCCGGAAAACCTCCTCTTTAGCTATTGGGAATATGTCGGCGAGGATTTCGACGCCGACATGGCCAAAATGGCGGAGCACGAACCGACGCAGCGTTGGTGGCAGCTTACCGACCCCTGCCAGACCCCGCTCGAAAGCGGAAAGAAGGGCGAGAAATGGGCCGGCATGGAGGAGGTTTTTCATGCCGACTGACATGAAAGGCGCGGGCCGCCTCGCAGGGAAGAAAATTCTGGTCACGGCGGCCGGGCAGGGCATAGGCCGCGCCACCGCGGAGGCCATGACCAGGGAAGGCGCGCATGTGATCGCGACGGACCTCCGCGACGATCTGCTGGCGGAAATCGACGCTGCGGAACGGCGCCAGCTCGATGTGACGGACCGTGATGCCGTTCTCCGGATTGCCGGTGAAGTCGGCGCGGTGGACGTTCTCTTCAACTGTGCCGGATTTGTTCATCACGGCACCATTCTGGATTGCGATGAGGCCGATTGGGACTTCTCGATGGAACTCAACGCCGCGGCTGCTTATCGCGTGATCCGCGCGTTCCTGCCCGCCATGATCGCGTCGGGCGGTGGCTCGATCGTGAATATGTCCTCTGTCGCCTCTTCCATCATCGGTGTTCCGAACCGCTTCGTATACGGCGCGAGCAAGGGTGCCGTCATAGGGCTCACCCGCTCTGTCGCCGCGGATTTTGCGGGACGGGGAATTCGCTGCAACGCAATTTGTCCTGGAACGGTCGCAACGCCATCGCTCGACGAGCGCATGCGCGCCCAGAACGACTACGAAACGGCGCGTGACGCTTTCGTCGCGCGGCAGCCGATGGGCCGCCTGGGAACACCGGAAGAGATAGCGGAGCTTGTCGTCTACCTCGCAAGCGATGCTTCCGCCTACATGACCGGCAGCGTGATCACCATAGATGGCGGATGGAGCAACATATGAAGCTCATGCGTCATGGTCCTGCGGGAAGCGAACGGCCCGGCATCATGGATGCCGCAGGGCGCATGCGCGATCTCTCGGGCGTCGTTCCCGACATTGCAGGCGCCGTCCTCGCGCCTGAAAGCCTCGCGAAGCTCGCTTCAATCGACCCGGACCGGCTCCCGCTCGTGCCGGCAGGAACGCGTTACGGTCCCTGTGTCGGAAATGTCGGCAAGTTCATCTGCGTGGGCCTGAATTACGCCGATCATGCCGCGGAATCGAGCATGGAAGTGCCTACTGAGCCGGTCCTTTTCTTCAAGGCGACGAGCGCAATTTGCGGGCCGAATGACGACGTGATCATCCCGCGCGGTTCGGTCAAGACCGATTGGGAGGTGGAGCTCGGCGTGGTGATCGGCCGCGAGGCGCGCCATGTCTCGCGCGAAGAGGCGCCGGACCACATCGCAGGTTATTGCGTCATCAACGATCTCTCGGAACGGGAGTTTCAGCTTGAGCGCGGTGGCCAATGGGTGAAAGGCAAGAGCTGCGACACATTCGGCCCGCTCGGTCCCTGGCTCGTTACCTGCGATGAAGTGCCGGATCCGCAATCGCTCGATATCTGGCTTGAAGTCGATGGCGTGCGCCACCAGGACGGCAACACGCGCACCATGATTTTCGGCATCGCCGAAATCGTCAGCTACATCTCACGATTCATGAGCCTGCAGCCAGGCGACGTCATCTCCACGGGTACGCCGCCTGGCGTCGGCCTCGGAATGAAGCCGGATCCTGTCTATCTGCGTTCCGGTCAGGTCATGCGTCTCGGCATCCAGGGTTTGGGCGAACAAACACAGCGAACCGTCGCAGAAGGCGGAATGAATGAAATAGCGGGGATGTGCGATGCGATATGAAGGCAATCTGGAGTCGCTGAACGCACGTCCGTTGCCGCAATGGTATGACGACGCGAAGTTGGGCATCTTCATTCATTGGGGAATATGGGCGATTCCGGCTTTCGCGCCGCATCTTGGCAGCATCTCGGATGCCTTCAAGAAGGACTATGACCGCGCCGTTGCCATGACGCCTTATACGGAATGGTACTGGAATGCGATCAAGGTGCCAGGCACTCCTTCAGCGGAGTTTCACGCGAGTGAATATGGCAATCGGCCCTATCAGGCTTTCAAGGAGCCCTTCGAAGAAGGGCTGAAGCATTGGGATCCCGATGCTTGGGCGGAGGCTTTTCGCAATTCCGGTGCGAAATATGTTGTCCTCGTCACAAAGCACCATGACGGCTTTTGTCTCTGGCCGAGCGCAGTGAATAATCCGCACGAAAGGAACTGGACGACGAAGCGCGATATCGTCGGCGAGCTTGCCCGCGCCGTTCGCGCTCAGGGCCTGCGCTTCGGCGTATACTATTCGGGCGGTATCGACTGGACCTTCAATCGCGAACCTCTGCGCACCTTTGCCGATTTCGTCGGATCGATGCCGGGCGGCGACTACCCGGCCTATGCCATGGCGCAGACGCGCGAGCTGATCGAACGATACGAGCCGAGCATTCTCTGGAACGATATCTCCTGGCCAACCGGGCTTGACGCCCTGCTGCAGTTGTTTGCCGACTACTACAATACCGTTCCCGAAGGCGTGGTGAATGATCGCTGGGTGCATGCGCGTCTCGCATCGAAGCTCCTGCGCTACAGGCTGCCCCGCCGGCTGCTCGACTTCGCGGCAAAGCGTTATATCCGCAAGCATCCTCATGTGGTCGAAGGGGTGATCCCGCAACCGATCCCCCATAGCGATTTTCGAACGCCGGAATACACGCGTTTCCCCACGATTCAGAGCAAAAAGTGGGAATCGACGCGTGGCATGAGCCATTCCTTCGGTTTCAACAGGAACGATGGCGAGGCGGATTACGCCACGCCGGAGCGGCTCCTGTCCGACTTCATCGATGGAGCCTCCAAGGGCGGCAACCTCCTGCTCAATGTCGGGCCGCGCGGAACGGATGGCGGTATTCCGGACGAACAGCTTGCACGCCTGAAGTTCTTTGGAGACTGGCTCGCCGTTAACGGCACAGCCGTCTACGGCACGACGCCTTGGAAACGCGAGGGCATGGACTGTTCGGACACGCAGACCGATACGGAAATCCCCGTGCGCTTCACGCGTAGCGGCAATGACATTCACATCATTCCGCTCGGCACACCTGCGGGCGCCTCCCTGCGTTTGCGTAACGTCCGGCTGTCCGGGCAGGCGCGTCTTGTCGCCGATGGGAGCCCCGTCGCGCTCAGGCAGGAAGCAAACGATCTCATTGTCGATTTCGCAAAACCGCTTGCGGGTAATTTCGCGCCCGCGGTGACCGTCTCGATAGCGGAGTGACGGCCGCCTCGTGCGCGGCGGAGGGAAGAATTGGAAGAAGGGGGGCGGTCCGTGCCGTGGGTGCGGCGTCTCGGGCTTAATGGGAGGATGAGATGACAAGGGAATGGAAGAAGAAGCCCGTGTCGAGACACGGGCTATGTCTCCTGGCGGGGGCATTGACTGTTGCACTGGGAGTTGCTGCGCCTGCTTCGGCGGCTGAGTGGATGTTCGGAGACGCTCGGCTCAATCTGAAGTCGACCGTCTCGGCTGGTATCGGCATGCGCGTTGTCGATCCCGACGGCGATCTCATTGCAGTAAGCAATGGTGGCCGCGATGCAACTGTTGCCGCCGAGAACTTCGATGACGGCAATCTGAACTTCCGCCGTGGCGACATATTCACGGCTTCGGTGCGAATGTTGCACGAGGCGGATCTGAGTTGGGAGAATTATGGCGCCTTCGTCAGCGTCGCCTATTTCTACGATGCCGTGAACAATGACGCTGATAGCACAAGGCGCACCGATCTTTCGGATGCGGCGCGCAGGCAGGCGGGCAGGGGCATCGATCTCTATGATGCCTATCTCTATGGCGATTTCGATGTCGCGGGAATGCCGCTCACGGTCCGCGCCGGCAATCAGGTCATCAACTGGGGCGAGGCCCTGTTCCGCCCGGGTGGCGTTTCGCAGACAAATGCGCTGGACGTTTCAAAGCTCGTAACGCCGGGCACGAACATTCGCGAAGGTTATCTGCCTTCACCGATGATCTATGCGAACTTCGCGCCTTTCAATGGCTTCAGCATCGAAGCCTACTATCAGTTTCTCTGGCGCGAGACGGAACTGCCGCCGGTCGGCACGTTTCATTCGACTGAAGACATTCTCGCCGACGGCGCGCAGGGCATGTTCTTCTTCGGCGATCCAGGGGCCGTCGGCCTTCCCGCGGCACTTGCCGGCGGTATTCCGAAACTCGCTAATGAGGAGCCGAAGAACAGCGGTCAATTCGGCCTTGCCGCGCGCTACTTCGTGGACGATATCGCAACAGAGTTGAGCGCCTACTACATCAACTATCATGCGAAGACGCCATATGTCTCCGGTACGGCGACCTGCGCCTTCTTCCTGGGAACCTGCCTGCTCGCCCTGCCGACTGGCTACTACGCCTACTTCCCCGAGGACATCGATCTCTACGGTACGAGCGTGAGCTTTCCTCTCGGTCCTGTCGCGGTGGGCGCTGAAGCCGTGTATCAGCCGAACTATCCCCTGATGCTGGACGATGCCATCACGGCCGCGACCAACCAGTCGGCCGCCACCGGGCTCAACTCCCGTGTCGACGGCGTGACCTATGCGGATCGCTGGAACTACGTGGCGAATGTCGCCCTTACCGTCGGTCCCAACCTCGCCTATATCGGGCGTATCCCGGGTTGGATCGGTGCCGATGCGATGGATCTCTACGGCGAAGTGGGACTTGTCGATTTCGAAAGCCAGCCGGTCGGCGTCTCGGGGAACAAGTCGGCATGGGGTTTCACGACGAGTGCAAGTGCAACTTACACCAACGTGCTCGTCTCCGGTCTGACGCTCACGCCGAGCGTCAGCTTCAATGCTGACGTCAACGGAACGGCTCTCGACCGCTCGATCTCCGGTACGCCCGTGGAGGGCAAGCGCGCCGTATCGGTTGGCGTCTCGGCGAACTTCCGAAACGCCTACACGGGATCCATCAGCTACACCAACAACATCGGTGGCGGATTGATCGCACGCAACTCCGACCGCGACTTCGTCACGGTCACTGCGTCCTATTCATTCTGACCATGGGTTTGGTCCGCTGGGGCGGACTGGGAGGAAAACAAATGTCTGGAAGTAGAATTCCGATGGGCGTCTTTGCGCTTATGGCGCTGTCGCTCGCTATGGCGGGAAGTGTTTCTGCCGCGGACGTCGCCGATCTGGGAAAGAGCCTGACGCCGATCGGCGCTGAACGCGCCGGCAATGCCGAAGGCACAATTCCCGAGTGGACCGGAGGCGATGTAGAGCCGGTCAAGGGTTGGCAATCGGGAGATGTCCGCGTCGATCCCTATGCGGGCGATGCAAAGCTCTTCAGCATCGATGCGTCGAATGTCGATCAGTATGCCGACAAGCTTTCGGCCGGACAGGTCGCCATCATCAAGCGTTATGACGGATACAGGATGGATATCTATCCGTCGCGCCGCAGCTGCGGTTACTCGCAACAGATCTACAAGGCTACCAGGGCGAATGTCGGTGCCGCCAGGCTGAGTGAAAAGGGTGGCATCCTCGATGGAAGTGGTGGATTCCTCTTTCCGCTGCCAGAGAATGGTTTGCAGGCGATGGCCAACTATCGCACGGCCTTCACCGGCAAATACACCAATCTCAAGGTGAACATGGCCGTCTCGCAAACCGGCGGGAGCTATTTCGTCAATACGGGCATCATCCACACCTACGCGCCCTTCTACGAGGAGAATGCGCGTGAAGTTGACAGCCAGTATATGACGAAATTCGTCTACAAGCAGACGGCGCCCGCCGCTTCGGTAGGCGGCATCATCATGACGCTGCAACCCTATGACGACAGCAACGAGTCGTGGGTCTACATTCCGGGACTGCGCCGGGTGAAAAAGGCGCCGACCGCGAATTACGACACTCCGGTCCCCGGTCAGGACGATCTGCGCACCTTCGATCAGACCTACATGTTCAACGGTCTGCCCGATCGTTACGACTGGAAGCTCGTCGGCAAGAAGGAAATGTACATTCCTTATAATGCCTCGCGCTTCCGCGCGAATGATGTGGGCATTGCCGACATCATCAAGGACAAATATCCAAACCGCGATCTGGCCCGCTATGAGCTTCATCGCGTCTGGGTGGTCGAGGCAACGGTAAAACCAGGCTGGCGCAATACCTTCAGCAAGCGCGTCTTCTATCTTGACGAGGATAGCTGGACCCCCGTCGTCGCCGATCTCTACGACACGAAGGGCAATCTCTGGCGGTTCCAGGAGAACCATCTCTTCATGGCGTCGGAGATTCCGGCCTGTGTGTCCGCCGTCGATTTCTATCACGACCTCAATGCGGACCGTTATGTAGCCGACAACATCGTCATCGGTAGCGGCAATGCCAACTATGTGGCGGATGACGTCGTCAGCAATGACTTCTTCACGCCGGATTCGATGCGCCGCTACGGCCGGCGTTAGGGCGAAGCGAACCCTCCATAGGTCATCCCTCGACCTGTGCAACTTTGGCCGCGGCGGCGACGTCGCGGCCTTTTTTCGTGAGGGAAGACCTCTCGCCTGAGAGGCATCCTTGCGCTGGCGGGCTCACTCGGCGATATATCTGTCTGAAGCGCCTGCCGCGCTCGCTACGGATGATGGTTAAGCCATTGAACGAACGAGAGAAAATAATCTCCGTCGCCCCCATGATGGACTGGACGGACCGGCATGACCGGTTCTTCCTGCGCCTCATCTCGCGCCGCGCCCTGCTTTATACGGAGATGGTGACAACCGGTGCCGTGCTGCATGGCGATCGCGAGCGGCTGCTCGGGTTCGATGCGTCGGAGCATCCGGTCGCCGTTCAGCTCGGCGGCTCGGAGCCGGCGGACCTTGCAGAGGCCGCCCGCATCGCGGAGGGCTTCGGCTATGACGAGGTGAACCTCAATGTCGGCTGCCCGTCGGACAGGGTTCAGTCCGGCCGCTTCGGCGCTTGCCTCATGCGCGAGCCTGGCCTCGTCGCACGTTGCGTGGAAGCGATGCGCGAGGCTGTCTCCGTTCCTGTCACGGTCAAATGCCGCATCGGCGTCGACGAGCAGGAGCCGGAGGAGGCGCTCCCCGCCATGGCGCGGGCGGTTCGCGAAGCGGGCTGCGAAACGCTCATCGTCCATGCGCGCAAGGCCTGGCTCGAAGGTCTGTCCCCGAAAGAAAATCGGGACATTCCGCCACTCGACTATCCGCTGGTCTATCGTCTCAAGCAGGCGATGCCGGAAATGGAAATCCACATCAACGGCGGCGTCGCGACACTCGACGAGACGGAGGCGCATCTCACCCATGTGGATGGCGTCATGCTCGGCCGCGCTGCCTATCAGAATCCATATCTTCTCGCGGATGTCGACGCGCGCTTCTATGGCGATCCGCGTCTCATCCCTTCGCGCCATGAAGTGCTGGAAGCTTTCCTGCCTTATGTCGAGCGCGAGCTGGCGGCGGGCACGCATCTTCACGCGATGACGCGTCATATTCTGGGTCTCTTTCAGGGATGTCCGGGCGCACGCGCCTTCCGCCGCCACATCTCCGAAAATGCGCCGCGTCCCGGCGCCGGTGCGGATGTGATCCGTGACGCAATGTCGCTGGTACCGATATCCGAAGGCCCGGCGCTCGCCGCGGCTCAATAGCAGAGAAAAGAACCGATGCAGATCGAAGCCATGTCGCTCATGGAGCTCGCGCCCTTCGCCGCCGGGCTTGTCGTCACCGGTCTGGTCGCGGGCGTGCTCGCCGGGCTTCTCGGTGTCGGCGGCGGCATCGTCATCGTGCCGGTCCTCTATCATGTCTTCACGCTGCTCGGGATCGATGAGGCGGTGCGCATGCATCTGGCGGTCGGCACCTCGCTCGGCACCATCGTGCTCACCTCGATCCGCTCCGTGCGCGCCCATGCGAAGAAAGGAGCGGTGGATTGGGACATGCTGAAAAGCTGGGCCGTGCCCATCCTGATCGGCGTCGCCGTCGGCACGGTCATCGCCGCCTGGGTGAGCGGCGACGCGCTCACGGGCGTCTTCGCCACCATCGCGCTTCTGGTCGCCGCCAATCTTGCCTTCGGCAAGGAGAGCTGGCGCCTCGGCACGGAGCTGCCGGGCAAGCCCGCGCAATACACGGTCGCGAGCGTCATCGGCGCGCTCTCCGCGCTCATGGGCATAGGCGGCGGCACCTTCGCCGTCAGCTTCATGACGCTTTACGGCAAGAACCCGCGCGAGGCGGTCGCGACGTCGTCCGGCCTCGGCGTGCTCATCGCAGTTCCCGCCGTTATCGGCTTCGTCTGGGCAGGGTGGAACGATCCGCTGTTGCCGCCTTTCAGCCTCGGCTATGTGAACCTGATCGGCATCGCGCTCATCGCACCACTCTCCGTTCTCGCCGCGCCCTGGGGCGCCGCCATCGCGCATGCGATCAGCCACAAGGCGCTCATCCGCGCCTTCGCCTTCTTCCTCGCGGTGACATCTGTGCAGATGTTCTACCGGCTTTTCACCGGCTGAGCGTCAGCCGAGAAACCAGTTCATGATCCGCGTGTTCTCTTCCGCCGGATAGGTGTGGGAGAGGTCCGCGATCTCGCGATAGGTCACGTCGGCGCCCGCCGCCGACAGCTCGGAATAGGCGAGCCGCGCCATGTCGGCGGCGAACATCCAGTCGAGCGCGCCATGCGTGATGTAGATCGGCAATTCGTTGAGCCGCGCCGGGTTCGCCGCGCCGAGCAGCATCGGGTGCCACGCGGATGACACCGGCGCGAGATGCGTGAACGGCCCTTCCGGCAGCCCCGCGAGATAGGTAAAGGTGCCGCCATCGCTCATGCCCGTGAGCAGGATGCGGCTGGCATCGATGTTCCAGCGCTCGCTCACATGCGCCGTCATCCGGGCAAGCGAATTGCGGTCCTGCTCGGGCTCCATCAGCGACCATGTCGCGTCCAGCGATGTCGGGCTCATCAGGATCGCGCCGCGGGAGCGCGCCGCCGCAAGCCAGGTCCACAGGAAGCCGCGTCCATGCCCGCTGCCGCCATGGCAGGCGACGATGAACGGGTGGGGCCGCGCCGCGTCATAGGTCTCCGGCACATAAAGAGAGAAGCCGCCGCGCTGTCCCTTCTCGTTGCCGAAATGGTGGATGCCCGTGTTCTCGCGGCCTGCATTTTCCATCAGCCGCGCGACGAGGCTCTCGTCGTTCCGCGCTTCCTCCTCAAGGAAGAAGCGGCTCACCGGCGGCAGCATGGCGGAAACGGGATAGAGCGCCTCAAGCGCGCGCGGCCCATGGCGCATGCCCCGATAAGCGGCGAAGACCGGCCCTCCCGGCGACGACACATCGTTCACCGCTTCGCGCAATCCGTCGAACGCGGCCTCCGTCTCGTCTGCCGCTTTGCCCACATGCGCGGCAAAGGCGGAGAGATGCTCCGGCCATTCGGCGGCGTCAAAGGCAGGCCGCGCTTCTTTCAGCTTCGCCGCCACAGGCGCCATCTGTTCGACAAGGTTCTCAAGCAGCGGCGGATGCAGATGCCGCCCGATAAAGGCAACCGCGTCCATTCCCTGCAGCAGGGCAGGCAGAATCGTATCGACGGCCTCTATCAGTTTGTCGCTTGAAGTTTCGCTCATGCGCCGCCTCCCGGTTTCTCGTTCTCGCGAGAGTGACCGGCGAGGCGCGCAAGGGCAAGCTGCAAAAGGCTCAGATCTTCTGGTCGTACTCGCCGACTTCCGGCTGCGCGGAGAGATGCTTGTCCACTTCCGCGAACATGGCGCGCATATTCGCTTCAGACGCCGGACTTTCGACGACGACCACGAGCCCCGGCTTGTTGGACGAGGCGCGAACGAGCCCCCATGTCCCGTCTTCCACCGTCACGCGCACGCCGTTCACGGTCACGACGTCGCGGATCTTCTGGCCGATGAGCGTCTCGCCTTTTTCGGCCATGCCGGAAAAGAGCTTCACCATCCGCTCCACGACTTCGTACTTCTTCTCGTCCGGGCAATGGGGAGACATGGTCGGCGAACCCCATGTCTTCGGCAGCGCCTCGCGAAGCTCCGACATCTTCTTGTCCGGGTTCCGGTCCAGCATGTCACAGATCGCGATGGCCGAGACGAGCCCGTCATCATAGCCGCGGCCAATCGGCGGATTGAAGAAATAGTGGCCCGACTTCTCGAAGCCGACGAGAGCCTTCAGCTCATGCGCGCGGCGCTTGATGTAAGAATGGCCCGTCTTCCAGTAGTCGGTCTTCGCGCCATTCGCGATCAGCACAGGGTCGGTAAGGAAGAGGCCTGTTGATTTCACGTCGACGACGAATTGTGCGTGTGGGTGCTGCGCGGAAAGATCGCGCGCCAGCATCACGCCCACCTTGTCGGCGAAGATTTCCTCGCCCGTATCGTCCACCACGCCGCAGCGGTCGCCATCGCCGTCGAAGCCGAGGCCGACATCGGCGCCCGTCTCGCGAACCTTCTCGGCCAGCGCATGGAGCATCTCCATGTCTTCCGGGTTCGGGTTGTAGCGCGGGAAGGTCCAGTCGAGTTCGCAGTCGAGCGGGATCACTTCAACGCCGATCCCCTCCAGCACTTTCGGCGCGAAGGCGCCCGCCGTGCCATTGCCGCAGGCCGCGACGACGCGGAGTTTGCGCTTGATTTTCGGGCGGTCGGTCAGGTCGGCGATATAGCGCGCGGCCATGTCCTCCACGCGAATATAGCGCCCGCCCTCGCGCGCCACGCCCTTGCCGTTCAGCACGATTTCCTTGAGCCTGTTCATCTCGTCAGGCCCGAAGGTGAGCGGCCGCTGCGCGCCCATCTTCACGCCCGTCCAGCCATTCTCGTTATGGCTCGCCGTCACCATCGCGACGCAGGGCACGTCGAGCGCGAATTGCGAGAAATAGGCGACAGGCGAAAGCGCGAGCCCGATGTCGTGCACCTCACAGCCGGCTTCCATCAGGCCGATGATGAGCGCCTGTTTGATCGAGGCCGAGTAGGAGCGGAAGTCGTGACCCACGGCGATTTTCGGCGCCACGCCCATTTCGTGAATGGCAGTGCCGAGGCCGAGCCCCAGCGCCTGCACGCCCACAAGGTTGATTTCCTTTTCGAAGAGCCAGCGCGCGTCATATTCGCGAAACCCGTTGGGAGAGACGAGCGGCAGGTTTTCGAATTCCGGCGTATTGGGTTTCAGGTCGGCGCGCGGCTTCAGCGTCATGTTGTCTCCGGGAGGGCAGGGTGGTCTCGATGAATCTTTATAGCGAAGTTTCGGCAGGAAGGGATGACAGTCCGATCCGCTATTGAACCGTGGAATGAGGCGGGAGAATGGCGGTCTCTCCGGCGGCCTAGTAGCGCAGCACCAGCCGTTCGCCCCGCACCTCGACGGAGGCGAGCCGGCCAAGAAAGCTCATGCCGAGAAGCGACCTGTCGAGCCCGCCCTGCGACACCGAGGCATCCACATTCCGCAGCGTGATCCCGCCCACTTTCACTTCGTCCAGCGTCACGGCCGCGGCATAGATCGTGCCGTTCGCCGTGCTGTAGGGGATGGTGTAGCGGAGTTTCGAGAGGTCGATACCGATCCGCTGTGCATCGGCGGCGCTGAGCGCCACATCGCTCGCCCCCGTATCGACCATGAAGCGCACATGCGTACCGTTCACCAGCGCATCTGCATGGAAATGGCCGGTCATGTCGCGCGAGAGGAAGGCCGTTCCAGGCTCGCCGGTCACCGGCGCCGAAGGAACAAGCTCGGAACGCACACGGTTCCCCATGTCCGAAAACACATCGCGATAGGAATAGCCGATGACCAGCACCAGCCCGATGGCGATCCAGGCCAGCGCCTGCTTCAGCGCCACGCCCGCCCGCTCGCGCCAGCCCATCACCACGCCGGTGCCCACCAGCGCCAGCAGCAGCACGCCATAGACGAAGCGCATCTGTGCGTTTTCGCTGTCCAGCGCGCCCGGAAAGCGGTTCACCAAGAAAAGCAGCAGCGCAGCCGCCGCAAGCAGCACTAGCGCCGCCCATGTCCAGTTGTTCTGTCTCATGAGTGGCAGACTAGCGCGGGATATTGAGAAAAGGGTAATCGCATGGGGCCACCTTGGAAGACAGGCGACAAGCCCTTATTTACATGTTAGATTCGAATTGAAGATTAATTCACGCTAAGTAAGAGTGAAATGTCCGACGACAAGGTCATATCGCTGACGGGCCGCAAGTCACGCCCCCTGCCGGATGGTGTGGGCGAGGCGGCGTCCGCGCTCGGCCTGCCGGCGTTCGAGCCCGGCTGGGTCTGGCTTGTCGGTGCGGGCCCCGGCGATCCCGGGCTTTTGACGCTTCATGCGCTCAACGCGCTCCGCCAGGCCGATGTCGTCGTCTACGACGCGCTGGTGGACGAAACGGTGCTGCAATTCGCGGCTCCTCACGCGAAGCTCGAATATTCCGGCAAGCGCGGCGGCAAGCCGAGCCCGAAGCAGCGCGATATTTCCGCGAAGCTTGTGGGACTGGCCCGTGAGGGCAAGCGGGTGCTCCGCCTCAAGGGCGGGGACCCCTTCGTCTTCGGCCGCGGCGGCGAGGAAGCGCTTGCTCTTGTCGATGCGGGCATTCCCTTCCGCCTCGTTCCCGGCGTCACGGCGGGCGTCGGCGGCCTCGGCTATGCCGGCATCCCGGTCACGCATCGCGACGTGAACCACGCCGTCACCTTCGTTACCGGCCATATGGCGGGCGGCAATGTGCCGGAAAATCTCGACTGGCCTTCCATCGCGAAGGGCTCGCCCGTCATCGTGCTCTACATGGCGCTCTCGCATCTCGGCGAAATCTCGAAACTGCTGATCGAGAATGGCCGCAGCGCGAATGAGCCCGTTGCCCTCGTGCGCAACGCGACGCTGAAGGACCAGACCGTGCTGGAGACGACGCTCGACCGCGCGGTGGAAGATGTCGCGCGCGCGGAATTCAAGGCGCCCGCCATCATCGTCATTGGCGATGTCGTGAAACTCCGCGAGGGGCTCGACTGGCTCGGCGCCCTTGAAGGCCGTATCCTCAAGCGCGACCCGCTCGGCGTTCGAGGCATCGAAGACGCGGGCTAGACCTCACCCCCCACTCGTCATTGCCGGGCTTGACCCGACAATCCAGTAGCCGCGAAGCGGCGTCCGCTTCGCAAGACTCTTGTGGGGCAACTGCCGCGCCACGTCTTCCCCTAAGAGACGAAATAAACTTATCCCCCTCCCTTCCTCCGTACCCATATTGATCTGATCTCGCTCCACCGAAGGGCGCGTCCGGACTGGCCGAATGCGTGGAGAGGGACAGCTGGAGTCCCGCGGCCCATGGTACCAGACCATGCCCCCGGGAGGTCCGGCGGGGAGCCGGGCACTAGGACCCGGAGTCGTCCCGGCCGATAAAAGCCGAAGGCGGCTTTGAAAGAGACTCCTACGGACCAGAAAATCGCAGCGCGCGGGGCGGAAGGAGAAACGCCCTTACATGTGCCACATGTCACATGCGAGATACATGTGCGGTTCGACTTCCAGTGCCCCGCGCACCTTCCCTTGCACGAAACCTCCGAAGGCTCATGTCTTGCGGAGCTCTTGGCGCGTCTACTCGCCCAGCGCTTCTCTTATCTTCGCCAGCGCCTCTTCCTTCGCGCTCGCCTTCTCGCCAAGATTTTCGATCCGCGCGGGCAGTTCCCGCAGGACTTCGTCCCGCTCCGCGTCGCTCATCGCGCCCCATCCGGCGATTTCCTTCAGGCTCCGCCCGCAGCCCCGGCAGACATTCGCCCGGCCGTCCACGGCGCAGATGCTGATGCAGGGGCTCTTGATGGGCTTCGAATAACTCATGGGAACCTTTCCGGGGTTCTCGGAACGCATGTGAAAGAGTATAGAGCCGTCACTTCCTTTCACGCGACAACCGAGGCGTCAATGTCCCGCGCCGCAACCGGCATGCCCTTCGACGATATCCGCAACCTTCTCGGTGGCTTGCCGCCCGTGGATGAGGAGGCGCGTGCCGCCGCCGCCGCGCATACCGCCTCGCTCGCCTTGCCCGAGGGTTCGCTTGGCCGCATGGCCGAACTGGCCGAATGGGTCGCGGGCTGGGCGGCGATGACCAAGCCCGCGGTGACGAGGCCCCTCATCGCGATCTTCGCGGGTACGCATGGCCTCGCGGCCGCGATCCCCGGTGCCGAGCCCAATGCCACCCATAGGCTGGTCGAGCTTTACGCAGCGGGCGGCGGCGCCGTGAACCAGCTTGCCCTTGGCGCGGAAGCGGGGCTCAAGGTCTTCGACCTCGCGCTTGATATGCCCGTGCCGGACATTCGCACTGGCGAGGCGCTCTCGGAAGCCGCTTGCGCCGCCACGATGGCCTTCGGCATGGAGGCAATTGCTGGCGGCACCGATCTTCTCTGCCTCGGTGCGGCGGGCGAGGGCGGGCGCATTGCCGCCGCCGCGCTTGCCGCCGCGCTTTTCGGCGGCGCGCCGGGCGACTGGACAGATGGTTCTGCCTTCGCGAACGAGGCCGTTGCCGCCGCTCTCGCAACGCATGAAGGCCGCCTCGCCGACCCGCTGGAGGCGCTCCGCCGCGTCGGCTCGCGCGAGCTCGCGGCGATTGCGGGGGCCATCCTTGCCGCGCGCTACCAGCGCATTCCGGTGCTGCTCGACGGCTTCGTCACCTGCGCCGCCTCCGCCGTCCTGCACAAGCTCGAACCGGCGGCTCTCGATCACTGCATGGCGGCCCACGTCTCCGCCGACCCGGCCCATGCCCGCCTCCTTGCCGCGATCGGCAAGAAGCCGCTCCTCGAAACCGGTATCTCGCTCGAGGAAGGGGCGGGCGCCGCCCTCGGTCTCGGCATCGTGAAATCGGCTCTCGCCATTCACGGCGGCACGGCGAGGCGGGATCAGCTCTGAAGGGCACGGCCCGTTCATGGATGCACAGCGCCCCGTTCGGCCCTTACGAGTGGGCGCGCTTGCAACGGGGGGCTTTGGCACTATTATCACGCCCAAAACAAGGCTATGGACGCGGGATCGGCGGTTCTTCCGCTCGGGGCGGTACCGGGCCAGTGCAATGAAATTCCGGCCTGTCTGCGCGGAGGTGAAACCCGCCCGCGACTGTGCCGCTTTGGAGGTTGACCCATGGATATGCGCTTTTCCCCCGAAGAGCTCGCCTTCCGCGACGAGGTTCGCGAGTTCATCGCCAACAACTATCCGCAGGAGCTGAAGGGCGCCCGCCGCGGCGAACTCTCGAAGGATGAGATTCTTGCGTGGCATCGCATTCTCTACAAGAAGGGCTGGGTCGCGCCGCACTGGCCGGTCGAATATGGCGGCACCGGCTGGTCCATCACGCAGCGCTATATCTGGAACGAGGAAAACGCGCGTGCCGAGACGACCCCACTCTTGCCCTTCGGTCTCTCGATGGTCGGCCCGGTGATCTACACCTTCGGCAATGAAGAGCAGAAGAAGCGTTTCCTGCCCGGCATTCTCTCGGGCGATGACTGGTGGTGCCAGGGCTATTCGGAGCCGGGCTCGGGCTCGGACCTTGCGAGCCTGCGCACCAAGGCCGTCCGCGAGGGCGACCACTACATCGTCAACGGCGGCAAAACCTGGACGACGCTCGCCCAGCACGCCGACTGGATGTTCTGCCTCGTCCGTACCGATCCGAATGCGAAGCAACAGGAAGGCATTTCCTTCCTCCTGATCGACATGAAGACGCCGGGCATCACGGTCCGCCCCATCATCACCATGGATGGCTCGCACGAGGTCAACGAGGTCTTCCTCGAGGACGTGAAGGTGCCCGCCGAAAACCTCATCGGCGAAGAAAACAAGGGTTGGACCTATGCGAAGTTCCTGCTCGGCAACGAGCGCTCGGGCATCGCGGGCGTCGCACGCTCCAAGAAGGCGATCGAACGCCTGAAGAATCTTGCGACAGCCGAACTCGTCGACGGCACGCCGCTGATGAAGACGGACGAATTCTCGCGCAAGGTCGCGGAAGTCGAGATCGATCTTTCCGCTCTCGAAGTCACCGAACTGCGTACGCTTGCCGCCGAGAGCAAGGGCCGCGGCCCCGGACCGGAAGCCTCGATCCTCAAGATCAAGGGCACCGAGATCCAGCAGCGTATCACCGAGCTGGCCGTCGAAGCCGTCGGCAACTACGCGCTCGTTCAGGCGCCGCGTCTCGAAGTCTCCGGCAATGAATTCGTCCCCGGTCCCGAAGGGTCCCAGGGCGTCGCGCAGGACTACTTCAACATGCGCAAGACCTCGATCTATGGCGGATCGAACGAGATTCAGCACAACATCATCGCGAAAATGGTGCTCGGCCTTTAAGGTCCGCACGCAAGAAGAACACCAACAGGGGAAGGTCGGAAGAGATGGATTTTTCGTTCACCGAAGAGCAGACCCTGCTCCGCAACACCGTGCAGAGCCTGCTCAGCGACAAATATGACTTCGACACGCGCCGCAAGGTCGCGAAGTCGGCCGATGGCTGGCGTCCGGAAATCTGGGCGCAGTTCGCCGAGCTTGGCCTTCTCGCCGCGCCCTTCTCGGAAGAGATGGGCGGCCTCGGTGGCGGCGCCATCGAAACCATGATCGTCATGGAAGAGTTCGGCCGTCACCTCGTCATCGAGCCCTATCTCGAGACGGTCGTGATCGCCGGCGGTTTCCTGCGTGAGGGCGGTTCGGCCGCGCAGCAGGAAGCGCACATCCCGGGTATCGTCGGCGGCGAGACGGTCTGGGCCTTCGCCTATGCCGAGCCGCAGGGCCGCTACAACCTTGCCGACCTCACCACCACGGCGAAGAAGGACGGGTCGGGCTACGTCATCAACGGCTACAAGGCCGTCGTGCTCGGCGCGCCCTGGGCCCAGAAGCTCATCGTCACCGCCCGCACGAGCGGAGGCCAGCGCGACCGCGATGGCGTTTCCGTCTTCATCGTCGACAAGTCGGCGGCCGGCGTTTCCACGCGCGACTACCCGACGGTCGATGGCCGTCGCGCCTCGGAAATCACCTTCGAGAATGTGAAGGTCGATGCGGATGCGCTGATCGGCGCGGAAGGCAAGGGCCTGCCCCTCGTCGAGAAGATCACGGATCAGGCGATCGCCGCCCTCTCGGCCGAAGCCATCGGCTGCATGAAGGAGCTGAACACCGCCACCGTCGAATACTGCAAGACGCGCAAGCAGTTCGGCGTGCCGATCGGCAAGTTCCAGGTGCTGCAGCACCGCATGGTCGACATGTTCATGGCCTATGAACAGTCCGTCTCCATGACCTACATGGTGAACCTGAAGCTTGACGAGGGCGACGCCGAGCGCACCAAGGCCGCTGCCGGCGCCAAGGTTCAGATCGGCAAGGCGGGCCGCTTCGTCGGCCAGCAGGCTGTGCAGCTTCATGGCGGCATGGGCATGACCGACGAACTCAATGTCGGCCACTACTTCAAGCGCCTGACGATGATCGACACGCAGTTCGGCAACATCGACTACCAGCTGAAGCGTTACTCCGAAGCCGCGTAAGCAGCCCCGGACATGAAATGCAAAAAGGCCGCTCTCCGGAGCGGCCTTTTCTTTGCGCGCTTTGACCTGCCTTGTCCCCGCTTCTACGCTTCGTGCCAACAATAGAAACGGGGAGGAGAAGAAATGAGCGAACACATTCTTGTCGCGGGTGCGACAGGGCTCGTGGGCTTCGCGGCCATGAAGCACTTCGCGGAAAAGGGGTTCAAAGTGACGGCGCTTTCCCGCCGCCGTCCCTTCGAAACCTTCGGCGCGACGCACATCCCGCTCGACCTCACGGACCGCGCTGCCTGTGCCGAAGCGATGGCAGGCATGGGCGACGTCACGCGCCTCGTCTACGCCGCGCTGCACGAGAAGCCGGGTCTCGTTGCGGGCTGGCTCGAAGCCGATCAGATCGAAACCAACAAGCGCATGCTCGAAAATCTTTTCGATCCGCTCGAAAAATCCGCCTCCCGCCTGCGTCATGTCTCGGTGCTTCAAGGGACCAAGGCATATGGCGCTCATGTCCGTCCGCTTTCCGTCCCCGCGCGGGAAAACCGCGACGAAATGAAGGAGCAGCCGAACTTCTACTGGGAACAGGAGGACTACATCCGCGCGAAGCAGCAGGGCAGGGACTGGTCATGGACGATCTTTCGTCCGCAGATCATTTTCGGATTTTCGCTCGGCGCGGCGATGAACCTTATCCCCGCCATCGGCGTCTATGGCGCGCTACTGAAGGAAGAGGGCAAGCCTCTCTCTTTTCCGGGCGGTGCCTCTTCCGTTCTCGAAGCCGTCGATGCCGATCTCCTCGCCCATGCTATCTCATGGGCAGGCTCGCGTGCCGGCGCGGGCAATGACATCTTCAACGTCACGAATGGCGATGTTTTCGTCTGGAAGAATGTCTGGCCCGCCATTACCGATGCGCTCGGCATGGAACCGGGCGAGGCGGCGCCCATGTCGCTTGGCACGGAAATGCCGAAGCGCGCGGCTGAGTGGGACGCGGTCCGCAGGAAGTATGATCTCGTCGCGCCTGACATGGCGTCCTTTGTCGGCGAGTCGTTTCACTATGCGGATTTCACAATGGCCTATGGCGCCGAGCGCGATACGCCTGCCGCGATCGTCTCCACCATCGCGCTGCGTCGCGCCGGCTTTCACGAAGTCATCGATACGGAAGAGATGTTCCGGAAATACTTCCGGCTGTTTCAGGAAAGGAAGCTCCTGCCGCCCGCCTGAAGCGAGGTCAGGCGCGCCGTGCCATTGAAGGTCGCGTGCGAAGGCGTTGCGGCGGCAACACGCATTCGGCCTGCGTGCCTTGGCCGTACTGGCTCTTGAGCTCGAAGCGGCCGCCATGGACCGCCAGCAGGCCTTTCACGATCGAAAGGCCGAGGCCCGAGCCCTTGCCGGGCTGGGCAAGCCCGGAAGCGCCTTGCGTGAAGGCGTGCAGCACCTTCTCGATCTCGGATTCCGCGATGCCCGGACCATTGTCGTGAATACCGAAGCGCATTTCGCCGTCTGCTTCCATCTGTGCGAACATCAGCACTTCGGAGTCCGGCGGCGAGAATTTCACGGCATTGGTGAGCAGGTTGATCCATGTCTGGCGGAGTGCCCGCGCGTCGCCATAGACGATCGGCAGATCGGGTTCGAAATTCGCTACGATCTTGACGCGCTGCGCCTGCGCCCGGATTTCGACGATGCGCCTGCAATCCTCGGCAAGCTGCACGATGTCCACATCCTCTTCCGTGATCTGGAAACGGCCCGCCTCAATGCGCGAGAGATCGAGTACGTCGTTGATGAGACCGAGCAGGTGCTGCCCCGAACGGTTGATGTCGTCGGCATATTCCCTGTAGGTCGGCACGGTGTGCTTGCCGAAAATCTCCGAGGCCATCACTTCCGAGAAGCCGATGATGGCATTGAGCGGAGTGCGAAGCTCGTGGCTCATATTGGCGAGGAAGTGCGATTTCGCCCTGTTCGCCTCTTCGGCTCGGGCCCGCGCGGCGTCCGATTCGCGCTTCGCCTTGAAAAGCTGTTCGATGAGGCCGGATTTGTCCTCACGAAGCGTGATCGAGTGCAGCATGATCCCGTTGAGGCGGGTAGCGAGCTGGGAGAGAAGCGCTGCGAAGACGAGCAGCACCGCTGCGAGTGAGAAATGCAGCATATCCCCGTACTGGATGAGCCGGCCGATCACGGCGCCTGCCAGCGGCAAAATCGAGGCATAGAAGGCCGGCATGTAGCAGGAGGAGATGAGCGCAACGGGTGCCATGACGAGCAGCAGCGTCGCGAGCACATAGGCCTGCTGCATTTCGTTGCCGGGCACCCAGAAGAAGAATGCCGAGGATGCAAGGCTTGCGGAGAAAAGCAGGCAGATGGCGATGAAGCGTCTTTCCCATCCGGCGACGTCGGCGGGTTCGGGGTTTGCGGCGCCAAAGGCTGCCATGTTGTGCCGATTGAGCCAGGCCGCCGCGAAGACGAGCAGAACGGGAATGGAAAGCCAGTACCAGTCGATGGAACCGGCGAAGCACGCCGCATAGGGAACCATCAGCAAAGGAAAGGCATAAGGCAGAGGCAGCTTCTGGCTCTCGGCGAACATGCGCATCTGTTCGAGGCGTATCTCGGGGCTCAGCGCTTCTCCCTTCCCGGAAGGGGGCAGGAGAGCGGACAGCCAGTCTCGCGGGCCCCAGTCTCGCAGGCCCTTGCCCGGAGCTCGCTGTTCCGTGCCGCGCATGCCACCCGGATGGGCTTGTCGCGCCGCAGAATCTCTCTGCCGCATTTCGCCGGCTGTCATCGATGTGCCCTTTTTGGCCGCCCAGGCCAGATCTCGTATTCGCGCGCAGGTCTCTTTCCGCGCTGTGAAGTCGAGGCTCGGCGAAAAGTCTTAATAAGGTTTTCCGAGACATGGTTAAGGCCGCATAATCCGGCTGAACAACATCCTTTTTTGGCGTATGAGACGCCGTGACAACAGGCAGCGAAAGAAAATGCACAAAGGAGAGGCAGCCCGGCGATGAGTGATCCCCTGATTTTCGAGAAGAATGGCCCCGTCGTTACGTTGACGATTAACAGGCCGGAGAGCCGCAATCCCCTTGGAGCACCCGAGGATGCGGAGAATTTTTCGGCCGCCGCGGCGCGCATCAATGCGGATCGCGAAATTCGCTGCGTGATTCTGACCGGAGCCGGCAAGGCCTTCTCGGCGGGCGGCAACGTCAAGGCGATGCGTGAGGGCGGCGATGGCTTTGGCGGTCCCGGCGTTCACATCCGCGAACGCTACCGCAACGGTATCCACCGCATCGTCAAATCGGTCTGGGGCATCGAAGTGCCGGTCATCGCAGCCGTGAATGGTCCGGCGATCGGCCTCGGCAACGACGTGGCTTGTCTCGCCGACACGCGCATCGCCGCCGACAGCGCGATTTTCGGTGCGACCTTCCTCAAGATCGGCCTCGTGCCCGGCGACGGCGGCGCCTGGCTTTTGCCGCGCATCATCGGCATGGCGCGCGCATCGGAGCTGCTCTACACGGGCGACACGATCGATGCCGCTACCGCAAGGGAATGGGGCCTCGTGTCCGAGGTCGTCCCCGCAGCCGAGCTGATGGACCGCGCAAAAGCCGTTGCCGCAAAGATCTGCAATCAGGCCCCTGACGTATTACGCATGACGAAGCAGCTCCTCCGCCAGGGAATGCTGACGAACTTCGACACGATCATGGAGATGTCGGCGTCCATGCAGGCGCTTGCCCATCATACCGAGGATCACAAGGAAGCGCTCGACGCCTTCTTCGAAAAGCGGGCGCCCGACTACAAGGGAGCCTGAGAGGGCGTTCGAAACTGAACAGCGGGCCGGTGGCCTTCGAACAGGCTGCGGCTCACCGCGCATTGAAGCCGAGTGGCTTTGCCCCTAAAGTCCCCGGCAACGAAAATGGGCCCGCGGCCCAAGCCAAACGGGAGCGAAACATGAGTGTCATCGGTATCGTGGCCACCCTTCCGGTCCAGCCGGGCAAGGAAGCCGAATTCGAGAAAGTCTTCGCGGATCTCCGCTCGAAGGTGAAGGCGAACGAGAAGGGCTGCCTCCAGTACGACTTCTTCAAGTCCAAGTCCGAACCCTCGACCTATATCGTCATGGAGCAGTACGCCACGCAGGCCGATCTCGACGCGCATGGCAAGACGGACTATTTCCGTGCGGCCGGCCCGGCGCTCGGTGCCGTTCTCGGCGGCGCGCCGACGCTTCAGTTCCTCGACAAGGTCGAGTGATCCGCTAACAGCAGCCAAGAGCCCGAAACCAGAGAGTCGAAAATGGATCTCGCATTCAGCAAGGAAGACGAAACCTTCCGGCAGGAAGTCCGTCAGTTCATCGACGAGCATTACACGCCGGAGATGCGCCGTCTCCATGCTCGTTCGAAGCACGGCTACATCACCAAGGAAGCCCACATCCAGTGGCAGAAGGCCCTGGCGAAGAAGGGCTGGCTCGCGCCGAACTGGCCCGTGGAATATGGCGGGCCGGGCTTCACCCAGTCGCAGAAATACATCTTCAACGTGGAGATGGGCCGCGCTGGCGTGCCGCATACGATCCCCTTCGGCCCGACCATGGTGGCGCCGGTGATCATGAAGTTCGGAACGCCCGAGCAGAAGAAGCGCTTCCTGCCGGACATCCTCGAAACGAATGTTCTCTGGTGTCAGGGCTATTCCGAGCCGGGTTCGGGCTCCGACCTCGCTTCGCTGAAGACGAAGGCTGAAGACAAGGGCGATCACTTCCTCGTCAACGGCTCCAAGATCTGGACTTCCGTCGCGCAATGGGCGGACTGGATCTTCTGCCTCGTCCGCACCTCGAATGAAGGCAAGCCGCAGGAAGGCATTTCCTTCCTCCTCATCGACATGAAGACGCCGGGCATCACCGTCGACCCGATCGTCTGCCTCGACGGTACGCCCGCGCCGAACCAGGAAGTGAACCAGGTCTTCTTCGAGGATGTGAAGGTTCCGAAGGAAAACCTGATCGGCGAAGTAAACAAGGGCTGGACCTACGCCAAGTATCTGCTCGAGTTCGAACGCGGAAATCCCTATTCGCCGGGCCTCTACAGTGCGCTCGACGAAGTGCGCGAGATGGCGAAGGACATTCTCGTGGATGGTACGCCGGTTGCCGATACGCCTGCCTTCAAGGCGCGTTATGCCGATCTCCGCAGCCAGATCACGGCTATGGAGTTCACGGAACTTCGCATCTTCTCCTCGCTCTCGATCGGCGGCAATGTTGGTCCCGAAAGCTCGCTGCTGAAGTGCCGCGGGACCGAGCTCCAGCAGGAAGTCTCGCAGCTCATGGTCGAGGTGTTGGGCGATTATGCGCAGCCCACAATCGAGAACGGACTGGCCGAAACGAACGAGCCGGAAGTCGGGCCCGAGGGTGCCTTCACAGCCGCGCCCTATTATTTCTCGCTGCGCAAGGCGTCGATCTATGCCGGATCGAACGAGGTCCAGCGCAACATCATGGCGAAGGCCGTGCTCGGTCTTTGAGCGCCAACGCGAAAATCGAAGTCGGGATGGCGGGCGCCGGAGACGATCCGGCGCCCGTGTTCATTTCCGGCTAGCGCGGCGGAACTCTGTCGCGAGTGCCGCCATAGGCTTGCGTGATCCGGTCGAAGACGATGGCGAGCGCCACGATGGCGATGCCAGCCACCAGGCCGCGCCCGATATCGAGCCGCTGGATGCCAAGCAGCACCTCCTCGCCGAGGCCGCGAGCGCCGATCATCGATGCAATGACCACCATTGACAGCGCCATCATCGTCGTTTGGTTCACACCGGCCATGATGCTTGGCAGCGCCAGCGGCAGCTTGATGTCGATGAGTTGGCATTTCGCGTCAGCGCCGAGGTCGGCAGCGACTTCCACGAGCCGCGGGTCGACATTCCTGAGCCCGAGATCGACAAGGCGGATCAGCGGTGGCGTCGCATAGATCACCGTTGCAAACAGCGCCGGCACCTTGCCGAGCCCGAAAAGCATCAGCGCCGGAATCAGATAGACGAAACTCGGTAGCGTCTGCATTGCGTCGAGTACGGGCAGCATGATCCGGCGCGCCAGGTCGCTCGATGCCATGCCGATCCCGGCGGGCAGCCCGATCAGAACCGCGACGAGCACGGATACGATCATCAGTGCGAGGGTCTGCACCGCGAGATCCCAGAGGCCCAGAAGGCCGATAAGGAAAAGCGTTGCCGCAAGCGCGAGCGGAAGCACCGGCTTCCGCGATGCGTGGAAGGCAATCCCGGCAACAGTCAGGATCAGAATCCACCAGGGGAGCCAATTGAGCAATGCTTCAAGCGAGACGATGACGGCGAGCAGCATATTGCTCACAGCCTGGAAGGCGTCGCCATATTGCGCGACGAAATGCTTCATCGCGTCGTTCACCCATTGCTCGACCGGAAACTCAAGCGTGACCGGGAAGCTCTTCGCGATCGTCTCACGTTCGCCCGTGACGCGAGCCGCGATCTCGGGGCTTACCCATTCCCGCCAGACATCGCCGCGCGTTTCAATGAAATGAAGCGCGGCGTCTCTCGCCGTTGCGCCTTCATTCGCCCGCAGATAGGCGAGTGCCTCGCTCACCATCTGGCCGCTCGTTTCGTAGTTGCGCAGGAACTGCGAAATCTCCGGCGCGTCGCGAACGAACTGCGCATTCGCCCCCACGATCACTTCCACCGTCGGGAATGCGACTGGCGGATTTTGCTCAGGATCGGCGTTGAAGGCTTCCCAGGCCGCTTCGGAGTAGGGCGGCTCTTCGAGCATTGCGAGATCGTAGGCACCGAGCACCCATGTCGGACCCCAGTAATAGGCGAGGATGGGCTCTCCCCGCTCATGGGCGGAGGCGATGGCGGCCGCCAGAGCAGCGCCTGTGCCGGGCCGGAAATTCGTATAGAACCGGTCCAGGCCATAGCCCTTCAGCTTGCGCGTGCTCTGCTCCTCGCAGCTCCAGCCGAGAATGCAATTATAGAAGCGGCCCTTGGTCGGCACCTCCGGATCGCGGAAGAGCTGCCAGTGTTCCTTGAGGTCGGAAACCGAGCGAAGATCGGGTGCCATCGCCTCGATGCCGCGCGCCGCGTCGCCTTCGATGACATAGCGCGGCACGAACCAGCCTTGCACGGCATCGGGAAAGTTCGTCCCGAGCGAAACCGCGTTCCCTGCCTCGACAGCCGCATCCCAAGGCTCCGTCGCATTGTCGCGCCAGACTTCCATGATCACGTCGATGTCGCCCTGGCCAAGCCCGGTGATCAGCGGCAGGGTCGAACCGGGAAGGACATCCGTCTCGCAGCCATAGCCCCGTTCGAGGATGATCCGCGCGACTTCGGTGTTGAAGGCGTTGGAGTCCCAGTCGAGTCCGCCGAACATCACTGGTCTGTCGATTTCGCATGTGGCTTCTGCGGCGCGCCCGTCTGGGGACGCGCAGAGCGTGAAGGCCAGGGCGCAGAGCGCAAGAAGAAGCCGGTTCAGCATCGGCTGCATCATAGGGAGCGCGCGCTCCATTGGCCATTCACGGGTGAACGGACAAAGAAAAGGGGAGCCCGCGAGGGCTCCCCTTCGATCCTTTCACAAGCGAATGGCTTACTTGCCGCCCGTCGCCAGCTTGAAGAACTTGCCGGTCTGCTCGCCACCCATGTGGAAGGGCGTGGCGTTCGAGAAGTCGGAAATCTTGTCCCAGTTCTCGGCGACCTTCTCCGCGGTCAGACCGTCGCGCCCGAGGAAGACGCCTTCGGCTTCTTCCATCCGTGCCGCGGCGAAAACGCCGGCGCCCGCACAAAGGATCATGCCCGTCGGGGCCTGTTCCGAGACGAGGAACATGACGCCCGGCGAAACCGATTCCGGCGTGAGCATCTGTTCGGCTTCCGGCGGCATCAGGTCGGAGGTCATGCGCGTATAGGCGACCGGCGCAAGGGCATTGCAGTGGATGTTGTTCTTCTGGCCTTCGAGCTTCAGCGTATTGATGAAGCCGACGACGGCAAGCTTCGCGGCGCCGTAATTCGTCTGGCCGAAATTGCCGTAGAGACCGGTGGAGGAGGCGGTCACGACGATACGGCCGTAATTCTGCTCCTTCATGATTTCCCACACGGCCTTGGTCGGCTTCACGGTGCCCATGAGATGCACGTCGACCACGAGCTGGAAGTCGGAAATCTCCATTTTGGAGAAGGACTTGTCGCGAAGAATGCCGGCATTGTTGATGAGGATGTCGATGCGGCCCCACTTGTCCATGGTCTGCTTGACCATGTTGGCGACGCCTTCATCGTCCGTGACCGACGAGCCGTTGGCGATCGCTTCTCCGCCCAGCGCCTCGATCTCCGCGACAACCTTCTTGGCCGCTTCAGACGAGCCGCCAGCGCCCGTGCGGTCGCCGCCGAGGTCGTTCACCACGACTTTCGCGCCCCGCCGCGCGAGTTCCAGCGCATGGGACCGGCCAAGACCGCCGCCCGCACCGGTCACGATGGCGACCTTGCCGTCAAAACGAATGCTCATGGGTATTTCTCCAGTTGGACTACGGGGAGGGGCTGGCGGAAAGCCCTGTCGAAAGGGGTTTCGGTGGCCTTGCCCGGCAAAACTTGCGGGACTTTGTGCATGAGAGGCGGGCAGGGGTCAAGGGAGGCTTGGGGTGCCGCCGCGTTGCGTTGCCGCAGCCTCTCCCTATGATGTCGGCGCCTTGGAAAAACCTTGAAAACCCGCCGGAAAGCCCCTTCCAGATGACCCTTTTGTCCCTTCAAAGCGCCTTTGGCCTTGCCCTTCTTATAGGTCTCGCCTGGGCCCTGAGCGAGAACAGGCGTGCTTTCTCGCTCCCCGCTGTCGCGGCGGGCCTCGCCGTCCAGATCGGCCTCGCCCTGCTGCTCCTCAAGCTGCCGGGCTCGCAGCAGGCGCTCTTGGCGCTGAACGGAGTGGTCGATGCGCTGACAGAGGCCACGCGCGCGGGCACGGCCTTTGTCTTCGGTTATATCGGCGGTGGGGAAGCGCCCTTCGAGGTTACCGCTCCCCAGAACAGTTTCATTCTCGCTTTCCAGGCCCTGCCGCTCGTCCTCGTCATGTCTGCGCTCTCGGCGTTGCTCTGGTACTGGAGGGTGCTCGGCTGGATCACACGTGGCTTTGGCTATCTGCTGCAGAAGACGATGGGGATCGGCGGTGCGGTCGGGCTTGCCTCCGCGGCCAATGCTTTTGTCGGCATGGTGGAGGCGCCGCTGCTCATAAGGCCTTATCTGGAGCGGCTCACCCGAGCGGAATTCTTCATGACCATGACGGTCGGCCTTGCCACCGTTTCGGGCACGGTCCTCGTTCTCTATGCGAGTATCATTTCACCCGTGGTCCCCGGTGCTCTCGGCCAGATCCTCGTTGCTTCGCTGATCTCGCTTCCCGCCGGTATCCTCGTGGCCCGTCTCATGGTGCCGGAGGAGCACGGCGCGCGCCCCACAGGCATTGGCGATGACGTGCCCCATCTCGAATACCAGAGCAGCATGGACGCAGTGACCCGCGGCACCTTCGAAGGACTGCAGCTCCTTCTCAACATCATCGCCATGCTGGTTGTGATGGTTGCGCTGGTGGCCCTGGTGAACATCATCCTCGGGCTCTTCCCGGATGTCTGGGGCGCCCCGCTCACGCTTCAGCGCATGCTGGGCTGGATCTTTTCCCCGCTCGTCTGGGCGATGGGTATACCGGCAGAGGAAATGCACCTTGCCGGACAGCTCATGGGCACGAAGACGATCCTCAACGAATTCATCGCCTATCTGGACCTGGCTCGTCTCCCCGAAGGTGCGCTTTCCGAGCGTTCGACCCTGATCATGGTCTATGCGCTTTGCGGTTTCGCGAATTTCGGCTCCGTCGGCATTCTGATCGGCGGGATGACGGCTCTGGTCCCGTCTCGCCGTCTGGAAATCGTGACGCTTGGCACTCGAGCGCTTGTTTCGGGAACTCTGGCAACCTCGATGACCGGGGCGGTCGTTGGGCTCGTCACCTGAAAAAGGAAAAGGCGGCGTCCGCGGGGTACGGAACGGACGCCGCCAATCTCCGCCCATACGCAACGGATTGGGCGGAAACCGATGACCTCTCGACCCACCGGCGACGCTGATCATCGCTTTCCGAACCTGAACGCAGCCTGAACCGCAAAAAGCTCTCCTGGAGCCGTTGCGTGAACCGGCGATATTAGTAAGCTGTCTTTACGATCGCGCGGGACAGCGCGGCGCGCTTGGGAGGAGCGGCAATGTCGGGCGAGGAATCTGGTAAACCACTGTCCAGGTGGCAGCTCATTGCCTATGGACAATTGGTCGTCCCGCTGGCGGTCATCGGCCTGCCTGTCGCGGTCTATATCCCACCATTCTACTCGAGCACTCTCGGCCTCGACCTTGCGGCCGTCGGCTTCATTCTGATGCTGGCGCGTATTTCGGACGTGGTGACAGACCCCCTGATCGGCCGCCTCTCCGATCGCACGCGCACCCGCTGGGGGCGGAGAAGGCCCTGGGTGCTCGCAGGCGTGCCCCTGATGGTGCTTTCCTCGCTCATGCTCTTCGTTCCCCAGGGCGAGGTCACGAACCTCTACCTGCTCACATGGATAGCGGCGATCTATCTTGGCTATACGTTGATCACCATTCCCTATGGCGCCTGGGGCGCCGAAATTTCCGGCGACTATCACGAGCGCAACCGGATATCGGGAAGCCGCGAGATATTCCTGCTTGTCGGTCTTCTGATTGCGATCTCGGCGCCGGTCGCCGGCGCCTATCTGATGGGGACGCCGGCGGAAGAGGGCGCCGCCAGTCGTTCGGCGGTTGGCATCCTCGGCTGGCTCACGGCCGTTATGCTGCCCATCTGTGCCTTGATCGCATTCGCCTCCGTACCGGAGCCGATGGTTCACGATACGAAGACGATTCCCTTGCGGCGCGGCTTGCGCATCGTGATGCGCAACGGACCCTTTCGCATTGTCCTGCTGAGTTCGATCTTCGGCGCGCTGGCTGGCTCCATCAATGTCGGAGTCGTCATCTTCTTCTACGATCACGTCGCCGGGCTTGGTGAAGCGGGCAACATCCTCATCTTCGTTCTTTTTGTCGCTGGCGTTGTCGGCTCGCCTTTCTGGGTCACACTTGGCGGACGCATCGGCAAGCACCGTGCCATCGCCGTTGCGGGCACGGTCTCCATGTTCGTCTTCGCGATGGTTCCTTTGGTGATCTATCTGGTGAAGCCTGTTGCGCCCGGCGCCGTGATCTGGGGCATGTTTCTCATAACGCTGGTCCAGGGTTTCGCTTTCGGAGCTGCCCCCATTCTCGGCCCGTCGATCATGGCGGATGTCGTCGATCTCGATGCTCTAAAAAGCGGCGAGTCTCGAGCGGCTTTCCTCTTCGCCTTTCTCGGCATGGTGCGGAAGATTTTCGAGGCGTTCGGCGTCGGCGTCGCGCTGCCGATTCTTGCCTGGGCCGGCTTCGATGCTCAATCGAAGGACAATTCGCCGGAAGCGCTGTTCGCCCTCCTGGCGATGTACTGTCTCGTGCCTCTGGTGCTGTGGCTCATCTCGATTGCGATTATTCTGCGATATCCGATCACGCATGAGCGCCAGGCGCGGTTGCGCACGGCGCTTGAGAAACGCACGCTCCGCCGGGCGAAACTGCGACAGACGATGGCGGACTAGGCGGCGCTTGATATGCCCATCGCTTCGGCGAGAAGCTCGTATGATCGGACGCGGTCTTTCTGATCGTAGGTGATCGTCAGGATCGTGAATTCGTCAACGCCATGCGCCTCGCCAAGCGCGAGAAGGCGGGCGCGTACCTGTTCGGGCGTGCCTGCAAAACCCCGCTGCTCGATCGCGCGCAGCATGACGCGGTCCTCGTCCGTATAGGGATAGTCGAGAGCTTCTTCGATCGATGGAAAGGCGCCCGCCCTGTTCTGAAGCAGATGCATCACCCACAGATTGCGAGAGGAGGCGATGCGTTTTGCTTCCTCCTCCGTTCCGGCGACCGTCACCGATACCGCGATAGCGCCTTTCGGCGTCGTGAGGTCGCGCGATGGACGGAAGTTCCGCCGGTAGAGTTCAAGCGGCTGCGTGCCCGCGTCCTGGTTGATGAAATGGGCGAAGCAATAGGCCATGCCGAATTGCGCCGCGATGAGCGCGCCGTCGCCGCCTGACCCAAGCATCCACAGTTCCGGAATGCCCGGTCCGCGCGGGGTCGCGTGCAGGCCAATATAGGGATGGCTCGCCGGAAACCCGCCGGATTCCCCCTGAAGCCCCGTCGAATCCTCGAGGAACTGCCTGAGCAGTTCCACTTGCTGCGGGAAGACACCGATGTCGTAGGCTTGTGGTCCCGGTTGCAGGGCGCGCGTCGTGCGCTGGTCGCCGCCCGGAGCGCGCCCCATGCCGAGATCGATACGGCCGGGATAAAGCGTCTCCAGAACACGGAAGCATTCGGCCACCTTGAGGGGACTGTAATGCGGCAGCATGATGCCGCCGGACCCGACGCGAATATGGCTCGTCGCAGCGGCGACGGCGGCAATCAACACCTCCGGCGCCGATCCGGCAAAGGACGACGTGTTATGGTGTTCCGCAAGCCAGTAGCGGCTGTAGCCGAGGCGTTCCGCGCGCCGCGCAAGATCGATCGTGTTCGCGATCGCTTCCGCGGCCGTGCCGCCTTTCCGGATCGGAGACTGGTCGAGAATGTTGAGTGTAACCATGATCCCGCTACCCTGGCCCGCTGGAAGGCGCACGCATTACTTGTCGAGCGGCCTTTTCTTCAGACGCTTAACGATTCCCGAATAGTTGAGCAGGATTTTCTCGTTTTCGCCCTTTCCGGTGAACACCTGACCGCGAAGAAAGACCATGCTGCCCGTGTTCTGCACGACTTCGCCTCGTGCCTCGACGAACGAGCCGGCGCCCACCGCCGAAGTGAACTCAGCCGAAAAGGAGACCGTGACCGATGGGCCGTTCAGTACGTCGCTTCCGATCGCAAAGAGTGAATAGTCGGCAAACGTCATCAGCATTCCGCCGTGTAGAAAGCCGCCACCGTTGCAGTGATGCGGCTTTGCTTCGAAGGCGCAGGTGACGCTGCCGTCCTCATGTTTGCGGAAAAAGAACGGGCCGGCATGGTCCTCGAAAGGATCGTGCCCGTCCCAGCTCTGGTATCCGGCCAGTCGGCCATTGAGGCTGGTATTCATCGCTACGTATTCCCGATGCTGCGGTTCGTTTGCGGCGCTTTTAGCAGGAAGTCTGGCACTTCCAAAATAATGCCCGGGTTAAGGTCTTTGTTACGCAAGCGGTGCAGACTGGCTCCATGTGGTTCAAAGGCATGAAGTGAAATGAATATTGCTCTGCGCAAAAGCAGTCCGGTCGAGGAATGCGCGCGTGTCATTGCGCTTGAAGAGGTTGCCGATCCCTCGCTTCAGGAACTGATTGCCTATTGGGAAACGAAACGGGCAGGGCGGGACATGCCCTTGCGGGAGGAAATCGTTCCGACGGCGTTCCCGCGGCTCATGACCCGAATGTTCATGATACGCGTGGATCCCGGTCCGGCTTTCACTTATAGCCTCGTCGGCAATGCGAATATCGAAGCTCATGGTGGAAATTATACCGGCATGAATGTGCGTGATCTGGACCGTAAGTCGCCGGGCTATGGCGCAACTGTCCATCGGCTCTATGCGTCGATTGTCGAGCAGCGTCGTCCATATGCTGCGCGGGGCTCACTGCAATTCGTGAACCGGGGATTCTGCAGTTTTACCTCGATTTATCTCCCTCTTGCCGCGAAGAACGGGACGGTCGGTCATATTCTGGGCGCGGCCGCCTATGAGGTGGGCACGCGGTAAAGACGATGACAGAGGATTGTTCTCCCAACCCGAATGAAGCTGCCCACCAGGAGGGAGCAAACCTTATTCGGCTGAGGGATCTGACCGATCCTGTCGTTCTTTTCATGCTGAACTACTGGAAAGAAAAGCGGGGAGATCGGCTCATGCCTTCTCCCTCGGACATGAACCCGGTCGATTTTGCGCGGATCATGCCTCACCTCCAGATGATCCAGGTTTGCTGGGAGCCATTCGACCTGGAATACCGCCTGCTCGGCGAGGAAATCGCTGGCGTTCACGGCGGAAACTACGCGGGCCGCAAGGTTTTGGACCTGAACGCGGTCAGCGACGGCTTCGGGACCATGATGTTCGAGCTCTTCCGCCTCGTTGCTACGGAGCGGCGGCCCTTCGCCGCGGGAGGCACGCTCTCATCGCTTGGCCGCGGATATACGGGTTTTCAGGGGGGCTACATGCCTCTATCGGCCGATGGCAAGCAGGTAAACAGGATCATTTGCTGTTCTTCTTACGAAGTCCGCGAAGACCTCGGGCTTTCCGGCGTTTCCGCTACGACAAATCGCCCGTAATTCAAATTTTCACGATTGGATTCATCCCTCGTTAGGGGAATCCCGTCACTCTCTCATGGGGAGGTCGGGCAGGGACCGCCCAAAAGCAAGGCGTGGGCAATGACACAGTTGGCGCAAAACTATCGCGGTCAAGATAACGCAGCAGTGCTCGCAGAAGCCGACGCGCATGGAATTCGGTTCCGCCGGCTGAAGGAACTGGAAGAGCCGCTTTGCCGCGACATGCTTTCCTATTGGAACGAGGTTCGCGGCAATCGTCTCATGCCTCGCCCCGACGAGATCGATCCCGTCCGGTTTGCTCGTCATATGCCGAACCTGCTCATGGTACAGGTGAACTGGCAGCCCTTCGATTTGACCTACAGGCTTCTGGGTGACGACGTCGTAACGGCGCATGGCAGGAATTTCCGGGGCCGTCGTGTGCTTGACAGCCCATCTCACACGGGCCGCTTCAGCGAAGTCCTTTTCAGCTTCTACAGGTTCGTCGCCGAACAGCGCCGTCCCTATGGCGTCGCAGGCACGATGGAATATACGGCCCGGGGCGCCGTCAGCGTTGAGGCCGTCTATCTTCCGTTGTCGCTCGATGGGGAAAGGACCGACCGCATTCTTGGGGCGTCCGTTTCGAGAGAGCTCCGCCGGCGCTGAACAGGACGCTGAAATTCCGGCTTTCCCTGCCTTTTGACCGCTGCCGGACCTTGCCCTAAATTCCCGCAACTCTTGAATCATCAATGCGGGAAGACCAATGGCCCTCGACGCCGAAACACGCGATCAGCTTATTTCCTCCGTCCGCCGCTTCGTCGACGAGCGCCTGCGTCCCATCGAGGACAAGGTTGCCGAAAGCGACAAGGTTCCTGACGAGATCGTCGAGGAGATGAAGGAACTTGGCCTTTTCGGTATTTCCGTTCCCGTGGAATATGGCGGCCTCGGCCTCACCATGGAGGAGGAGTGTCTCCTCATGTTCGAGCTCGGCCGTACCTCGCCCGCCTTCCGCTCAGTCATCGGCACCAATGTCGGCATCGGCAGCCAGGGCATCGTCATGCATGGCCGCCAGGACCAGAAGGAATGCTGGCTGCCGAAGATCGCGAGCGGCGAAACCATCATTTCCTTCGCGTTGACGGAGCCGGAAGCAGGATCGGATGCCGCCTCGCTCAAGACAACGGCGATCAGGGACGGCGACCACTACATCGTCAATGGCACCAAGCGCTACATCACCAATGCCAACAAGGCGGATGCCTTCACGCTTATGGCGCGCACGGACCCCAAGACGCCGGGCGCGAAGGGCGTTTCAGCCTTTGTCGTGCCGAGCGACATTCCGGGCATCCATATCGGCAAGCCCGAGAAGAAGATGGGCCAGCAGGGCGCGCATATCTGTGACGTCGTCTTTGAGGATGCGCGCATCCCGGCTGACTGCCTGCTCGGCAACGAGGAAGGCAAAGGCTTCGTCACCGCCATGCAGGTGCTGGAGCGCGGGCGGCTGCACATTTCCGCAGTCTGTATCGGCGTCGCAGACCGTCTCGTGGAGGACAGCGTGAAATATGCCGCCGAGCGCAAGCAGTTCGGGGAGCCGATCGGCAATCTCCAGCTCGTGCAGGCGATGCTCGCGGATTCCAAGATGGAAGCCTATGCGGGCCGCTGCATGGTTATCGATGCCGCGCGTCGCCGCGATGCGGGCGAGAACGTCGCCACCGAAAGCTCCTGCTGCAAGCTCTTCTGCTCCGAAGCCGTAGGCCGCATCGCGGACCGCGCTGTGCAGGTTCACGGCGGCGCGGGTTATGTCGCCGATTACGGTATCGAGCGCTTCTATCGCGACGTGCGCATTTTCCGCATCTATGAAGGCACGAGCCAGGTGCAGCAGGTCATCATCGCTCGCAATCTCTTGAAGGCGGTCGGCTGAGATGTGACTGGCGGCCGTGCCTCGTCCGCACCAGATTAGGTCCATGACGAAGCTCGACCGCCTTACTGCCGAAATCCGGGCCTGCCGCATTTGCGTCGAAAACCCCACCAAGACGCCTTTGCCTCACGAGCCGCGCCCCGTGCTGCGCGTCTCGCGCACGGCCAGGCTGTGCATCGTCGGGCAGGCGCCGGGCACGCGAGTCCATGCTTCCGGCACGCCCTTCACGGACCCTAGCGGGGATCGTTTGCGCGACTGGATGGGGCTCACTTCAGATGAATTCTACGATGTCTCGCGCATCGCCATCGTCCCTATGGGCTTCTGCTTTCCCGGGCTCGACGACAAGGGGGGCGATTTGCCGCCGCGCCGCGAATGCGCTGAGGCTTGGCGAGAGCCGCTCTTCAAACTCTTGCCCCAGATCGAGCTCACCTTGCTTGTCGGACAATATGCGCAAGCCTGGCATCTCGGTAGCGCCCGCAAGGAAAGCCTTACTTCCACCGTGGCCGCCTGGCGGGAATATGCCCCGGGCGTTATCCCGCTTCCGCATCCTTCCTGGCGCAATAATGCCTGGATCAGGAAGAACCTCTGGTTCGAAACGGAACTGCTCCCTGTGCTGAAGCGCGAAGTCAGGCGTCTGGTGGGATAGGCTGCGTCATCGCGCCACACGCTAGCCGTCTTCTGCGTTTTGACAGGCCTTTGCCCACTCCCGATACTACAAAAAAGGGGCATGGGCTGTTGGGCATCCAGCAAAAAACCATTCGAGCGAACGTCTTGCTTCGTCGCGGTCGTGGCGGAGTGCCCCTTGTCTCGCGCCTGATTCTCGCACTTGTCGCCGTCTCGATCGTCTTTCCGCTTCTGGCTGGAAGTCTTGCTGCCCGGCCGCTGGAGCAGACAGGTATCTTCTCCGATCGCATCGTCATATGCACCGGTAGCGGGCTGAAAGTCATCCGCCTCGACGGCAATGGGCAGCCTCTCGCCGATCGGGAAGAGCAATACGACTTTGCCCCCGGCCTCTGTGCGCCAATGGCCACGGCCGCTCTCGCGGAGTTCCGCGACGATCTTTTCGTCCAACTCCGGAAGCCTCCTCTCTTCGATCTGCCACGACCGGCAGCCGCGATCCTTCTGCCTCAGGGAGCCGAGCGCCCGCCAGCGCCGACGCGGGGTCCGCCTGCCTCTGTCTGAACTCTTTCGCAATTCAGACAAGACAGGAAAAGATCAGATGTTGTTCAAGCGCTCTCTCGCGGCGCGGCGTGCTTTCTTGCTCGCCGGCACCGCTTCGGCCGTGCTCGTCTCGGCCCTTCATGTCTCTCCCGCTCACGCGGCGGAGGATGAAATAACGCCCGTTCGGATTCCCGAACTTCTCGTCAACGCGCCGCGGGACGATGAAGGTTCATCCGAAAGGGTAATTGTCGGCGACGTGAGCGGTCCGCCCGCGCGCGATGCGGGCGAGCTTATCTCGCGCTTGCCGGGTGTGACGGCGGGCCGCATGGGCGGCCACGGTTCGGACATCAGCATTCGCGGAATGTCTGAAGACCGCATCGCTGTCATAAGCGATGGCGCATATGTATTTGGCGGTTGTCCGAACCGAATGGACCCGCCGACTTCTTCGATGATGCCCATGTCGGGAGACAGCATCGCCGTGCGCCGCGGCTATCAGAGCGTGCTGGATGGTCCTCCCGCACCGGCGGGCACCGTTTCGCTCGAACGCGCGGACGCAGCGGATTTCGGCGAAGGCCTCTCGGGCAATGTTGAAGCAGGCGTCGAGTCGAATGGCCTCCAGCGCTATTCGAGCATGCAGGCCCGCGCCGTTGAGAATGGCAGCTACATTCGGGGATTTATCACCGGCCGCCGCGCCGACAACTACGAAGATGGCGACGGTCGTGAGGTCCGCTCTGCATTCGAGCAATATGGCGGCGGTGGGGAAGTAGGCCTGCGCTATGGCTCGAATTCGCTTCTCTCCCTTTCCGCGGAAGAGAACCGGGCCGTCGATGTCTACTTTGCGGGCGCCGGCATGGATGCACCCTGGACCGCGACCGACACCTACCGTCTCGCCGTCGAACACAATTTTGCCGAGCCGGGTGTCCTCAAGGGCTTTGAGGCAAGCGTCTACGGTTCCTTCGTCGATCACGTGATGGACAATTATTCGCTGCGCACACCGGGCATGATGACCATGCGCACGGATGCGACCTCGGATACGAAGGGTGCCCGGCTTGCAGGCAACTTTGCCTTCGGCACGATGGACGTCACGCTTGGCGCCGACTACCGGCGCAATGATCGCGATGCCGTCAGCTATTCTTCGATGATGGCCGCCATCCCGCCAACCACGATCTCCAACTACACCTGGCCGGGCATGGAAATCGAGGATGCGGGCGTCTTCCTCGAGACGAAGGCTCCGCTGTCGGAGATGACCGACATCACCGCCGGCATCCGGACGGGTTTCGTTTCCGTCAAGGCTACGAAGGCAGATCTTCTCCCCGGCGGCATGGGCGCTGTCTCCGCACGTACGCTCTACGGCACCTTCTATGGCGTGACGGATACGGACCGGGAAGAGACCAATGTCAGCGGTCTTGTGCGCGTCACACATGACTTTGGAGGCTTCTCCGGTTGGCTTGGTGCAAGCCGCGCCGTCCGCACGGCGGACGCGACGGAACGCGGCATCGCCCGTTCCCCCGCAATGGGCGGCGGCGGGTGGGTTGGAAACCCCGGGCTCGACCCGGAGAAGCATCATCAGGTCGATCTCGGCGTGGAGGCGGTGCGCACCGCGTGGAAGACTTCCGCTAGCGTCTGGTACGACAATGTCCAGGATTTCATCTCGCGCGATATTGCGCGGGGTCAGTCCGGCGTTCTGGTGAATGACGGTGTGTCGAGCATCTTCCGCAATGTGGATGCGGAACTGGCGGGCATCGATCTTGCCGCGGAGTGGGCTTTTGCGCCCTCCTGGCATCTGGGCGGCAACATTGCCTATGTCCATGGCGAGAACACGACCGACGGCAGGCCGCTTTACCAGATACCTCCGCTCAGCGGTGAGGTGGAGCTTGCCTACGATGTTTCGGAGTGGAGCGCGGGCACGCGCCTGCGCTGGGCGGCCAGACAGTCGCGCGTCGACGACAGCACAGCGACAGGTTCAGGTCTCGATGTGCGAGAAACACCCGGCTATGCGGTTATCGATGTCTTCGGAACGTGGCAGCTTGCCGAGCGGGTGAAGGTGCAGGGCGGTGTCGCCAACCTCCTCGATACGACCTATGCCTCGCATCTGAACAAGGCGAATGGCTTCGATCCGGCCGTGGTTCAAGTGAACGAGCCCGGGCGCTCGGCCTATCTTCAGGTGAGCTTCGACTTCTGACCGGATTGGGGGGAGGCGGCCCAGCGCTGCCTCCTCCTCGCATCCCCGCTTTCCATGCGCTAGCCTCTCGTCATGCAGCGCATTTTTCCGGCCTTTCTGTTTATCGTTCTCTTCTCGGCCTGCGCTCCGCAGACGATGCGCGTGGGCGACCCGGTCTATGAGCCACGGATCGAACGCGCCTCTGCGGCGCGCGCCGTCATGCAGGATGGTGCCCGCCTTCCCATGCTCATCTTCGAGGCGAAAGAACCGCGGGCCGTCATTCTGGCGCTGCATGGGTTCAACGATTATTCCAATGCCTTCGCCGCGCCGGGGCCCGGTCCCTGGTTTGCCGCAAACGGCATAACGCTTGTTGCGATCGACCAGCGCGGCTTCGGCCGCGCGCCGGGCCGGGGGCTCTGGGCGGGTGATGAAAGATTGGCGGCCGATGCTGCCGTCGTCGCCGGTCTGCTGCGCGAGAAATATCCCGGGCAGCCGCTCTATCTCATGGGGGAGAGCATGGGTGCCGCAGTCGCGATGCGCATGATGGCGCTCGACGATCGGCCCGATGTTGACGGCCTCATCTTGTCGGCTCCCGCGGTATGGGGCTGGCAGCAGTTGAATGATGCCTATGCCGCTGCCCTCTGGAGCGTTGCGCATATAGCACCCTCGATGACGCTTACCGGAAGGGGGCTCGACATTTGGCCATCGGACAATATCGAAATGCTGCGCGCGCTTGGCCGCGATCCTCTTGTCATCAAGGAGACGCGAGTGGATACGCTATACGGGCTCGTCGGATTGATGGATGCTGCCTATGATGCCGCATCGCAAATCCACGCGCCCATCCTTCTTCTTTATGGCGCGAAGGACGAAATCGTACCCGCGCCGGCGGTCGCCGGAACGCTTGAGAAATTTGGCAGGTCGCGGGCCTCTGTGACGGCGGCTTGCTATCCGCGCGGCTATCACATGCTGCTGCGTGATCTTGAACGCGAGACGGTCTGGAAGGATATCGCTCACTGGATTGCGCGAAAGGAAGCGCCGCTTCCCTCCGGCGCTGAGCGGAAACTGCGACAGTGTGGCCCCCTTGCGGAGACCGGGTGAGAGAATAGATTCCAGATTGGCGGCCTGTGGAAACGGGCGGCCAGGTAAAGTGTCGAAAGGGAACTTTCTTGGTCAGGAAGGAGAACGAATATGGCCAATGAAGTCAGCAAGAATGAAAACCGCAAGACGCCGTCCCTGTTTCAGCACGATCCCTTTTCCGCCTTTCGCGACGAGATGAACAGCCTGATCGACCGCGCCTTCGGTCGTGGCTTCGGCCTGTTCGATACGCCCTCGCTGGGCCGCTTCGGAGCGGGGCATATCACCCCGCGTATCGATCTTCATGAGACGGAAAAGGAATATCAGCTGTCGGCTGAACTGCCGGGTCTCGATGACAAGGACATCGATCTGAGCATTCATGAAGGTGTGCTCACGCTCAAGGGCGAGAAGCGATACGAAAAGAAGGACGAGAAGGACGAAGCGCGTATCGTGGAACGCCACTATGGCAGCTTCCAGCGCATCTTCACCTTGCCCTCGGATGTGGACGACACGAAGATCGAGGCGAAGTTCGACAAGGGCGTACTGCATGTCACCATGCCAAAGAAGCCGGGTGCCGCCCCCGCCAGCAGGCGTATCAACATCGGCAAGGGCTGAAAGGCTCACGCACTTCCCGAGAGCGCCTGGCTTTTCTCTCCGCCTTCCGGCGCCTGCTCTCCGGCAGGCGCCTTTTCTTCGCCGAAACGGATTTTCAGTTCCCGCTCCAGATCGGCGAAAAGCTCCGGCACATGCTCCAGATATTTTTTCTCGGCCTTGAGGATCGAGCGGAATAGCCGTGCCTTTATCTGCGAAAGATCGACGCCCGATTTCCTGATGGCCACCGGTGCGCTGCTCGCGACGATATCGACAAGCCGGTCCGCCGCATGAAGCCGTCCCCAGAGATAGTCGTTCTCTCTTGCGCGGCGGCTGAAGAAGGCAGCGAAGTAGCCGAGGTCGCGCCCCATGAGCGTCGCGGGTGCACCGCCTTCGCGGATCGAACGGGCGTCTTCCGGGCTGATCCTGTCTACCTGCACCGTATCCACATCGTCGAGGTCCTGCCACTTGTTGAGCGGCAGCGTCAGCACGTCGAAGAAGGGAAACCCGATATAGGCCTGCACGAGTTCCGCGCGAATGTCGTAGGGGAGGGTGCTCTCGGCCATTTCGACGAAATGCAGGTCCGCGTCCTTGTCGAGGCCGACAAGATCCAGCACGGGCGCCACATGGGTCGTAAAGGCGTTGATCTCGTGCGGTTCCGCCACGCCGTCATCGTAGATCGACTTGCAGATACGGCGGATGTCGTCAGTCCGCAGCCTTGCCGCGGCTTCTGACTGGATGCGGTCGAGTATCCGGTAGAGACTGGTCTTGAACTCGTCGAGCGCATCCGAATGCAGGCTGCCTTCGTCGCCGGTCTCGATATCCTGATAGAGCTCGTTGAGCCGCCGGATGACGAAGCGAAGCCGTCTCACGCGGAAGCTCACATCGAACTCGCGAAGGAATCGCACCCATGCGTCTTCCTTGCTCGGCTCTGCGCCGCCATTCGCCTGAGCCATCCACTTTACGGGGAAAATTCCGGCTTCCTTCGCCCAGCTTTCCACGGCGCGGGAAAGCGCCAGCCGGTCGCTTGGGTGGTTCACCGCCTCGCTCAGGTCGGCGACGATATTCGTGATCTGGTCGAGAACGGATGCGACCTTCAGCTGGATATAGGCGTCATAGGCATAGCCCGCCTCGACGGCTGCCTGTGCGTTCGCGTCGTTGCGAAGCCTCGCGATCTGCTCCGCCCCCGGCAGCTTCTTGCCGTTTCCGTTGAAGAGTTCGGTGATGCGGGCGCGCACATGCGGCCGCGTCGCTGCAACGATCTGACGGTAACGCCGCACGCGTTCCGAAAAATCGTGCAGCGCCTCGAGTTCGTCGCGTACGGGCTGGTTTCTCGGAATGTCCGATAGCGCGCCGCGGATCGCCTGGAAGAAGCCCGGCGCCGCGCCACCCCCTTCCGCGCGGCCGCCCTTGGGGTCCGGGTCGATATAGACCATGCGCCTGTCGACTTCGCGATAGGCCGGCCGTCCGCGAATGGCGGCGATCGCCTCTCCGAACGGCTTGTTGTTGAGCACGCTGCCATCGATGAACGAAGCCTTGACCGGGTCGGCTCCGGCGGCGATCAGCGGCTTGAAATTGGTCCGCAGGAATTCCTCCCGGGTCGGCCATTCGATCTTGCGTTCTTTCAGCAGCGCGTCGATTTCGCCGATCCGTGCAGGCGGGAAGGCACCCGGAAAACAGGATGTCGCCCGCGCTGCGAAAACCAGACCGGGCACATGAGGCGTGTCGAAGTCGCTTATCGTTGCGCCGCTGGCGTGCTGGAAGTAGCTGAACTTCAGCGTATGCCGGTGCTCGCGTTCGCGGATCGATGCCGGGTCGTGCAGGGGTATGTGCTGGCTGTATCCGTGAAAATCCGTCACCGAGACGATGAGGTCGAGCCGATGGCCTGTCGGAAGAAGCGATGCGTTGGCGGGGTTGGGCTCGCCCATCGCAAGACAGGCATCGAGCAGCATCCCGCTCATGATCTGGCCGGAGAAGGGTGGCTCGAACCAGCGCGATCTGGTGAAGAGTTGCAGCTTCTGCCGCATCTCCATGTCGGGCGCGTATTTTGCCAGCCATTTGTCGGTAATGCCCCAGAAGAGAGGCTTCATGAACAGCTTGTCCCAGCGTCCCGCCAGATGATGTTCGTCCATCAGCGCCACGATGTCCGCCTGCTCGAGCCACATCTTGCGGTGCGCATCCATCGGCAGATCGTGAGCAAGCGCGCGTGCGAGCAGAACGCCGTTGATGCCGCCGGCCGAAGCGCCTGCGATCGTATCGACGAAGATGCGCAGTTCGAGCGACTGGCCGATCGCCTGGATCAGTTCGAAATAGATTTCCTCGGTATCCGTCTCGCGCTCATCATGGTCGAGATCGAGATAGGTCGCGGAAGCGCGATGAGATCGGGCGAGGTCATGGTGATAGACGCGGGACGCCCGGACGAGCTTCAGGATTTCCTTCGTTACGCCGTGCATGTAGACGGCGAGCGAAACGCCGCCGTAGCACACGAGCGCGATCCTGAGTTCCTTTTCCTTCATCCCCGCCTCGCTTTGCCCGGCCTGGAAACCGCCCCGGCCCGGCTCGGCGCCAGTCTAGGAGAGGACCCCCTCATGACCAATTAACGATACTGCGACAGCTTGTTCCATTATTATTTACGGCTTGGGTGTGTAAATAAAATCTTCGGAACGGCGCTCTGCCGCTCGCGCCGGGACGAGGAGAAGCCCATGCCGGACCCCGTTTTGACACATGCATTGCTGGCGCTCGCCTCCGGCATGTTGATCGGTCTTTCTCTCGGTCTCATCGGCGGTGGAGGGTCGATTCTCGCAGTGCCGTTGCTCCTCTATGTCGTGGGTGTCGCCTCGCCCCATGTCGCGATCGGCACGGGCGCGCTCGCGGTGGCGGCAAATGCCGCTATGAGCCTAGCTCTGCATGCCCGTGCCCGCACCGTGAAATGGCCTTGCGCCATCGTTTTTGCGGGCGCAGGCGTCTTCGGCGCCGCGCTGGGCGCGCAGCTTGGAAAAGCGGTGGGCGGCGAGATCCTGCTCGCCCTTTTCGGCGGGGTGATGATCCTGGTCGGAGCGGCGATGTTCCTGCGGCGCGGGGAGGGCGGCGATCCCGCCGTTCATCTTGACCGCGGCTCGGCGCCGCGTCTTCTCCCGCCGCTTGCGAGTACGGGCTTTCTTGTCGGTGGCCTTTCTGGCTTTTTCGGTATAGGCGGCGGCTTCCTTATCGTTCCCGGCCTTGTCACGGCCACTTCCATGCCGTTGCTGAATGCCATTGGCTCATCGCTCGTGTCGGTCACGGTTTTCGGACTGACCACCGCCACGAGCTATGCCTTCTCCGGCCTTGTGGATTGGCGTTCTGCAGGGCTCCTGATGCTCGGGGGGCTGGCCGGGTCGGCGGCAGGCCTCGGATTGGCCCGTCGCCTTTCAGGCTCCCGTCAGGCGCTTTCCGTCCTCTTCGCCGCCATCGTTATCTCGACGGGTCTCTACATCGTCTGGACGGGCATGAACGCACTCGCCACGCTCATCTGAGCGGGCGAAACATCTGCCATTACTGAAGGAAAATGGTGGACGGTACTGGACTCGAACCAGTGACCCCTGCGATGTGAACACAGTGCTCTACCAACTGAGCTAACCGTCCTCTACGACATGCCCGGCGCGCTGGGCGCCGAAGCGGCAAATATGTCGAGGGAGCCCGTCTATAGGCTTTGCGCCCGCGCGAAGTCAAGCGGTCGCAAAGCCCGCCTCATGCGTTATGTTCCCTGGCAGGCAAAAGACCGCGAAAACGAGGGAGAAGACGGCGATGACGGGAAATCCGGCCCTGAGGAACGTGATGACGCTTGGCCGGCTTGCTCTCCGCGGTATTGGACGCCTTGCGAGCCCGCGCCCGCTTGGACCGGATGCGGGGCCTGCCTTCGAGCAGGCGCTCTCCGGCCTGCTTGCTGAGCCGGCCGTCTCGGCTCACATCCGGGTCGCGCGCCTGGTTTCTCTCGCCCCCGAAGAGGGCTGGCGGTCTCTCGATATCGATCTCGCCACGGGCGAGGAGGTGACCGTTCTTGCCGCGGGCGGCTATTGGGCCTCGAAGCCGCTCGATCTCGGTTTCGGCGCCCGCATCGGTCTTTGGCTGCGCATGGGCGGAAAGGCGGTTGTGAAAACCCAAACGAACAGTTCGACCGTTACCGCCTCGCAGAGCGGGCCCCTTGAAATCGTCGCGAAGCCGCCGGGCGAATGGGCGGACCAGGAGGGTGCCTTCGATCCCTCCTATCCGCGCGGTGGCGTCGAGGGCGTTGTTGCCGCCTGCATCATCGTCTGGAAGCAGGGCGCGCTTGCGGGGCTCGAAGCGATGTCCCGCGCGGGCGACTATGAAGGTCTCGTCGCTCGCGCACGAGAAGAAGTGTTGAACCCCGTCTTTCCGCCCCAGGGCTGGCGCTATCTCTGGCGCCTCGGCGAGGGCCGCATTTTCCGCGACGCGAACAATGGTGGCGGCCACAGCATCTGCTGCCATACGGCGGGCGATGTCGGCATCCTGCAATATCCCGTCGATGTTCCGCTTACGGAGAATACAAGATTGCGCTGGCGCTGGAAGGTCGACAGGCTTCCCTGCGATCTGCCGGAAGACATCCAGCCCACGCACGACTATCTCTCCATCGCCGTCGAGTTCGAAAACGGACAGGACCTCACCTATATGTGGTCTTCCTCGCTCGCCGAGGGCACGATCTTTCGTTGCCCGCTTCCTTATTGGGACAAGGTCGAGACGCATTGGGTGCTGCGCTCCAATCCCGCGGATCTCGGTAAATGGCTCGCTGAGGAGCAGCCGGTTCGTGCCGATTATGCAAGGGCCGTCGGCGCGCCGCCCGCGCGCATCGTGAAGGTCTGGCTGATCGCGGTCAGCGTCTTTCAGCGCCGCGAGGGTATCTGCGAATATGCTGATATCGAGCTTGTCGATGGCGACCGGGTGCTGAAGATCGCTTGAGCTTTAGTTGCCGAAATGTCCCGGCAGAAGCTTCGCGAGCGCGGCGGGGAATTCGTCGAAATGATCGATCACCGCCTCGGCGTCGAGCTCCGCCACCGGCACGCGCGTATAGCCGAAGCTCACGCAGACGCAAGGTATGCCCGCATTCTTCGCCGCATGGACGTCCGTCTCGCTGTCGCCCACCATCACCGCGTTTTCGCGCATACCGCCAAGCTGGCGGATCGCCTCGAAAAGATGTTCCGGGTCGGGCTTTTTCACGGGCAGCGTGTCGCCGCCGATCACGACCGGGAAGTAGTGGTCGATGCCGAGCATCTCGAGAAGCTTCCGCGACAGGCCTTCCACCTTGTTGGTGCAGACGGCCATCAGCGCGCCGCGCTCGCTGAGCCAGTCGAGCTGGTCGCGCATGCCGGGCCAGAGCTTCGTGTGGTCGGCAATGTGCCGGCCGTAATAGTCGATGAACTCGTGGAAACTCAGGTCGAGCGCTTCCTCGCTCGCCGGTTCGCCCGTCTCCCGGTAGCCGCGCTCCAGCAAAAGACGCGCACCGCCGCCGACGAGATGCCGAACGCGCTCTTCCGGCACGCGCTCGCGCCCATGCATCTCAAGGATCACATTGAGCGTCTCGCAGAGATCGGCTGCGGTATCGGCAAGCGTGCCGTCGAGATCGAAGAGAATGACAGGGCGGGACATGCGGGCAAGACCGGGCGGGGTGTGGAACCCGGCTTGTCTCGCATGGTCCGTCCCGGCAGGCAAGCCCCGCTCCCGGGGCGGCCTTCGCATCGCCGCAGCATCGGGCGTTTTTCGCCTCGATTTTCTCCTTCGATTCCCGGCCTGTTCTCGTCCATACTTTTCCCATGAAACTGCTCACGCGCTACCGGACGCGAATGGCCATGCCCGGGCGGGACGAGGAAACGCTCGCCCGCCTCAAGGTCACATGCTGGCGCGAATCCTATCCGGGCCTGCTGCCGCAACCGCTTCTCGACAGGCTCGATGCCCGCCGCGACGAAGTGAACTGGGAGCGGCATCTCCAGGAGGGTATCGCCTGGATCGCGGAACAGTCGGGCGCACCCGTCGGCTTCGGACACGCCGAAGGCGCGGAAGTCACGACCCTCTATGTCCGCAAGGCGGATCACGGCCATGGCGTCGGTGCAGCGCTGCTCACACATCTCTTCGACGAGATTTCCTGCCTCGGCCGCCGCGAGGCGTTTCTCTGGGTGCTGGAGAAGAATCTGAAAGCCCGCGGCTTCTATGAGCGCATGGGCGGCCGCCTCGTCGCGCGCCGGCCTGTCGGTTTCCCGCGCTATCCCGAAATCACGGAAGTGCGTTACGATTTCATGCTCGACTGAAACCTAGTCGGCGGCTTTCAGACCGCCTTCGCGGTTCCAGTCTTCGAGACCTCTCAGCGTGCGCTCGTAGCAGGAAAGCGCATTGGCGATCACATTCTCCTGCCATGATTTCCGCCTCGGCGCGTAGTCCTCGCGAATTTCCTCGAAATAACCGGGCGCTTCCGGCGCATCGAACCCGCCGATAAATCGCAGCCAGCGTTCGAGCATGGGCACGCGCATGGCTTTGGCTGCATTGTTTTTCACTCGCGCCGAGCGGAATTCGATTGCCGCTCCCGCGAATTCCGCGTGAGGGGAGAGCATGTCTTCGATGCCCCAGAACATCGTGCCGCGCCTTGTCGGCCGTTTCGACCCCCACATCGCATCCACGGTCTTGGGATCGAGCGCTTCCTTGCCCCACCAGCCCGCGGCGCGCCGCAGACCGGCGCTGCCCGGCTCCGAATAGCACAGATAGATGAGTTCGCCGTCGCCGGTCGGGCCTGAATGCCAGTCGATGAAACCGACCTTCCGCGCATGGGCGAGCTCGCGGCTCACGATCTCCCGCATGATGAGGTTCGACCATTCGGGCGCCGTACCGCCAAAATGATAGCCGTCCGGATGCGTGTATTGCCCGCGGCTGATCGCGTCTTCCAGCGCCCATTGTCCGTGCCGCTCGACGAAGCGTGCGCCTGCGGTCAGCATTTTCTGCATCGCCTTTTCGTCGAGCGAATTGGGGCAGAGGATCTCGTGCAGCTCCTCGTAGAGCGGATTCTCCGGGTGCGGCTTCGAATGGTCGAGAAAGTTCCGGTTGAGGTCCACGTTGTTTTCCGTGCCGCGGAGTCCCCAGGCGAATCCGAAGGGATTGACCGCGTGAACCATCAGCAGCGCAACGCCCTGCGGCAGCCGGGCGGGCCCCGCTTCCCTCATCCATGCATTCATCGCGGCCGAGCCGCCATAGCCCTCCGCTCCATGCGTGCCGCAGACATTGAGCAGCACGGTCTCCGCGTCTTCGGGCCCGTGCCATGCCGTATCCGTGAAAAGTCTTTGCCCGCGGGGCCCTTGCGCATGCGGGTTCTCATGCGTGGAAATCCGCGCGCCGGTTGCCCGCGCCCCATCGAGGAAACGCTCTCTCGCTTCCGCATAGGTCTCGGGAAAGTAATCTGTGGCCTTCATGCGTTTCCATATCGTTTCGAGGGCCTTTCCGTTCCCCGTCGGCGGGTGTTAACAAGGGGTGCCGATAGGATATGGAATGGCCAAGCCTTGGCTTCTATATGACGTGTGCGGGCGGGTATAGGCAATAACCCCGCCCGATACCGCAGTTTTTCAGGGATTTTTCATGACGCTCGCCAGCCGCCTCAAGGACAAGTCGCTGCTCAGGACCCTCTGCTTCGTGGATGGGAAATGGGTCGGAGAGGAAGCCCCCCGAATAGATGTGACCGATCCGGCGACGGGCGAAACCATCGCGACGGTTCCCTCGCTCGGCGCGGCGGAAACGAGGAAGGCGATCGAGGCGGCCCATCGCGCCCAGAAGGAATGGGCCGCGCGGTCCGCCAAGGAGCGTTCCGTCGTTCTGCGGCGCTGGTTCGACCTCATGATGGCGAACCAGGACGATCTGGGCGCGATCCTGACGGCCGAGCAGGGTAAGCCGCTCGCCGAGGCGAAGGGCGAAATAGCCTATGCCGCGGCCTTCATCGAATTCTATGCCGAGGAGGCAAAGCGCGTTTATGGCTCTGTCGTGCCCGCGCCCACGAATGATCGACGCATCGTCGTTCTGAAGCAGCCTATCGGCGTTTGCGCCGCGATCACGCCGTGGAATTTTCCTGCCGCCATGATCACGCGCAAGGCGGCGCCGGCGCTCGCGGCGGGCTGCTCGATGGTCGTGAAACCCGCTACCATGACGCCGCTTTCCGCCTTTGCCCTTGCCGAGCTGGCGCAGCGCGCGGGCATTCCGGATGGCGTCTTGAGCATCGTCACCGGCAAGGCTGGGGCGATCGGCGGCGAAATGACGTCGAATCCTCTCGTGCGCAAGGTGACGTTCACCGGCTCCACCGAAATCGGCAAGGAGCTGATGCAGCAATCCGCCTCCACGGTGAAGAAGGTCTCGCTCGAACTCGGCGGCAACGCGCCCTTCATCGTCTTCGACGATGCGGATGTCGATGCCGCCGTCGAAGGCGCCGTCGCTTCCAAATATCGCAACACCGGCCAGACCTGCATCTGCACCAACCGTTTCCTCGTGCAGTCCGCCGTTCATGACGAGTTCGTCGGTAAGCTGGCGAAGAAGGTGGCGGAACTGAAGGTCGGCTCCGGCTTCGAAGAGGGTGTCGCGCAGGGCCCGCTGATCGAAATGGCCGCCGTCGAGAAGGTGGAGGAGCATGTCGCCGATGCCGTCGCGGGCGGCGCGAAAGTCCTCACTGGCGGCAAGCGCCACGCGAAAGGTGGAACCTTTTACGAGCCGACAGTCGTTGTCGGCATGAAGCCGGATATGAAGGCCGCTCGCGAGGAAACCTTTGGACCGCTCGCCCCGGTCTTCCGTTTCGAAACGGACGAGGAGGCGATAGCGCTGGCCAACGACACGCCCTTCGGTCTCGCTTCCTATTTCTACAGCCGCGACATCGGCCGCGTCTGGCGCATGGCCGAGGCGCTCGAATACGGTCTCGTGGGGGTCAATGCCGGGCTCATCTCGACCGAGCTTGCGCCCTTCGGCGGCTTCAAGGAGTCCGGTCTCGGCCGCGAAGGCGGGCCCTGGGGCATGGAAGAATTTCTCGAAGTGAAATATGTGGCAATGGCGGGGCTCTGAACGATGACTGCGGACGACCAGAAGAAAGCCGCGGCCATCCGCGCGCTCGACTATGTAAAGCCGGGCATGAAGCTCGGCCTCGGTACGGGCTCGACGGCGGAACATTTCGTCCGTGTACTGGGCCACAAGGTGAAGCAGGGGCTCGATGTGGTCGGTGTGCCGACATCGGAGCGCACGGGAAAGCTCGCCGCGAGCCTCGGCATCCCCCTCAGCAATCTCGACGATACGCCCCGCCTCGACATCACTGTCGATGGCGCCGATGAGCTTGATCGCGAACTCCGCCTCATCAAGGGCGGCGGCGGAGCGCTGCTCCGCGAGAAGATCGTGGCGACCGCATCGGACAGGATGATCGTCATCGCGGATGCGTCGAAGGTGGTGGAAACGCTCGGCGCCTTTCCCTTGCCTGTCGAGGTCATTCCCTTCGGAGCTTCCGTGACCGCTCGCAAGATCGCGGAAGTCGCAAGCGCCTTCGGCTGCACCGGCAAGATGTCCCGCCGCGCGGACGAATATGGCGAGCCTTTCTTCACGGACAGCGAGAATTTCATCTATGACTGCGAGTTCGGCCGGATTCCCGATCCCGATGGTCTCGCCGCCGCGCTCAATCGGATAGCCGGCGTCGTCGATAACGGATTGTTTATCGGCATCGCCTCGCTCGCCATTGTAGGTACCCCTTCGGGCACCGATATCATCGAGAAGAATTAAGCGGAAAAGACGGAGCCCGAACGATGGCCGAATACGACTATGACCTTTTCGTCATCGGGGCGGGCTCCGGCGGCGTGCGCGCCGCGCGCATCGCGGCGAGCCACGGCGCGAAAGTCGCGATCGCCGAGGAATACCGCGTCGGCGGTACCTGCGTCATTCGCGGCTGCGTGCCGAAAAAGCTCTTCGTCTATGCAAGCCACTTCTCGGACGATTTCGAGGATGCGGAAGGCTTCGGCTGGATGGTCGGCGAAACGAAGTTTGACTGGAAGACGCTCGTCGCCAACAAGGACAAGGAAATAGACCGTCTGAACGGCATCTACATCCGTAATCTGAAGAACGCAGGCGTCGAAATCATACAGAGCCGCGCGATCCTCAAGGATGCGCATACAGTGCATCTCGTTGCCGAAGGCCGCAACGTGACGGCCCGCAGGATTTTGATCGCCGTCGGCGCGAAGCCCAACGTGGATGAAAACCTCGAAGGCGTGGAACATACCATCACCTCCAACGAGGCGTTCCATCTCGAAGAACTGCCGCGCCGCATCGTCATCGCGGGCGGCGGATATATCGCGGTCGAATTCGCGGGCATCTTCAACGGGCTCGGCGTCGAGACGACGCTTCTTTATCGCGGCGAGCAGATCCTGCGCGGATTTGACGAGGATTTGCGCACGCTGCTCCATGAGGAGATGGACAAGAAAGGCATCAGGATCATCACAGGCCAGGTCTTCACGAAGGTCGAGAAGACCTCCTCGGGCCTGAAAGCCACGCTCACCTCCGGCGACACGCTCGAGGCGGACGCCGTCATGTTCGCCATCGGCCGCGACCCCAACACGAAGGGGCTGGGGCTTGAGGCTGCAGGCGTGAAGCTCGGCAAGAAGGGCGAGATCATCGTCGACGAATATTCGCGCACCAATGTGGAGAGCATATATGCGGTGGGCGATGTCACCGACCGCGCGAACCTGACGCCCGTTGCGATCCGCGAGGGCCATGCCTTCGCCGACACCGTCTATGGCGGCAAGGATGTGAAGGTCGATCACTCGATCATTCCGACCGCGATCTTCTCCCAGCCGGAAATGGGCACCGTCGGCCTCACCGAGGCGCAGGCCCGCGAGAAGTACGACGAGGTCGATATCTACAAGACCGCTTTCCGCGCCTTGAAGAACACGCTGTCGGGCTCGCAGGAGCGCACTTTCATGAAGCTTGTGGTCGACGCAAAATCGGACAAGGTGCTCGGCGTCCACATCATGGGCCCTGCCTCGGGCGAGCTCATCCAGGCTGTCGGCATCGCCGTCACGATGGGCGCCACAAAGGCCCAGTTCGACATGACCATCGCCGTGCATCCGACGGCGGCCGAAGAACTGGTGACGCTCAAGGAGAAGTGGCAGGCACCGGTCATCAAGGCCGCCGATTAACCGTCCGTGAGCCGGATCAAGGGCTTAGGCTTCCCTTTAGAGCCCTTGTGGACTATATATCCGCCTTCCATATGAGAAGGGTGCGGCCTTCCGGGTAAAAGTCCCGGAAACCGGCCTTTTTTGCGTTTCGGAGAAGACAAGATGGCGGAGAACTGGAAACCGGAGAGCTGGCGCGCGAAGCCCGCAAAGCACCTCCCGGCATACCCGGACGAGGCGGCGCTTGCCGCCGTGGAAGCGCGTCTGCGCTCCTATCCGCCGCTCGTGTTTGCAGGTGAGGCCCGCAAGCTGAAGGCAGATCTCGCCGAGGTCTGCGAGGGCCGTGCTTTCCTGCTTCAGGGCGGCGATTGCGCCGAGAGCTTTGCCGAATTCTCCGCCGACAATATCCGCGACACCTTCCGCGTGCTGCTGCAGATGGCCGTGGTGCTGACCTTCGCCGCCGCTTCGCCGGTCGTGAAGGTCGGCCGCATCGCCGGCCAGTTCGCGAAGCCGCGTTCCTCGCCCACCGAGACCATCGGCGATGTCACGCTGCCGTCCTATCTCGGCGACAACATCAATGGCATCGAATTCGATGAAGCCGCCCGCGTGCCGGACCCGGAGCGTCTGCTTCGCGCCTATTCGCAGTCGGCCTCGACGCTGAACCTGCTGCGCGCTTTCGCGAATGGCGGTTATGCCGACCTCGATTTCGTGCATCGCTGGAATCTCGGCTTCGTCTCCGACAGCCCGGAAGGTGCCCGCTACGAGGAGCTCGCCAACCGCATTACCGAGGCGCTCGACTTCATGCGCGCCTGCGGCATCGATGGCGAGACGCAGCCTCAGCTCCACACGACGGATTTCTACACGAGCCATGAGGCGCTGCTGCTCGGCTATGAGCAGGCGATGACGCGCGTCGATAGCACCACGGGCGAATGGTACGACACCTCCGCCCATATGCTCTGGATCGGCGACCGCACGCGCCAGCCCGATCACGCCCATGTCGAGTATATGCGCGGTATCAGGAATCCGATTGGCATGAAGTGCGGTCCCTCGCTCGATCCGGAAGAGCTGATCCGTCTCACCGACATCCTGAACCCGAAGAACGAGCCGGGGCGTCTCACGCTCATCTGCCGCTTCGGCGCCGAGAATGTCGAGAGGCACCTGCCGCAGCTCATTCGCGCCGTCGAGCGCGAGGGCAAGAAGGTCGTCTGGTCCTGCGATCCGATGCATGGCAACACGATCAAGGCCTCGTCGGGCTACAAGACGCGCCCCGTGGATCGTATCCTTGCCGAGGTGCAGGCCTTCATGGCCGTGCATCGCGCCGAGGGCACGCATGCCGGCGGTGTCCATTTCGAGATGACCGGCCAGAACGTCACCGAATGCATCGGCGGCGCGCAGGCGATCAGCGAAACCGAACTCGGCGACCGCTACCACACGCATTGCGACCCGCGCCTCAACGCGAACCAGTCGCTCGAACTCGCCTTCCTCATTGCCGAAGGGCTGAAGAAGGAGAGGGCGGAAGCCCGCCGCGAACAGCAGGTCGCCTTAGGGGCCTGGTAAGCCAAAACGAATAGAGAAATGAAAAGGCCCGGTGGAAACACCGGGCCTTTTTCTAGCTCACCTTGATAAGCCGCCGTCCGAGGTTCTCGCCCTCGAACAGCCCGATGAAGGCATCCGCGGACCCTTCGATCCCCTCGCTCACATCTTCCGTGTATTGCAGCTTCCCTTCGTGGATCCACCCGGCCATCTCGGCCTGCGCCTCGCGGAAGCGCTTGAAGTAGTCGAAGACGACGAGCCCTTCCATCCGCAAGCGGTGCGTGATGAAGCGCGTCACGTTTCTGATGCCGACGAGTTCGTCATCCGCGCGGTTATATTCGCTCACCTGTCCGGAAATCACGATCCGCCCATGTTCCTTCATGTTCAGGATCGCAGCATCGAGCATTTCCCCGCCCACATTGTCGAAATAGATGTCGACGCCGTCCGGGCAGTGTTCCTTGATCGCCGCTTTCAGGTCCGCGCCGCGATAGGAGAAGCAGGCGTCGAATCCGAGCCCCTTCACGTAGTCGCATTTCTCCTTGGAGCCCGCGATGCCGACAACTCTGCAGCCCTTCATCTTCGCGATCTGCCCGGCCGTCGCGCCCACGGGCCCGGCGGCGGAAGAAATCAGCACCGTGTCGCCTTCTTTCGGCTGCCCGAGTTCCAGCAATCCGAAATAGGAGGTAAGCCCCGGAATGCCGAGCACGCCGATGGCAGCCGTCGGCCGGAGAGCCCCATGAAACATCTCGGGCGCTAGCTTCTGCACGCCGCGCCCGTTCGACACGGCATGCGTCACCCAGCCGAAGCCGCCGGTGACGCGGTCGCCCGGCTTGAACTTCTCGTTCTTCGAGGCTTCGACCACGCCCACCATCGCGCTGTCGATGGTTTCGCCCACGGGCAGTGCCGCCGTGTAGCTGTCGCCCGAAAGCCGCCCGCGCATTCCGGGATCGACCGAGTGATATTCGGTGCGGATCAGGATTTCATGCTCGCCGATCTCCGGCAGTTCGATCTCCTCCAGCCGGAAATTCTCGCGCCTGGGCTTTCCCTCCGGCCGCGAGGCCAGCACCCACCGCTTCGCTTTAGTCGGCATCTTGTCTCCTCCCTCTTTCAAAACAGTATGGCCCGGGCGTCGAGCCCGGGCCACCATTGCCGTCATGAAATTACGGAAGGGGTCAGACAGCCTTGTCCGGCCCGATCTTCACCAGCATCTTGCCGAAATTCGCGCCCTTGAAGAGGTTGAGGAAGGCCTTCGGCGCATTCTCGATGCCCTCTTCAACCGTCTCTTCCCACTTCATCTTGCCGCCTTTGATGAGCGGGCCCATCTCGGCGTAGAACTCGCCGATGTGCTGGAAATAGTTGGAAACGATGAAGCCCTGCAGCCTCAGGCTCTTGCCGACGATCTGGATCAGGTTTGTCGGGCCGGGCCGCGGCTCGGTATCGTTATACTGTTCGATCATGCCGCACAGCGCCGCCCGTCCGTTCGGCCGCATGGATTCGATGGCCGCTTCGAGGTGCTTGCCGCCCACATTCTCGAAATAGACGTCGATGCCCTTCGGAAAGGCGTCCTTCACGGCCTTGGTGAGGTCGCCGCAGGTCTTGTAGTTGATCGCCTTGTCGATGCCCGCGACTTCTTCGAGCCACTTGCACTTATCGTCCGAACCGGCCGAACCGACGACATAGCAGCCATGCGCCTTGGCGAGCTGGCAGACGACCGAGCCCACGGCGCCGGAAGCGGCGGAGACGAACACTGTCTCGCCGTCTTTCAGCTCCGCCACCTTGAAGAGGCCGGCCCATGCCGTCATGCCGGGCATGCCGAGCACGCCGAGAAAGGCCTCGATGGGGCCGAGCGAAGGGTCCACCGGTGTGAAGCCGCCCGCGGGGCCGGTCGCGAATTCGCGCCAGCCCAGCATGTGGTTCACATAGGTGCCGACCTTCAGCTTGTCGCTTTTCGATTCCACCACCTGGCCGATGGCGCCGCCTTCCAGCGGGCTGCCGATCTGGAACGGCGGCACGTAGCTTTCGCGGTCCATCATGCGGCCGCGCATATAGGGGTCGACCGACATCCAGATGTTCCGCACCAGCACTTCGCCGTCGGCGGGCTGGCGCGCTTCCGTCGTCGCCACTTCGAAATCGCTGTCCTTGGGCATGCCGACGGGGCGCGCCTTGAGGCGGATTTCCTTAGAGGTCAGATTCATCATGCGTCTCCTCCGCATTTCTGGGTTTTCGTTGAGGGGGAGACTAGCCCTCTTTGCCGCGTGGCGGAAGCAAAGGGGCCTCTGCTGCTGAACAACAGGTTGTGAAGGTCTGAACCGTCAGGCGGATTTCCACCCGCCGCCAAGCGCCACGAAGAGATCGACAGCCGAGCTGTAGCGGTCGAGCCGCGCCGTCGCCGCGCTGTCCCGCGCGGAAAGCCAGCTTCGCTGCGCGTCCAGCACGGAGAGAAGGTCGCTCGCGCCCGCGCGGTAGCGCGCCTGCGAAAGCTCATAGGCCTTGCCTGCTTCCCTGGCTGCGATCTCCAGCGATGCCTCGCGTTGCGCCGTCGTCTCGACATTGGTCAGCGCATTCTCGACTTCGGAGAAGGAGGTGAGCACCGTCTGTTGATAGGCGGCAGCGAGTTCGGCCTGCCGTCCTTTTGCGGATTGCAGGTTTCCTTCGAGCGACCCGCCGGAGAAGATCGGCGCGAGCAGCGATGCGCCCATGGAGCTTGCCGTCTCCGCCGCGCTCGCCGTGGCGAAGCTTCGCGTCAGCGAGGCCGAAAGGTCGATGCTCGGGAAGAAGGCCGCGCGCGCCGCGCCGATATCGGCATTCGCCGCCTTGAGGCTCGCCTCCGAACTTCTGATGTCCGGCCGCCTTTCGAGCAGCGCCGAAGGTTGACCCGCGTCGATGGCGGGCAGGGTCACCTTGTCGAGCGTCTCGCCCGCCACGGTGAAGCGCCCCGGCGTCGCCGTCACGAGGATCGCCATGGCGTTGAGGTTCGCGGCAAGGCTCGCGCGCAGCGAGGGCAGGGTCGCCTCGATGGCCGCCACCGTGTTGCGCTGCTGTGCGAGGTCGAGGCCGGAAATGCTGCCCGCCTTGTAGCGCGCCTCCACGATGTCGAGCGTGTCATGCGCCGCTTTCAGCGAGTCCTCGGCAATGGCGATCCGGTCCTTCAGCGTCAGGATCGTGAAATAGGTCGTCGCCACCTGCGCCTGCACGATCAGTGCGGCCGCCTCCTTGTCATATTGCGTCGCCTCGAGCGAAAGCTCCGCCGCCCGCGTCTGGTCGCGGTAGCGGCCCCATATGTCGAGCGCATAGCTCGCCGAAAGCCCTATATCCGCGCTCTCGCGGGTGGAGCCGCCGCGTATGTCGTTGCGGCCCGCACTGCCGCTTCCGTTCACTTGCGGCAGCAGGTCAGCGCCCGCCGCTCGCGCCGCACCGCGCGCCTGTTCCACACGCGCCAGCGCCTGTTCGATGTCGAGATTCCTCTGGAGCGCCGCCTGCATGAGAAGCGTCAGTTCCGGGTTCTGAAAGCTCTCCCACCAGCGCGTATCGGCCGCGACGTTCATCCCCGCCTGTTGCGGCGAGGCATAGCTCTGCGGCGTGTCGATTGCGGGACGCTCATAGTCCGGCGCCATGGTGCAGGCGGCGAGCACTATCGCTGCTGCAATGCCTGCGATTTGTTTCAGAGCCGTCATCTCTCTCACTCCGATGCCAGCGCGACCACGGGGTCGAGCTGCGCCGCCTTGCGCGCGGGCAGATAGCCGAACACGAGCCCCGTCAGAAAGGCGCAGGTGAAGGCAAGCGCCGAAGGCATGATATTGATCGCGATGTTGAGTCCCGCGCCCGAAAGCGCCAGCGCCGTCGATATGCCGAGCAACACGCCGATAAGCCCGCCCACGCCGCAAACGACCAGCGCCTCTGTATTGAACTGCACGAGAATGTTGCTCATGCGCGCGCCTGTCGCCATGCGAATGCCGATCTCGCGTGTCCGCTCCGTCACGCTGACGAGCATGATGTTCATCACGCCGATGCCGCCGACGAGAAGCGAGATCGCCGCCACCGAGCCGAGCAGGATCGTCATCGTATTCGACATCTCCTCCATCGTCTCCAGCATCGATGCGGTATTGCGTATCTGGAAGTCTTCCGTCCTGTGCCGCGCGAGGAGCAGCGTGTGGATCGCCTCCTCCGTCTCGTCGACGCGGTCGGAGTCTATCACCTTTACGGTGATCGAATCCGCGAACTGCTGTCCAAAAAGCCGCATAAAGCCGGTCGTCAGCGGCACGAAGGCCACATCGTCCTGGTCTCGCCCGAAAGCGGCCGCACCCTTCGCTTCCATCACGCCGACGACCTCGAAGGGAATATTTCCGACCAGTACATATTGTCCGACCGGGTTCTTCCCGTCCGGGAAGAGTGCGTCGACCACCGTCTGCCCGAGCACGATGACGGGTGCGTAGCCGTTGAGATCCGCTTCCGAGAAGAAGCCTCCTTCCGCCACGTTCCAGTCCCGCACCGTCGTAAGCGACGGCCATGTGCCTTCGACCTGCGTGCGATAGTCGACATTGCCGTAGCGCAGGGTCGCCGAACTGCTCCGCGAGGGAATCGCGGCCGTGACGTTCTGAATGTCGAGAATGGCTTCCGCGTCCGAGGAGACCAGCGTTGCAATGTCGCCGCTCGGCCGCACGCCCGGTGCGCCGGGGCGCACCACAAGCAGGTTCGTGCCCATGCTCTGCATGGAACTCATGATGTTCGCCTTGCTGCCATCGCCGATGGCGAGCATGACGACGACGGCCGCCACGCCGATGACGACGCCGAGAAGCGTCAGCGCCGTGCGGAATATGTTGGCGCGCAGCGACCGGAAAGCCATCTTCACGGCCTCGGCGATCTCCGCCTGCAGCACCATGTTGCTGCGCCGCGCCGGACCCTCGTCGGAGGCGCCGCTTCCCGCATTAATCTTCGCGCCCGTATCGGAGAGAATGCGCCCGTCGCTGATCTGGATGGTCCTGTCCGCATGTTCAGCCACCGCCGGATCGTGCGTGATGAGGATCACCGTATGTCCTTCGGCATTCAGGTCTTTGAGCACCTGCAACACGTCCGCGCCGCTTTGCGTGTCGAGCGCGCCGGTCGGTTCATCGGCAAGGATGACGTCGGCCCCGTTCATCAGCGCGCGGGCGATGGAGACGCGCTGCTGCTGGCCGCCGGAAAGTTCGGAAGGGCGGTGGCTTGCCCGCTCGCCCATGCCGAGCCGCGCGAGTATGTCCATGGCGCGGTCGTGGCGTTCGCCTCGCGTCGCCCCGGCATAGACCGCGGGCAGCTCCACATTCTCTGCCGCCGTCATGGTCGAGATCAGGTTGTAGCGCTGGAACACGAAGCCGAATGTGTCGCGCCGGAGCGTTGCAAGCTCGTCGGACGAGAGGGTGGAGACGTCGGTTCCCGCGACTTCATATGTGCCGCCGGTCGGCCGGTCGAGACAGCCGAGAATATTCATCAGCGTCGACTTGCCGGAGCCCGACTGGCCCATGATGGCGACGAACTCGCCTCGGCGGATCGTCAGCGATACGCCGTCGAGCGCGCGCACTTCCTGGCCGCCCGTGCGATAAATCTTCGTCACGTCGCGAATGTCGATCAGCGGATTTGCGCTTTTGGGAGCGGGGGCGTGCACGGATGTACCTCAGAAGAAGCCTGGAGGGCCGGCGTCGCCGCTGCTCTTGCTGTTGCTCGTATCGGTACCCGTCACCACCGTCTCGCCTTCGTCGAGGCCGTTCTTGATCTCCGCGCTGATGCGATTTGTGAGACCGACTTCCACCTGCCGCGAGAGCGGGCCGTCTTCCGTCATCACGGTCACGTAGCTCTTGCCGTCCGCTCCTTCTCTCACCGCGCCGACGGGTACGGTGACGACGTCCTCCGCCTCGCCCAGCAGGAAGAACACCTGCGTGGTCATGTCTTTCATCAGCTTGCCGTCCGGATTGGCGATGTCGACGAGCACTGTATAGAGAACGACATCGTTCTCGATCTCTGGCGTTGGAAGAATCTGCCGCACCGTGGAGCGCCACCGCTCGTTTGATGCTCCGAGCGTCGTGAAATAAACCGGCATGCCTTCGGCAAGGCGGCCCACATCGGCTTCCGCCACTTCCGCCTCTACGGTCATGGTGCTGAGATCGGAAATCGTCAGGATGGTCGGCGCCGTCTGGTTCGCATTCAGCGTCTGGCCCTGGAGCGCTTCCTGATCGGTCACGGTGCCGGTCATCGGCGCATAGATTTTCGTATAGCCGAGATTGACCTCCGCGCCTTCCACAGCCGACTCCTGCTGGGTGATCTGCGCCTTGAGCGAAGCAATCGTTGCCTGTGTTGTCTTCACGGTTGTCTCGCTCGTGTCGAGGTCGTCGCGGCTCACCGCATCGATCTTCGCGAGGTCGCGATTGCGGTTGTACTGCCGCTGCGCCAGCACCAGTTCCGCCTGCGAGCCAGCCAGTTCGGATTGAAGCTGAACGAGTTTTGCGCGTGCCGCGGCGAGCTCCGTCTCATATGTCTTGGCGTCGATCTCGGCGAGGAGGTCTCCCTCCTTCACCTCGTCGCCCACATCCACATAGACGGTCTTCAACTGGCCGGAGACCTGCGCGCCGACATCGACGTAATCCTTCGGCTGCAGCGAGCCGAGCGCCGTCACCGTCTGTTCGATGGTGCCGCGCGTCGCCGTCGCCGTGCGATAGGTCACATCCGCGCTGCCAAAGGCCCAGCCATAGACGAGCCAGATCAGCACGATCGCGGCTACGCCGGTGGCGCCCCAGCGCACAGCACCGGGCAGGTCGCGCCAACGCGCCTTCAGTTGCTCGGACAGGTTCCGCGCGCCGCCCGCTCTTGTCTCATCTCTCGTATCGTTCTCGTAGCCCATGGGCCCGTCTGCCTCTTCATGCCGCTCCACACTTTATAACGGGGAGATATGTCTCTTCCGTCGCCTTGAAGGGGAAAAAGCGGCATGAAGGGCAGGGAAACCGGAGATACCTGCAATATGCAGCGAGTTCAGGAAACCCGGATCATGCGCTTGCCGACATTCTCGCCCGCCAGCAGCCCGATCAGCGCCTTCGGCGTGTTTTCGAGCCCTTCCATGATGTCTTCCTTGACCTTCAGCTTGCCGCTTTCGACCCAGCCCTGGAGGTCCTTCAGCGCCTCGTCGTGGCGGTCCTGATAGTCCATCACGATGAAGCCCTGCATGATGAGCCGCTTCACGACCACGAGGCCGGGAATGCCGCGCGGCCCATGCGCGGGCGCCGCCCCGTCATATTGCGAAACGGCGCCGCAGCAGGCGATGCGCCCGTGATTGTTCATCCCGAAGAGCACGGCTTCGAGAATGTCGCCGCCCACATTGTCGAAATAGACGTCGATGCCTTTTGGCGCGGCCTTGCGGAGCGCCTTGCCCACGGGCTCGGCCTTGTAATCGATCGCCGCATCGAAGCCGAGTTCGTCGGTCAGCAGCTTGCACTTCTCCGCGCCGCCCGCGATGCCGATCACGTTGCAGCCCTTGATCTTGGCGATCTGCCCGACGATGGAGCCGACGGAGCCCGCCGCCGCGGAAACGACCACCGTGTCGCCCGCCTTGGGCTTGCCGACTTCGAGAAGCCCGAAATAGGCCGTGAGCCCCGCAATGCCGTAGACGCTGAGAAGGTGGGAGAGCGGTTCCATCTTCGGCAGCTTCTGCGCGGTCTTCGCCGGCACCGCCGCATAATCCTGCCAGCCCGTATCCGCGAACACGATGTCGCCCTTGGCAAAGCCCGGCGCCTTCGCATCCATCACCTCCGAGATAGAGCCGCCCGCCATCACCGTTCCGGCCTCCACGGCCGAGCGATAGGTCGCGCCCTGCATCCAGGCCCGGTTTGCCGCGTCGAGCGAGATGAGCTTCGTCTTCAGCAGCAACTCGCCGTCCTTCGCCTCCGGCATCTTGCCGTTCGGCTCGAACCTGAAATGGCTCTCGGCGAGCTTTCCCTGCGGGGTTTCGGTCAGCAGCACCTGGCGGTTGGCGGTCATGGGGTTCTCCTCCGGCTTTGAATTGTCGCTGCGGCGAGCCTAGCCGTGCCGTGCGCCCGGCGCACCCCGGAATGCCCCATTCCGCCGTTCATCCCTGAACTCCCGCCAGAACTATTGTGACGGCGTCCCTCAACGGCTAAAACCGCGAGGCTCCACCAGTGTTCTGGGGCTAACGTCCCGTGATTCCTTGTGAAATGCCCGGCAGATAAATGACCGACAAGCTCCGCATCGCCCTTGCCCAGCTGAACCCCGTTGTCGGGGATATCGAGGGCAATCTCCAGAAGGCCGTCGCGGCCCGCCGCGAGGCGGAGATCGAGGGCGCGGACCTCATCGTCTTCTCCGAGCTCTTCCTCACCGGCTATCCGCCGGAAGACCTCGTGCTGAAGCGCGCCTTTCAACAGGCCGCGCGCAATGCCGCGATCGATCTCGCCCGCCAGACGGTCGATGGCGGCCCCGCCGTTCTCATCGGCTGCCCCTGGCTTGCCGATGACGGCAAGCTCTTCAACGCCGTCCTCTATCTCGATCATGGCGAGGTGCGCGGCTACCGCGCCAAGGTCCACTTGCCGAACTATTCCGTCTTCGACGAACCGCGCGTCTTCGACGAGGGCCCCATGCCGGGCCCCTTCAACATTCGCGGCGTGCGCATCGGCGCTCCTATCTGCGAGGACATCTGGTTCCCGGATGTGGTCGAGTGCCTGGAAGAGTCCGGCGCGGAAATCATCCTCGTGCCGAACGGCTCTCCCTACGACTTCAACAAGTTCGACGCCCGCATGCAGCTCGTCGTCTCCCGCATCAAGGAGAGCGGCCTGCCCATGGTCTATCTGAACCAGCTCGGCGGGCAGGACGAACTCGTTTTCGACGGCGCCTCCTTCGTGCTGAATGCGGACCTCTCGCTCCCTGTCCAGATGCCCGCCTGGGAAGAGAAGATCGCCTATACGGACTGGACGCGCGAGGCGAAGGGCTGGGTCTGCGAGGGCGGCGAGCGCGCGAAGATCGAGGAAAGCGACGAAGCGCTTTATCTCGCTGTGGTGCAGGGCCTTCGCGACTATGTGAAGAAGAACCGTTTTCCGGGCGTCGTTCTCGGGCTTTCGGGCGGCATCGACAGCGCGCTGGTCGCCGCCATCGCGGTCGATGCGCTGGGTGCCGACAAGGTTCACTGCGTCATGCTGCCTTACCGCTATACCTCGTCGGAAAGCCTCGACGATGCGGCGGAATGCGCGAAGCTTCTCGGCACCCGCTACGACATCGTGCCCATCGAGGAGCCCGTCAAGGGCTTCACATCCGCCCTCGAAAAGCTCTTCGAGGGCCGCCAGTCGGACACCACGGAGGAAAATCTCCAGTCGCGCACGCGCGGCGTCATCCTCATGGCGATTTCCAACAAGTTCGGCTCCATGCTGCTCACCACGGGCAACAAGTCGGAAGTCTCCGCCGGCTACGCCACCATCTATGGCGACATGAATGGCGGCTTCAATCCCATCAAGGATCTCTACAAGACGCGCGTCTTCCGAATGGCTCGCTGGCGCAATGAGAACATGCCCAAGGGATGCCTCGGGCCGAAGGGCAGGGTGATCCCGGAAAACATCATCACGCGCCCGCCTTCCGCCGAGCTTCGCCCCGACCAGACGGATCAGGATTCGCTCCCGCCTTACGATGTTCTGGACGACATTCTCCACTGCCTCGTGGAAGAGGAAATGTCGGTGCGCGAGATCGTCGAGCGCGGGCACGACCGGGATATGGTCAAGCGCGTCGAGCATCTCCTCTACATTTCGGAATACAAGCGCCGTCAGGCCGCCCCGGGTGTGAAAGTCACCGCGCGCAATTTCGGCCGCGACCGCCGCTATCCGATCGTGAACGGCTTCCGGGATCAGGACATATGAGCGCCGCGCCCGGCTCCTCTGACGTCGTTGTCCGCTTCGCCCCGTCGCCCACGGGCCGTCTCCATGTCGGCAATGCCCGCGCCGCGCTTTTCAACTTCCTCTTTGCACGGAAGAACAGCGGGAAGTTCCTGCTCCGCATGGACGATACGGATGATGCGCGCTCGACCGCTGAATTCGCCGCCGCGATAGAGGAAGACCTTGCCTGGCTCGGTCTCGCCCATGACATCTTCGCCCGCCAGTCGGAACGCCTCGCGGCTTATGAAGCTGCGGCGGAGAAGCTGAAAGCCTCGGGCCGCCTCTATCCGGCCTATGAAAGCGCCGCCGAGCTCGACCGCCGCCGCAAGCGCCAGCTCGCCCGGGGTCTCCCTCCGGTCTATGATCGCGCCGCCCTGAAGCTGACGGACGAAGATCGCGCCGCCCTCGAAGCCGAAGGCCGCAAGCCGCATTGGCGCTTCAGGCTCGATCACGAGCACACGACATTCGAGGACATGATCCAGGGCCATGTCGAGATCGACGGCGCCTCGCTCTCGGACCCCGTCCTCATCCGCGAGGATGGCCGCTTCCTCTACACCCTGCCGAGCATCGTCGACGACATCGACTTCCGGGTCACCCATGTCATCCGCGGCAGCGATCACATCACGAATACAGGCGTCCAGATCCAGATCATCCGCGCGCTGGGCGCGGAGCCGCCTGCCTTCGCGCATTACTCGCTCTTGAACGGGCCGGAGGGCAAGCCGCTGTCGAAGCGCGACGATGCCGAGCGTTTCTCGCTCCGCGCGCTCCGCGAGGCAGGCTATGAGCCGATGGCTTTGAATGCGCTGCTCGCGCGCCTCGGCACGCCCGAGCCGGTCGAACCCTGCCTCTCGCTCGCGACGCTCGCCGAAACCTTCGACATTGCGCGCCTCGGCCGCTCCGACATCCGCTTCGACCCGGCGGACCTTGCCCGCGTCAACTCCGCCTGCCTCCACATGATGCCCTATGAGACGGCTCAGCCCCGCCTCGCCGCGCTCGGCTGCGATCTCGGCCCCGCCTTCTGGGATGCGGTGAAGCCGAACCTCGTCCTCTTCGCCGACGCCGCCGATTGGGCGCGGATCGTCGAGGGCCCGGTCGAGCCGGTCATCGAGGAGGCGGATTTCGCCGCCGCCGCCGCGGCCGCGTTGCCCCCCGAGCCCTGGGACCTCGACACCTGGGGCCTCTGGACCGGCGCCGTGAAGGAGGCGACGGGCCGCAAGGGCAAGGCGCTCTTCATGCCGCTCCGCCTCGCGCTGACCGGTTTGACGCATGGACCGGAACTGAAAAACCTGCTACCTCTTATCGGACGGGACCGGGCGCAAGCCCGGCTCAAGGGCCTAACGGCTTGATTTCGTTAGGAAATATTAACGGCGGCCAGCGAGGATACCGGCATGAACCCGGCACACTCGATCATTCAGGGTCTGATTATTAGCGGCTGATTTTTATCCGCCGCCGCCGTACAAGCACGCTTGCAATACATTGTGGAACACGGACCGGCCGGTGGCGGATTGCCACCCGATGACGGGCCTTTGCGCCCTCCACGATGCGGAACGGAACCATGAGCAAGTCCAAGACAGCCAATACGCGCGAACGCCTCTACCTTTTCGACACCACGCTGCGCGACGGCGCGCAGACGACCGGCGTCGATTTCAGCGTCGAGGACAAGCGCCTCATTAGCGGCCTGCTGGACGAGCTCGGCCTCGACTACATCGAGGGCGGCTATCCCGGCGCGAACCCGACCGACACCGCCTTCTTCGGCGACAGGCCGAAGCTCGGCCATGCGAAGTTCACCGCCTTCGGCATGACGAAGCGGGCAGGGCGTTCGGCCTCGAACGATCCGGGCCTCGCCGCCGTGCTGGACGCCGACACGGACGCCGTCTGCCTCGTCGCCAAGAGCTGGGATTTTCATGTCTCCGTGGCGCTGGGCATCACCAACGAGGAGAACCTCGAAAGCATCGCCGACAGCGTGAAGGCCATCGCCGCGAAGGGCCGCGAGCCGATGATCGATTGCGAACACTTCTTCGATGGCTACAAGGCAAACCCCGAATTCGCGCTCGCCTGCGTGAAGACCGCGCTTGAAAACGGCGCGCGCTGGGCCGTCCTCTGCGACACGAATGGCGGCACCCTGCCGGATGAGGTGGAGCGCATCGTCGGCGAGGTGATCGCCTCGGGCGTTCCCGGCGAGAATCTCGGCATCCACGCACATAACGACACGGAAAACGCGGTCGCGAATTCGCTCGCCGCCGTGCGCGCGGGCGTCCGCCAGGTGCAGGGCACGCTGAACGGTCTGGGCGAGCGCTGCGGCAATGCCAATATGGTCTCGCTCATCCCGACGCTCCTCCTGAAACCTCTTTATGCGGATCGTTTCGAGATCGGCGTCAGCCACGAGCGCCTGAAAAGCCTCACCCATGTCTCGCGCACGCTGGACGAAATCCTCAATCGCGCGCCGGACCGCTACGCGCCTTATGTCGGCGAAAGCGCCTTCGCGTCGAAAGCCGGCATCCATGTCTCGGCGATCCTGAAAGACCCGAAGACCTATGAGCATGTGCCGCCCGAAAGCGTCGGCAACAAGCGCAAGATCGCCGTCTCCGATCAGGCCGGAAAGTCGAACATCCTCGCGCGTCTCGAAGAGGCGGGCATCGAGTTTGATCCGGCCGACCGCCGCATCGGCCGCCTGCTGGACGAGGTGAAGGAGCGCGAGTTCCTCGGCTATTCCTATGACGGCGCCGAAGCCTCGTTCGAGCTTCTCGCCCGGCGCATCCTTGGCGAAGTGCCGGAATTCTTCAACGTCGAGTCCTTTCGCGTGCTCGTCGAGCGCCGCTTCAACGCGCTGGGCGATCTCGTCACCGTTTCGGAAGCCACGGTGAAGGTCGTGGTCGATGGCGAAAAGCTGATCTCGGTGGGCGAGGGCAATGGCCCGGTCAATGCGCTCGACCAGGCGCTGCGCAAGGATCTCGGCAAATACTCGCCCTATATCGAGGATCTGCGCCTCGCGGACTTCAAGGTGCGTATCCTCACAAGCGGCACGGAAGCCGTCACCCGCGTCATGATCGAAAGCGCCGATGCGAAGGGCAATCGCTGGTTCACGGTCGGCGTCTCGCCCAACATCGTGGACGCCTCCTTCCAGGCGCTCACGGATTCGATCACGCACAAGCTCCTGCGCGACGGCGCCCCCGCGCCGAAAACGCATAACCGCAAGGAAGGCGTCGGCGCCTGACAACGAACGTCATTGCCGGGCTTGACCCGGCAATCCAGGAGACGCGACGAAGTCGCGTCGTCTCTCTTCGCGTGAATCCTTCATCGGCTGGCGGGTGTGCGATGTTTTCGTTCCCTCTCTCTGGATGCCCGGATCAAGTCCGGGCATGACAATGACTTTTCTGCACCTCTGCGTCTCCGCCTGCCCACCCCTCAAACCTCCACCCGCCTCCCGATCCCGATAGCCGCCAGAAACGCCTCGTCATGGCTCACCGCGATCAGCGCGCCGTCATAGGCTTTGAGCCCCGCCTCCAGTATCGCGATCGACTCCATGTCGAGTTGGTTCGTCGGTTCGTCCAGAATGAGAAGCTGCGGCGGGTTCTCTCCGCCCAGCACGCAGGCGAGCCCCGCGCGCAGCGTCTCTCCGCCGCTCAATGTGTCCGCGCCCTGCAGCGCCGCCTCCGCGCGAAAGCGGAAGCGCGCAAGCGCCGCTCGGCATGCGGTTTCCTTTGCCTCGGGGTTCAGCCGCCGGAAGTTCTCCGCAATGCTCATGCGCCGGTCGATCAGGCTCACTTGCTGGTCGAGCACGGCATGGGGCACATGAAGCCGCGTCTCGCCGGAGAGCGGCGGTAACTCACCCGTCAGCAGTTTCAGCAGCGTCGTCTTTCCCGCGCCGTTCGGCCCGGTGATGGCGATGCGCTCCGGTCCCGTCACCAGCATCGAGAAATCGCGGATCACGGGCCTCGTCGCGTCATATCCGCCGGTGAGCCCTTCCGCTTCCAGCACGCGCCGCCCCGCGTGAAGCCCCGTCGGCGCCAGCGTCACCGTAAAGGGCTGCAATATCTCAATTCGTTCGCGCGCCTTGGCGGCGTCCTCCTGCGCTTGCGCCTGCCGCCGCTCGGCAATGCGCGCATTCTCGCCTTTCGTGTTCTCGGCATTCATCTTCATGCCGCCCAGCAATATGCGCGGCAGGTCGCCTTTCGCCTTCTTCGCGTGGCCCTGTTTGTCGCGCGCCGCCTGCTTCTCGCGTACCTCCTGCGCCTTCCGGTTCACCTCCTTCGCTTTCCGCTCGGCTGTGGTGAGATCGTGCTCCGCCGCGGCAAGTTCCGCCGCCTTCTGCGCGCGGTAGTGGCTCCAGTTCCCGCCATAGCTCGTCGCGCCGAGCGACGTCAGCTCCACGATCATGTCCATCTCTTCGAGCAGCGCCCGGTCATGGGAAACGACAATGGCGCCGCTACGCCATCGGCGAAGCATGTTCCGCACGGCCTCGCGGCCTTCCGCATCGAGATTGTTCGTCGGCTCGTCCAGCAGCAGGAAGTCGGGTTCGGCAAAGGTAAGTGCCGCCAGCATCGCGCGTGTCCGCTGCCCGCCGGATAGCGCGGCAAGCGGTGTTTCCGCCTGCGCCGTCAGGCCCAGTGCGGCAAGGCTTTCTTCCATCCGCGCTTCAAGCGTCCAGTCCGCTTCGGTCAGTTCTTCCGCGCTCGCCATTCCGGCCTCCGCACGCCGGAGCAGCGCCAGCGCGTCCTCCGCGCCGAAAAGCGTCGCAATCGTTTCGCCCGCTGCGGGGCGCACGCTTTGCCTGAGTGTGGAAATGCGTCCCTCCGCTCGCACGCTGCCGCGCGCAGGCGAAATCTCGCCGCCGATCAGTTTCAGCAGCGTTGTCTTTCCCGTGCCGTTCCGGCCGACAAGGCCGGTGCGAACGGGACCGAACTGAAGGTCGAGATCGCTGAAAAGCGTCCGGCCGTCAGGCGTGGACCATGTGATGTGGGAAAGCGATATCGAATGAGGCATGTGAACGGATCTCCGCATGGGCAAGGCAGATGGGCTTTGCGTTGCGGAAGAAATCCATGTGTCACACGTCCTGTTGTCGTTTCGCTGAGGGAAAGGTAGGCGCGCCTGTCGCGAAGTCAAGTATTGCTGAAACTCAATGTCTCAGCCCAACCCAAAAGTGTCATCCCGGCGAAAGCCGGGACCCACTCGCAGTGCCCCTTGCCGCAGCATTGGCTTGGGCCCACTCCATCTCCACAACCTCGTCATTGCGAGGAGCGAAGCGACGAAGCAATCCATTCTTCTTCGTGGCTTCGCGTCGAAGCCTGTTCTCGGGATCGCCGAAGGCGATACCCGTGGGCGTGGAAAAAGGTTGGCTATATACCCCTCACACCATCGCCAGCACGAAGAGCACGAGCGAAATGGAGGGCGCCACCGTCCGCACCGTGTTCCACCGCGTCCATGCCACCAGATAGTGCCGCCAGACTTCCGCGCCCTCCGCGCTCGTGGGCTCCACCTTCGCAAGCCGGTTGTTCAGCGGCACGTTGAAGATGATGGTCACGAGAATGCAGCCCGCCAGATAGAAGACCGCGCCTGCGAGAAGCAGCGCCGCCTCCGCCGTGCCCCATTGCATCAGCGCATGGATGCCGAGAACGAGCGAGAGCAGGGCGGTCCCGAAAAAGGCGAGGAAGAACACGGGATTGATGACGACGATATTGATCGATTGCATCGCCGCGATCCCCTCATGCGGCGGCAGCTTGCCGAGCGCGCCCATGATGAAGCTCGAAAACGCATAGAAGATCCCGGCAACGATCCCGCTGCCGAGCACCGCCGCAAGCGTCAGTATGAAAATTGTACCAGTCACATTTCCCTCCCGGACGGTTGGCGTTCCGCATGATACAAGATGCGCGCGGATTCGCCTCATGCGGTCCGCTGGAGGAAAGAGTGCAGGAAAAGCCGGCAATTTCAGCACCTTCGAGCGAGGCCGCCCTCGGCGCCGCTTCGGCGGCTGCCGGCTATCTCCTCTGGGGCCTCTCCGTCATCTTCTACAAGCAACTGATGGATGTACCGCCCTTCGAGGTGCTGGCGCATCGCTCCGTCTGGAGCGTCGTCCTGACGCTGCTCATCATCTTCGCGCTCAGCCGCCGCACCGCCTTGATGGCCGTGCTCCGCGACCGCCGCACGCTGCTGACGCTTGTCGGCACGGGTCTCCTGATCGGTTCCAACTGGTTCGTCTTCATCTATTCGATCAACGAAGCCCGCATCGTCGAGACGAGCCTCGGCTACTACGTGAACCCGCTGGTGAGCGTGCTGCTCGGCGTCGCCTTTCTGGGCGAGCGTCTCTCGCGTGCGCAGGTCTTCGCGGTCGTGCTCGCCGCCCTCGGTGTCGCGATCTTCGCCTTCGATCTGGGTCAGCTCCCCTGGATATCGCTCTTCCTCGCGGGCAGTTTCGCGGCCTATGGCTATCTTCGGAAGATTTCGAAGGCGACGCCGCTCGAAGGTCTCTTCGTCGAGGTGCTGGTGCTGCTTCCGCTCGCGCTGGCCTATCTCTGGTGGCTGTCCGGCCATGGCGGAACGAGCTTCGGCGGCGGCAGCTGGTGGACCTGGACCTTCCTTGTACTGACGGGTCCCATGACCGCCGTGCCGCTCTTCCTCTTCGCCTTCGGCGCGCAGCGGATACGCCTCGCCACCCTTGGCCTCATGCAGTATCTCGCGCCGACGAGCCAGTTCCTGATCGCGGTCCTTCTCTATGGCGAGCCCTTCGGCACCGTCCAGCTGATGACCTTCGGCCTCATCTGGATTGGACTGGGGATATTTTCCTTCGAGACATGGCGCTGCGAGCGTGCGCTCCGCCAGACGGCTGCCCTCGCGAACCGGGGATAGGTTCGGCGCGAAAAGTTTTGTGACGTTCGTGTGACGTTTCGATGACAGTGGACCGTACTTATCCTCAGAGCGAGGCTTCGATCCGGGGGATGATATCCTCGATCTTGTCCACCACCGAATAGATGCGCCTGATTTCCGAGCGCGCGAAACCTGCCTTGATGATGTGGTCGAGGAGCTCGATCATCGGGTCCCAGAAGCCGTTGAGATTCGCGATGATGATCGGATTCGAGTGCCGCCCAAGCTGCGCCCAGGTGAGCATTTCGATGGTCTCCTCGACGGTGCCGATTCCGCCCGGCAGTGCCACAAAGGCTTGAGAACGCTCGAACATCAGCTGTTTGCGGGCATGCATGCTCTCGGTGACGATGAGCTCGCTCACTTCCTTGAACTCGACTTCGACCTCGGTCAGGAATTTCGGGATGATGCCCGTCACCTTGCCCCCCTCGGCAAGCACCGCCCGGGCTACCGCGCCCATGATGCCGATGCCGCCGCCGCCATAGACGAGTTCGACATTCGACTTCGCCATCAGCCGCCCGAAAGCCTCGCCCGCCTCCATGAAGCGGGGATCGGTGCCGGTGCTGGAACCGCAGTAAACACAAAGACTTGAGAGCTTCATGGGATAGGTGCGTCCTTGATTTTTATGGTCGCTGGATCACCCGCGAGGTTTCACATTGGTGCCGTAATTGCAAGCTACGCGGTAGTCTAGGCTGATGGTGAAGTTCTGTTCCGTTTCGGCACAGCCGTATCGGGGAAGGAAACAGGGAAATGAAAACAGGGGCAATTGTCGGCGCCTTCATTGTGGCGCTGCTTCTTCTCGTGGGCGGCTGGTGGTTCTTCCTGCGCGGAGAGACGGAAACCGTACCCGCGGAAGTGACGGCGGAAGCACCTGCCGGGCAGGCGGAGCCGGGCGCGGAAGAGGAAGATCCTTCCATCCCGACCTTCGATATCGTCCGTGTGGAGCGCGATGGGTCCACGCTTGCCGCGGGCCGTTCCCTTCCTGGCGCGCGCGTGCAGCTCAAGGCGAATGGCGAGGTGGTGGCCGAGGTTACCGCCGACGACAATGGCGAATGGGTTGCCGTGCTTGAAAAGCCGCTGTCGCCGGGCACCACCGAACTTCGTATCACCGCGATCAATCCGGACGGCAGCTCCACCGACAGCAAGCAGGTCGTTACAGTTTCCGTGCCCGAAAACGAGGACGGCCAGATGCTCGTCGTTCGTAGCGAACCGGGCAAGGCAAGCAAGGTTCTGCAGGGGCCGGGCGTCCCTGCGGATGCCGGCAGCCTCGTTCTCGAAACCGTGGATTACGACGACAAGGGAAATGTGATCATCTCCGGCCGCGCCAGCGCAGGTGCAACCGTCCGCGTCTATGTCGGCGGTGAGCTGGTCGGTGAAACCACGGCCGATGAAACAGGTCACTGGGAACTCAGCCCCGAAACCGACATTGCCCCCGGCCAGTATGCTCTCCGCGTGGACCAGGTCGATGAAGCGGGCCAGGTCGTTGGCCGTGTCGAGGTGCCCTTCGAGCGGGGTGAGCGTGAGGCCGTCATGGCTGCCCTCAGGGAAGGCAAGGTCGTGATCCAGCCGGGCAACAACCTCTGGAACATTGCTCGCCGCCTCTATGGTTCGGGCTTCAGCTACACGGTCATTTACGAGGCCAACAAGGACCAGATCCGCGACCCGAACCTGATTTATCCAGGCCAGGTCTTCGAGACTCCGGCCAGTGGCGGCTGAAGCCCCGGGGGCGGCTGAAACTAAAAGTTGTCCCCGGGCCGATAAGGCTTATCTATTGTAAGGACTTACGCCCTGTCCGGGCTTCCGGGCGGGGCGTTTCCTTGTATGGGAATGCCTTGGCGCCCCGCTTGTGTGCGGACGCCTGAAGCGGAGACACTGCACCCGGATGCCACGCCGACTGAAAATCGCCTCACGAGGTGGTCCCGATCCTGTGACGGGCGGGTCCCCGGCTGGCCGCAATGCGGTCCGGACTCTCGTGAACATGCTGCCCCGGCTCTGGCCGGAGGGCAGGGCGGACCTGCGTGCACGTGTCGTCTTCGCTCTCCTCGCCCTTGTCGCCGCCAAGGGCGTCACCGTCTATGTGCCCTTCCTCTACAAATACGCGGTGGACGCATTGTCGCCCGAAACGGTCGCCGCCGCGGCCGTCGTCGTCCCGGTCATGCTGATCGTCGGTTATGGCGTAGGCAGAATTCTAATGATCGCTCTGGCTCAGCTTCGCGATGCGATTTTCGCGAAGGTTGGTCAGAATGCGGTGCGCGAACTGGCAGTCGAGACCTTCCGCCATTTGCATGCGCTCTCGCTCCGTTTCCATCTCGAGCGGCGCACGGGCGGCCTGTCGCGCGTCATCGAGCGCGGCACGAAGGGCATCGACTTTCTGCTGCGCTTCTCGCTCTTCAACATCGTGCCGACGATCATCGAGCTGGTGCTTGTCTGCGTCATTCTCGCCTATGCTTTCGACATCTGGTACTCGGTCGTCACGGCCGTAACCGTCATCGTCTACATGGTATTCACTTTCGCGGTAACGGAATGGCGCACGCGTTTCCGCCGCGAAATGAACGATCTCGATACGGAGGCGAACACCAAGGCGGTGGATAGCCTGCTGAACTACGAGACGGTCAAGTATTTCGGCAACGAGGAGCACGAGACGCGCCGCTTCGACCGCTCCATGACCGGCTATGAGCGCGCCGCGATCCGCACGGCGACGTCGCTTTCCTTGTTGAACACCGGACAGACGCTGATCTTCAGCACAGGCCTCACCGTGCTCATGCTCATGGCGGCGAACGGTATCGCGCAAGGCGCACTCACCGTAGGCTCCTTCGTGATGATCAACACCTATCTGATCCAGCTTTATCAGCCGCTCAATCTGCTCGGCACGGTCTATCGCGAAATCCGGCAGGCGCTGATCGACATGGAAACCATGTTCGACCTGTTGCAGGTGCCAGCCGAAATCAAGGACAAACCTGGTGCCCCTGCGCTTGAAGTGTCGGGAGGCGAAATCGTCTTTGACGATGTGAAGTTCTATTACGATAGCGACCGCCGCATTCTCGACGGCGTGTCTTTCCGCGTACCCGCGGGGGGCACACTGGCGATCGTCGGCCCGTCCGGTGCGGGCAAGTCGACGATCGGGCGCATCCTTTTCCGTTTCTACGACATCTCGGAAGGCGCAGTGAGGATCGACGGTCAGGACATTCGCGATGTCCGACAGGATTCTCTCCGTGCCGTCATCGGCATGGTCCCGCAGGATACCGTCCTCTTCAACGATACGATCAGATACAACATCCGCTACGGACGTCCGGATGCGACCGACGAGGAAGTCCGCGAGGCGGCGGAACTCGCCCAGATAGGACGCTTCATCGAAAACCTGCCGCGGGGTTATGAAACGCGCGTCGGTGAGCGCGGGCTCAAGCTATCGGGTGGCGAGAAACAGCGCGTAGCCATCGCCCGGACGATCCTCAAGAATCCCCCGATCCTCCTTCTCGACGAGGCGACATCCGCTCTCGACACCCATACCGAAAAGGAGATCCAGACGGCACTGAAAGGTATCTCGCGGAACCGCACGACGCTCGTCATCGCCCATCGCCTCTCGACTGTCGTGGACGCCGACGAGATTCTTGTCCTCGATGCGGGCAGGGTGATCGAGCGCGGCCGTCACGAAGAGCTGCTGGGCCGGGGCGGCGCCTATGCGGCGATGTGGAACAGACAGCGCGAAAGCGAGGAAGCTGAACTCGAAGAGGAGCGTCTGTTTGCCGCAAGCAAGGAAGCCGAAGAACCGCAGGAAAAGGAACGCACGCCTATACCCGCGGATTCGGGATTCGCTTAACCCCGACGGGCTCTCGCGTTAGACTGCAAAATCAGCCATCAAGCCGGACTGAAAGGCCAAGATAACCAGATGGATAGCATTACATCGATACTGACGCCGATTCACCGCGAGGGACACCGCTGGGTGGTCATCTTCGCTGCCGTGACGGTCGTTCTTTTCCTGATCTGGAATCCGCTTGGCTGGCTTGGCGTCATTCTCACGCTCTGGTGTCTCTACTTTTTTCGGGATCCGGATCGGGTAACGCCGTCGCGCGAAGGGCTGGTCATCAGTCCTGCGGATGGCGTCGTCAACATGATCACGGAGGCCTCGCCCCCGGAAGAGCTTGGGCTGGGCGACATGACGCGCACTCGCGTCAGCATCTTCATGAATGTTTTCAATTGCCACGTGAACCGCTCGCCCGTTGCGGGCAAGGTCAAACGCGTTGCCTATCGTCCGGGCCTGTTTCTCAACGCCGACCTCGACAAGGCAAGCGACGCGAACGAGCGAAACTCGCTTGTGATCGAACGCGCCGACGGCGAGCAGATTGTCGTGGTGCAGATCGCAGGTCTCGTGGCGCGGCGCATCGTTTGCGACGTTGCGGAAGGGCATGACCTCGCCGCGGGCGAGCGTTTCGGCATAATCCGTTTCGGCAGCAGGCTCGACGTCTATCTCCCGCAGGGTGCCGTGCCGCTCGTTGCGGTGGGCCAGACAGCGATTGCCGGGGAGACCGTTCTCGCCGACTCCATTTCGGTCGAACCTCATCATGTTTAGGCCAGGCGCGGGCGCTTTTTGAAGGACTGAGCCAGATGGCGGGTTCCATTCCACCTTTCGAGCCGCGTCCGGGACCGGGTTTCCGCGTGAGCGAAACCATGCGGCAGCGCCGGGCGCGCCATTTCTCGCAATTGCCGGTGCGCACGATAGTGCCGAATTCTCTTACGGTTCTGGCCCTTTGCGCCGGCCTCACCGCGATCCGCTTTGCTATCGAAGGCCGCTTCGAGGCGGCAGTTGCCGCCATCATCATTGCCTCCGTGTTCGATGCGCTGGATGGGCGCATTGCGCGGATGTTGCGCGGCTCCACGCGCTTTGGCGCGGAACTCGACTCGCTCACCGATTTTGTGAACTTCGGCGTGGCGCCGGTCGTCATCCTCTATCTCTGGTCGCTGGGTGATATCGGCGGGTTGGGCTGGATCGCCGTCCTCGGCTTTTCCGTTTGTTGTGCGCTTCGCCTCGCCCGGTTCAATGTTGCGCTGGAAGATCCGGACAAGCCGGCATGGGCCGGGAATTACTTCGTCGGAGTGCCATCGCCCGCGGCGGCGGGCCTCGTCATGCTGCCTCTCTACCTCTCCTTCATCGGCGTGGAGTGGGTAAAGGAAACGCCGCTCCTGATCGCGGCGCACGTACTCGTCATCGCCTTCCTGATGGTCAGTCAGATACCGACATTCTCCGGCAAGCGCATGGGGTTGCGTATCCGGCGCGACATGGTCTTGCCCGTGCTTCTGCTGGTCGGCATGAGCGCGGCGGTGATCCTCAACTATCCCTGGATTGCATTCACCGGCCTCTGTGCGATTTACCTCGCGTCGATCCCGCTCGCCATCATGCGCTACCGCTATCACAAGAAGCGCACCGCAATGGAAGAAGAGGCAGGGCCAGAGGGTATAGGCCTCGAGTGACGCGTCTAGCGGTCACTTTCGCGTTCAAGCGAAGGTATCTCCGGTGACTTGCTCAGCGGCCCGTCATCCAGTCTTGTCATTGCATGCCGCTTTAGCGTTCCGGATGCGTCCAGGATCGGTTCGACATGCCGTCTGACTTCCCGCTGCGACGTTGTGCGCTGCATATCCTGCTCCACTTCACCGGCGTTGTTGCCGACCTCAGACCCGGGAAACCTGGCCATCTGCTTCTTCCGTGCTTTCAGGAATGAAGTCGGTTTCGTCGGGCTCCTCCTCGTCATCATCCGCGGCAGTTCCACGGCTTGCATGAATAAGAACGAGCCGAAGCTGCTTTGTTTCCAGCGCCTGACTGCGTGCAAGCCATATGGCGCCTTCCTCCATCAATCTGGTGGCCGTTTCCGGCAGAAGTTTGGCTTTTTGCAGGCAATCGTGAAGTTGCCGCCATGCGGATTGAATATGCGGCAGATAGGCTGAGGTCAGGTCCTCGAAGCTTTCCACTTTGTAATCTTGCGCAGCCAGCGCCTCGCGATATTCGGTCTCGGTCCAGGGCGTGCCAATCTGTCCCTCCGAAATCCGCCAGGCGGCGAGGGCGGGTGCTTCGGGTTCATCGGTCCCAACACCCTCGGCCAATACGAAGTCGGTCAGCACCAGAGCGCCGTCCTCCTCGAGACCTCGGCGCATCTCGTTCAGAAGCCATTCGCGATCCGGAAAGCGAAACATGGCTTCACGCATGAAAATTGCCGAATGACCGCCCGCCGGATTGAAGTCGGCACGTTCGAATCCGGCTGGTCCGCAGGCGTGGACAGGCGCTTGATCGAGCATGTCCTGCTGTTGGGAGAGCCGCTGCGCTTCGGCAGCGAGTTCGTGATCCCGTTCTATCCCGAGGATCGAGACATTGTATTTCGCTGCGACCGCGCGCATACCTCCGCCGAGGCCCGGCGAGAGGTCCAGAAATCGTCCGCGCCGCTTGAAATTTGCGCAACGGGCTATCCGGAGGGCGAAGTCCGCTCCGCCCGGAAGGCTGTGCCCTTCTCCCCAGAGTTTCTGAATGATTTCGAGCCGGCTGAGGGATATCGGCGGCTCTTCCGCGGCAGATGGCGCGCTTGCCGCGGGGGGTGAAGACTGCATTTGCTTCCCGGCTGGCGTTTTCTTCCTTTTTCTTCGCCGTTTGATGCCTTTTGCGCGCGCCACATCGTCGGTCTCCATGCCCTCCCACCAGGCGATGACGCGGAGCAATATTTCCATTCCGAGTCCGGCTTCTTTCGGCTTTTTCTTGTCCGCTTTATCTGAAAGCTGCTTGGCGCCGTCTCTCTCGGCCGCAGCTGGTCCGGCCCGGCCGCCGGACTTCTCGGCGAGGAATTTCTCGACGGCCGAACGCTGGGACGCGCTGAGCTTGCGCATCCGTCGAAACCGGACGACGGCTTCGGCTGACATGTGTTCGAGGCTTGCCGTGAAGACCGACATCGGCATGGCCTGCAGTTCATCGCTGCCGACGGTTGCAAGATTGACGAGCGCCGAATTGCTCATGGCTCGTTCCCGTGATCCCCAGTTGGCTGCCGCTCCTGACAAGGGCCTTGCAGCCATTCCTTCCCCTGGACCGGCGGTCTGATACTCGGCGGAGAGCCGGCCCCTCACTCCTTGATGCCATAAGTCACGTTAAATCATCGTTTCCGGACAGGTGCTTATGGTTAAGCTTGGGTAAATCGGAGCTTTTCTTTCTGTGCAAAATCCCCCAATTTAGGTCCGCGCTGGATCTATCAGGGGGGCATGCGGCGCTTATCCATGCAGAAGTTGAGAAATCCGGTCTTGCGCTTTCCGCGCCTGACCATCGCCCTTTGTCTGGCGATTTTCGTTGTTTCGGCCATAGGTATCTTCACGTTCACTCTGTCCTACGACACGCGCGTCTTCTTCAATCCGGAGGGCGCCGACCTCGCGAAACTCCGCGACTTTGAGTCGAAATACGGACAGAACAACGATGTCCTGATGGTGCTGTGGGCGGGCGGACGGAAGGTTACCGAGCCGGACGTCCTCGCCGCGCTGGGTGAACTTGTTTCCGACGCCTGGCGTCTGCCGCATTCGACGCGAGTGGATGCTCTGACGAACTTTCCCCGTGTGACGGCGGATGCCGACAGCTTTGCCGTCGCTGACCTCGTGCCGGAGCCGGGTAATGTTTCGCCGATGGATGCGGACGAGATCGAGCGCATTGCGCTTTCCGATCCGCTCGTTCGAAACAGGCTGATTTCGGATGATGCACGGGCCACGGGGGTGCTCGTCAATTTCAACCTGCCACAGGAAGCATCCGCGGAAGTTCAGGAAATCGTGGCCGCTTCCAGGGCGCTTGCCGAAAAATTCGAAGCGGAACATCCGGGCATGGAGGTGAAGCTCACCGGCAATGTGATGCTCATGGCAACCTTCTCCGAAGCCGCGATGAGCGACGTGAAGGTGTTGATACCGATCAGTCTTGCGATCACCGCGGTCGTAATGTTCGTCTTCGTGCGCGCGGTCCTGCCCAGCATCGCGATCCTTTCGCTGCTAGGACTTTCGAGCGCCGCCGCCATGGGGCTTGCAGGGTGGTACGGCTATGAGATCAACACCGGTACGGTCGCATGCCCCATCATCATCATGACCGTGAACATGGCGGCCGCAGTACGAATCGTGACGACGGCGCTCGGAGCGCTTGGGCGAGGGCTTTCGCGTCACGAGGCGATCGCCGAGGCGGTGTCGATGAATCTCTGGCCGGTTACCCTCACCAACGCAACTACGATGGTTGGATTTCTCGCGATGAACCTGGCGGATGCACCGCCGCTTCGTCAGCAGGGAAACGTCGTGGTCGTCGGTATCTTTCTCGCCTATTTCTTCACGTTCACCTGGCTTCCGGCCTTGTTGTCTCTGATGCCCCTTCGTCCTGCAGTGCAGCGATCGGAGCATGTGATGATTCTGCTCGGTCGTTTCGTGAACCGCTATTACCGACAGCTCTTTTTCCTCTGCAGCGTCATTGTCGTTTCCTGTGCGGTATGGCTTGGCGAAATTCGTCTTGATGATGATTTCGCCCGCTACTTCGACACACGCTTCGAATATCGGCAGGATTCCGATTTTGCGGAACAAAACCTGACTGGTCTCAATATTGTCGAATTCGATATTGGTTCGGGCCGCGACGGTGGTGTTTTCGAACCGGCTTATCAGGAAAAACTGGCCGACTTCGAAGCATGGCTTCGTGGACAACCGGGTGTGGTGAGCGTGATCGCAATACCCGAGATAACGCGTCGCGTGCATGAGGCGATGCATGCCGGGAGCAGGCTGGATGACGGGATGCCCAAAGACAGGGAAACAATCGCCCAATACTTCCTGCTCTACGAACTTTCCCTGCCATACGGCGTTTCATTGAACGATCAGATCAACGTCAGCCGCTCGTCGAGCCGAGTAACGGCGATATTGCGGGAGATGACGTCCAGCGAGATTCGTGATCTGGACGAGAGGGCCACGAACTGGCTTGCGACGAATGTACCTTCGGAAATGCAGGCTGAAGCGACAGGAATCAATGTCCTTTTCGCGAATCTGTCCGGCGTGAATATACGTTCCATGATGGTGGCGACGCTTGTTTCCGTACTCGTCATTGCCGTGGTTGTGGGGCTTGCTCTGAGGAGTCCGGTTTATGGTGCGCTCAGCATTCTCCTGAATATGCTGCCCTCGCTTGTGGGTTTCGGCCTCTGGGGACTGCTCTATCAGGACATAGGGCTCGCGGCCTCCGTCGTCACTGCCATGACTATCGGTCTTGTTGTCGACGATACGATCTACTTCCTGTTGATGTATCAACAGGCGCGAGAGCGTGGGCTCGACCCGGAAGGGGCCATAAACCATGTTTTCGCGACTGTCGGTGTCGCCATGCTGGTCATTACGGTCTCGCTCACCATCGGCTTTGGAACGCTGGTCTTCTCGGGCTTCGAGGTCAATCGCTCGCTCGGGGCGATGACAGCGCTGGTCATCATGTCCAACCTCTTTATCGATTGGTTGATGCTGCCGCCCGTAATGAGGATCATGGAAAATGCGCGGGCGAGGGCTGCCGGGCGTGCCGCGGGCAAAATTTGACGCTACCCAGGGGGGGGGCGGAAGCCAGCGAACACAGGAAAGGTACGCATTTTGACGGCTTGTCTTCCGAACGTACTTTCACAGGCAAATCTCGATCCACGCTTGAGAAACGCTGGCCCTTGCGTGGGACAAGAAATAATATCAATTTACGAACTTCCGCTCTGCGGAAAGCTGCAAAATTTGGGGGAAGGCAGTGAATTTTGAGAGTCCCGCGCCACGCGGTACCGCAGCTTTCTTGGCGCCGCCGGTCATGATTGTCGGCATGCACCGTAGTGGCACCAGCTTTCTTACCGGGTCTTTGCAGCTGGCGGGTCTGGAGCTCGGCGAATACAGCGCCTGGAACAGACATAACCTCAAGGGTAATCGCGAAAACCAGGACATCGTTGCATTTCACGATGCCGTCTTGGCGCGTCATGGGTTCGCCTGGGACAATCCGCCTCCAGGTGCACTTATCTGGACTGACGACGAAATTGCGGCTGCTCGTCGCTGGATGGATCAATACGCGGATGAACCGCGCTGGGGCTTCAAGGATCCGAGAAGCCTGTTGCTGGTCGAAGGGTGGCTGGATCTGGTTCCCGATCTTCAATTCGTGGGCATTTTCCGTCATCCGGAGTCCGTGTCCCGGTCACTTAGAAAACGCGGGCGGATAACCGAAGAAAAGGCCTTTGAGCTGTGGAAGGCATACAATAGCCGCCTGCTTGAACTCCATAGACGTATGGACTTTCCTCTTTTGTGCTTTGACGAAACCGAGGAAATTCTTCACGAGAAACTCGATGAAATTTGTGCGGAACTGGGGCTGAAATCGCCGCCTGACGAGCGCTTCTTCACTCCTGAGCTCAAGCATCACAAAGCAAAGAGCGGTTCCATACCCGATGAACTGAAAGCCTTGTACAAGGCTTTGCGGAATCGGGCCCGGTAGACTCATGTTCAGACTGTTCCGCCGAAAGCCTTATCTGTCGATCGTGATGATCGTCTACAAGATGCCCGATCAGGCAGATAAGACCCTGCAGTCTCTCAGTCCTGCGTACCAGGTCGGCGCGGGAGAAGAGGACTATGAAGTCATCGTTGTCGAAAACAGCTCCGACAAGAATCTCGGAGAGGAACGCGCGACGCGTCACGCTCGGAACGTTCGCTACTTTCTGCGACAGGAAACGCAGCGAACCCCCGTGCATGCGGTGAACTTCGGAGCAGCGAAAGCGCGGGGATCCCACATTGCCATCATGATCGATGGTGCGCGTATGGTTACGCCGGGAGTCGTGGGACATATGCTTCAGGTGTTTCGGATGAATCCGGATGCCGTCGTTTCGACGCCGGGATACCACATTGGCCGCAAGCTTCAGCAAGTTGCCGTCAACGAAGGCTATGACGAGAAGGCGGAGGCGAAACTTCTGAAAAGCATTCGCTGGCCTGAAAACGGCTACCGGCTATTCGAGATTGCGGTTCTCAGCGGTTCTTGTCAGTCCGGGTTTTTCAGGCCCAATTCGGAGAGCAACTTCATCGGGCTTTCGGTTCGTAAGTGGAAAGATATAGGAGGGATGGACAGTCGCTACGATGACTTCGGTGGCGGCAATGCCAATCTGGACCTGTACAAGCGCTTGCTCGATCCGCCGGGCGTCCCTTTCTATCTGCTCTTCGGGGAGGGATCGTTTCATCAGTTTCATGGCGGCGTAACGACCGGTACGCGAAGCGAAGAGCGAGAGCGTGTTTACAGGCTGTTGACGGAACAGGATATCGCGATACGCGGCGAGGACAGGGAGAGCCCCAAGGCAAAACCCATTCTATTCGGAACGGCGCGGTCGCCTGTATATCGTTTCCTCCGCCAATCGCTGGATAAGGTGCATAAGCAAGGGAAGGCGGAGGAGCGATGAAGACGCCGCTCCTTTCGATCATCGTTATCGCTTATGACATGCCGAGGCAGGCATTCAATACGCTCCTCAGCTTTGCTCCGGACTATCAGCAAGACGTCGACGCCGACGATTACGAGGTCGTGATCGTTGAAAACCGTTCGGCCAGAAATATGGACGCGGCGTCCATCGAGAAACTGCCCGGCAACTTCCGTTACTTTATTCGAGAGGAAAAAGGTGTTTCGCCCGCGGCGGCCATCAATTTCGCTGTTGGGGTCGCGAAAGGCAAGTATATCGGCTTGCTGATCGATGGCGCGCGGATGGTAACGCCGGGTGTCGTTCGCCATGCGCTGATGGCGTTCAAGATGAACGATGAAGCCCTGGTGGTTGTACCCGGATATCACCTCGGTGAACATGAGCAGCAGTTCAACCTCGAGTACGGCTATACAGAAGACACGGAAAAAGCGCTTCTCGACGAGATTGACTGGAGGAACAACGGCTATCGTCTTTTTGACATCTCCTGCAATTGTGGAGCGAACAGAAATGGGTTCTTTCACCCATTTCTGGAATGCAACTGCATTTTCGTTTCGAAGAAGATTTTCGAGGAAATAGGAGGAGCGAGCGAAAGATTCGATTTGCCGGGCGGTGGGGCCTTGAACCTCTATATCTATTTCAAGCTCGCCACCCACCCGGACACGGAGCCTTTCCTGCTGGCTGGCGAAGGGTCATTTCATCAGATCCATGGCGGCGTCACGACGTCCGGCAAGGAAGATCGGGATGCTCTTCTTGAGAAAATCCGAGAGCAGCTTCACGAAATACTCGGGCACCCTTTCCGGTCGCCGACCGTAGAGTTCACGTTCCTTGGGAAAATTCGCGGCCCATCGCTCAGGTATCTGAAATTTTCCGTTGAAAAGGGTATTCGACGATTCACTCGCCTCGACACCGAAGGGCGGGACCCCTACGAGGATGATCGCAGGAAACGGAAGCACCGGAAGCTGATTTCCTCGAGTTCTGAAAATTGAGTTTGCACCCAGCCTGTCTCAGGAGCCTGATTTCATGACCATCGTTTATATGCCGCCTTCTATTCGGCACTTCGATCCGCTTCATCGGGTGTTCAGCACATGGATCGATCATCTCCCTTTCGGATATGATCTCGTCACGGCGATGCGCCCAAAGCTCCTTGTCGAACTGGGAACGCACAAAGGGCTTTCCTATTTCACCTTCTGTCAGGCGATGAAGGAAAACGACATCGACGGGCTTTGCTATGCCGTCGATACATTCGAGGGCGATGCGCATACGGATAAATACGATGAGTCCGTATTTTCAATGGTCAATGACCATAACAGGCAGAACTATCACGGCTTCTCCTATCTCATGCGCATGTTCTTCAATGAAGCGCTGCGTCATTTCGAGGAAGACAGCATCGACCTTCTACACATAGATGGATTCCATACTTATGAGGCGGTGAGCGAAGATTTCGCCAACTGGTATCCAAAGGTCAAACCTGGCGGTATCATCCTGTTTCACGACGTGCAAGCGAGGCTGCAGGATTTCGGCGCCTGGAAGTTCTGGCAGGAACTTACCGGTCAACATGAGACCTTCACCTTCAACCACGGATTTGGTCTTGGTGTTCTGCGCAAGCCCGGCGGAGACCGTCAGAACGATCCGGAACTGCTCAAGCTTCTCTTCCCAGGCGAAACTGGTGAGGAGGCGGCGGCTAATCTTCGCGCCTTCTATGTCCACGCAAGCAAGCACATGGAAAATACCCACAAGGTGAAGCGCTTGCGGAAGCTGGAAGAAGAGAAGGCAAAGGCGAAGGCAAACGAAAAGAAACCGGTCAAGGCCAAGTCAGGCAAGTAGGCGGTTTTCAGAGGGGCAGTGCTGGCAAGGCCGGTTTCTCTGCGGTTTTGCCATCACTCAAAAAGGAGTATCCCGCCAATCCGTCGAAATGACCGGAGGTGTCTTATCGTCCGGCCGCCCATTCGTATAAAAATAGAGAGCGATGGATTTGCGGTAGACGCCCTCAGGGCAGGTCAACGGCTTCGGGTGGCCGTGGAATGAGTCGGCCGTTGTGGAAAAGATCACGCATCTGTTTGCGATCGGCAGAACGCGCTTTGGAGGTCCTTTTATCTCCCGGTCCCAGAGTTCAAGGTGGCCTCCATATTCCTCGGGCCAGTCGCGGTTCAGGTAGAGAAGCAGGTTGATCCTGCGGGATAAGGCAAAGTCGCGCTGCAGCGTGAAGTCGGCATGGACCTTTAGGAAACCGCCCCTGCCAATCTGGTGAATGCCGGCACCGCGCAGATTGGGGTCCGGCAAAAGGTTCTTGATACCGCTGAGCTTGCTCAGAAAGTCCAGGAAGTAGTGGGAGTTGAATTCCCAGATGAGCTGCCTGTAGCTGGGCGGCATCCGGAGGAGATCGCGGATGTTGCGCTTGTCTTTCTGAATGAATTCACCCGTGTCCTTGTGACGATGAGTGGCGTCGTTCCACACGGGTAGGCTCTGGTCGTAGGGGTAGTCTTCGATCAGCTTGTCGATTGTTCGAGAGGGCAGGAAATCATCGATAACGATATGCGGAAAGGGGGCGTTGGACCGGTATTGCCGGGATAGATATCCGCTCTGGGCCCTCAGGACTTCGTAGTCGACAAGCAGACCGGACTCATCTCCTTCAGCAGAGTTCTCATGCGGCAGTTTGAGGAACGACGCCTCGACCATATCGAATATTCCCCTTCCGGTAGTGCGAATCCCCAATTTTTACACAGGGGTCTTGTATAGCAGGCATTCTGCTACGCATGCCCGCCGCCTACAACAAGTCCAATTCATCGGGATCTGCCGCTGGCGAGGCAGAAAAAGCTCTGACCGCACATACTGGCTACCCTCATCGCTCTGGCACAACTGTTGCCTGAAATGGCGGTTGTGGAATAGCTGCAATTCCCGTTTTAAACTTTTGTTAGGAATTGTAACGGCGGGAACCCTGTGATTCCTTGGTATTGTCCGTTTTTGAGACAGGTGGGGCCAGTGATACGTACTTATGAGCAACTGACCGGGGCTGAAGGCCGCCGGATGTTTTACCGGGCCGAACGGTTCCGGCCCGAGCAGCTCTTCCGGGAGGCCGTCCCGGCCGTTCTGATCGAGAATGAGCGGGCGCAACTCAAGAATCTGAGCATGACCGGTCTGGCCATTCAGAGTTCACGCACGGATGGCTGGGGTGACCGTATCGGATCCGAAATGCCTTTCGAATTCCGGATAGGCGAAGCCCGCCTCTTCGGTGGGGCGGGGCGGGTCCGGCGCGTTGAGCCCCATGGGCTCAGAACGGTTGTCGGGCTCGAGTTCACCTCCGGTTATCTCGATATTCCGGGCATCGTTAGCGAGCACGACAATCTCGTCCTGTCGCAGGCGCTTGCCGATCCGCTCTTCGCGACTTCAGAAGGCATCCTGCCGGAGTTCCAGCAGCTCTGCAGCGAGATCATCAATCTCTTCCGCTCCTACAAGGGAGTGCTCGAAAATTTTGAAGCCCGTCTCAAGGCAGGCGGAGAGGAGCGTGAAAAGCTGCTGCTTGAAGCGCTCATCGCATGCGAGGATCGCATGGTCCCGCAATGGAAAGACCTCTGGTACAAGGGCAACGACGTGCTGGAACCGGTCTGGGCCGATCCGGCGGTACTCGCACGGCACAAGCGCTATGCCGAGCGCGTTCTCACGCCGGATTTCATGCCCGGTGCGGTGATGAAGCGCTGTTATGAAAAGCCGCTCGGCTATCCAGGCGATTTCCAGATCATGAACTACGTCTACGAGTGGCAACGCGTCGGCAATACGCCTTACGAGAAGCTGCTGCATCGTATCGGCATAGAAACGGGCGCCTGCGTCGGCACGCGTCTGCGCATGACGCAGAAGATCGTCGCCGACTACATAGCCGAGGAACCGGCGGACACGCCGCTCAATATCGCCAATCTGGGATGCGGATCGGCATATGAAGTCTATGACTATCTGAAGATCGAACGCTTGCCCCGTCCGGTGAACTTCACCTTGATCGATCAGGACGACAGGGCACTTACTCATGCCTACGAGCATGCCTATCCGGAAGTGGTGCGGCATGCAGGAAGGGCGAAGGTCCAATGCCTGCAGGCGTCTTTCGCGCAATTGCTGAAAGCGGGCGCACTGTTCAGGGCGCTGCCGCCTCAGGATGTGATCTACAGCCTTGGGCTATACGACTATCTCTCCGCTCGCAGGGCGAAAGCGCTGACGCGAGATCTCTACGAGCAGGTGAAGCCCGGCGGAAAGCTCATTCTCGCGAATGTGAGAAAGGGCAGGGAAAGCTGCGAATGGCCGCTTGAGTTTGTCACGGACTGGAGTCTTATCTACCGGACGGAAGCGGATATGCTTGAGCTCATCGACGGGCTCGACGTCAGGAATGTCTCGATTGATATCGACTCGACGAAGTGCATCTATCTGATGGTAGTCGACAAGCCGGCCTGACCTGGGTCAGCTTGCCTGCCACTGCAATTCATCGACCTGGGGCGCGACGAACCGGCTTTTCGGGAACGTCGCGCTCACAGTCGTTCCTTCGCCGATCACGCTTTCGAGCTCTACAGTGCCGCCATGCAGGCTCATGATCTTGCGCACGAGCGGCAGACCGAGTCCCGTACCCTGATGAGTGCGCGACATGGCGTCTTCGACCTGTACGAAGGGTTCGAAGATTCTCTTGGTGTCGGACGCCTTGATGCCGATACCGGTGTCCTTCACGCTGAGCACCATGTCGCCGGCATTGTTGAAACTGAGTTCCACCCAGACATTGCCATTCTCGGGCGTGAATTTCAGAGCGTTCGAGGTCAGGTTGATTGCAACCTGATTGAAGAGGCGCGGGTCGGCGATAAGCCAGGGAATGTCATCGCGAACGCGGAAGGTGAGATCGACGCCGAGTTCAGAGGCACGCTGGCGGAACATGCGCATCGTGCGGTTGAGCGCTTCAACGGGATCGATCGGTTCTTCCTCTAGCTGGAGTTTCCCTGCTTCCGCCTTCGAAATATCCAGGATGTCGTTGATGATGCTCAGAAGATGGGCGCCGCTCGCGCGAATATCGCTTGCATAGTCGACATATTTTGGCTGGCCGACTGGGCCGAACATCTGGTTCGAAATGATTTCCGAGAAACCGATGATTGCATTGAGCGGTGTTCGCAACTCATGGCTCATGATCGCGAGGAAGTCATTCTTTGCCCGGTTGGCGGCTTCCGAGCGGCTGAGGAGACGCTCCGAGCGGATCTGTTCCGAACGAAGTTTCTCGTTGTCGACAAAGCTGTTGCGCAGCTGCATTTCCTGGACGTAGTTCAGGAACATGCTGATGCCTACAGTCGACGCAAGGAACGTCGTATTGCTGATCAGGATGTCCTGCGGCACCGGATTCACGAAGAGTACGACCCATTGATAGGCGAGGATCGTGATCACGGACACGATGGTTGAATAGATATAGCTCAGCCGCCAGAGGCAGTTGCTGTAGCCGATCACAACCACAAGGCCGCCGTAATAGAGATAGGCGCCGGGAGCCTCCGCGATCGCTGTCATCACCGTTACCGAGAGGCCGGGAATGAGCATCACGAAGGAGAGCCAGCCGGTGTTCCTGTGTGTGACGAACCGCGTATAGGAGAGCGCAACAAGCGCGAAAAGAGCCGGGCACACGAGGCCGAAGCGCAAGGCCCATGCTTCGTAGAGCACATCGGGAATGATGTAGACGTCCAGCAATCCAAACAATGCGAAGACAACAGCGCCGCCCGCCACCGAGAGCCGGGTAATGCCGATCTGCTGCGCATAGTTCTTCCGAGCGAAGGCATCCTCGACCTTGGGATCGCGGAACCTCAGCGTCAGCCAGTATCTCGAATAATCCGTTCGATCCACCGGCGGGATTGTACTTTCGTCAGAGGTCAAATTGTCGATCCCGGACCCAGTTGCCACCTTGCCCCTGCCTGCCTCGATTTGTCGCGGCGTTCGCAGGAGGCGAAAAACACACTGTCACAGCCAGTTTTGGCACGCGGTTCCCTAAGATCGCCTTAAGGATGGCTGGCGGGCTGTTTGCAGAGGAAAACTTGCACTTCACAATTAAGTATTGATTAACCTAGAATCTTTCTCGAAACGGGACAGTTGGGCCCAAATGGCGCGGTGGTCGAATGAGCATGGCGGTAATACCTAAGTCGGAGATTCCGCAGGGTGCGAAGCCGGGCAGGCCTTCTGACTGGCTGACGGCCGAAGAGCGCGCGGAGGTGACGGAAAAGTCCCTCGGCCAGGGTCTCTGGCTGCTCGGAGTTCATTATTTTCTTTATTTCTTGACCATGGCCGGAGCGGTTGCACCGCTCCCCATCGCGGTGAACATCGTTTTCGGGGTGGCGAACGGTGCCTTGATAGGGCTTCTTTTCCTGATCGGTCATGACAGTGGCCATTCTGCGTTTGTGCCCGGACGGACGATGAACCGGTGGATCACGAGGCTGGTCTTCCTTCCTTGCCTGCATTCCCGCAGCCAGTGGGACGTTGTTCATAACCGCACGCACCACCGCTACACCAACCTCAAGGGCTTCGATTACGTCTGGGCTCCAATGTCGAAGGAGGAATATGACGGTTCCTCCGCGCCGCGGCGTCTTTTGGAGCGGATCTATCGCAGCCCGGCAGGCCCTCTCATTTATTATTGGATCGAGTTCTGGATCCCGAAGCTCGTCGTTCCAGTGACCAGGCAGATGCGCGCGGAATGGAAGAGCCATCTTCCGGACTCTCTTTTCGTCATTATTGTCGGTGGTGGACTGGTCGCCTTCATCGGCCTCCTCGGTAGTGCGCTTTCACCCGAGCGGCCTATCTGGCTGACCATGCTGCTGGGCTGGTTCATTCCCTTCGCGGTCTGGAACTACCTCATGGCGCTGTCGATCTTTCTTCAGCACAATCACCCGAAAGTTCCCTGGTTCAAGGATCGCGAAGAGTGGAGTTTCTACGGCGGCAATATTCGCGGGACTGCCCACGTGGATTTGCCGTTCGATTTCCTCCCTTTATTCAAATGGGTGATGCTTCATCACGCGCATCATGCGCTGCCTTCGATACCCGGCTACAAGCTCACCGAGGCGCAGGCACGGTTGATAGAGGCATATGGCGACGACGTGGTGCGCTATCGTTTCGGGCTCGGCGAATACCGGAACGTCTATCGAAACTGCAAGCTGTTCGACTATGAGCGCAAACAGTGGCTCGACTTCGAAGGTAATCCGACAGTGGAACCGATCGATCTCAACGCGCAGGCCAGAGACGAGCTGGCGACGAAGAGGAATGCGCCCCTGCAGCCTTCTACCGGACCTCGCTCGGCACCTCGCCGCGCATCGCCGCCCGCCCATCTTCCTCGCCGCGACGCTGCCGATGGCCGCCGAAGGGCCTCTTCCGGCGAGCCGCCTGCCAACAAGGCCTGAGGCTCTTCAGCCTCGCAACAGGAAGAAGCCCAGCAAAAGGCAGCCGAAAACGATCCGGTACCAGCCGAAGATTGTATAGCCGTGGTTGCTTACGAAGTTGAGCAACCACTGCACTACAAGCAGGGCCGAAATGAATGCGGCAGTGAAACCGGTCGCGATCATGTAGGCATGGGAGGGCTGGATAAGATCCCATGTCTCGAAAAGATTTATCGCCGAAGCGCCAAGCATTACAGGTATGGCGAGGAAAAACGAGAACTCCGCGGCCGTCTTTCGTTCGACACCGACCAGAAGCGCACCGAGGATAGTGGCGCCGGAGCGCGAAACGCCAGGCACCAGCGCAAGGCATTGAAAAAGTCCAATCTTCAGCGCGGTTCGCATCGGTAGCTTCTCGATTGCCGTGATGCTGGCTTCGAGATGCATCCTCTCAATGACGATGATGGCGATTCCACCCAGGATCAGTGTGCTGCACACCACATAGGGCGAGAAGAGAACGCTGATGATGAAGTCGTGAAAAAGGACGCCAACAAGCCCCGCGGGGACAAGGGCAATCAGAATGGCTCCGATGAAGACGCGCGCCGAAGGATCGTGAGGCGCATCTCGTACAACACGGAAAAGCCGCTCCCGGTAGAGAACGCAGATCGCCAGAATTGCGCCGAGCTGGATCACGACCTCGAATACCTTGCCCGGCATGCTGGAGAAGCCGATCAGTTCGCCCACGACGATCAAATGACCTGTGGACGAAATGGGCAGGAACTCCGAAACGCCTTCGACAATGCCGAGGATGAGGGCCTGCAGGAAACTATGCTCGGTCATGTCAGGCGGAGAGCCTTGATCTGAGGTGGAACTATTCTGGGAGAATCTATCACGATGACCCTTACATGAACCTTATGGCAGCTCGATGTCGGGCCCGGAAAGCTCCAATCTGACCTCCAACCTCTAAATTCCGGTGGCGTCCAGCGCTTCCTTGACGCGGCGTACCGATATGTCGAATGCCGCCGAGCGAAGATCGAGCTCCTTCTGAGCGGCATGGTCGAAGACCTGCCGTGCTGCGTTGCCTAAAATCCGGGCAAGTTCGTCGTCGATCTGCTTCAAGGGCCATACTTGCCGTTGGAGGTTCTGTACCCATTCGAAATAACTGACGATCACCCCGCCGGAATTGGCGAGAATATCCGGCACAACATCTATTCCCCGCTTACGCAGGATTTTGTCTGCCTCGCTCGTGATCGGGCCATTTGCTCCCTCAACGATGGTTTTGGCCTTAATCCTGGGGGCGTTTTCATCGTTTATGACGCCGCCCAGCGCGGCCGGTATTAGATAGTCGCACTCCACCTCCAACTCCTTGCCGGGGTCGAGCCGCTGGTAGCCATCGACATCGGCAAGAAGGCCTCTTTCGCTCTTCTGCTTTGAAAGCGCCGAGATATCGACCCCTTCCCGCCGATAGACCGCGCTGCGAGCATCCGATACGGCGATAACTTTCATCCCGAGGTCGGTCAGCGCCTTTGCGGCATGGACGCCTACATTCCCGAAGCCCTGAATCGCGACGGTCGCTCCCTCGAGCGGAGTCCCGTAGCGTTCTGAATAGGCTTGGATAACGATGCCTATGCCGTGGCCCGTCGCCTTGTCGCGCCCGGCCGAACCGCCCAGCGCCAGCGGCTTGCCTGTGACGGCGGCCGGCGAGTGGCCGTAGATCGCGGAATATTCGCTGTGGATCCAGCCCATGACCTGAGCGTTCGTGCCGACATCGGGCGCCATGATATCGCTGTTCGGCCCGATCTCCCTGTGAATGCGCTTCACGAACTTTCGGGTGAGCACTTCGAGTTCGCGCGTTGAGAGCTCTCGCGGATTGCAGCATATGCCGCCCTTGCCCCCGCCAAGCGGAATGTCCACCAGGGCGGTTTTCATCGTCATCAGCGAAGCCAGACCGCGCACCTCGTCGAGATCCACCTCAGGGTGGTAGCGAAGCCCCCCTTTGCAGGGGCCCCTCACATTCTGGTGCTGAACGCGATATCCGCTGAAGACGGCGAGCTCGCCATTGTCCCGTACAATGGGGATTTCAACTTTTAGTTCGAGCGCGGCAAGCGATAGCAGGCGGCGGGTGGACTCGGTGTAGCCGAGACGGTCGCATGCGGCATCAAGAGATACCTCATAGGACGATTGCATGGAGCTCTTGCCGGTCATTACGCCTCCGTTGAACGCTCGTTGTTCTGTTGCGCCGGATTTGAAGGGAAACGCGCGGCGAATTCAACCTGACGAAGGCCATGTGGCTCACGGCGAATATTAACAAGCGGTTCATCCGTCGTTCAGGTGGGAGGTGAAAATCTGCCTCAGGGTAGGGCGCTGTCCGTCCCCGCCCCAGGGAGGCGTCCGATATCATGCGGCAATACGCGCAATATGCATCTATTTGCCTGGCAGTTCTTCTGGGCTTCGGAAATGTCACGGCCGCGGATGCAGCGCCGGGGTCGGACTGGCGCCAATGGCAGCAGCATGACGGCAGACAAGGCGAAGCACGTCAGAGGAATGCTCGTGGCGAGCGCGAAAACAGGCAGAACCGCAATGCCGTCGAACGCCAGCGTCAGCAGATGGAGATGCAGCGTCGGCAAACGATCCAGCAGTCGCAGCAGCGAGAGAAATTTCGGCAGCAGCAGGCCAGTCAGGAAGCACAGCGGCGCCAGCAATTGTATATGCGCGAACGTCAACGCCAGCAGCAGGCGATGCAGGAACGTCTGAATCGACAACAGACCGATCGTCGCGCTATCGACCGGCGGCAGCAGGCCTATGCCGAGCAGGAAAGACGCCGGCAGCTTCAGCAACAAAGCCGGGCTCGGCCTTCTGCCGATGCGCAGACGCTTCAACGGCAGGCGAATGCAGCGCGTGCGCAGGCCTTACAGCGTCAGCATTTGCAAGCCCAGCAGTTGAACCGTCAGCAGACCTTTCTGCGCCAGCAGCAGTTGCAGCGCGAACTCGAATCCCGCAGCCGCCACTATCGCGACGATATTGCCGGAGACCGGCGTGACAGAAACCACATGGGCCGGCCGGCCAGCTATGCGCATGCGAACTACAAACGCCCTTACCGGCCCGTCTATGACGATCGCCCCTGGTACGGTTATCACGGCAAGGGACGTCATCCGCATCGCCGCGGGCCGGTCATTGTCTACCGGAACGTCACGCATATCGTCACGATTCCGCAGCCTGTCTATGTGCAGCCCGTCGCTGGTTACTATTACGACGACTATTACTATTCAGGGCCCTATGCCGGCTATGATTCGGTCTACAGCTACGACGACTACGGCTATGGTTATCGGCGCTCGGCCTGCAACAGCGATACCGTGGGAGCGGTGATCGGCGCCGTTCTCGGTGGAGTCATAGGGGCACATCAGGATCGTGGTGCCGGCCCCGTCGTCGGCGGCGCGCTGGTCGGCGCTGTGTTGGGCGGTTTGCTCGGTCAGGCAATAGACGACAGCAACCGCGCCTGCGTGGGCGATATTCTCGAATACGTCCCATCGAACCAGCCCGTCTATTGGGAAGATGACGGCCACGGATATCAGGTGACGCCCCTGCGTACCTATGAGCCGGAGCCTGGCCGCTATTGTCGGGAGTACCAGACGGTGGTCACGATTGGCGGCCGCGCGGAACAGGCCTACGGCACGGCCTGCCGTCAGCCCGACGGTAGTTGGCAGATCGTCGGCTAGAACACCATCCCCATGCGGCAAGGAAAACCCTAGGCAATCAAGGCTTCCGAGGCCATCATCCTTTCGGAATCGGCGCGCAGACGCTGCAGCAACCGGAGAGGGTGGGGGAATGGCGGAGCCTCAAAGAGTTGGCGAATACATCACTATCGAGAGGGAAGGGCGGGTTGCCACGCTTCGCTTCGATCGGGGTGATCGCATCAACCCTCTCTCCGTTCAGCTCATGCGGGATCTGACGGAGGCGGCGCGTTTGTTGCGCGATGACGTATCGACAAGCGCAATCGTTCTCGTAGGCGGACAGGCATTCTCCGGGGGCGCCGACCTCGCCGACCCCGAAATCGCAAGGCGCGCGGAGGCGTCGCTCCTTGAGCGGCGCGAGATGCTGCGTGTCGGACCGGACATGTGCGATGCCTGGGAAGCTCTCGATCAGGTGACGATTGCGGCCATAGAACGGTTCTGTATCGGAGGCGGCGTGGCGCTTGCTGTGGCCTGCGATTTCCGCATCGTGGGGCGTAGCGCTCACTTTCGCCTGCCCGAAATTCCTCTCGGCATGAATATGAGCTGGCACACCCAGCCGCGCCTTGTGAACCTTTTGGGGCCCTCGCGGGCAAAGCAGCTGACGATTTTCGGTGAACGGGTAGCCGCGAAGAAAGCGGAGGCGTGGGGGCTTGCCGATGAGCTTTGCGAGGATGGTGAGGCGCTCTCAACGGCGAAGAAATGGGCGGAGAAGGTAGCGGCTTTGCCTCCCGTCGCGGTCCGTATGGCCAAACGCGGCATCACGCAGGCCGCCACCGCTCTCAATTCCGTCTCGACATTCATGGATGCCGACCAGTTCGCGCTTGTCTCCTCGAGCGAGGATCAGCGAGAGGCGGTTACTGCATTTCTCGAAAAACGTACGCCGAAGTTTACGGGTCGCTGAAGGGGGAACGCGAATGACAGACATGAATCCGGACGGGCATCGCGTCGGCTGCCCCTGCTGTTCGCCTTATCTGTGGGGTGTGACGAGGCCCCATGAACCGGGATTGAGCCGGCGTGGATTCTTTGGCGCCGGTGCGGCCCTGACGGCGACAGCACTCTCCGTCCTCAGCGGCAAAAAGGTCGACGCAGCCGGAATCTCGGCGCTCGCTTTCGCCGCGCCTGCGTTTACAACGAGAGAAACCAGGCGCGACAAGGCAGATGCGGCGGGAACGACCCTCTATCGCGGCGGCATCATACGCACGATGAACGAGAAGATACCGCTTGCCGAGGCGGTCGCAGTCAGGGGAGGCCGCATCCTCGCCGTTGGAAGCGAGGCGGATGTCACGGCGAGAGCCGGTAGCGACGCGCGAATTATCGATCTGGATGGCCGGACGATGTTGCCGGGTTTCATCGATTGTCACGGCCACATCTGCATAACCGCATTGCTCATGGGATTCCGGAATCTTGCGCCGAAGCCGGCGGGTCCGGTTGGCAGTATCCGGGACATTCAGCGCGAACTTGCGATTTATCGCAACGAGACGAACGGAGGTCGCGGCGGCTGGTTGCTGGGCGCGAACTACGACGATTCCCTTCTCGAGGAGAAGCGTGCAATCACCCGCAGCGATCTCGACGAGATTTCGACCGAGCAGCCGATACTTGTGTACCATGCCTCCCTGCATGTTGTTGTGGTGAATTCCTGTGCTCTCTCCCTCCTGGGTATAAGCGCCGAAACGCCCGATCCGCAGGGTGGCGTCATTCGGCGGTGGCCGGGCACGCGTGAGCCGAACGGCATTCTCGAAGAAGGCGCGATCACGCTGGCATTGCCGCGCTTGCCTCAGCCGACGCCTGACGAATTGCTGGATCTGCTGGACAAGGTGCAGGACCGGTATGCGGCATGGGGCATCACCACCGCGCAGGATGGCGCGACGCGCCGGCCGGACTACGACTTGCTGACGCTCGCTGCGTCGCGTGACAGGCTCAGGCTTGACGTCGTTGCCTATCCATTTTTCACGCATATGGACGACCTCGCGAGCGGCGACATCGAGATGCGGCGGGACTACAACGGTCTGAAGTTCGGTGGCGTAAAGCTGATGCTGGACGGCTCGCCGCAGGCGAAGACGGCTTGGCTCACAGAACCTTACGAGGTTGTGCCTGCCGGTTTTGCTTCCGATTACAGCGGCTATCGGATAGTGGACGATGAAACCGCTGCGAAGCTTGTCGACGATGCTTTTGAACGCGGCTGGCAGGTCTACGCTCATTGCAATGGCGATGCTGCTGCCGATCAGTTCATTGGAGCGATCGCAAAGGCCACCGAGAAACATGGCTTGTCCGACCGCCGCTCGACGGTCATTCATGCGCAAACCCTGCGTGAGGATCAGCTGGACCTCATGAAGAAACTCGGAGTTATGCCCTCATACTTCGTTTCTCATACCTTCTACTGGGGCGACTGGCACCGGGATTCCGTCCTGGGGCCGGAGCGTGGCGCGCGCATCAGCCCGGTCCGCTCTACCATCGATCGCGGTATGCGCTATACGCTTCACAATGATTCTCCCGTCGTTCCTTCCGACTGCCGGATGTTGCTCTGGTCCGCGACAAACAGGAAAACCCGTAGCGACAAGATTCTCGGCCCGGAGCAGCGCATCACGGCGCACGAAGCACTGCGCGGCATCACGCTGGATGCCGCCTATCAGCATTTCGAGGACGACATCAAAGGATCGATAGAGGAAGGGAAGCTGGCGGATCTCGTGATCCTTGAGGAAGACCCGGAGACCGTCGCCGTGGATAAGCTCCGCGATCTTACCGTCGTGGAGACGATCAAACGCGGCGAGACAATATTCCGCGCGTGAGAATGGACAGGATATGCGGCTCAGAATTCGACGTATTCCGCTGGACACGTTGCGTGAAAATGTGGCCGTTCTCGCTTCGAACTGTGCGGCCCTGAGGCCGGAAGCCTTTCAGGCCTTCAAGCGTCTCGAAGTGCAGCATGATGGCCGTTCCATCATTGCCAGCCTCGATATCTGTCACGATCTGTCGATGGTGGGACCCGATGAGATAGGGCTGACGGAACCGGCCTTCCGTCGTATGGGGCTGGCCGAAGGCGATACCGTCTCGATTTCCCCCGCGCGCAGCCCGCAGAGCCTGGACTATGTGCGCACCAAGATCGGCGGTGAAACACTGAATCGGCATCAAATCGAAGCCATAGTGCAGGACATCGTCGGATACCGCTATTCCGATATGGAAATCGCTGCCTTTCTGGTGGCATGTGCGGGGTTTCTGTCTACGGATGAACTCCTCCATCTGACTTTTGCAATGGCGGGTGCCGGTACATCGCTCAAATGGGATGCGCCCATTGTCGTCGACAAGCATTGTATCGGTGGCATTCCCGGCAACAGGACATCGATGATCGTCGTGCCGATAGTGGCGGCGCATGGGTTCACCATGCCCAAGACGTCCTCCCGGGCAATCACCTCGCCTGCGGGAACGGCCGATACGATGGAGGTCCTGGCTCGCGTCGATCTGACGATCGATGAAATGAAGCAGGTTGTAGGGGAGTGCAACGCATGCCTGGTCTGGGGCGGGCATGTGAACTTGTCGCCCGCGGACGATATTCTGATCGGTGTCGAACGCCCTTTGAACCTCGACACGCGCGAGCAGATGGTCGCCTCCATCATGTCCAAGAAGAAATCGGCCGGTTCCACCCATCTCGTGATCGACCTGCCTCTTGGACCGACCGCCAAGGTGCGCGATGCGATGGAGGCCATGCGGTTGCGCAAACTGTTCGAGTTTGTCGCGGATCGAATGGATCTGCATGTCGAAATTGTCGTGACCGACGGTTCGCAGCCCATCGGGCGGGGAATTGGGCCGGTGCTGGAGGCGCGTGATGTCATGGCGGTGCTGGCCGGAGATGCGTCGGCGCCTGCCGACCTTCGGGAGAAGTCTCTGCACCTCGCCGCTCGCGTGATCGAGTGCGACCCTGCTGTGCGGGGCGGCACGGGATATGAACGTGCGCGCCATCTTCTCGATAGCGGTGCCGCCATGTCATCCATGCAGAAGATCATCGAAGCTCAGGGCCGGTCCGCGACAACTCCTTCCCCTGGCCCCCTGAAAGCGGACGTGCTGGCTCATGCCGATGGCGTCGTGGCCTCGGTGGATTGCCTGCGGATCGCTCAGCTCGCGCGCCTCGCTGGCGCACCGCTCGATCGGGGTGCGGGTATCGACGTGCTTAAGCGGATCGGCGACCGCGTGGAAGCAGGCGAACCGCTTTACAGGATTTATTCAGCGGGCGAATCTCACTTCAATTTCGCCGTCGAGGCGGCGGAACAGTCAAACGGATTTGCCCTCGCCAGCGCCGGAATCCCACCCAGGGCGCTCGAATGATGCGGTCTTCTGTTTATTCCTTTGATCATGGTGCCACGCACGCTACCGAGCTTGCTGACGCGCTTGGGGGCAACCTGTCGCGGATTGACGTTCATGTCTTTCCCGATGGCGAAAGCCGGGTTCGCGTATCGGCGCCCGCCAGAACCGCGCTCGTCTATTGTCCTCTCGATCGTCCGAACGGCAAGCTTGTTGAACTCATGCTTGCAGCGGATGCATTGCGGCGGGGAGGTGCCGAGCGTCTCGTTCTCGTCGCGCCATATCTTTGTTACATGCGGCAGGACAAGGCGTTCCATGAAGGGGAGGCGGTCAGTCAGCAGGCGATCGCTCGTTTGCTTTCGGGATTGTTCGACAGGATCCTAACCGTCGACGCTCATCTTCATCGTGTCTCGTCTGTTTCGGAGGTCTTTCCCAATATCGAGGCGGAAAATCTTTTCGCCGCGGAGACCATCGCGCATTTCGCGGCGCGCCAGGGGCTGGCTGGACAATGCGTCGTCGTCGGGCCGGACGAAGAGTCCTCCCAATGGGTCGCTCGCGTGGCCGATCTTCTGAATGCGCCGTCTTTCACCGGACGAAAGATCAGGCGCGGGGATCGGGAAGTCGAAATTTCTTTCGCTGAAGGTCTCGAAGTGAAAGGCAACGCAGTGCTCGTTGCGGACGACATCGTTTCAAGCGGAGGGACGATCCTTTCGGCCATCGCCGCAATGAAGGCGCGCGGTGCGTCGTCTGTTCACGTTGCGATAACGCATGCGCTTTTCGATGATGCGGTTTTCGAGCGCATGATCTCTTCCGGAGCCGATCGGGTCTGGTCGACCACTTCCGTACCTCACCCAACAAATGCAATTTCTCTTGCGGCGCTTCTGGCGAATGCCTTGCGCCGTGAACTGAGCGAGTGAGAAAGATGCCGATTTCCCTGCATGTCCACGGTGCAGCCCATACGGTCACCGGATCCTGCTACCTGCTTCAGTCCGGCGATACCCGCTTTCTGGTCGACTGCGGAATGTTTCAGGGTTCCAAAACGCTGAAGGCGCTGAACTATGGCGACTTTCCCTTCAAGCCCGAGGAAATCGACTTCGTTCTTCTGACACACGCTCACATCGATCATTCCGGTCTTATTCCGAAGCTCGTCAAGCATGGTTTCGCCGGTCCGATATATGCGACCCACGCCACAATCGATCTCCTGACATGCATGCTGCCGGACTCCGCCCACATTCAGGAATCGGAAGTCGAACAGCTGAACAGGCGCAACGCCCGCCGCGGCCGCCCCGAGGTGACGCCGATCTACACAATCGAAGATGCCGAGGCGGCGCTTCAGGCGTTTAGCCCCGTCGCCTATGACACATGGATGGAGCCTGCGGAAGGTATTCGCGTCAGGTACTGGAACGCGGGGCATATTCTGGGGTCGGCTTCTATCGAGATCGAGATATCCACCGGGCTTGCCTCGCCCCGGCAGATGCGCCTTCTCTTCTCGGGGGATGTGGGGCCAGAGGTGACGAGCTTCCATCCCACACCGGAAGCACCGCGCGATCTGGATTATCTGATATGCGAGGCGACCTACGGGGCGCGTGAGCGCCCCGCGATGACGCTGGAATCCCGTCGCGACCTTCTGGCGGCGGAGGCAAACGAGGCATTGAAGGCGAAAGGGGTGCTTATCATTCCTTCCTTCGCTGTCGAGCGGACGCAGGAACTTCTTTCGGATCTTCTTGCCCTGGCAAAGAGTCGCCGCATTCCCCAGGTTCCGATCTTCCTCGACTCACCCCTGGCGATCCGCGCGACCGAGGTTTTCATCGATCATGCGCATGAGCTGGAGGATGGCGAAGCTTTCCGTCATGCCATGCGCTCCCCCATGCTGCGGACAACGGAGTCGGTCCAGGAAAGCATGATGATTGAACGGATCGATGGAAGTCATATCGTCGTGGCGGCAAGCGGAATGTGCGACGCTGGCCGTATCCGGCATCATTTGAAGAATAATCTGTGGCGAGCCAACGCCACTGTCCTGATGGTCGGCTATCAGGCGGAAGGAACGCTCGGCCGCATTCTTCAGAATGGGGCGAACGCTGTCCGCATTCAGGGGGAGGAGGTAAAGGTTCGCGCGCGCATTCGCACGCTGGACATCTATTCGGGCCATGCCGACGGGCCAGGGCTTGCCGACTGGGTGGAAGCCCGGGGACCCGTCTCGCGGGGCATCATTCTCGTCCATGGCGAAGAGGAGGGGATTGCCGGGCTCCATGAGCGCCTATCGAGCAGAGGCCTCGATGGAGACCGCATATTTTCGCCTGAACTGGATACGGTCTTCGATCTCCTTGCGGAGTCGCCGGAGGCGCGTGAAAGACCTTCCCCACGGCGTCTTCAGCCGGAGATGGTCGGTCATCAGGACTGGCACAACGATCTGTCCAGACTCTGGCTCGATATCGAGGAGGAACTCGACAAGGCGGCTGACGACAAGTCTCGCCGTGTCATCCTCCGGCGGATAAGACGCGCTCTGGAAAATGGACATCATTAATGCCAATTTCTTCATCCTGCGTCGATTAGGATATGGCTTTTCCGTCTCTGCTTTGGGATGATGTTGAAGAGGCCATAATACTTCCACGAGTCCCTGTCATGAATGCAACTCAAGCAAAGCAGAAGCCGGACGGTCGACGTCTGCGCAGTGCGGCCAGCCGGCGCCGCATCGTCGAGGCGATGCGTGATCTTGTACGTGAAGGCACAGTTTCGCCTCGTGCGGAAGAGGTCGCCGCGCGTGCCGATGTAGGTCTCAGGAGCGTCTTTCGTCACTTCGACGATATGGAGAGCTTGTACCGCGAGATCGGAGACCTGATCTTTGCCGATGTCGCGCCCATGTTGCAGCTCCCGCCTCCCACGGGCACGTTGGAGGAAATTGTCATGGAGATGATCGACCGCCGGGTGAAGCTGTTCGAGCGTATCATGCCGTTCCGCACGGCAGCGGACGCGAATGCCCATCGCTCGCCCTATCTCGCCGAAGAACGGCACCGCATGAATACCGCTTTTCGCGATATCATGCGTTCCGCATTGCCGCCGGCAATTCGCAAGGACAAGACGACGATCGACGCGCTCGACGCCGTGCTCAGCTTTGACTTCTGGAAGCGTCTCCGGTCGGATCAGCGCTTGTCGATTTCGCAGGCAAGGCGCGTCGTCGAGATGACTGCCGCGCTTCTGATCGGCGAGAAGCAGTAGCGCGGCAGCAAGAGTTCAATCTTCGAAGAGCTTTTCGCAGCCTGTGCCGGCGATGATGTCGTTCACCGCTTTTCGATCGGCGTTGCCCAGTGCGGCATGTTTTTCCCGCAGCCACTGCAGGCACTTTCCCTGATAGGGGAAAGGCTGCTGCACCCAGCGTTTTCCGTCGATCTCGGTCTCGACTTGCTCGGCGCCCTCCATCAGCGCTTTTGCGTTGGCGCGGAGCGCAGGCACATAGACACGGCCGACTTCGCCGAGTAATCCGCGGATTGCATCGGGAATTGCATCCTTCTTCATCCAGTCGTCTTCGCCGGGTTCAAGGCCGGACAGGTCTTCGACAAGATCGACCCAGGCGAAGACGCGCGGCGCCCTGCGAAGTGTCTCCTCCATGGGCGTCGGATCGAAGTGGCTCAGCTGAGTGAGCTGGCCATAGGCACCGAAGTCGCTGCCGCCCGGCCGTCTGCCCATGATGAAGGGCTGGGTTTCGAGCAGGGCTTTCATTGCGTCGAGATAACGAAGATAGCTTGCTTCGATGACGGGAGCGGTCGTGTCGTTCGATCCGACGACATAGAGACGCGAAATCTGCCGGTCAGCAAAAATCTTGCCCATCTTCTGCATTTCTTCTTCCGGTGCGGAAATCCCCCTCCAGCGTGGCAGGATGGCGGCCGCCCGCTCGATATCGGGCTTGTAGTACCAGCGATAATGGAACATCGCCTTGGTTAGCCATTCATCGGCATAGTCTTCCAGCAGGTAGTCGATGAATTCCACGACGGGATCACCCGGGACAATCGATCGCCCGCTGAACTCGCTCTCGAAACGGCGAATGAGCGGTGTGGAGTCAACCGCGGCTTGATACTCGCCGCCTTTCTCCCTGAGATAGAAGGTGGGCAGGAGAGCGACCTTCGGCGCCGGAAGCTCCTTTGGGACGTCGTGGCCCGTAAGCAGGAAACGATAGGGAATATGGCGGTAGCGCAGCACCGCGAGCATCTTGCGTGTATAGGGCGAGCCGGGGGCGCCGCTCAGCAGCAGGGGGGTCTCAAGCGTCATTGCTTTGCTCCTGTTCCTTCTTGTTCTGGCTGCGCTTGTTTGAAGCTGAGAAGATGGCCCTCGGCCGGATTGATGCGGCCTGCAAGCATGTCTGCGTATACTTTCGCGATAGCGTCTTCGCCTGTTCCACGCTCGACCTTGATCCAGCTGCCGGAGGCCTCCGCATAGGCGTTCCAGCTTTCGAGCAGCTTGCGGTCGAAACCGTCGCGTCCCCATTCTTCGGTCCGCTTCTTCATCTGATCGGGAGCAAAGAAGAAGCGCGGCTTGGCGCCTGGCAGGTCTGCCGGCGGGCGCGGAGCGTCCTTATGCGAGAGTCCGACGGTTGTGCTTTCGAGTATGTTGTCGCCGAAGTGGCGGTGTACGGCGGCAAGAACATCGCCGTCGCCGGCGAAGTCGATCACCGTTGTCGGCACACCGGAATCGAGCGTGGCGATGTCGCCATAGGCGACCGTCTGATCGTAGTAGCCAAGATTTTCGACGAAGCGCTTGTTGGAAGGGGAGGTCGAACCCACCACCCGGGGTCCGGCAGGGCGCCGTTTGTGCAGCCCGTAGGCAAGCCCCAGGCCCGTCTTCGATGAAGCGCTGAGAATGAGGATCTGTTTTGCGCCGAAGAAATTGTTGTCTTCGAGCCAGTCGTCGATCAGGAAGGATGTCGTATAGAGTGGCCGCAGCACAGGTTCGAGATCGTCGTGAGGACGGACGCCCTTGATCCTCGTATAGCTGTTATAGACGGGGTGCAGCTCTCGCCTTTGCTTGTAGAGATCGAGAAAACTCTCTTCGGTGATTTTCTCCGGCTGCATCACGAGGTGCGTCGCCATTGGCAGATAGCCGTAGATGCGTTCGCCTTCGGGGAGAGCCTTGCACTTTGACTGGACCACGCGCGCAAAGCCCCACACCGGAATTTTCCCCCAGCCGTCTTCGGCCGGAAAGAATGACCAATAGTTCAGCATGTCGCCTGCAACGGCATATGTGATGTTGTTGGCGGTAAGAGCAAACTTTTCGATTTCCACGAGAACCTGGCCGTCTTCGACCTCCGCCTTTCGTTCGACCCATTTCGTTTGGCCGTAATCGGGCCGGTTTACGACGAACTCCCGTATCGCGATGCTCATATCTGCCTCCCTGGCTGATCCTCGGCGTTCATTCTGTCACTTGTGTTCGCCGTTTTCATGAATTCGGTTGTGCCCGCCGCGGTTAGCTCCAGCTCGGAAGGGTATCTTGACCGGATCCTGCATATAGTCAATAAAATGACACTATAAATGTCATTACAAGATATGCCGGAGCGGCGTCAATCGCGCGATCCGGAGAAAGGCACGATATGAAATTCGAGAATTCGCTACGTCCCTCCGATGAGCAGCTCAAGTCCTTCTTTGCCCGGGCGGGTACCGGGCAGGATGGTCCGGTGGTCATGGTCAACCTGCTCAAGTTCCGTGAACGCGCCGCTTATCCTGATGGCCGGGACGCGCATCTTTCCGGTCAGGAAGCCTACATGCGCTACGGTATCGAGGTTGCAAAGCTCGTTTCGAAGCTGGGCGGCCGGATGGTCTTCGGTGGAACGGTGGATGGACTCATGCTTGGCGAATGCGAGGAGCTTTGGGACCATGTAGCCCTCGTGGAGTATCCCTCGCGTGCAGCCTTCATGGAGATGATCATGTCGCCGGACTATCACGCCATAGAGGTTCACCGCGAAGCGGGGCTCGCCGGCCAGCTCAATATCGGAGTGCGCCCGGCCTAGGTGTCTGTCGTGCCGGTCTCAGCCCGGGCTTTCCCGCAAATCTCGTTTTCGCCCAACTCAAAAAGAACAGCGGTGATCGGCTGAAGACTGAAGCTTCGCTTCGCGATCTCTCGCCAACGCACCTATTCGGGTCTCGCTAAAATGTAGATTGCGGCTCGGCATTCCCCGCAGTGGCCGGATGAAGCCCTTGTTACCCGCTCCGCTACGGAGCATCATATTCGCTTGCCGTGCCCGGAACAAACAAGTCGTCCGGGCTGCTTTCCGGGGAGGGAGAGCAATCCGGCGGGGTAATTAAAGAGGAGGGGAGCCTGATGGCAAGGCGGCAAAAAGGCGATTTCGGTCCGGGCATCGGCGAAGAGGCGGCGGAGACGCCCAATGTGCTGAGCCCCATTGTCGGGATCAGCCGGGAGGATGTGATCTCCGCCATAGGGTCCATCGTTGGCGGCGCGGTGCGCCAGCCTTTCACCTTCATGCAGCATATCGGCTCGTTCGGCCGGAACATGGTGGACATCGTCGGCGGCCAGCAGAAGTTCGCTCCCGAGCCGAAAGACAGACGCTTCGTGGATCCGGCATGGCAGAAGAGCCCGGTCTATCGGCGCTTGATGCAGGGCTGGCTGGCCTTCCGCACCGAAATGCACGACTTCATCAAATCGCTCGAGCTCGATCCTGTCGAACATGGCCGGGCCATGCTCGTCGCCGATATCATGATCGATGCGGTGGCGCCGACGAATACGTTCGTCGGGAATCCGTCGGCGGTGAAACTTGCGCTCGATACGGGCGGTGCCTCTCTGGTGCAGGGACTGCGGCATGCGCTTGACGATCTGCGAAACAATCACGGCATGCCCTCTCAGGTCGACAAGGCGCCATTCAAGGTCGGTGAAAACCTTGCAACCACGGAAGGATCGGTCGTTTACCGAAACGAGATGCTGGAGCTGCTGCAATACACGCCGAAGACGGAGAAGGTTCATGCGATGCCGCTTCTCTTCGTGCCGCCGCAGATCAACAAGTATTACGTTCTGGACCTGACGCCTGAAAAGAGCATGTCGCGCTATCTCGTGGACCAGGGGTTTCAGGTCTTCGTCGTGAGCTGGCGCAATCCGGGGCCGGAGCATCGCGATTGGGGATTGGCGGACTATGTCTCTGCGCTCGTCGATGTTATCGGCGTGGTTACCGGCATAACCGGATCGGAGAAAGTCAACATATCGGGTGGCTGTTCCGGCGGCATAACCACTGCAACGCTGCTGAGCTATCTGGCCGCGAAGGGGGACAAGCGCATCAACTCCGTCACTTTCTGGGTCTGCGTGCTCGATCCCCGGATGGAAGACAGCGATGTCGGCGTATTGGTCACGAAGCGCGGCATCGAGATGGCGCGAAAGCGCTCGGCGAAGAAAGGCGTCCTGGCCGGTTCCGATCTTTCACGCGTCTTCGCATGGCTGCGGCCGAACGATCTCATCTGGAACTATGTCGTGAACAATTATCTGCACGGACAGAAGCCGCCGGCCTTCGACGTGCTCTTCTGGAATAACGACTCGACCAATCTGACGGCCGCGCTTCATTCCGACTATCTCTCGCTTTACGAGACGCAACCCTTCGCCAATCCGGGCAAGGAAAGAATACTCGATCAGCCGATCGATCTCGGAAAGGTCGATATCGATGCCTTCATCGTCGGCGGTGTGACCGATCACATAACGCCCTGGAAGGCGTGCTATCGCACGACGCAGATGCTCGGTGGCAAGCGCGAATTCGTGCTGTCGAACAGCGGGCATATTCAGGCGATTCTCAATCCTCCGGGCAATCCCAAGGCAAAGTACTTCGTTAACGATGATTTGCCGGCAACCGCGGATGAGTGGGCCGCGGGTGCAAGCGAGGTGCAGGGCTCCTGGTGGGAACGCTGGGCAAAATGGCTTGGCGAGCGGTCGGGCGAGGAGATTCCCGCGCCGAAGAAGCTCGGAAATCGGAAATACAAGCCTTTGGATCCCGCGCCGGGCACTTATGTACTAGGCTGAAAAGACGAAATATGAGTCGAAACAGGCCTGGAGCCTCTGAATGAGCGACAGAAAACCCCGATACCGCGACATAAGAGTGGGTTCCAACATACTCCGAACCGCGGTTTGGGAAGGCAAGGGGCCGGGGCGGCCGCTCCTGTTCTTCAACGGGATCGGCGCGAATATCGAACTCATCGCGCCTTTTGCCGAAGCGCTCGACGATCGCGATGTGATTGCATTCGACGCACCCGGGGTAGGCGGTTCGCCTTCGGCATCTCTTCCCTATCGACCGTGGCAGTTTGCTCGCATGGCGGCGGCCATCCTCGACGAACTCGGTTATGACGAAGTCGATGTGATGGGGGTTTCCTGGGGCGGTGCAATGGCGCAGCAATTCGCCTTCCAGTTTGGCAAGCGCACACACAGGTTGATCCTGGCTGCGACCTCGGCAGGCATGTTCATGGTGCCCGGAAATCCGCGCGCTCTGGCGAAGCTCGCGCATCCGCGCCGCTACATGGACCCGGCCTATATGCTTCGCCATTTCGAGGTGCTCTACGGCGACGAGAGCGACGGGGCCGAAGGACATGCCAAACGCCTTCGCGCTCCTTCGGCACGCGGCTATTTCTATCAGCTTCTGGCTGGGATGGGGTGGACGAGTCTTCCCTTCCTGCCATTCATGAACCGGCCAACGCTTATCCTCGCGGGGGAGAACGATCAGATCGTTCCGCTGGTGAACGCGAAGATACTGGCGCAGGTCATTCCCGATGCGCGTCTCGAAACCGTGTCGGGCGGCCATCTCTTCCTTGTGTCGCAGATGGCGGAAATTCTGCCGATGATCCGTTCCTTCCTGGATGAGGAGCCCGAGAGGCGCCCTTTCGAAGCTAGCGACTTCCGGGGCGAGCGCCGTTTCAGGGGCGCCGGAAGCAGGGCGCATCCCGCGGTCTGAGCATTTCCGCTTTTACTTGGCTGTGAGGTTGATCCTCTTGAGGGTCCGCTTGCCATTTCGCTCTCATCACGATATTAATGGATAACATTAAAAAACGGGAGGGAGCGGGATCATGAAAATCGGAAAACGCGGCGTGGGCATCCTCGCCGCGCTTGTTGTCGTCGGTGTTCTGGGTGTCGTCCTTTTCCAGCGCTATTGGTATTACATCCCCGGGATCATTCAGGAACTGCGGGACCCCGTTCAGCCGAACCGGGAGGTGACCTGGGACGAGGGGCCTGCGGAGGCGGCGGTGCCCGCTGGCGCAAGGCAGCCCAACATCGTGGTGATCCTGGCCGACGATCTCGGCTTCAACGATCTTTCCTTCGGCGGTGGCGGTGTCGCCGGCGGCTCCGTTCCGACACCCAACATCGACTCGATTGCAAGGAGCGGCGTCGTCTTCGCGAATGGCTATGCCGGCAACGCGACCTGCGCGCCGTCCCGAGCGGCCATCATGACGGGGCGCTACGCCACGCGCTTCGGATTCGAGTTCACGCCTGCGCCTCCCCAGTTTGCGAAAACGATTGTTACCTTCGCCGGTAACGGGGCCGTCTATTTCGAGGAGCGCGAAGAGGGCGTTCCTCATGTTGACGAAATGAGCGTTCCCGAAAACGAGATCTATATCTCGAAGATGCTTCAGGATCAGGGCTATCGCACGTTGATGCTCGGCAAGTGGCATCTCGGCGGAACCGATACGACGAGGCCGGAGACGCGCGGTTTCGACGAGGCTCTGGGCTTCATGCCCGGCGCGTCGCTCTTCCTTCCAAAAAACGATCCGAACGTCGTCAACTCGGTGCAGGAATTCGACCCCATCGACAAGTTCCTTTGGGCAAACCTTCCTTTCGCCGTTCAGTTCAATGGCGGGGACCGTTTCGAGCCCTCGGAATACATGACCGACTATCTTTCGAACGAAGCGGTGAAGGCGATCAGGGCGAACCGCAATCGGCCCTTCTTCATGTATCTCTCCTACAATGCAGTCCACACACCGCTTCAGGCGCTCAAGTCCGACTACGACGCACTGTCGCATATCGAGGATCACACGCTGCGCACCTACGCCGCGATGGTCGTTGCGCTCGATCGTGGCGTCGGCAAGGTGCTCGACGAGCTGAGGGCGCAGGGGTTGGAAGACAACACGATCGTCATCTTCACCAGCGATAACGGGGGCGCGAACTATGTCGGCCTGCCCGGTATCAACGATCCCTATCGCGGCTGGAAGGCGACCTTCTTCGAAGGCGGCATTCACGTTCCTTTCTTCATGAAATGGCCGGGCAAGCTGCCTGCGGGAAAGATCGTTGAGCATCGCGCCGCCCATGTGGACATTTTCGCGACCGCGGCTGAGGCCGCCGGTGCGGCGCTGCCGCAAGACCGCGTCTATGACGGCATGGATCTGGTCGCGCTTGCCGGTTCCACCGGTGGCTTCGGCGACCGTGCCCTGTTCTTCCGTGACGGCGACTACAAGACCCTGCTGAAGGGCGACTGGAAGCTGCAGGTTTCCGAACGTCCGAAGAAGAACTGGCTCTTCAACCTCGCCGAAGACCCGACCGAACGGAAAAATCTCGCCGAGGAGAATCCGGAACGGCTCTCCGAAATGATGGAGACTCTTCGGGAAATCGATGGCGAACAGGCAAAGCCGCTATGGCCCTCGCTGGTGGAAGCGCCCATTATGATCGACCGTCCGCTTGGCGCCGCGCCGCGCGGGCCGGAAGACGAATTCGTTTACTGGGCCAACTGAGCGGATCGGGCCGTGAAAGCACGCTGGATCATGGGCGGTGTCCTTGTCGCTGTCGTCGTCCTTGCGACGGCGGCGGCAAACCTCTGGATGAAGGGGGGCAGAGAAGCAGCGCGCCTGGCGGATGCCGGTCCCTCTCGTTGCCTGCCTCCGTCGTCCGCTCCTGCGGCGGAGCATGCAGGGATGGTCTGGGTGCCGGGAGGCAGCTTCACGATGGGAGATGATTTCTACCCGGAGGAAAAGCCCTTGCGCCCGGTCACGGTCGAAGGGTTCTGGATGGACCGGACGGAGGTGACGAACGAGGAATTCGCCGCCTTCGTCGAGGAGACGGGCTACGTCACCGTCGCCGAGCGTCCCGTCGATACTTCGGCGCATCCCGGTCTGCCCGCTTACATGCAGGAGCCGGGCGCCGTCGTGTTCATCATGCCGAACGACATAGACGGCACCGGCGATATTTCGCAGTGGTGGCAATATGTCCCCGGCGCGAACTGGCGTCATCCCGGAGGGCCCGGAACATCCATCGAGGGGAAGGATCAGTTTCCCGTCACGGCGGTTGCCTATGAGGACGCGCTCGCCTTCGCCGCCTGGAAAGGTCACACCCTGCCGACGGAGGCGCAATGGGAATGGGCCTCGCGCGAAGCGAATGCGGAGGCACCGAACCCGCGCGGGCAGCCGCGCGAAGCCAATACCTGGCAGGGTCTGTTTCCGGTCGTGAACAGCGCGGATGATGGATTTGTCGGGATCGCACCCGTCGGTTGCTTCGAACCGAACGCCCTCGGACTCCACGACATGATCGGCAATCTCTGGGAATGGACCTCGGACGAATATCGCGGTGCCCCCGGCCATCGCGTCATCAAGGGCGGTTCCTGGCTATGCGCTCCGTCATATTGCGTTCGGTATAGGCCGGGCGCGCGGCAGCCTCAGGAAACGGACCTCGCCACCACGCATCTCGGCTTCCGCACCGTGGTCTCGGCCCCCGGTCCCTGAGCACGGGCGATCCTCGAGAATAACTCCCGTCAGGCCGGTCGCCTTTGCGGCCTCCCTTTGCTATCAATTCTCCCTTGATTATGCGGGGGGACTTAAATGGCCAATGGCGCGCTGGAAGGAGATGGGAACGCTGTTTTCTCGCCCTTGCTGGCAAGGCTTTTCGGCGTCGATCTCGCGGATGGCTCCGCCCGCCGAATCTTCCCCGACCGTGTCGACCTGCTGTACCGGCAGGCAAGGACCGGCGTCCTCGTGCACATCGTCGTCGTTGCCTTCGTCACCTATTCCATGAGCCTTGCCGGCTCGAACTGGATGGCCTTCGCCTGGGGCGCCGCGATGATGGCGCTCGGCCTTCTGCGCGGCGGGCTCATCGAGATCTATCACCGGGGAGAAATGCTCCAGAGCGATCCGGTGCTCGGGATGGTGGCATTCTACATTGTTATCGGCCTCACCGGAATTTGCTGGGGGATGGGCGGCGCCTTTGTGCTTCCCTCGGATGCGGCGCCGCAGCAGGTCTTTTTCATTTTGATGCTCGGCGGAACCGCCGCTGGAACGGTCGCAACCCTCGCTCCCTTCTACTCCGCGCAGATTGTGGCCCTTGTCACCTCTCTGGTGCCTCTCATTCTGCGCCTTGTCCTGGAGGGCGGTGGTGAAGAGGCGCTCATGGCCGGTGCCCTTGTGATGTTCTTTCTCGCCATGCTCGCCACCGGCGGAAATACGCACAGGGCATTGATGAACAGCCTCCGTCTCGGCGTCGAGAATGTCGATCTTCTCGCAAGCCTCCGCCGGCAAAGCGCGGAACTCGAAGCGACCTCGCGCGCCAAGACCCGTTTCCTCGCCGCGGCGAGTCATGACCTGCGCCAGCCGCTGCATGCTTTGCGTCTTCAGGCGGAATCGCTCGCCATCCGCCTTGTTGGAGACGAACGCTGCCGGCCGATCGTGGAACGTATCGGACAATCCGTGGGCGCGATGGAGCGATTGCTCAATAGTCTGCTCGATATCTCCCGTCTGGATGCCGGAATCATCGAGCCGCATGTGGCCCCGTTCCGGATCGATTCCGTCTTCCAGTCCCTGAAGGATGAATTCGCCATGCAGGCGCGGGAGGCCGGTTGCGATCTTCGCTTCGTCGCCTGTTCGCTGGAAGTCGAAACCGATGCCACGCTGCTGGAAACGATCCTTCGCAACATTGTTGCCAACGCGATCCGTCATGCACCCGGCGCGAGGATCATCGTCGGCTGCCGCCGGAAAGGGGATGAGGTCACGATTCAGGTGATCGATAACGGGCCGGGTATCGAAGCCGAGTTTCGCGAACGGATATTCGAGGAGTTCTTCCAGGTCGGAAACCTCGAGCGAAACCGCGATCGCGGTCTTGGTCTCGGGCTCTCGATTGTCCGTCGTCTGGCTGGGCTTCTCGAAATTCCCATGACATTCACCTCCGCTCCCGGAAGGGGAACGGCTTTCGGTTTCACGATACCCCGGCGCCACACATTCTTCGAAAGCGAACAGGTGCGCATGCCGCGCAGTCTCGCGGGGGTCGCGGGGAGCTTCGTCTGGATTATCGACGACGACGAGGAAGGTCGTCATGCCTTGTCCACTCTCATGGAAGATTGGGGGTGCGAGGTTGCGGCCTCGGCGGATGTCTCCGAACTTCTGTCCGCGGACGACACGCCCTTCGCCAAGCCCGATGTCGTTGTCGCTGATTACAGGCTTCAGGGAATCGATGGGGCTGAGGTCATTCGCAGGGTCCGGTCCCGTTTCGGCGACAACGAATTGCCTGCCGTGATCGTGACGGGCGATACCGCTCCGGAAAAATTGCGCGAGCTTGCTGCGACAGGGGTTCAGGTGCTTCACAAGCCCGTTCAGCCAGGACGCCTGAGAGCCTTGCTGGCTGCCTTTTCCAGCCGGGAGCGGTGAAACGGGCCTTCGCCTGGTTTTTCTCCCGATTTATGAGACTTTTCTGCGTTTGATGCGTTGTAATTGAAACAGCATCAACGAAATCAGGATTTCATATGCCGGTTAATCGCGCTTCCGGTGCCGAAGCGGCGGAAAAGCAGGATTATCCAGGGATTCTCTCGCCATCGCGCAATGTGTGGCGGGTGACAAAGGCGGATCGGGCGCGCGTTCTTGTCGATGCCGCCGAATATTTCGGTGTGCTGCGGCAAGCGATGAGCGGTGCCCGGCGTTCCATCATGATTGTCGGCTGGGATATCGACAGCCGGACCCGGTTTACCGGCCCGCCGGACCGGGCGAGGGATGGACACCCCGAAAGTCTCGGCGACTTCCTTGCGGTGCTCGCTCGTGAAAAGCCGGAACTCGAGATCAAGCTTCTCCTGTGGGACTACTCCGTCATCTACGCGATGGAGCGCGAACTCCTGCCTGCCGTCCCGCTTCGCTGGAATACGCCGCCCAATATCGATCTCTGTCTCGATAGTCATGTGCCGCTGGGCGGTTCGCATCATCAGAAGATTGTCGTGATAGACGATGCGCTTGCTTTCAGCGGCGGTCTCGATCTGACGGTACGCCGGTGGGATACGTCGCAACACGATCCGGACAGCAGTTTACGTGTCGATCACAACGGGCAGGCCTACCGGCCCTTTCACGATGTGCAGATGATGGTCGACGGCGAGGCGGCAAGCGCGCTGGGCGAACTCGCACGTTGGCGCTGGAGCAAGGCGGCCTGCGAGGAGCTTGAAGCAACTGACGCCGGCCGCGATCTCTGGCCAGAAGGGGTTGAGCCGCATTTTCAAAACACCGGTATAGGGATCGCTCGCACATTGCCCGCCGGGAATGGCGAGGGAGAGGTGAGGGAGGTCGAGCGCCTCTTCGCCGACGCCATCGCCGAAGCACAAGATTGGATCTACATCGAGAACCAGTTCCTGACTTGTCTCGGCGTTGCGGAAGCCATCGCCGCTCGCATGAAGGAAGTGCCGAAACTCGAAGTGGTTCTCGTAGCTCCCAAGACCCATGAATCCTGGCTCGAGCAGCAGACAATGCTCGCCGGGCGCATCCGCTTTACAAACGTGCTGCGCGAGGCAGGACTGACGGATCGCTTCCGCCTGCTCTATCCCGCCGTGGGAAAGGGAAAGGAAGAAGTCGATGTCATGGTTCATTCCAAGGTGATGATCGTCGATGACCGCTTGTTGCGGGTCGGTTCGGCCAACATCTGCAACAGGTCCATGGGTATGGACAGCGAGTGCGATCTCGTCATCGAGGCGGTAACCGATGAGCAGCGCGACGGTGTCGTGAGCATTCTCGCCCGCCTTCTCGGAGAACATATCGGGGCGGAACAATCGGACTTTCTGGCCTCTCTCCGTGAGGGTGGTTCGATTATCGCCTCGATAGAGGATTGCGGCGGGCGCGAGGGAAGGCGGCTCCGCGATATCGACGACGGCGACATGCCTTCCGCCGATCAGATTTCAGCTATAGAGACGATTGCTGATCCGGGGCGTCCCATCGGAGCGGACGAATATTTCGCGGATGTCGTGGACGATCCCCATGCAAGTCCTGCTCGTCTTCCCGCACTCGCCAAGGGCTTGGCGTTGGTTCTGTTCATTGCGGCACTTGCTCTCCTCTGGCGCTACACGCCGCTCTCGGAATATGCCCAGCCGGACAGGCTTCGCGATACCTTCGGCGGATTTGCGGAAAGTCCCTTCGCCGCCGTTGTCATCATCGGTGCATATGTCGTGACGGGCTTCTTTGCTTTCCCGGTCACGGTTCTCATCGTGGTGACGGCGGGTACATTCGGCCTTTGGCCGGGGCTTCTCTATGCATCGGCGGGATCGATGGCGAGCGCGGTGGCGACATATGGCGCCGGGCGCGGCCTCGGGGCGCGCTTCCTGCGAAACATCATCGGTCCCCGCATAAACCGGGTGAGCCGGGGGATCGGCGAGAAGGGAATTCTTGCGATAGCAACGATCCGTCTTGTGCCTGTCGCTCCCTTCATGCTGGTGAACCTCGTTGCCGGTGCCTTCCGGATACCTTTCATCCAGTACACGGTGGGAACTTTTCTCGGCCTCGCGCCCGGTATCCTGATCCTCTCGGTGCTCGGAGATCGTGTGTTCGCGATGATTGAAGATCCGTCGATGACCGATCTCGCAATCGTTCTCGGCGCCCTTGCGGCATGGGTCGGCTTTGCCCTCGGCCTTCAGCGTCTTGCGGACCGCTGGAGAAGCTCCGATTGATGTCTGGAAGTCTGCGTGTGCTGAGCTGGAATATTCACGGCGGTGTCGGCCCGGACCGCCGCTACGATCTCGATCGCGTCGTGGAACTGGCAGCGGCGCACGATGCCGACGTCGTCGCGCTGCAGGAGATCGACTCCCGTGGAGAAAGGGAAGCGTCGCCGCTTCGAAAATTGAAGGAAGCGCTCGGCGAGCACGCGGCGGAGGCGCGAACCATCTCCGCTCCCGATGGTCATTACGGTCACGCCGTCATCAGCCGTTTTCCCCTTGAGGAGACGCGCGTCCACGATCTGTCCTTCGGCGCGCGTGAGCCTCGTTGCGCGATAGCGACCGAGGTCGCTGCGCCGGGAGGCAGACTTCGCCTCGTGACGACCCATCTAGGTCTCAGCATCCTTGAGCGCCGCATGCAGGCGGCCCGGCTTGCCGAATTGGCGCAGGCCGGCCGCGGGCCATGCGTCGTCATGGGGGATTTCAACGACTGGTTTTCGTTCGGCTGGGTCCGCAGCCGTTTGAAGCGCGAATTGCCCGCCCGCACCATGCAAAGAACTTTCCCTTCCTCATGGCCGGTCCTCAGGCTGGACCGCATTTATTGCGGCCGCCCAGCAAGGCTTTTGCGCAGTTGGACGGATGCCCGCGCACGCACAGTCTCCGACCACCTTCCCATCGTCGCGGATATCGTCCTCGGCTAGCGCCTCTGCGTTCCGTCGAGCGTCATGATATCGGCGTAGAGTTCCGGCCTGCGGTCGCGGAACACGCCCCAGGCAACACGCTGCCGGCGGTTCTGCTCGATATCGAAACTGGCCGTGAGGACCTCTTCCTCATGCTCGCTCGCTTCCGCCACTTTTGAGCCCGTCGCATCGGTGATGAAGGATGAGCCGTAGAAGGTGATCGAGCAGCTCTTTCCTTCTTCCCGCCCAACGCGGTTGGAGGCGACCACCGGCACGAGGTTCGCCGCCGAATGTCCCTGCATCGTCCGCTGCCAGTGATCGCGCGAGTGGATCGTTTCGTCATGCGGCTCCGAGCCGATGGCTGTCGGGTAGAGGATTACGTCGGCCCCTTTGAGCGCCAGAATGCGTGCCGTTTCCGGAAACCACTGGTCCCAGCAGATCGCGGCGCCCACCCGGCCGCGCCGCGTGTTCCAGACATGGAAACCCGTATCGCCAGGATTGAAATAGTATTTCTCGCGGTAGCCCGGCCCGTCCGGAATATGCGACTTGCGATAGATGCCCAGAATCTCTCCGCTGTCGATCATCACCAGCGAGTTGTATTGGGCGTTGTTCGCCCGTTCGTAGATCGAGATCGGCAGCACCGCCTCGTATTTCGCCGACAGCGCGCGGAAATGCTGAACGGCCGGGTTCTCGTTCGCCGGCACGGCGAGATGCATGAGGTCCGGCTCCGTATCCTTGCAGAAATAGGGCGTCTCGAAGAGTTCCTGCAAAAGGATGACGCCTGCGCCCTTTTCGGCGGCAGCTGCCACCAGCTTCTCGCCTCGGGCGATATTTTCATCCCGGTCCCAGCCGCAGGCCATCTGCGTAGCGGCCACAGTCATTTGCGTCATTTTCGTTCCGAAACCTCTGGATTTGGGGGATTTGCGTCACTTTGCCGCCCGCCGGGCACCATCTGCCGGACACCGCATTGCGCTCGATCAAATCGCCCGCCGTCGTGAGAGGAAATAATCGGGGCAGTTCTCACCGAGGTAAAGAGGGGCCTGCCCGATGCTGCGTCATTTCGTTCAGATTCTCGATTTTTCAAGCGAAGAGCTGGAGAGGATCATGGAACTGACGGCGCTTCTGAAGCGGGCGGACAAGGAGGGGGCCTGTCCGCGCCTTCTGCAGGGGGCGTCCCTCGGCATGATCTTCGAGGAACCGTCAACCCGCACCCGCGTCTCCTTTGAAGTCGCTATGACCAAGCTCGGCGGCCACGCTCTATATCTCCGCCCTGGCGAAATCCACCTCGGCGCCCGCGAGTCGATCAAGGATACGGCCCGTGTCGTTTCCCGCATGGTGGACGTCATCGAGGCCCGCACCCTCAAACACCAGACCGTTCTCGACCTCGCGAAATACGCGACGGTGCCGGTCATAAACGGCCTCACGGATTTCAATCACCCGACACAGGTTCTTTGCGACGTCTTCACCATGACGGAGCATGCCCCGAAAGACAAAAAGCTCCGCGATCTTCACCTGGTCTTCGTGGGCGATGCGACGAATGTCTGCGTCTCGCTCATGTTCATCTGCGCGCGCCTCGGCATTTCCTTCACGCAGGCCGCGCCCGCGAAATACCAGGTCTCTGAGGCGCATCGCGACATGGTGAAGGAGGCTTGCGCGGCCTCCGGCGCGAAGCTCACCTTCACCGACGATCCGGCCGCCGCCGTCGCCGATGCCGATTTCATCTACACCGATCTTTGGTGGTGGATCGGTCAGGAAGACGAAATTCCCGAGCGGCGCGAAGCCTTCATGCCCAAATTCCAGGTGAACGAGGCCCTTCTCGCCAAGGCGCCCGCGACCGCGCGTTTCATGCACTGTCTCCCCGCCTCGCGCGGTGTCGAGGCCACGGACGAGGTCATGGATGGCCCCCAATCCATCATCTACGACCAGTCCGAAAACAGGCTTCACACCGAGAAAGCTCTTCTCGTCTGGTTTGTGTACCCGCGTCTGAAGCGCGCGTCCGATGCGCTCCTCGCTCATCACCGCGGTCTCGTCGAAGCGTTTCTCGGCTAGGCCCATCAACGACAACCTCCAGGGAGGAACCGACAATGGCTGATACGACTGCCGGTGCGAACGGGCAGCGCGGCTACAGGAAAGTGCTGCGCGGCCTCGATCTTACCTTGTTCACCGTCTGCGCCATCCTCGTCATCGACCAGCTTGCGGCATCGGCGGCCATCGGGCCGCAAGCCGTCTTCTGGTGGATATTCACCATGGTGCTGTTCTTCATTCCCTACGGTCTGATCACGGCGGAACTTGGCAGCGCCTATCCCGATCAGGGCGGTATTTACGCCTGGGTGCGCCGCGCTTTCGGCCCGCGCTGGGGTGGCCGCACGGCATGGCTCTGGTGGATCAACGTGGCGCTCTGGCAGCCATCGGTCTTCATCCTCTTTGCCGGCATCTTCGCGGCCCTTTTTATGCCCGACCTCTCGCTATGGACGCAGATCGCCATCGCCGTCGCACTCACCTGGATCACGGTCTGGATCAATATCGTCCGGCTCGACATCGGCAAATGGGTGCCCAATCTCGGCGCCATCTTCAAGGTCGCCATTATGCTGGTGATCGGCATCGGCGGCTTCGTCTATGCCTCGAACCACGGTGTGGCGAACGAGCTCACCCTGTCGAGCATGGCGCCGAGCTGGGGTGCCTCGCTCGCCTTCCTCCCGGTCATCGTCTACAACTTCATGGGCTTCGAGCTCATGTCGGGCGCGAGCGCGGAGATGAAAAACCCCGCCCGCGACGTCCCGTTGACGATCGCCGTCGCCGGCATCCTCATCGCCGCCTTCTATCTCTTCGCGACGGTCGGCATTCTCATTGCGCTGCCGCTCGAAGAGATCGACCTTGTGAGCGGCATCGTGGATACGCTCCGCGTCCTGCTGGGCGAGGGCGGGGCAAGCGGCGCCTTCGTGATCGCGCTCGGTCTAATGGCGCTTTATTCCTTCCTCGCCAACATGGTGACCTGGACGATGGGCGCCAATCGTTCGGCGGCGGAAGCCGCGATTGACGGGAACCTTCCCGCCATGTTCGCGAGGCTCCATGCGGTCCACAAGACACCGGCCAGCGCCGCCATCGTCACTGGCGTCGTCACGACTGTCGTTATCGTGATCTACGGCTTCCTGGCGGCGGACGCGGAAGATCTTTTCTGGACGCTATTCGCCTTCTCTTCCATCGTCTTCCTGCTCCCTTATCTCTTGATGTTCGCGGCCTTCCTCCGCCTCCGCAGCATCGACGCCACGACCGCGCGTCCCTATCGCGTGCCGGGCGGCGAGGGCGGTGCCTGGGTGCTGGCGTTGCTCTGCGCGCTGTTCATCCTGCAGGCGATCGTCTTCTTCATCTATACGCCCGGTGAATTCGACGCGACCTACGCAGCTTCGGTTGTCATCGGCGTTCTGGTGACGATCCTGATCGGCGAGTTCCTGGTGCGCGGTCGCCGTCGCGCTTGAGTTGTTGTGATAAAAGCAGGCGGCGGCGCTCCTTGTGCCGCCGCCTTTCCCGTTTGGAGCAGACGAGATGGTACGAAAGCTTGAGACGACACCCCGCGCGGACGGCTTCCGAATGCCGGCCGAGTTCGAGCCCCATGCGGGCGCATGGATGCTCTGGCCCGAGCGCCCGGACAATTGGCGCCTCGGCGCGAAGCCCGCGCAGCATGCCTTTGCCGCTGTAGCCGCCGCCATCGCTGAGGGCGAGCCGGTGACGGTCGGCGTTTCCCCACGCCAGTTCCAGAATGCCCGCGCCATGCTCGCGCCGGAAATCCGCGTCGTGGAAATCTCGAACGACGATTCATGGATGCGCGATTGCGGCCCCACCTTCGTCGTGGACGGGAAGGGCGGCGTGCGTGCCGTCGACTGGATATTCAATGCCTGGGGCGGGCTCGATGGCGGCCTCTATTTCCCCTGGGACCAGGACGATCTCGTCGCCTCCAAGGTCGCGGAGATCGAGCGCGTGGACCGCTACCGCGCGCCCATCGTGCTCGAAGGCGGCTCCATCCATACAGATGGCGAGGGCACACTCCTCACCACCGAGGAATGCCTTCTCAATCCGAACCGCAATCCCGGCCTCACGCGAGAGCAAATCGAGGCGGTGCTTTCGGACTATCTCTCCGTCGAAAAATTCATCTGGCTCGGCCGCGGTGTCTATGAGGATGAGACGAACGGCCATGTCGACAATATCTGCTGCTTCGTGCGGCCCGGCGTCGTCACGCTCACATGGACGGACGACAAGGCCGACCCGCAATACGAGATTTCACGCGATGCTTTCGAGCGTCTCTCCGCCGCGACGGATGCGAAGGGCCGCAAGCTCGAAATTCACCGCATTCATCAGCCGAACCCCGTCCTCATCACGGCGGAGGAAAGCAGCGGCGTCGATACGGTCGAAGGCTCGCAGCCGCGCAGTGAAGGCATGCGTCTCGCCGCCTCCTATATCAATTTCTACATCGCGAACGGCGTCATCGCGATGCCATCCTTCGGCGATCCCCATGATGAACCGGCACGCGAGCAGATCGCCGCGCTCTTCCCCGAACGCCGGGTGATCGCCGTTCCCGCGCGGGAAATTCTTCTCGGCGGCGGCAATATTCACTGCATCACCCAGCAGCAGCCCGCGCCCCGGGGAAAGTCCTGAGCCATGCGTCTTCTCGTCGCCATCGGCGGTAATGCGCTTCTGAAAAGGGGCGATACGCTCGGCATTGGCGAGCAGCGTCGCAACATGGGCGAGGCTGCGGGCGCGCTCGCCGTGCTCGCCCGCGAGCATGAGCTCGTACTGGTGCATGGTAACGGTCCGCAGGTCGGTCTTCTTGCGCTCGAGGCGGATGCCTACAAGGGCGCCCCCCCTTATCCGCTGGATGTGCTGGGCGCGGAATCCCAGGGCATGATCGGCTATGTGATCGAGGAAGCGATGCGCCGCGCATTGCCGGAGCGGGAGGTCGTGACCGTCCTCACGCAGACGCTTGTCGACGCGGACGATCCCGCTTTCGCAAAGCCGTCGAAACCCATCGGTCCCGTTTATGACGAAGAGACCGCGAAGGCGCTCGCCGCCGAGCGCGGCTGGAGCGTCGCACCGGATGGCAAGGCGTGGCGGCGCGTCGTCGCTTCTCCCGCGCCGCGCCGCATCGTCGAAATCGGCCCGATCCGCCGTCTCGTCGAAGGCGGCTGCCTTGTCGTTTGTGCGGGCGGCGGCGGCATCCCCGTCCGTCCGGGGCCGGACGGCGCGCCGGAAGGCGTCGAAGCCGTCATCGACAAGGACCTGGCCGCCTGCTTGCTCGCCACCGAGCTCGATGCGGACAGTCTTTTGATTCTCACCGATGTCGACGCCGTTTACGAGGGGTGGGATACGCCCGCGCAAAAGCGCATTGCCCGCATATCGGCGCGCTCGCTCGATCCGGCGGCCTTCGCCTTGGGCTCGATGGGCCCAAAGATCGCCGCCGTACGCTACTTCGCTCTCGCCACCGGCCGCCCCGCCTTCATCGGCGCGCTGGGCGAGGCCGCCGAAATTCTTGCCGGGCGGGCGGGAACGCGTATTGATCCCTGAACGCCCTGCCGAAGCCGTGCGGCTCCTGCTAAGGTGCGGGATGCCGGGGCGGGAAATGCCCCGGCCCGAACGAAAGCCGCAAGCCGGGCAGGATAATGAGTACAATGACAGTAAGCGGCGGCGCCCCGGCTGCGGATGACGATCTGCTCCGCGGCACTTTCCATGTCGTGCCGCCGCCGCCGCCGAAACAGAAGGCCTGGAGCGAACTTGCGATTGCGCTCGGCCTCGCGCTGTTGATCAATCTGCTGGTGATCCTGTCCTTCATCTTCAAGCCGCCGGTCTCCATGCCGCCGGCCGATCCGCCATCGATTTCCGTGGATCTCGTGCCCGAGCCGAAGCCGGAGCCTCAACCCGAGCCCCAGCCCGAACCCGAGCCTCAGCCCGAACCTGAACCGGAGGTGCGCCAGCAACCCTCGGAAGAGCAGAGCTCGGGTTTCTTTACGCGGTCCGGCGTCGGCGAAAATCGGGAAGAGGCCGGAAGCGGGGGCGAGAAAAACGATGAATTGAGCCTTCGTCCCGACCCCGTTCCGGAAGAAAAGACCTCCCGCCAGAAGGAAAACGCGGCGCCGGACGAGAATATTCCCGGCTGGGCGCTCGATATCGGCGAGGGATATGGCATTCCCAAGGGCAATCCGGAAGCATCTGGCCGCACGCGCACGGCGACCTCCGGCGCCGGAGGCGACGCCTATATGAACTCGGTGCGGAATTGCATCGCGCGGAGCTTCGTTTTCCCGCGAGAGGCGGCGGGGCAGAGCGGTGTTGCGGTCATCAGCATAGATGTTCACCGCTCGGGAAAGGTGCTTCGGGTGGGTTTCATCAAGCCCACTGGCGTTCCCGCGCTTGATCGGGCGGCCGTTGAAACCATCGCCAAATGTGCCCCTTTCCCGCCATTCCCGGCCGGCGCCCCGCAGGAAGTAGAGCCCTTCGCCCTCACTCTTCCCATGCCGCTTCCCACGCAGTGAGATCCGGAAACCTGTCATTCTCGTTGACCCACCCTTTCGGGTGGGGTGAGGATGGCATGTCCGTTTCAGCATGCAGGCGCTGGAAAGCGCGATCTCGGGAGGAAAGCGTGCTGAAAACGATAACTAGCTGGATTCGTGGAGAGAATTCTCCCGAAACATCCGGCAGGGGGGAGGCATCCGTGCCGCAGACGGCCCGTCACTGGTATTTCAACAAGCGCCCGAAGGATGTCATCGAGGACGACACGCTCGTCCTGCGCGAAGACCCCGTCCCGGCGCTGAAGGACGGCGAGATACTCGTCCGCAGCCTCTACATGTCGCTCGACGCGACCAACCGCGTCTGGTTGAGCGACTGGGATACCTATATGGAACCCTTGCCCATCGGCGCCCGCATGCTGGGTTTCATCCTCGGCGAGGTGGCGCAGTCGCGAAATCCGGCCTTCCCGGAGGGATCGCTGGTGACTGGCCTCGGCACCTGGTCGGACTGGATCGTGACGGACGGCGAAGGCTGGGCCCCCTTTCCCCGGCCGGAAGGCATAGCCCTTTCCGACGCCTTCGGCATCCTCGCCATTGCGGGTCCCACGGCCTATGTCGGCCTCCTCGAAATCGGCAAGCCGAAGCCCGGCGACACGGTGGTCGTCACGGCGGCGGCGGGGGCGGTCGGTGCGCTTGCCGGTCAGATTGCGAAATTGCATGGCTGCCGCGTCGTCGGCGTCGCAGGCTCCGACGACAAGTGCAAATGGCTGACGGATGAGCTCGGCTTCGATGTCGCCATCAACTACCGCAAGGAAGACCTGCTCGAAGCGCTGAAGCGCGAGGCGCCGAACGGCGTCGACGTGCAGTTCGAGAATGTCGGCGGCGACCAGCTCGATGCCGGCCTCACCCTGATGAACGAAGGCGGCCGCGTCGTCATCTGCGGTCTCATCTCCACCTATAACTCGTCGGACCCGGTGCCCGGCCCCTACATGTTCCGCAATGTCATCATGAAGCGTCTCACCATTCAGGGCTTCGTGATCCTCGACTATGCGGCGCACTTCCCGGAGTACCACGCGAAACTGATCGGGTGGATGCGCTCGGGCGATCTCAAATACCGCATCCATATAGAGCAGGGGCTGGAAAACGCGGTTGCCGCGCTTCGCCTCCTCTATACGGGCGGAAACAATGGCAAGCTCATGGTTCGCATCGGAGGTGAGAACGCATAGAGCTTTACTGAAAGAGAACAAGCCCCGCGGTAAGGCGGGCCAGCGGTGCGTCGGGGCGCACCGCCGTCCTTGGAGGAGGGCGCTGAATTGACGGGAGCATTGGAACCTGAGCGGTCGGCATCGGGCAGGGAACGGGCGCAGGCGCGCAGGTCTCTGGGAAGGCCCGTGGCGGCGGCAACTTCGTCGAACAATCTTGTTCTTCGCAAGCACCAGCTCGACAGGCTGAAGAACCACACCGGCGTTCGCCTCATCGTCGTGCAGGCGCCGGCAGGCTTCGGCAAGACCACGCTCCTCCGTCAATATTGCGCGTGGCGCGAGGCGCAAGGCGCGACGGTGGCATGGCTTCATCTTGAAGCGCATTATTCCGATCCGTCGCGTTTTCTGCGTCTGTTGTGCGAGGCCGTGGCGGCGGCCTGCCCTGATTGCGCCATCTCCCTGCCGGAAAGCTCATCCGCCTCCATGCAGGATTTCATCCGCTCCGTGCATACCGTGAAGAACGGGCTTGTCGTCGTCGTCGACAATTTCGAGCAGGCGGCCCATGCGGGCATGGAAGCCGTCATCGCCCAGCTCGTCCGTGTCATGCCGAAGGGCGTCCAGCTCTGCATCGGAACCCGCGTCATTCCCTCGATCAATCTTCCGCGTCTCCAGCTCCGCGAGCAGGCCGTCGTGGTGAATGTCGAGGGGCTCCGCTTCCGCGCCAACGAGACGGCGGAGTTCTTCCGCGAGTTTCGCGACGTCTCGGATGAGGAAGTCGATCGCTACCAGACCGCGACGGATGGCTGGCCCGCCGCGCTCCAGTGCATCCGCCTTTCCATGCGCGGACGAACGGGGCGGGCGAGGCCGCTACCCACTTCGGGCGTCACGCCGGATCTCATCGATTTCCTTGCCACCGATGTCTTCGAAAATCTCTCCGCCGATTTCCAGAGAGTATTGCTCGAAGCCTGCATGCCCGAGCGCATCTGCCCGGAGCTTCTCGAACATATTTCCGACCGCACCGATGGCGAGGCCTGCCTGCATGAGATAGAGCATCTGGGCCTCTTCCTCACCCCCGTCGATCTCGACCGTCGCTGGTTCCGTTTCCACACGGTATTCCGCCAGGTGCTGCTCACGCGCCTGCGGCGCGAGATGTCGGAGACGGAAGTCCTGTCCCATCACGACAGGATTGCAGGCTGGTATGCGGCGCATGGCTTCAGCGAAGAAGCGATCATCCACTATATCGAGGCGGACAACGAGGAGGCGGCGGCGCGCCTTCTCAACAAAATCATAAACCGGCTCGTCACCGAGGAACGGCTGGACCTCATCGTGCGCTATGCCGACAGGCTTTCGCCCGAGACGATCCAGAACTACGAAGCCATCCTGAACGCGGCCGTCATCGCCTATGGCTTCCGCCGAGAGTTCGCCAAGGCCAATCGCATCATCGCTCTCCGCCGTGCAGCGCTTGAAAGGGAGAACGCGCCGAAGGAAGCCTGGGGCGTTCACAACTACACCCGCATTTTCACCAACGCCGCCCAGGACCGCGTGGTCGATATCGGCGCCACGGGCGACAAGGTGATCGAACAGCTCGAAGGCAGCGAAGGTCTGGAATATGCCGTTGCCCTCAATGCCCGTGCCTATTGGCTTTATCTGCATAGCCGGTTCGAGGAGGCGCGCGAAACCGTCGCCCGCGCCCGCGCCCTGCATGACGAAGCGCATAATCTGTTCGGCCTCTCATACTGCGAGTGGATAAACGCCAATGTGCTCGCCGCGCAGGGCCGCAACGAGGATGCGCTGAAGGCGCTCAAGCAGGCATATGTCCACAACGAGGAATGCGCGACGGCGAGCGTCACCGCGGGTTCCGTCATCGCTGCCTGCCTCGCGGAAACGCTCTACGAGAAGAACTGCATCGCGGAAGCGGAAACGCTGCTGAACGATCACCTCCCGCTCCTCGAGCAGCAGGCGATCGTCGAGCCGCTGGCGCTTGCATTCCTCACCATGGCGCGCATCGCCGTTCTGCGCGGCGAGGAGCGCGAGGCAGAGGAAGTTCTCGACCGCATGATGTATCTGGGGCACCGCTACAATCTGCGCCGCCTCGTGCTCTATGCGAAGGCGGAGCTCGTGCGTCAGGCAACGCTCGCGGGCGACCTCGACAAGGCGCGCTCGCGTTTCGCCGGGCTCGGTCAGGTGGATGCGGAAGGCGAAGACGAGCTCATCTTCCATGCGGGCGAGACGGAGGCGCAGACCGTCACGGAAGCCCGCCTTCTCATTCTCTCCGGCCGCCATGCGGATGCTCGTGCGCTGCTGCAGCCAGCCGCCCGCAAGGCCCGCGCCCAGCGCCGCATGCGCCGTTTCATGAAGCTCAATCTCCTGCTCGCGATTTCGCTCAACGTCGAAGGGCAGGTGAGTTCCGCGCGCCGCGCGCTCATCGAGGCTTTGCAGGCGGGCGCGCCCGATCAGTTCATACGGCTCGTGCTCGATGAAGGTCCGCAGGCCGTCCGCCTCCTGCAGGAAGCGCGTCAGGCCCTGCCGAAATTTCCGGACCTCCCGCAGAAGGATCGCGTCTCGGCCTATCTCGACCGCCTCCTGTCGGAAGCGGGCGAGTTTGCGCCCATCCTCATGCCGCAGGATGAATTCGCCGACGACGCCGAGCCCTCGATGCCGCTTTTGGAAGAGCTGACCGATCGCGAACGCGAGATTCTGCGCCTCGTTTCCAACGGCTTTTCCAATAAGGCGCTCGCGGATCGGCTCTCGCTCTCGACCAATACGGTGAAGTGGCACCTGCGGAACATCTTCGAGAAACTGCAGATCAGCAACCGCATGCAGGCCGTTTCCGTCGCCCGGCATTTCGGCCTCATAGACTGATCCAACTTCCATCCTTTCGGGTGGGGCAGGCCCTTCCGAGCCGCCCTATTTTTCCTCCCATAAACGGCGAAGCTGCCACTTTGCGGCACTCGTCAAAAAGATACGCGGGGAGGAACTGGCCGTGGGGCTTCTGGTAAGCATCGACAATGGCGGAACGCTGACCGATGTCTGCGCGACGGATGGTGTTTCGACGATCCATGCGAAGACGCTGACGACACCGCACGATCTCACGGAGTGCTTCGTGAAGTGCCTGGAGGCGCTGGCGGAGAAGATCGACGGCGAGGTCGACTTGCCGAAACTCGTCGGCACCATCGACTACATCCGTTATTCGACGACGCAAGGGACGAACGCCATCGTCCAGCGCAAGGGTCCGCGTATCGGCCTCCTGACGGATGATGACGGCCTCGTTTCCGAAGTGATGAATGCCGCGCCCTCGCTCTTCGAGGCCTTTGTCGGAGATCGCATCCGCGTGCTCTCCGGCGCCGCGGCGGGCGAGGCGAGCGCGGAGCTCGTCACCGCCGTCTCGAAGCTCGTTTCCGCCGGTGCAAGCCGTATCGTGCTCGCCTTTTCCGGTGCGGAAGCCGCCGCCCGCGAAAAGGCGGCGAAGCGCGCGCTCTATCGTGCCTTCCCGCGTCACCTGCTCGGCGCCGTGCCGCTTCTCTTCTCGACCGAGCTCACCCGCATCGGCACGCGCGAGCAGCGCGTCTGGACGGCGGTGGTGAATGCCTTCCTCCATCCCGCGATGGAAACCTTCCTCTACAATGCGGAAAACCGCCTGCGCGAGCATCGCGCGCGCAAGCCGCTGCTGATCTTTCGCAATGACGGCAACTCGACCCGCGTCGCAAAGACCGTCGCCATCAAGACCTATTCCTCCGGGCCGCAAGGCGGCGTCGGCGGCGGCGAGGTTCTCCTGAAGCATTACGGCATCCCCTTTGCCGCCTCCATCGACATCGGCGGCACGACGACCGACATCGCCATGTTCGAGAATGCTTCGGTCGGCGTTGCGCAGTCGGGTCATATCGAAGGCGCGCCTGTCTCGATCCCGCTCGCCGCCATCGAAAGCATCGGCGCGGGCGGCGGTTCGATCATCCGCGCGGAAGGCGGCAAGATTCTCGTCGGTCCCGAAAGCGTCGGTTCCGCGCCCGGCCCCGCCTGCTTCGCGCGCGGCGGCACCAAGGCCACCATGACGGATGCCTTCCTCGCCCTCGGCATTCTCGATCCCGCCTCCTATTTCGGCGGCCGTATGCCGCTCGATCGCGGCCGCGCCGAACGCGCCATCATGACGGAAGTGGGCGAGCCGCTCGGTCTCGGCCTCGCCGAAGCGGCCGAGGCCATGGCCGATGCCTATCACGGCAAGATCGCCGCCGAGATTGCGCCCTGGGCGAAGGCCAATCCGGGAGCGACGCTTCTCGCCTTTGGCGGCGCGGGGCCCATGTCTGCCTGCGGCGTGGCCGAGAAGGCGGGTCTTTCCACCGTCCTCATTCCTAAATTCGCCGCCGTCTTCTCCGCCTATGGCATCGCCTTCTCCGACATCGAGCACAGCTACATGGCGGAGCTCGCGCCGGGGCGCGGCGATGCGGTCGACGCAGCGAAAGCCGATCTCGTGGAGCAGGCGCGGCGCGGCATGCTCGCTGAGGGCTTCGACCTCGCCGAGTGCAATCTCGACTATGCGGTGCTGACGAAGAATGGTGCGGGCTACACGCGCGCCAAGCTCAATGGCCGCCATGACGGCGAGAACACGGAAAGCTGGCTCGAGCTTCGCGTGACGAAGCCGATCGAGAAGATCGCTCTCGGCGCGCCCGCGGCGGAGGAAAAGCGCGAGGCGAAACCCGCCGGCATCCGCAAGGGAACGTCGGACTTGCCCCTCTACCGGCTTGAGGATCTCGCGCCCGGCGATTTCGCCGCCGGTCCCTGCCTCGTGGAGGAAGCCTTCTTCACCACGCATATACGCGCGGGCTGGCGCTTCGCCGTCAGCGGCAATGGCGACCTGCTGCTCAGAAAATAAAATTCTCGGGAGGGGAGATATGAAGGTTTTCATTACGTCGATGCTCACCATCGACCTCGACAGCGAACGCTGGGAATGCGCCTCCTGCGGCCATGATATCGGCAATGCGCGCGACAACTACAAGAAGGGTCTCCTCGTACGCGAGCGCGAGCCTTCCGAGGTTCACGCGCCGATCCTCGACAAGACGAAATACGACTTCACCTTCGCGCCGGACCCCGACTGGTGCCGCATCCTTGAATATTGCTGCCCGAATTGCGGCCATCTCGCGGAAGTCGAATATCTCCCGCCGGGTCATCCGCCCGCACATGACATCGAACTCGATATCGATGCGCTGAAGGCGCAATGGGCAAAGCGCGAGCCGCTGGACAAGCCGGCCCTCGGCCCGGATTTCGTCGCGCCCCCTCATTCCCATTGAACGAATAACAAGGGACGGAAAACATGCGTCGCGTATCGGTCGACATCGGCGGAACTTTCACGGATTGCTCGCTCGTCTGGGACGACGCCTATGTCGAGGCCAAGGCGCTCACCACGCACCAGAACCTGGCGCTCGGGTTCAATGCCTCGCTGAAGATCGCCTATGAGCAGCTCGGCCTTTCGCTTGAGGAGGTGATGCGCGAGGTGGACAGCGTGCGCTATGCAACGACGCTCGGCACCAACGCGCTGATCGAGCGGCGCGGGCCCCGCGTCGGCCTCATCACCACGGCGGGCTTCGAGGCGATGGTGCCCCTGAGCCGCGGCCGAGGCTATGGCGAGGGCCTGCCGGATCGTCTCCGCCGCGACCTGCCCATGGCGCAGCGCCCGACGCCCCTCGTGCCGGTGCAGATGATCGTAGGCATCCGCGAGCGCGTCGCCGAAACGGGCGAGATTGTCATGGCGGTCGATCCGGAAGACGTGCGCGATTGCGTCCGCAAGCTCGTGGACAATGGCGTCCAGGCTTTCGTCGTCTCGCTGGTGAATGCCGTCGTGCAGCCGGAGCATGAGCTTCTCGTGGAGGAAATCATCCGCGAGGAATTCCCGGAACATCTTCTGGGCTCGGCGCCCATCGTCCTCTCCCACAAGGTGGGCGGCCGCAAGGGCGAATATGCGCGCACATCCTCGGCCATCATCGACGCCTTCCTGCACAACGCGATGTATCACGGCCTTTCCTCGCTGGAGCTCAACCTCCGCGACAATGGCTATCAGAAGCCCATGCTCGTGATCCACAATTCGGGCGGCATGGCGCAGTTGAACTCGACGGATGCGCTCCAGACGATCCATTCGGGTCCCGTCGCAGGCATCAACGCTTCGGAGCATCTCGCCTCCGAGGCCGATCTCGGCAATGTCGTCTGCACCGATATGGGCGGCACCTCCTTCGACATCGGCCTCGTCGTGAAGGGCGGCGTGAAGTTCTACGACTTCAATCCCGTGATCGAGCGCTGGCTCGTCAACATCCCGATGGTTCACCTCGTCACGCTCGGCGCGGGCGGCGGCTCCATCGCGCGCTATGACCGTTTGCGCCGCGCCGTTGCCGTGGGCCCGGAAAGCGCAGGGTCGGACCCCGGCCCCGCCTGCTACAATCGCGGCGGCCGCAACCCGACAGTGACCGACGCCGACCTTGCGCTCGGCTATCTCATCGCGGATCGCTATGCGGGCGGGTCGATCCCGCTGAACGAGCGCCGCGCGCTTCGCGCCCTCGAAAAGGAAGTCGGCGAGCCGATGGAGGTAGATGCCATCGGTGCCGCGAAGCTCATTCGCGAAAAGGTCGATAACGACATGGCGAATGGTATCGCGCAGGAGCTGCGCGTCCGCGGCTATGAGCCCCGCCACTTCACGCTCCTTGCCTATGGCGGCAACGGCCCGCTCCATGCCTGCGGCATCGCCAACATGCTGGGCGTCTCCCGCGTCATGGTGCCGCCCTTCAGCGCCATCTTCTCGGCCATCGGCGCGGGCAACATGGACCAGCTCCATTTCCATGAGCGCTCGCTCTATCTCTCGCTCTACGACTCGAACACGCGCCAGCTCTTCGACGATTTCCCGCGCTTCAATGCGCTGGTGGAAGAACTCGAAGCGAAGGGCAGGGAGGATCTCCTCCGTCAAGGCGTCCCCGAAGAGGCGATCCGTCACCGGCTCGAACTCGACATGCGCTATGGCAATCAGCTCGCGCAGACGGCGGTCGTCGTTTCAAAGAACCGCCTGAACTCCGCCGAGGACCTTCTCGAAGTCATGAAGGAATTCTCGCTGGATTACGGCCGTCGCTATGGCGAAGGCAGCCAGGCGCCGGAAGCGGGCATCCGTGTGAACACGATCCGCGTCGCCACCTATTCCGAAATGCCGACATTCCGCTTCCGCGGTGTCCTGCCGGAAGCAGGCGAACTCAGCAAGGCTCCCGCCGCCCGCGAGACGCGCGAATGTCACTTCGTCGGTCACGACGAGCCGATGAAGACCGGCTTCTACGAATTTGCCGATCTCGATTTCGGCAACGTGGTCGAGGCGCCTGCCGTCGTCATCTCGCCTTCGACGACCTATCTCGTCGAACCCGGCTGGAAACTCCGCATCGGCCGTTATGGCGCCGGGCTGTTTGAGAGGGCGTAACCACGTGAACCGGACCTCCATCCCACTCTTCGTCATTGCCGGGCTTGACCCGGCAATCCAGGGCGGCAGGGCGCGGTGTGTGGGGCTCCTGGATGCCCGGATCAAGTCCGGGCATGACAAGAATTTGAGAAACATCACTCTCGGGAGGAAACACAATGGGTGACGACATGGACATCGGCAGTGCATCGTCCTCCGCCGTCGAGGACTTCCTGAAGGAAACGAGCCTCTATCTCGCACCCGATCCCGAGATCATGGAAAATCACGGGCTGGAGCCGCGCACGGCCTATGAAGATCAATGCATCGAGAAGGCGAACGATCCCGTTCGTCTCGAGATCGTCCGCGAGCGCATTCTCGCTGGCGTCAACGAAAGCTTCGAGATGCTGGAGAACATGGGCGCCGCCCCCGGTGCGAAATGGGGCGATTGCGTCTCCGCGGTCTATACGGCGAGCGGAGACCTCTCGCTGGCGAGCTCCGGCGGCGTCGTCATCTTCTGCAACCTCGTGCAGTACCCGATCAAGTTCATCAACAAGTATTGGGCGAACGATGCCACGGTGGGCATCAAGGAAGGCGACGTCTTCATCGTCAACGATGCCCGCTACGGTCAGGCCCACAATACCGACCAGTCCATGATGATGCCCGTCTTCCATGATGGCCGCATCGTCGCCTGGGCGGGCGCGACCGTGCATGAGGGAGAGAACGGCGCCATCGAGCCGGGTGGCATGCCCTCGCTCGCCGAGCAGATCTGGGACGAGGGCCTCAAGATGTCGCCCTTCAAGGTCGCCGAGAATTACAAGCTGCGCCGCGACCTCGTCACCTTCCTGCAGAACTCCGTGCGCGAGCCGAAGCTGCAATATGCGGACATGAAGGTGAAGATGTATGTCTGCCGCCGCATCGAAACGCGCATTCATGAGGCGATCGCCGAATATGGCGTGGAAGCCGTCGTTGCCGCGCTCCGCATGAATCTGGAGGACACGGACGCCGAAGTCCGCCGCCGCCTCAGCGAGTGGCCGGATGGCACCACGCGCCATGCCTGGTGGACCGACGGCACCTTGCGCGAGAATGTGCAGGTCAAGATCAATCTGGCCCTGACGAAGAAGGGCGACGAGCTCACCTTCGATTATCGCGGGTCGAGCCCGGAATTCACCAACCGCTCGAACAACAGCCTCGACATCACCGTGAAGGGCATGCTCGCGCAGCTCTTTCTCACCTTCATCTGGCCGGACATTCCGCGCAATCAGGGCGTTCTCGCGCCCATGAAGTTCGTCTTCGACAATCCTTCCGTGCTGAAGCCCGCCTTCGGTACGCCGAATGCGCAATCCATGATGACCGTCTTCACGGCGTGGAGCGCGGGCCAGGTTTGCGCGATGAAGTTCCTCTACTCGAACCCGAAGAAATACACGCGGGTTCTCGCGCCCTGGTTCAACATGATCAATACCTTCCTCTTCGGCGGGCTGACGCAGCACGGCGAAATGGTGGGCAATGTCTGTGCCGACATCAACGGCATGGGCGGCGGCGCGCTGGCCGATCGCGACGGCGAGCATGGCTGCGCGCCGATCTTCGCCACCATGTCGGACATCGGCGAGCAGGAATTCATCGAAGAGGAAATGCCCTTCATCCAGATCGTCTCCAAGAAGATGATGCGGGACAATCAGGGCTTCGGCCGGCAGCGCGGCGGCATGGGCTACCAGATGGTGCTCGCCATGCGCGACAGCCCCGCCTTCGGTTTCATGCTGACGGCCATGGGCGCGAAGTTCCCGAATATTCCGGGTCTCTTCGGCGGCTATGGCTGCCCGACCTATCCGCTCTCGCGCGTCTCCGGCGTCGATGTCTTCGACATTCTGGTGAAGGACCCAGGCTCCTTCCGCTACTCCATCGAGGAGCTGATGAACGAGCGTCCCTTCAAGGACGGGAAATACACGACCCACCCGATGACGCTTGGCCACACGCTGGCCAAGCGCGGCGAGCTCTACATGATCTCGCAGGGTACGGGCGGCGGCTTCGGCGATCCGCTGGACCGCAAGCCTGAAGATGTGATCCGCGATCTCGACGAGGATCTGATCTCTCACGATGTCGCCTGGCGCATCTACCGTGTCGTCTACGACAACGAAACCCTTCACGTGGATGAGGCTGCGACGGAAGAGGCGAGGGAGGCGATGCGCAAGGAACGTATCGCAAAGAGCAAGCCCTTTGACGCCTTCTGCAAGGAGTGGGTGAAGGACAAGCCCTCCGGCAAGGTGCCTTACTATGGCTGCTGGGACGACAAGACGATGGTTCATGCCGGCTCGCCGGACGCGCTCCATCCGGCCGGACAGGTGAACCCGCCTGTCATCATGCCTCACCCGCTCCAGACGAAGATCGACAGGCTCGAGGCGGAGCTCGCCGCCGCCCGCAAGAAGGCCTGACCCTATGGCAGCTCAAGTCCCGCCGCTCTGGATCGATGGCTATGCCTTCGGCAGGCAGGTGCTCCGGGGCGGCGAGGAGCCATGGAAGACGCCGGACGAACTGGGCTTCTTCCTGCGCGATCTCGCGCAGCTTCTCTCGCTCCCCCTTGTCGAGATTCCGGTGACACCGGCGATCCTCGCCTGGGGCGAGCTGCAGGGCGTCGCGCTTGCCTCGCTCGATGGGCGGGGCATGGAGCGCCTTCTCGCCGATGCGGCCTTCCGCGAGCATCTGAAGCGCGGGCTCGATACGGCCGCCGGTGCCTTGGGGTCACGCCCGATTGCGCTCTCGCTTCCCGGTCCCGGTGCGCTCGCCGCTCTCTTCATGGAAGAAGGCGAGATCGACGAGGATGTGCTCGACGATCTCTCGCTGTCGCTCGCCGATCTCCTTCGGGCGCTCTATCGTCCGGCATTCTCCGCAGTGCGCTTCTATGAAAGCGATCCTCGCGCTCTCGAGTTCTTCGACCCGCTGACGAATGTCGCCCGTCACTACGATGCCGCCTCCATCCTCGTGCTGGGCGGAGACGCATCGCCGGACGAGGCCTCCGGTTTCGATCTTGTCTATGGAGAAGAAGGCGGAGATGGCGCGGTTCTCGGTGCCGCCATTTGGAGGGGGGCGCTTATCGGTCCGTTGGCGGACAATGCCTCATTCGTGGAAGTGCCGGCGGACATGGTTCCCGAAGCCGTGCTCGCGAGGCTCAGGGAACTGGGCGATCGGGCTGCCTGAATATCCTCCTCGGGAGACAATCCCTCCGCTCCCGGCTCCTTGGCTGCCTCGCCCTCGCGAGGCAGCCTTTTTTCTTTTGCAAAGGCGGGTACAAGATAATCACCTCCCCCTCGCGGGGAGGTCGATCCGCGAAGCGGATCGGGTGGGGGGTTCCCTTATCCCCGTGTCATCCGCGGTCAGAACCGGGGACAAGCTTCTCGCATCGATGGCGAGTTATCCTCGGGCTAGGACACGCGATCATCCGTCCACATCATATTGTGACACTATGATGACATTTCGATGACACTGGGCCTATGCGGCGGCCGTTTTATACTCGGTTTGCGTCGCAGCGAAGCGCACGAAATAGTCGATCGCGGAAGGGTTCGCCATCGCATCGCGGCTTGCCGCTTTTTCGAGCGGCACTCCGAGCAGGATCTTCCGCAGCGGCACTTCCATCTTCTTGCCGGTCAGCGTGTAGGGCACGGCGTCGATTTCGTAAATCCGATCAGGCACATGGCGCGGGGAATACTTTTCTCTGAGCGCCTTGTTGATTTTCGCCTTCACCTCGTCGGTGAGCGCCTCGCCCTTTTTCATCACCACGAAAAGAGGCATGAAGAAGTTCCCGCCCGGCAGGTCGAGATTCACGATGATCGAGTCCTCGATCTCCGCAAGTCCTTCTATTGTCCGGTAAATTTCGGCTGTCCCGATTCTCACGCCATATCTGTTCAGCGTTGAATCCGACCGCCCCAGGATGAAGCAGCCGCCGCGCTCGTTCACCTTGAAGTAGTCGCCGTGCCGCCAGTGCCCTTCATAGGTGTCGAAATAGCTGTCGCGGTAGCGGCGGCCGCCTTCGTCGTTCCAGAAATAGAGCGGCATGGAAGGCATGGGCTTCGATACCACGAGCTCGCCCACTTCGCCCAGGATCGGATTTCCTTCGTCGTTGAAGGCACTTACGTCGACGCCGAGGCAGCGTGTCTGGATTTCGCCCGCATGTACGGGCAGCGTTGGCATACCGCCCACGAAGGCCGAGGCGACGTCCGTCCCTCCGCTTTGCGACGTCACCCAGATGTCGCTCCGCAGGTTCTCGAAGCACCATTCCATGTGTTCGGGCATCACCGGCGATCCGCCGAGCAGGATGCTGTCCATCTTCGACATGTCGTAGAGCTTGTTCGGGCGGATGCCGGCCTTCATCTGTCCGTTGAGAAAAGTCGGGCTTGCACCAAAGAGCGTCATGCCCGTTTCCGCCGCAAGTTCCCACAAACGCTCGGCTTTTGGCGCCATCGGGTTGCCGTCATAGAGCACCACGGCCGATCCTGCGACGAGACCCGACAGCAGGATGTTCCACATCACCCAGCCCGTCGTCGTGAAGTAGAACATGCAGGACGAGGGCTTCAGGTCGAGATGGAAATGCGTGAACTTCAGCGCTTCCAGCAGTACGCCTCCATGCCCGTGCACGAAGGGTTTCGGCAGTCCCGTCGTGCCGGACGAATAGACGATCCAGAGCGGGTGGTCGAACGCCGTATCTTCGAAGGCGAAATCCTTTACGGGAGAGCGGCTTAGCAGCGCTTCCCAGGCATGCGCTCCTTCGACGAGCGGCTCGCCGCCGAACTCGGACGACGAGCCTTTCACATGCACCACATGCTCCAGCGAGGGCAGGGCATCCGCCATTGCGCGCACTTCCGCCCGCCTGTCGAAGTCCTTGCCGCCATAGCGATAACTGTCCGTCGCGAAAATCAGCTTCGGGGTTATCTGTCCGAAGCGATCGATCACGCTGGCGGAGCCGAAATCCGGAGAACAGCTCGACCAGATCGCGCCGATGCTCGCCGTTGCGAAGAAGGCGACGGCCGCTTCGGGAATATTCGGCATGTAGGAAACGACACGGTCTCCGGGCTTGATGCCGAGCTCGCGCATGGCCGTCGCGAGTTTGAAGACCTGCTCCTTCAGTTCCGCCCAGCTGATCCTTCGCGCCGGGCCTTCCTCGCCCGCAGCGTAGATCGCGGTTTTCTCGCCGTCCCCCTTTGATAGAAGAGCGCGGATATAGTTCACCCGCGCACCGGGAAACCATTCGGCGCCGGGCATCTTCGCATGTCGTAGAACGCAGTCATGAGGCGTCGAGGAAGTCACCCCGAAATAGCTCCAGATCGCTTCCCAGAACCCCTCGATATCCGTTGCCGACCAGCGTCTTAAGTCTTCATAGCTCTTGAAGCTGTGTCCCCGTTCGTTCAGCCAGGCGGTGAAGGCCGTGATATTGGCCTCCTTCACTCTTGTCTTGGACGGTGTCCAGAGCAGATCTCCCATATTCGCCATGGCGCTTCTCCCCTCATGCCTTGAGCTTTTTCTTGCTCTCGATGCTAGGCAGCGCCGGTTCGCCTATCCCCACCCCTTCGGGCGGCGCATAGCTTCGCTCGCTCACCGGTCTGGTGCCTCGTGCTTTCTGGCCGCTGCGCAGTGAGCAAGCGTTGGATGAAAGGAAGCCGGCGGCTGGTGCGCCGCAGCAGAAAGAAGCGGACAGCAAAAAAGGTAGCAGTTTCAGCACTTTCTCGGCTCTACCCGCCTCGCCATCCTTTAGGGCGGGGCGCCTTCGGGCGCCGTCACCCACCATTCATTCAACGGTCCGGAATCGCGTTTGCGAATTCATGAAAGGCCGGATGGGAGGAGAAGAGGGTGAGGGTATCCCTGCACGAAGAGGGATTGGCTTGCGCATTGCAATGCGCTGCCAGCCGGGGTGCCGAGCCGTTCTTGGGGGGAGTTTCCGAGTGGATAGGCTGAGTGCGCGTATTGCCAGGGCAACGATGGCTCATCGCTGGCTGTCGATGTTCATTCTCGTTGCGCTGACCGCGTTCTTTGCTTCGCAGCTGAGGAATGTCGAGCTGCGCACGATCTTCAGCGATCTCCTGCCGAGCAATCATCCTTTCGTGCAGACATACAAGGATCATCCGAATTTCGGAAATCCGCTCACCGTCACCATCATGATCAAGCGCAAGGATGGCGGTGATATCTACAATCCGGAAACGCTGCAAAAGGTCTGGGACCTTACGCGCGACGTCGACCTCGCTCCCGCCGTAGATCACGATCAGATCCTGTCGGTCGCAACCGAAAAGGCGCGCTATTCCGAGGCGACGCCGAACGGGATCGATTCCCGTCCTGTCATGGGCGACCATCCTCCGCGCACGGCTGCCGAGATCGAGGAATTCTGCACACGGCTGCTGAAATCGCCCAATGTGCGCAATTTCATGGTGTCGAAAGACGGCACCGCCACCCTCATCACCGCGACCTTTATCGAGCGGCTGCTCGACTATGGTGAGACATTCGAATATCTCGACAAGCTGGTGAAGGACGCGCGTGACGACAAGCACGACGTCCATATGGCGGGCCAGCCCGTTTTGACCGGGTGGGTCTACTATTACGAGCTGCAGATGCTCGGCATCTTTGCGGTCACGGGCCTTGCTCTTCTCGTCGCGCTTGTCTTCTACATGAGGAATGTTGTTGGCGTCGTTGCGCCGCTTGCCACGAGCCTTGTCGCTGCGGTTTGGGGGTTTGGTTTTGTGGGTTGGCTCGGGCAGCCAATCGAACCGCTTATCATGGTGGTTCCGCTCCTTCTGGTTGCACGCTCCTTCAGCCATTGCGTCCAGTTCATTGAGCGCTTCTACGAGGTTCTGCATCACGTAAAGAACAGGAAGCGCGCTGCCGAAATTTCGCTGAGCGTGATGATGGTGCCTGGCGTTCTCGGCATCACGACGGACGCCATCGGCCTCTTCCTGATCGGCGTCGCGCCGATCCCCGCCATGGAGCGTTTTGCACTCTTCTGCGGCTTCTGGGCGATGATGCTCATTCCGACCAACGTCCTTCTCACGCCGCTTCTGATCATGCTGCTGCCTGAGCCGAAGAACGTCTCGCGTCTCGTCGGTGCGAACCACGGCAAGGCCAGGCTTGGTCCTATCGGTTGGATACTGCGCATCATTGCGCACCTCTCGTTCGGGCCGCGCGCCTGGGTTACGGCGGCCTGCCTCGTTGTTTTCACCGTCTTCAGTATCGGCAAGCTCACGGATCTAAAGGTCGGTAATCCGGTCGAGGGCAGTAACCTTCTCTGGGATGATTCCGAATTCAACGTTGCCGTTTCCAATATCAACGCCAATTTTCCGGGTCTGAATACGCTTGAGATCGTCTTCGAATCGAAGTCGCCCGATAGCCTCGATCGAGTGGTCCGGAAGGCGGAAACCGCGCTTACCATGCAGCGGTTGCAGCACATGCTGGAGAGTCAGCCCAATCCGCCAGAGGCATCGCTCTCCTTCGCCGACTATCTGCCAGAGGCGAACCGCCTCTTTAGCGGCGGTAACCCGAAATGGGCGCCGCTCGATCATGACGATGCGGCTGTGAGCGCAGCCGCAGGCGCGCTCATGGTCGGAACCGGCCCCAAGGCTTTCCTTCACGTCGCCGACTTTGAGCAGAGAAACGGCACGGTTTCGCTCTGGTACAAGGACAACAAGCAGGAAACGGTCGACGCGGCGCTTCATCAGGCGCGCTCGGCGCTCGCTATCATAGGAACGGAGTTCGACGATTTCCGTATTCGCCTCGGCAGCGGCACCATCGCGCTCCAGCAGTCGATCAACGACACCGTAGATCTCTACCAGTGGATCATTCTGGGTCTGCTGAACGCGGTAATCCTCGTCACTTGCAGCATTGCCTATCGTTCGGTTGTGGCCGGTATCCTGCTGCTGATCCCGGTCAACCTGTCGAACCTCTTTCTCGGTGCGGTGATGACGGAGATGGGCATCGGCCTTGACGTCAACACCTTGCCGATCGCCGCGATCGGTGTGGGTGTCGGTATCGACTACGGAATATATCTCCTCAGCCGCATCTACGAGGAATATCAGATGCGCAAGGAGATGGCCGCCGCGATCCTTACTGCAGTGACGACGACCGGCAAGGCGATCTTCTTTACCGCGACCATCGTGCTCATCGGAATCCTGCCTTGGTACTTCCTGTCGGCGCTTAAGTTCCTTGCCGATATGGGGCTGCTGCTCGTGATGGTGATGCTGATCAACATGGTGATCGCGCTCATCGTGGTGCCGCTGCTCGTCTGGATCATCAGGCCGCGCTTCATCGAGTCCACGAAACTGATGGTGAGCGAGGGAATAGACCTTGCGGCCCTGGCCGAAGAAGACGGTCAGAAACTCCGGACGAAGCCGTCGGAGGCCAATCAAAAACTGAAAACCGAGCTGGTTGAGGTGGCGCCGGCGCAGCCCTGAGGGGTTGGCGGGTTCCTGTCCTGTTGGGAGGAGGAAGGAAATGCGAATTCGTAAATACGACAGAGACTTTACACGGCGGGCTTTCCTCGAAAAGTCGCTGAAGGGGGTTGCCGCGGCGGGACTGCTCTCGCCGCTCTGGCCCGAGATCGCGCGATCCGGGACCATCGACAAGGTCTATCCGGACGAACTTCTGTCGATCGAGCTTTATACCAAAGGCGCGATCAAGCCGGGCGACGTCGTCACGGCGGAGAATGTCGATGTCGTAAAAGACCTTCTCGATCCGATCGCTTACCGGCAAGTGAAGGAGATGGGCCGCCGCATCAACATCGTCGAGACGACGACCGATGTGACGAAGCTCTTCCCGCATGAATATCTGGAAGCGACGCTGAGCAATGCCGGAAAGGCAAAGTTCGACGCCAACGGGAATGTCGTTACCACCGAGGGAAAGCCCTGGATCGGCGGCAATCCCTTCCCCAATGCACAGACCGGTGAAGAGGCCTTCTCTAACCTCACCATGTCCTGGGGCCGTCACGACGAATCCGTTTACGGCGTACGCGACTGGGATATCTCGCCCGACGGCAATCTGTCCTATCAGTATGATTTCATCTGGGCGGAACAGAACACCGTCGGCCTCGTCAACAAGCCTTCGCCCTATCTCGAAGGTGAGGAAGACAAGCTGCGGTATCAGGCGGTCTGGTTCACGTCTCCGACCGATGCGAAGGGCACCGCCTTCCTCAATACCTGGTATTACGATCAGCGCGAGTTCCCCGATCTGCTTGGCTATCTGCCGGCGTTCAAGCGCGTCCGTAACTTCCCGACCAACCAGCGCTTCGAGCCTCTGGTGCCGGGCATCACCATATTCCTGTCCGATGCCTGGGCCGCGGGTGATCCGATGCTCACATGGGGCAACTACAAGGTGATCGGCACGAAGCCGCACCTCGGAGCCGTCTCCGGGAATTGGACCGGCAAGCGTAATCCGAACTGGGAACGCGATGTGCACGGCGGTCCGCAAGGGCAAACCTTCTTCGAGGACTACAAGGAGCTTGTGCCCGAGGTGCTCGTCGTCGAGGCCGAGCCGATCGGCTATCCGCGCGCACCGGTGAGCAAGAAGCGGGTTTATATCGACGTCCGCAACATGATGTTCGTCTCCTACCTCACCTTCGACAGGCGGGGCGAACTCTGGAAGTCCTTTGAGCCGGCCTTCAGCCAGTACCAGGACGGCGATGCAACCTACATGGATGGCAGTCATCCGCTTTGGTCCTGGACACATGTGCATAGCCACGACATCCAGACGAACCGGATGAGCCGTTTCGTACAGGCGAAGCAGATCACTGGCGGCTTCGGCCCCGAATACAACATTGGGCCGGAAATCTACGACAAGTACCTGACGGCGCAAGCAATCCGCCGCTTTGGCACCTGAGTGAAACGCAGGCGGGGCACGGGAAGGTTTCCCGTGCCCGCATGCCGTGAGGGAACAATGTTGAGAAGAATATCTGTCCTGCTTCTCCTTGCCTGCCTTCTGCCCGCTTTTGCGGAAGCGGCGACGGACGATCCTGCGCTTCGCTATCAGGGCACGCCGCACGACGCGCTCTTCGACATCGCCTTCGACGGCTCCTATGGATTGGCGGTCGGGAGCGGCGGGACCGTTCTCGAAAGCACGGATGGCGGACGAAGCTGGGCGGCAGGTCTGCGGCCGGACACGGAGCTGGCTTTGCTCGGTGTCGCCGTGGAGGGGGAGCGCCGGTTTCTCGTCAGTCAGTCCGGAAAGATCTTTCGCTACGACGGCGCCGGTTGGAGCGAAGTGGAAACCGGCACCGACGCTCGCCTCTTTCAGGTAGCGCTCGGGGCGCGTGGACTTGTCGTAAGCATCGGCGGCTTCGGCACAATTCTGGTCTCGCAGGATGACGGCCATAGCTGGTCTTCGCCCAAGCTCGACTGGATGGCGATCCTCGACGACTACGTCGAACCGCATCTCTACGCCGTGGAAATTATCGGCGACAGCATCACGGTCGCGGGTGAATTCGGCCTGGTCCTTCAGTCTTCCGATCGCGGAGCGACATGGAGTGTGGTGCGGCAGGGCGTGGAGTCGATCTTCGACTTCACTCTGAATGAAAAGGGCGGAGGGATTGCCGTGGGCCAGAACGGATTGGTGCTGGGCACATCCGATGGCGGGCGAACGTGGAAAGAACTCACCGCACTCGGCGAAACAAATCTTCTGGGCGTATGGCAATCGGGCACGCGAGCTTTCGCTGTCGGCATTCGCGGTGCCTACGCCAGTCATGACAGCGGAAAGACCTGGAAGTCCGTGGTGCGAAGCGACATCGAAACGGGATGGTATCAGGCGGTCGCCTCGTCGGCACCGAGGGACAAGCCCATTCTTGTCGGCCACGGGGGAAGAATTCTGGAACTGGATGAGTGAACCGCTGGAGCGGTTTGGAATTGGCGTCGACCCGTAACGGGTTATCCAAGGGAGGGGAGAAGATGTCTGCTAAAGCGATCGGAAAGGCCGGGGGACTTCTTGCGGGGACGGTGTTCGCCATGGCGACGCTGGCAACCGGTGCTCGGGCTGCAGACTACAATGTACAGGGCTTCATCCGGCAGGAACCGGCGATCAAACTTACCGATGAAGAGAATCCCTATAACCAACAGGGAAACATCTTCAACGGCCGCACCGTTACGCTCGATTCGACAGGTCTGGGCGGCGTCGTGACGACGACGACGCGGCCGATAGATGGCGCGAACAACGCATTCAACCTGATGGCGACGCGTCTTGAGGTCGATTTTCAGGCGAACTTCAATTCCAACTGGAGTGGCTTCGCGAAGTTGCGTGGCTATTTTCAGCCTGACATCTTCGATGGTTACGGCGATCCGGAATTTTTCGAAACGGATCTCTGGAGCGGGGGGCGAGGTACGTTCCTTGAAGCGAATGGCCGAAACTACATGGTCGACCTTCCTTCACTTTATCTCGACTACGCCGACGGACCGGTCTGGTTGCGTCTCGGCAATCAGCAGATCGCCTGGGGCGAGTCGCTGTTCTTCCGGGTGCTCGATGTGCCGAACGGCCTTGATCTTCGCCGTCACCTTCTGCTCGATCTCGTAGCGGAGGAATTCGCTGATGAGCGCGTCGCAGCGCCGGGTGTTCGCGGTTCTTACCGCGTGACAAACGATATCGAGATCGAAGGGTTCACGCAGCTCTTCAGCCCGTCCGTACTCGCGAATCCGGACACACCCTACAATGTGATCCCTTCGCAGTTCACCATTCATCAGGAAGAGGGCTTCGACGACGCAGAAGGTTCGATGAATGTGGGCGGCCGCGTTCAGGCGCAGCTCGGCGATCTCGCGCTGCAGGCGATTGCGGTTAACCGGCGGAATCCCGACGGCGTCTTTCACTGGACGGATTCCGGGGATCCGATTCTGGGCGGTACGCCTTTCTCCATGAGCAACACCGGTGTCTATTCCGCGGAGGAATGGTTCACTTACGCGGGAATGGCGCGGCTCAACGGCTTCGCCGGGTTCAACACGGCAATCCGGGAATTCCAGCCCGCAACAGGTGGTCTTGGTGCTGCCGAAGTGCCGACACATGCGCTGGCAGCAGCGGAGCTCGACTTCTTCTTCCAGGCGCTCGGGCCGCTTCGGGGGCACATCGCGCGCGTATATCCGCGCGAAAATATCTTCGGTATCGGTGCGAACTATGTGGTGAACGCGGGGGCAGGTTCCTTCTTCGATCAGTTGGTCATTCGTAGCGAGTTCACCTGGACGCCGGACAAGACCTTCACCAGCCCGGACCTCAGCCGCTCGCATATCGTGGAAGATGAATATGTCGCCTCGCTGGTCTTCGAGAAGTATCACCGCTTCTCGCAGGAGTTTCCGGCGACCTTCATGGTTCTCCAGTATCTCTTCAAGTCCGAGAGCGACATGTTCGGCCGTCATCTGAGTGGCATGGGAGCTACCGGCGCACGCACCAGCGGCCTGCCGGAAGGTGAGGACTCCTTCAACGCGATTGCCTTCGCTGTGCAGCAGCCCTTCCCGAATCTGATCTGGCGGGCGGACTTTTCCGTTCTTTACGACGTGAATGGCGGTGCGCTTATTCAGCCGGGCCTGAAGTGGAAGCCCAACGAAGCATGGACTGCGGAAGTCTTCGCCAATGTCACGCTTTCCGACGGCGGTAACGACGACATCGTCGATACGATCGATTGGGCCGATGAAGTGACCTTCCGCATCACATATCAGTTCTGAGACCGTTTAAAGCGAGTTCCGTCCGGAGCGCCGGCGTAGATACATGGCTGCCTTGCGGCATCGTGTTCCCCCTAAGGCGCACCGGTCTCCGGACGGATACCCGTTGGTCCAGAGACAGCGAGCATGACTGAAGATGGCGGCGTATATCGGACGCTTCACGTATGATTACTCGCGGCGCTTGTTCCTGAGCCGTCTGGCAAAGGGGATCGTAAGCCTCGGTGTCACGGCGCCGCTCTGGAAGACCCTCGCCGCCCATGGCGAAGTCACAAGAGCTTATCCGGACGAGCTTCTATCCATAGAGGCCTATACCAAAGGCCGCATCTCCACCGGCGGATATATCGACGCAGATAATGTGGATCTGGTGAAGGAGCTTCTCGATCCAATCCGTTACCGCCAGATCAAGGAGATGGGGCGTGTTCTGGAAGTGGTGCCGCCTACCACCGATATCATGGCGTTAAGCCCCTGGGAGTATATCGAAGCTACGTTGAAGAACCAGGGGAAGGCGAGGTTCGACAGTACCGGAAATGTCGTCACCCTCGATGGCGACCCCTGGATTGGCGGTAACCCATTTCCCGAACCTCGTAGCGCGCTGGAAATATTTGCGGCGCTTACATTGAGCTGGGGACGGCACGACGTCTCGGTCTATGCCACGAGGGAACATGATCTCGGTCCGGAGGGATTTGTCGACTATACATATGAGTCCGTCTGGGCGGAGCTCGCTCCCGTCGGGCGCATCGTGGTTGACCCGAAGCCGTACTGGCCGGAGTTTCGCGACAAGCTTCGGTTCCAGTCCGTTGCCTTCACCTATCCCAACGAAGAGAAGGGGACGTCCTTTCTGAACATCTGGCCTTATGACCAGAATGAATTCCCCGAGCTTTACGGTTACCTGCCCGCATTCAAGCGGATCAGGCGTTTTCCGACCAATCAGCGCTTCGAGCCGCTGATCGCGGGTTCGACCATGTATCTTTCCGATGCCTGGGCAGCGGGTGATCCCTTATTGACTTGGGGCAACTACCGGCTTGTGCATCAGGGGCCTGCGCTAGCGGCCTTGTCGGAGGGATGGGAGGCAGGTCAGCCGAACTGGGAACACAAGACGCATGGCGGCCCGAATGGCGTAAGCTTCTGGGACACGAAGGTGCAGCTTGTTCCGGAAGCCCTCGTGGTTGAGGCTGAGCCGGTGAAGTTCGCTCGCGCTCCCGTCGGCAAGAAACAAGTCTGGTTCGATGCCCGAACCATGCTTCCCTTCGTGATGGTCTCGTTCGACCGGAAAGGGGAGGTCTTTCGCTCCTTCGATGGTGCCTTCTCTCTTTACAAGAAGGGTGAAGAGGCGGTCATGGACGGTGCGCACCCATATTGGTCATGGACGCATGTCCACGCTCATAACATCCAGACGAACCGTATCACGCGGCTTGAACAAGTGCGCCGAATCACAGGTGGCCACACGATGATGGTCAACGACCAGTCGGCATTCGACCGCTATCTCACGACCAACGCCCTTCGACGGCTCGGAACCTGAGTTCATTCGGCCGGTTCAACGCGAAGCACGGCGCCGTCCTCACCGTCCGTCACCAGATAGAGATATCCGTCCGGTCCGGTCGCGACGTCCCTGATCCGCTGGCCGAGTTCGGAAAAGAGTTCTTCCTGGCCCACGACCTTGCCGTCTTCCATGTCCACACGGCGCAGTTGTTGAGCGGCAAGCGCGCCAACGAAGAGATCTCCCTCCCACTGGGGAAAGACGCTGCCGCGGTAGATGGTGAAGCCGCAGGGCGCAATTGAAGGTGTCCAGTGAAGGAGAGGTTGCTCCATCCCTTCATATTCCGTGAAGGGAGAAATTCGGGCGCCTGAATAGTCGATCCCCCAGGTAATCACCGGCCAGCCGTAATTCTTGCCAGGCTCGATGATGTTGATCTCGTCGCCGCCTTGCGGGCCGTGTTCATGCTCATAAACCCGGCCTGATGTTTCATCGTAGATGAGGCCCTGCTGGTTGCGATGGCCGTAGCTCCAGATTTCAGGGCGCGCCCCTTCCTCGTCTACAAAAGGATTGTCTTCGGGAATGCTTCCGTCCCGGTTGATGCGGACAATCTTGCCGAGATCGTTGTCTAGGCGCTGCGCTTGCTCCCGATAGTCGAAGCCGTCACCAACAGCTATGAGCAGCGTCTTGTCGGGAAGGAAGGTCATCACGCCGCCGTAGTGGACAGGTGTGTCCTTCGCCGGCGCCGCTTCGAAAATTACCTCAAGATCGGTCAATACTTTCCCGTCGAAACGGGCGCGAGCGACGCGGGTCCGGTTTTCCCCCGGCGTGCCATGAGCATAGGAAAGATAGACATAGCCATTTTCGGCGTAGTCGGGATCAAGGAGTGCCTCGAACAAGCCGCCTTGGCTTTCGAAATAGACATCCGGCACCCCGGGCAGGGGCTCGGACAGAACGCCGTCCTTCAAAACGCGGATCGCGCCCGGCAACTGAACGATCAGCATCGAGCCATCCGGCATGAAAGTGAGATTCCAGGGATGATCGAGGTTTTCCGCCAGAGGCGTGATCCGGTAGGCGTCTGTGGTGGAAGACGTTTCTTGTGCTGACGCCAATCCCGGCAGCGCTGTCAGAAAGACTGTGCCTGCCAGAACGCCAGTTGCGAATGCCCGCTTCATCATCGGATGTTTCCCGTCCCCACCGCTGTTATTCTGTGCAATCATAACGCCACTTTGCGACCGAAAGAAATGAGGGGGAAATGCGTATCGGTAAGCTAGTGCTGGGTTTCGTCCTGGCCGTGATCGTGACAACCGTCCTGGGTTGTATCGCCCACACGCAATTCGTCCTCGCGGAGCTTTCCGCTCTCGGCGTTGAAATCGCTGTTTCTGATCGTCTCTCGACCACGGCTCGGGACATCGCCGGAATGGGGCCGATGTTCGGAATGATCATTGCAATTGCTTTTCTGGTCGCGATGTCGGCGGCGGCTCTGGTCTACAGGATGGCGGGAACTCAGCGCAGCCTGGTCTATGGCGTGGCCGGTGCTGTTGCGCTGGCGGTTGCCTTGACGGCGATGGGCATCGTCTTCGACATCACGCCGATTGCCGGAGCAAGATCGACCCTCGGCTTCCTCGCGCAGGTAGCGGCTGGTGCACTGGGCGGTCTCGCCTTCGCCAGGATGACGCGCTAGGCCCTCAGTTTCCGTTTCTCTCGTTTGCCAGTCCCAGTTTTACGCAGACCATGGCGGCTCTCGTTCTGTTCTGAACGCCGAGCGCTCTGAATATGGCACCGAGATGGACCTTCACGGTACCTTCCGTGAGATTGAGCGTCTGGGCGATTTCCTTGTTCGAATGGCCCTTGCCGACAAGCACCAATACGTCGAGCTGTCTGGGAGTAAGGGCTGCGATCACGGAGTCGCGCGTATGTTCTGCGCGTCCGAGAGTGTTCATTGCCTCGATCACTTCCTGCGGAAAATGAATGCCGCCATGAAGAACGGTTTCGAGGATGTTGGCGATTCTTGCGCGCGGCGATCCTTTCGGAATGAAACCCGAAGCTCCTGCTCGCAGTGTGTCGAGGATGGTTTCCCGGTCCTCGCGGCCTGAAATCACCACGAGCGGCGTACTCGGCAGACGGGCTCGGAGCGTCGAAATTCCATTGAAGCCGTCCATCCCCGGCATGCCGAAATCGACAAGCGTCATGTCGATATCCACCTGCCTGTCCACTTGACTCAGGGCCTCGGTGAAATTGTCCGCTTCGACCACTTCTGCATCGGAAAACGTATCTTCCACGATCAACTTGAGCCCATCGCGAAAAAGCACGTGATCGTCGGCAATCAGGATTTTCATGCGGTCTCTGTCGGATAGGGAGGGTGTCGTCGGCCAGCCCCGGGGCCGTGAATCGATCTCCGATAATTCCATCGCAATCATGGCGGGTCAACGTGAGGCCTATATCTAAAGACATATGCCTGTCGTAAGTGTTTTGGACGACGCGTCCCCGGTGACCAGTGCACGACCGCCGATGGGGTATTGTGATTTCGATGCTTCGTTTGAAGGCAGCTTGCTGAAAAAGCGCAGAAATGAGCGAGTTTTTCAGCGCTAAGATCACTGTCGCAGTTGCCATTGCCCGATAATCTGTGCAGCCTTGGCATAGTCGCTGCGTTTCCCGCCCCACGGCCGGTTTATCCCGGCCCGGATTCTTGTCCGAGTGTCAAAGAGGCATCTTGCCGAGAGCAGCCAGAGCATATGTCCGGTACGTCGAGGCGGTGAACCGCGTGGTCGGCCGGGCCGTCATGTTCCTCATCTTCGCGATGATCGGCATTCTCCTCTACGCATCGATTTCTCGCACCATGTTCAATGTGCCGATCTCCTGGGTTATGGAGATGGGCCAGTTTCTGCTTGCCGCCTACTACCTGCTGGGCGGTGGCTACTCCATGCAGCTCAACTCGCATGTGCGGATGGATCTTCTTTACGGACGTTTGTCGCCCCGCAAGATGGCCTTCACCGACACAATCACATCGTTCTGTCTGATCTTCTATCTTGTCGTACTGCTGATGGGGGGAATCTCGAGCACGGAATACGCCATTACCTACAATCAGGTGAACTACACGGCTTGGGCGCCGCCGCTATGGCCTATCAAGGTCATCATGACGATCGGCATCGCGCTGATGCTTCTCCAGGCGATCGCCTTCTTCTTTCGCGATCTGGCGCGCGTTCGCGGCGAGGAGATTGAATGAGCTACGAACTCATCACTCTTCTGATGTTCTCCTCGCTCATGGTGATGCTGCTCACCGGCCAGCGTGTCTTCGGCGCGATCGGTTTTGTGGCTGCCGCAGCCGCTCTTCTCTTGTGGGGTGATGGTGCGTCCGAAATGCCTTTCAACGCCAGCTTTCAGGTGTTGAACTGGTATCCGCTGCTGACGCTGCCGCTCTTCATATATATGGGCTATATGCTCTCGGAGTCCGGAATAGCGAACGACCTCTATCGCATGTTCCATGTCTGGGCTGGCCCGTTGAAAGGCGGTCTTGCCATCGGAACCATTGGTTTGATGGTCGTAATCTCCGCCATGAACGGCCTCAGCGTTGCGGGCATGGCGATCGGAGCAAGCGTTGCGCTGCCTGAATTGTTGAGGCGCGGCTACGACAAGGTCATGGTGACCGGTGTTATTCAGGCCGGAAGTTCGCTCGGGATTCTCATCCCGCCGAGCGTTGTACTTGTGCTCTATGCGATGATCGCCCGGCAGCCCGTTCTTCAGCTCTGGCTCGCGGGCATTCTGCCGGGCCTTCTGATGGCGCTGTTGTTCGGCATCTACATCTATTTTCGCTGCAAGTGGAATCCTTCGCTCGGCCCCGCATTGCCCGAAGAGGAACGTGAAAAGATCACATGGAGCGAAAAGATTGGGCTGCTGAGGGCCGGTATCGCACCCATCCTGATCTTCGCATCGATGATGGGTCTTTTCTTCACCGGTGTTACGAGCCTTGTCGAAAGCTCGGCCGTGGGAGCGACCGCAGCAACGCTCACGGCGCTGTTGAAGCGCCGCCTCACCTGGCGCGTGATGGACGATACGATGCGTCAGACATTGAGCATCACCTGCATGTTCATGTGGATCATCCTCGCCGCGCTTTGTTTCGGCGCCGTTTACGATGGTCTTGGCGCAAAGAATGCGATCAAGGTCCTGCTGCTCGATACCTGGGAGCTCGGGCCGTGGGAAATTCTCGTCATGATGATGATTTCCTTCGTCGTCCTTGGAATGTTCCTCGATGACACGGCCATGCTCGTCATCGTCGCTCCTCTCTATATTCCTCTCGTTCGGAGTCTGGGTTTCGATCCGATCTGGTTCGGCGTCCTCTACGTGATCACCTGTCAGGTGGCCTACATCACACCGCCATTCGGCTACAATCTCTTTCTCATGCGCGCCATGGCACCACCTGAGATAACCCTTGTGGACATCTACCGCTCAATCGTACCGTTTGTGATGATCATGTTGATCACGATAGCGATTGTGATGGCGTTTCCGCAGCTCGCCCTTTGGTTGCCCGAAATGTACAACGGACGGTAGGAGTCGACTTAGAAAGTTCAGGCGTTCAAGGCAGTAGCGGATTTCTTCGTGCGTGTGGGCCGGGTCTGGCATTGGGGCTGGATACGACCTGTAACCATCCAGAGAAGAAGGAGTCTTTCAGATGACTGACGATCCCAAGCAGATGAACAAACGCGACTTTCTGAAAAAGGCCGGTGTCGGCGTCGCAGCCGTCGGCGCGTCCACCCTTGCAGCGCCGGCTGTTGTACGGGCGCAGTCGCCGATCAAATGGCGCCTCCAGACCTATGCAGGACCGGCTCTCGCCGAACATGTGATCAAGCCGTCAATCGATGCATTCAACACCGCCGCGAATGGCGAGATGGTGATAGAACTCTATACGTCCGATCAACTCGTGCCGCAGGGCGAGCTCTTCCGCGCCGTTCAGAACGGAACGATCGATGCGGCGCAAAGCGACGACGACTCGATGGCCGCTCCCGTCGACGTCTCGGTGTTCGGCGCCTATTTCCCGTTTGCCTCGCGCTATAGCCTCGACGTGCCGGTGCTTTGGGAGTGGTACGGACTTCGCGAGATATGGGAGGAGGCTTATGCCGAGGTGCCCGGCGTCACCTGGCTCAGCACCGGTTCCTGGGACCCCTGCAACTTCGTGACGACGAAACCGATCCGCAAGCTAGACGACCTCAAAGGCCTGCGCGTCTTCACATTCCCGACGGGTGGCAAGTTCCTGGAGCGGTTTGGCGTCGTGCCGGTCACTTTGCCTTGGGAAGACATCGAAGTGGCCATCCAGACCAACGAACTCGACGGTGTCGCATGGTGCGGCGCGACCGAGACCTACACGGTCGGTTGGGCGGACATCAACAAATACTACCTCACCAACAACATCTCGGGCGCCTGGGCTGGTTCCTACATTGCAAACACCGAGAAGTGGGAGGCGCTGCCGGATCATCTGAAGACGCTGTTCAAGCTCTGCATCGACAGTTCGCACTACTATCGTCAGCACTGGTATTGGTGGGGCGAAGCTCATTACCGCACCACGGGGGGCAAACTGGAGCTCACCACGATTCCCGAAGCTGAATGGAAAACCGTGGAAGATGAGGCGATGAAGTTCTGGGACGAAGTTGCTCAGAAGAGCGAGCGAAACGCACGCGTCGTTCAGATTCTCAAGAACTACGCCGATACGATGCGCAAGGCCGGCGCGCCTTACCGCTACGGCTGATTATGTCGGCATTGCAGTGAACCCGGGGCTCCGCCTTTAGGCGGAGCCCTTTTCGTTGTGGGCGGCGGGGTTAACCAGCATGCGGGTCAAGCCTTGGAACTCTGGCCCATAGCGCTTTACGCCGGGTCATGCGGTGGTTGTGCGCCATCCGTTCAACCCGCTTTGACTGATAGTAAGGCTCCGTTATCATCTTCCGCAAAGCAAACGAACTTGAAACGCCGCACGTAAAGAAGGCGGCATGATATGTGAGGGATGAAATGTCGGAGAAGACGGAAAGCGGCGGCGCTCGGGCTGTTGATGCGGACGAACTGGGATTCGATCCGGCTGCGCTGAAAGAGAAATACAGGGCCGAACGCAACAAGCGCCTGCGGTCCGACGGCAACGAGCAATATGTCGAAATCAAGGGACAGTTTGCCCACTATCTCGACGATCCTTATGTCGAACCCGGATTCACGCGGGAACCGCTGAGCGACGAAGTAGATGTCGTCGTCGTGGGTGGCGGATTTGGCGGGTTGCTTGCGGGTGCGCGCCTGCGCGAGGCGGGCGTCGAACGGGTCCGCATGATCGAGAAGGGCGGCGACTTCGGAGGCACCTGGTACTGGAACCGATATCCGGGCGCCGCATGCGATATCGAATCCTATATCTACCTGCCTCTTCTCGAGGAGGTCGGCTACATGCCTGTCGAGAAATATTCGAAGGCAGCTGAAATTCTCGAACACAGCCGCGCCATCGGCCGCCACTTCGATCTTTATCGCGATGCTCTCTTCCAGACGGAAGTGAAGGAAATGCGTTGGGACGAATCTTCCGCACGCTGGATCGTCCATACGAACAGGGGGGACGCCATCAAGGCGCGTTTCGTGGTCACCGCGAGCGGCCCGCTGCACCGTCCGAAACTCCCCGGTATTCCAGGCATCGAAGGTTTCAAGGGGCACTCCTTTCACACGAGCCGCTGGGACTATGGTTACACTGGCGGCGACTGCAATGGCGGCCTCGAAAAACTGAAGGACAAGCGCGTCGGCATTATCGGTACCGGCGCGACAGCCGTGCAATGCGTGCCGCATCTCGGTGCACATGCGAAAGAGCTTTATGTTTTCCAGCGCACGCCTTCATCGATCGACGTGCGCAACAATCGGCCGACCGACCCCGATTGGGCCAGGAGCCTCGAGCCTGGCTGGCAACAGCACCGGATGGACAACTTCAACACGCTCGTGTCCGGAGGTTTCCAGGAAGAGGATCTCGTCAATGACGGCTGGACCGACATCATCGGCAATCTGCTCGTCATGGCGCGCAAGAAAACCGAAGGGGTGTCGCCCGCTGAAATGGCCGAGATTGTTCAGCTGGCAGACTTCAAGAAGATGGAGTCGATACGCGCCCGTGTCGATCATGTCGTGAAGGATCCCGGCATCGCCGATGCGCTGAAGCCCTGGTACAACCAGTTTTGCAAGCGGCCCTGCTTCCACGATGAGTATCTTGCGACCTTCAACCGGCCGAATGTTCATCTGATCGATACGGCGGGCAGGGGAGTGGAGCGTATAACGGAAAATGCCATTGTCGCGAACGGGCAGGAATACGAGATCGATTGCCTGATCTATGCCACGGGTTTCGAGGTGGGTACCGGGTATACGCGCCGCGCGGGTTTCGAAATCTACGGTTGCGATGGTCGCTCGCTCACCGAGAAGTGGAAAGACGGTGTTTCTTCTCTCCACGGCATGCACACGCGGGGATTCCCGAACTGCTTTATCGTTTCGAATGCACAGGCCGGGTTTACCGCCAATTATCCGCACATGCTGAACGAGCAGTCGAAACACCTTTCCTACATCGTGAAGCAGTGCATCGACCGGCAGGCGAGGGTGGTGGAAACATCGCAGCAGGCCGAAGACGCCTGGGTGGATGAGGTGATGAAGGTCGCCGTCTTCAACCGCCGCTATCTGGAGGAGTGCACCCCCGGCTATTACAACAACGAGGGGCAGCCTTCCGAGGCCGCCATCCGCAACGGGTTCTACGGCGCAGGGTCGGTCGCCTTCATCAAGATCCTTGAGGACTGGCGGGCAAAAGGCGATCTGCCGGGCCTCGAATTGCATTGATTTCAGAGTGTTGACGAAATGGGGGACGGCGACTAGTTTGCGCGCGCGCAACCAGAGCGCGCCGTCCCTCGAATCGTCATGAGAATGGCGAAATTCTAGGGCCAGCCTGCGTTTTGGGGGATCGTCTAATGGTAGGACAGCGGACTCTGACTCCGCCAGTCTAGGTTCGAATCCTAGTCCCCCAGCCACTTCCCGTTAAGTTATTGATAATAAAAGGCTTTTTGGCACCATTGCCGCCTGTGACACGCAGGTGTGACACACAGCTGTGTCACACCACCCCGCCCGGGAGCTGGTCCGGCGGCCCCAATATGGGGGCCAAAGCCCATGCCGACCCGCCATCTTCACCTCACCCGTAGAGGCGCGGTTTACTACTTCCGCGCCAGACTCCCCAGAACGCTCGCCCATGTGCTCGGCCAGGCATCGCTCGCCGTGTCGCTGCGCACCAAGGAGGCCGCCCCGGCCCGCCGCATGGCGCGCCGGTGTTCAGCCGCACTAGATCGTCTGGAGGCCATGCTCTTGAACGCGCCGTCGAAATTCCCGCCCTCCAAACTCCAGCTCCGGCTCGTCTTGGAAGCGATGTTCAACCGCATCCTCTCTGAAGGCGAGGCCAAGCGAGACAACGACATGGAAGGCGGACGCTATAGCGCCAACCGGAAAGCCGTGCCAAACCTGCCCGAGGACGAATCGGAATGGACCGATGAGCAATACGCGGCATTTTGGAATTGGGTGGATTACCACGAAGAACACCCGGAAACCGAAGCCGAGTTCCGAGAGGTCGACGCGAAGGTCAACGCAACAAATCGAATTCGCGAAGACTTAGACACAGCGCTTGCTGCCTTGGGGCTCCCCATGGATCGCGACACACCCCAGTATGAGGCGCTTGCGCGCGACGCCACACGGGTGGTGGCAAGGGCGTACGCAATCGAGGCCGAGAGATGGCAGGGGCGCTACACGTCCGATCAAGACATTCCGAGCTTCGTTGCGCAGAAATATCCCCTCGATAGCCCCCTCCTGCGCACCTGGACCACACGCCTCAATCAGGATGAGGCAGTGTTTCTGTCGCGCACGATTGACGAGGTGGCGCGCCACTTCGCCCGCTTCCGTCAGGAGCAGGGCATCAGCCCGAAAACGAAATCCGACGACGACCTGGCGCGGCGGTATTTCGTTGACCTGGTCGGCGACAAGCAGATGCAGGACCTGACGCCGGAGGATGGGCAGAAATTCGCGAACCAACTGCTCCGTGTGCCGCGCGACTATGGCAAAGGCCTCTATCGCCGCATGACACCCCGCCAGGCGATTGCCCTTGCGGATCGTCTCGAACAGGAAATCGCCGCCGCTGACAACGACCAGCAGTTGATCGCTGTCGAGTCGCACCGCCTCACCGCCGCAGAAGCGCGGCGGAAAGTCGAACGCATGCGGAAAAAAACGGCGAACAAACACCTGACATTCTTCACGTCACTCTGGCGCTCGCCGCTGGTTCCTCGGAGCCTCCGCGGCATGAACCCCTTCGAGGGCACGCTCTACAAAAAACGGCTGATCGATACGGAAACGGCCCGGCGCGGCACGCGCGTTCCCTTCACGCAAGACGAGTTGAAGACGCTTTTTGCCTCATCGATCTGGAACGGCTGCCGCCGCCCTTTCCATCAGGAGATCGCGCACCAGAAACGTCTCACGCCCTGGAAATATTGGTGTCCGCTGATCGCACTCTTCTCCGGGCTCCGGCGCGAAGAAGTAGCCCGGTTGCGCAAGGACGATTTCGATGTCTCGAATGGGGTCTGGCTGCTCCGCATACAGGCGACGCATGACCGCCGGTTGAAATCTAAAGCCGCGATCCGCGAAGTACCTGTTCATTCGACGCTGATCGCGCTCGGCCTTCGGGATTTCGTCGATGGGCTTTCGAGCAACGCGCCGCTCTTTCCGGATCTCCGTCCAACCGGCGCTTACAAAGAGTACGGAGAACAGCTCGGCAAATGGTTCCGGACCTATCGGCAGGCGCGCGATCTTTATTCACCGCATACGGACTTCCATAGCTTCCGGCATAGCTTCGTCAGCGGGCTTCGGGATGCGGGCGTCCCTGTTGACCTGATCGCGCTTCTCGTCGGCCATGAATACGGGGGCGTCACAGCTTCCGTCTATGGCCGTCAGGTGTCGATCCTTCAAAAGAGAGACGCCATAGAGAAGCTCGATCTCTCAGGGTGCCTCGGAATGCGGCAAGGCGAAACCGGACGTGCTCTCTGAAGTCACTAACCTGGCTCAAAAAGCAACAGGGCGCCTCGTGATGACGAGACGCCCTGCCACATTCTACCACCCCGTCCGTGCTTGAACTAAAAGCCGATCTCCGTCTGGAAATCTGTATCGGGCCATCCCCGCTACTGCGGGGAAACGTTCCGGTTCTTGCGCGATCCGCCTGCTTGGCAGCAAACGGGTTGGTAGTCTCGATCCCTCATGGGAAGATGAGCTTTTCTCTTGGCCGCCTATCCGGCGGCGAAGTCTCTTGTCGTCTGCTTGATGCAAACGGGTAGTCGTCTCAATCCCTCATGGGAAGATGAGCTTTTCTCTTGGCCGCCTATCCGGCGGCG
>JACDJA010000057.1_pt1 | contig 172588 bp, 164 predicted proteins | sample 7449241 | NCBI WGS metagenome assembly JACDJA01 (sample SAMN14253289, study PRJNA609438) | sludge metagenome | isolation source: initial anaerobic sludge | collected 2018-12-20 | reverse complement strand
GGAAACAGCCTTACAGGTTGGTGGTGATTTCTATGACATTATATTTTTAAGTAATCACCGAATTGGTCTTGTAATTGCAGATGTCGCTGATAAGGGATTAGCAGCCTCATTATACATGACCGTTTCGCGTACTTTAATCCGTGCTTTTGGTCAAACAATTGCCGATCCGGGTGGAATTTTAAGTGCCGTCAATAATTTATTGGTTGGTGACACACCTAGCGGCATGTTTGTAACTGCCATTTTTGCCATACTTGATTTGAAAACAGGAAAATTGTATTTCGCCAATGCTGGCCACAATCGCCCAATAATTATCAGAAGTCAAGAATCAGATTCGGAAGAACTACCATCTGGTGATATCGCTTTAGGTGTCATAGAAGACGTCCAGTATAAAAACATGGAAATTTCATTAGATCCAGGTGATTTAATTTTATTTTATACAGACGGCCTTACAGAGACATTTTCAATTGATGAAGAAGAATTTGGAGTGAAGAGAGCGATTCAATTCTTAAAAGAAAATCACCATTTGAGTATTAATGAGATCCTTGATAAGCTGGATTTGGAACTACACAATTATAGAGATGGACAATCACTCAGTGATGATTTAACACTGATTGGTTTAAAGCGCGATAAACTGAATTAATTTAGATCTGAAAAAAATAACTCGTACCAGATTCTCCAATTTGGAATTGGTTGAGATTCAATTGTTGGTATTGTTATTGGTGTCGGAGTAACTTTGTTATCCGATAAAGGAACCACCAGAACCTCCCCTGGTTTGACCATGTATCCTTGTTCTCTGGCATATTCTTCTACAGCAATTTCAGAGGTAGCATAAGCAATTTGTGTTTCTATTGCATATTCTGTAATTTTCAACGCAGCCACTTCGGTCTGCATCAGATTGTTTTGCTCTGTTAATTTTGTTAATTCATTGAATCGTGTGGATAATCCCATTAACAAAAAGAAAATTACGACCAACGCAATATAAATTGTGATTTTTCTGAAATCGAAAGGTGTTTTTTTCATTAATAAATTTTCTCTGCTTATTGATTATTTTATCAAAGATGCAGAGATCATGCCATCAAAGGAGGAAATAAAATTTTGTAGTAATTAAAAAATTTGTGCCGAAGGTGGGATTTGAACCCACACGAGCGTAAGCCCACTACGCCCTGAACGTAGCGCGTCTGCCAATTCCGCCACTTCGGCTTTTTGAACCGCTTTGAATTTTATCGGAATTACATGTTTTGTCAACCTTTTCAGTTTGATTTTGAAATTATGATAGAAATAAAGACAAACCTGGAACAAATCTTGCTTAAAGAACGTCAAAGGCAATGGATTTTTTGAAAACTTACCACACAAGCAAGTTTAGCTTACAATTATAAAGTAGAGATTTGATATGAAGATACAAAGAATTGCTTATAAATTTACATTTTTACTCTTAATTATAATGACGGGTTGTAATCTACCTGGTTATTCTTCAATCGCGGTTATTCCTAAAAATTCAGACGTAGATTGGATTTCTAGAGATCCAAATGCACCAGCGACACCAACCCCATTTTTACCAGTTATAGAAGATATCCAGACACCTCAACCGGTTGTAAATGATAATGAAAATTTAGATGAAGAAGAAGTTGGTCCAACTGATTCAAAACCAAAACGTCCTGAAGGTCAGGTGAATATTCTTGTATTGGGTTCTGATTTCCGGCCAGGGTCGGGTTATCGAACCGATGTGTTTATGTTGCTCTCACTTTATCCAGAAGAAGGCACTGCATCAGTCATATCCTTTCCTCGGGATCTCTATGTAAATTTGCCTGGTATTGGTAATCAAAGAATAAATGTCGCACAACCTTTTGGCGGTTTTGAGTTAAGCAAGGCTACTTTGGAACAGAATTTTGATGTGACCGCTGACTACTACATTATGACCAATATGCAGGGATTTAAAGGAATTGTTGACAATCTGGGCGGTATAACTGTAAATGTCGGAGCTTACCTATCAGACCATTGCGAATTGCCACAAGGTGATGCAAATAAATATTGTACAGTTTATGGTGGTCCTACCTACATGAATGGTGAAACTGCTTTATGGTACGTTCGATCCCGATATACTACCAGTGATTTTGATCGTACACGCAGAGCCCAGGAAGTTATTTACGCAATTTTTGAGAAATTGATGGCACTCGATGCTATCTCAAGAGTCCCGGATTTATACGATTTATACATAAGCTCTGTCGAAACCAACTTATCAACTGCAGATATAATCCCTTTGGTGCCACTTGCGAGTAAAATACTTTCTGACCCATCAAAATTGAAACGATTTGCAATCGGACCTGAACATGTAACCCCCTATGTATTACCAGATTCAGGTGCGAACGTATTGATACCAAATTATGATTTGATTCAAGAAGTGATTTATGAATCTGCTTTCAAACCATAATGATCAACACTAATCACATTTTTGATGGTACTTGTCAATAAAAGCCATAATAATAGAAACCATAATAATGTTGACAAATGGATTCAAAACGTGTAAATTCATAATATCTACACGAAATTGAGGTGATTATGAAAACACAAAATGATTTGGAATCACATATTCATTCAACAACTCCCCTGAATCCAGCCATTCAGGCTTGGGAAATTTATCTTCAGGATCAGGATAAATCTCCGTACACCATCAAAGCATTTATTAATGATATGCAATTATTGGTTGGTTTTCTTCCGCTCGATAAAACAATTGGATCGATTACAACTAATGACTTAAATCTCTTTCTAAAATGGTTAGAGACATCAAGAGGAGTACCATGCAGCCCTAAAAGCCTTTCAAGACGAATTACGTCTTTAAAAGCCTTTTTCAGATGGTTACATAGTAATGGCAGAATCCACGTAGATCCGGCTGAAAAAGTTGTTCAAAAGTCAGTGATCAGTCCTCTACCAGTTATATTAACGGACGCAGAAACCGAATTGGTTCTGCAAGCAGCAAACAAATTTAGATCAGCAAACAAGCCTGATTCACGATATTTCACATTATTAAAACTGCTACTGGAGACCGGCATCAAAAAGGGCGAATGTTTGATGTTAGGTCTGAACCATATTGATCTTGCTTCACCCAATGGTCCATTTATTTTTGTACGATACAACAACCCGAATTATCGAAACAAAGAACGCAAAATCAACGTGTCTGAAGAATGGGTAGTAGCCTACCAGGAATATTTGGCTCAGTATAATCCAAAAGATCAGGTTTTCCCTTGGTCCCCACGACGTCTAGAGTACATCCTTGAAGATATCAGTAATGAAGCGGGGCTGGAAAAACATTTATCTTTTGATATGTGCCGCTGGACTTGTGCAGTTATTGACTACAAATCGGACATGGAAAGAGATGCAATCCGTCAAAAATTAGGAATTTCCAAAATTCAATGGCGAGAAGTTGGACAAAAATTAGCAAAACTATCGCACCAAGAATAAATTTTTAATCAATTCTTGTCAAAGAAAATTTAATAAAATTCACTGTATTATCCGTGATTCGAACCAGGTGATTCGGTCTAAAACCAGGTACCCATAAAATTTCACTTCGTTCATTTGTCAACAATGGCCATTTGTCCCTGGCTATTTGAATCAATTTTTCGTTGATGAAAAAATCGCTAATTTTTATGGACCCTTTCATCATCCCTAATGGTTGGAAACGATCCCCCACTTTTCTGGGTCGTAAAATTAAGTTATCGTAGATAAGTTTATCTTCATCAAGAATTACCGAAAAATTATCACCTGAAATTATATTTCTTTCATCAAAATTATTAATTTTTTCAATTATCAATTGCCAATGCTTAGAAAATCGATAAATCTGATTTTTTTCAGTTTTTACTTGAAAATCTTTTTCTAATTGTGGATATAAGACTTCAATCCACGCTTTTGATTTTGTTCCAAACAAAATTTCTTTATCTGAAAAAACTGCAATGAGGTTTTCTTGCAAATCAATTTCACCAGTTTTCCCTGATAGAGAGAATTGGATCGCATTTTCCACATTGTCAAATGAGAGGTTTCGTAAATTTGGATTTAATGTAAAAATAACTTTTCGGATCATTCTCCTTTGCAAGGCAATTGGATTTCCGTTAAATTCATTTCTATTTATCCTAGCGAATTGGGCATGGACTTGAATACAAACTTTATCCCATAGCTGCATCAACAATCTGTCAACAACTTCATCTTCATCTTTCAGGATCGTTGCGGTTTTCTGAATGCGTGAATTTAAACCTGGATAATGGGAATTCAGAAATGGAAGTATCGAGTTGCGTAGATGATTTCGTTCGTATGTATCCAAAAAGTTAGTTTCATCCTGAACATAATCCAAACCTTTAATCTTGCAGTATTTCTCAATTTCTGAACGCCTAAATGTCAGCATCGGTCGGATTAATTTAATATCTTTACTAAATTCAGGTATCAAAGTCTCAAATTTCATTCCAATTAATCCTGCCATCCCGCTTCCTCGTAAGAGATGCATCAATACAGTTTCTACCTGATCATCAGCATGATGAGCAACAGCTATATTCTCAACATTATTAATCTTCGCTATACGAAATAAAAAACTGTAACGCATTTTTCTTGCAGATTCTTCAACTGAAAGACGATTTTCATTAGCATACTTCTTCACATCCCCTTTTTCAGAATAAAAAGGTAAATTTCTTTTTTTTGCAAAATCTCTTGAGAATTCTTCATCTCGATTCGCTGTTTCACGCAAAGAATGGTTAAAATGAGCAATAATAATGGGTATGGACGTTTCCAAAAAAAGTGTAGCCAAACAAACACTATCCAAACCACCAGAAAATCCAATCACAACCGGATTTGATGTAGATAAATTCAATTTATCACTTATAATTAATAAAAATTTTTCATCCATTTTTTTTGATTCTTTAAAAATTTCACTGAAAACGAAATTAATTGTAATTCACAAGATAGATATAATAGATATATATCATTTTTACAAGGATTAATTATGGCAGAAAAGATTCTAATAATCGATGACGACGTTGAAACCTTACGCCTCATTGGAATAATGTTACAACGACAGGGATATCAGACTGTAACAGCTAGTAGTGGTGATGACGGCGTCGCTTTAGCCAAAGCTGAATTACCAGATTTGATAATTCTTGATATTATGATGCCTGAGGTCAATGGTTACACAGTTGCGAGGCATTTACGAGCCGAACCAACCACCACTGATACTCCAATTTTAATGTTTACAGCCAAAAGCCAAATAGATGATAAAGTTGCCGGGTTTGAAGCTGGCGCAGATGATTATTTAACCAAACCAGTCCATCCTGTTGAATTGGTTGCGCACGTCAAAGCATTATTATCAAGACGATCAACAACACAGTCAAGAAAAATTCCTCAAAAGAAACAAGGTTTCATCCTGGGTATATTAGGCGCAAAAGGAGGGATTGGTACCTCATCAATGGCATTAAATTTATCCATCGCCTTACATGAAAAAAGTGATCTAGAGGTGATTTGTGCTGAAATTATTCCTGGAAAAGGAATTTGGAGCACTGAACTTGGACTGACTGATACACAAGGTTTAGACTCAATTCTGAGAAGTAAATCCGGTGAAATTACCCCAGAGTTTGTTGAAAAGAATTTAAATAGAACCATGTTTGGAATCAAACTTCTACTCTCTTCTCCTTTGTTTTCGCCCCACCCATTCAGTGAAAATAGTAAAAAACTTGGTTTATTAGTAGACACTTTGGCCAAATTAGCAAAAATAACTGTGTTAGATCTAGGTACGCCAACTAATGAAAACCTCATAGAAATTATTGAAAAATGTGATCAGATTATTGTGCTCACTGAATCTTTCCCTGTATCAGTTGAGCGAACTAAAAGTATCCTTAGCAAACTATCAGATTTTGGATTTGGGAAAAACAAACTCCTTCAAGTAGTATCGTATAACCGTGTGAGAGCTGATATACAACTGACCCAACCTCAAATTCAGGAAAAAATCGGTATTTTACCTATCATTGCTATCCCTTCTGCACCGGAACAGGCTTATCAGGCAGCGATTCATTTTCAACCACTTGTTAGGATTCAACCAGAAAGCTTGGTCTCACAACAATTCTATCGTTTAGCGGATCAATTGCTTGTCAATATCAAACAATGATCAACGCCTTCGAAGAAACAACCTCATTAGCAGCTAAATTAATTACTGAGGCTAATAAAGTGGTAATTTTATCCGGAGCAGGATTATCCACCCCATCCGGAATTCCAGATTTTCGATCTGCAAAAACTGGAATGTGGGAAACAAACGATCCAATGCAAGTTGCTTCTCTAATTGCTTTCCGTTACAGGCCTAACGATTTTTTTAATTGGCTGAAACCTTTATCTGAAAAAATTTATTATGCCAAACCTAATGCAGCCCATTCTGCATTGGCAACTTTAGAACAAATTGGAAAAATAAAAGCAATTGTTACCCAAAATATTGATTGTCTTCATCAAAAGGCTGGATCAAATAATGTTATTGAAGTACATGGTTCGATCGCCAATTTAGAATGCCCGAAATGTGTTTCTTCAACTCCTTTCGACGAAGTATTAATGCAAAATTTCATTAAAGATTTCTCGATTCCAACCTGTGAGCAATGTGGATCGAATTTAAAACCATCCATAACCCTTTTTGAAGAAATGTTACCTTATGATGCATGGAATCTGGCAACTCATCATTTTGAATTTGCAGATTTGGTGATCGTTGTTGGTTCATCATTAGAAGTCACACCAGCAAATCAACTTCCCATGATTGGGAAATCAAATGGGGCAAAATTAATTATCAATACTTTGTCCACAACTCATCTTGATTCAAGAGCAAACCTGCTAATAAAATATGATGTTGTTGCTGTGTGGAAATCAATTTTAGACAAATTTACAATATAAATTCAAACCAATTTCTCTAAATACTGCCTTTACGGCCAAATTGTTTTTCTAATAAATCCACTGATAAGTGAATCATTGTGGGACGACCATGTGGGCAAGTTCGAGGAGTCTCACACTTTTCTAAGTTTTCTATCAATGCTTTTTGTTCTTCCTTCGATAATACCTGCCCTCCCTTTATTGCAGCACGTTTACAGATTCTGGCTGCAATTATTGCTTCCATCGCATTCCCTAACGGCGTTTCGTCATCTTCAAAATCTTCGACTACTACCTGGATAATTTCTTCCGGATTGATTCCAATTAGCATCGCCGGAATAGCCCGAATTTGATATGTATTAGGCCCAAATTCTGTTATGCTAAACCCAATTTTTCTTAATATCTCGAGTTTCTCTTGGAATATCAATGTTTGATGAACCGCAAGTTGAACAACTTCAGGTGATAATAACTGTTGGGATGGAATAGGACCACCTATTTGTGCCATCATTTTTTCAAACAAGATTCTTTCATGCGCTGCATGTTGGTCAATCAGATACAATCCATCTGGTCCTTCAGCAACGATGTATGTCGCTCCAATTTGCCCGACATGACGCAATATGGGTACATAAATCGATTGAGATCCAACAATTTCCTTTTCAGGGTCAATGCTATCAGTTTTTGCTCGGTTGAAAAAACCAAAATTTCCATTTTCGTCATCCAAAACCTTCGCAGGGTTCCAGGTTGTTTCATCCAATTTTTTATCTTGTTCGGGATTATGCCAAAATTTTTGTGAAATTTCTGGAAAAGACGAATAAGCGAGCAATGCTCTTCGAGTGGCACGTTGAACCATGCTAAAAACTAGATCCGGTTTAGAAAAACGAACTTCAGCTTTGGTCGGATGTACATTAACGTCCACAAAATCTGCAGGAAAATCAAGAAACAGAACACAAATCGGATACCGACCAACCATGATCATTGTGTGATATGCCTTCATTAAGGCGGAACTTAACGCGACATCCTGAATCCAACGACCATTTATAAAAAAGGTTATTTCTTTGCGATTTGATCGGGTAATGCCAACTGGACTAATAAAGCCATTGATGTAATATGGCGGCTCCTCAAACCTGACTTCCAACATTTGCTTTGCAATTTCAAAACCAAAAACATGGTTCAAAATTTCTCTTCTGTCACCATTACCATTTGTTTGCAACAAAATCTGTTGTTCATTGGTTAATTTAAAGCGAACATTAGGGTAAGCTAAAGCAAATTTTGTCACTAGTGTAGAGATTCTTTGTTTTTCCGTTATATCTGACTTTAAAAATTTAAGTCTTGCAGGGACATTGAAAAATAGATTGCGAACGGTAATTGTTGACCCACTGGGACATCCAATTTTTGATTTTGTGATAGTTTTTCCATCTAAATTTTCAATTTTTCCACCGATTGTTTCATTCTCATGTTTGGAAATCAAACTAAAATGTGATACAGAAGCTATTGAGGCAAGCGCTTCACCCCGAAAACCTAATGTATTAATGTTAAAAAGATCACTTGCTGATTGTAATTTACTGGTCGCATGACGAGTGACAGCTAACTCTAATTCGTTAAAGGGAATTCCTTTTCCATCATCTACTACCTCAATAAGGCTTTTACCCGCTTCAGATATACGAATACTAATTTGTGAGGCTTCTGCATCAATAGAATTTTCAATTAATTCTTTAACCACCGAACTTGGTCTTTCTATAACTTCGCCGGCAGCTATTTGAGACGCAACTTCATCAGATAAAACTTGAATTTTATTCATAGCTAATTTTCACTTTGTAATTTATTTTACATCTGATAGATGAATGCGTCCATTTAGAGTAAAATCAAGCCTATGGAAATTGAAACGATTATCTTTGATTTAGACGATACCCTCTACCCGAGTTCATCTGGTGTCTGGGAATTAATACGTGCAAGAATAGATCAATTCATGATTGAAAAATTAGATTACACGGTAGAAAATGTACCTAAAGCAAGAGAAAAATTTTTTCTCGAGTATGGAACTACCCTTCGCGGGCTTGAATCAGTTCACAATATTAACACAATTGAATATTTAAAATTTGTTCACGAAATTCCTCTTAATCAATTTCTATTTCCAAACGAACAACTTCAAAGGATATTGAATAATCTATCCCAAAGAAAAGTGATTTTTACCAATGGAGATCGATGGCATTCAAAACGGGTGACCGATGCACTAAGAATTTCTCATTACTTTGATGTAGTCATTGACATTTTGGATGTGTCACCTTACTGTAAACCAATGAAGCAAGCTTTTGATATTGCCTTGAAGAAATTAGAAATCACAGAAGCAAAAAGCGCATTATTAATCGACGACAACATAAAAAACATTCAAGCTGCAAAAAAATTAGGCATGAAGGCGATATTTGTAGCTGAAAATGGACATAATGTAGAAGCAGATATTATTAAAATCAAAAAAATTGAAGAGTTAGACCAAGTATTTCCAATATTTGAAAAAGCGAGCACAAATGGATTTTCTTAGTAATAAAGAAATTTTCTTGGGAATTTTCATTGTGGCCATAATTCTAATTAATGTGAGTCTATTCTCAGCATTAAGGAAAAATAAATCTAGTTCCACAACGCAAATACTTAAAATCTCATTTACTACTGTAAAAAACCCATTCAAAAAAGAAAATGAACAAATGGAAGAACTCTCTCACTTAATTAATCAACTGCAAGAAAAAAATACAAATAAATCAAACAACGAGGAGAATTAATGAACTCCAATCCTATAAAAGTAATATTAATTGCAATAGCGTCAATTATTATTCTCCTGGGCACGTTTTCAGGAGGATTTCTTGTTGGTCAGGCGTATCCATTATTGGTAAATACAGACAAAAATAATGGGAGCCAAACATCCCTTACAATCCCACAAAGTTCATCATCCGAGTCCCCCGAGTTAGATAAATTGTTTGAGCCTTTTTGGGAAACATGGAATTATGTAAACGAACAATATGTGGATCAACCAGTTGACCACACTTTAATGATGCGAGGGGCTATAGATGGAATGCTAGCTTCGCTAGGCGATCCACACACCTCCTACATGGATCCTGAAATATTTCAACAACAGAATGCTCCTTTACAAGGTGAATATGAAGGAATTGGTGCTTGGGTGGATGTCTCGGGAGATTTTCTCATTATTATCAGCCCAATGCCGGGTTCCCCAGCTGAAGCAGCAGGATTAAAACCTGATGATCAAGTCATAGCAGTTGATAGTGAAGATATGACTGGCATTGAAGGAAATTTAGTTCTTAGAAGGATTTTAGGTGAAGCAGGCACAGATGTCACATTAACAATTTTTCGACCTTCATCAAACGAGTCTTTTGATGTAACAATAACAAGACAAAAAATTACTATACCCAGTGTCACTGGTGAAATGCTGGATAATGACATTGCTTATGTGCAATTGATAAATTTTGGTGATAAAACCCATCAAGACCTGAAAAAAATATTGAGAGAATTACTAAAAGAAAAACCTGTCGGTTTAATTCTGGATTTACGAAATAACGGTGGTGGTTACCTTAATACAGCTATAGATGTGACTTCTGAGTTTGTCAAACAATCCCCTATCATGTATGAAGAATTTGGAGATGGAGAACGAATTACATATAAAGCAAAACCAAATGGTTTAGCAACCGATATTCCATTGGTAGTGCTTATCAACGAAGGTACCGCTTCAGCTTCTGAAATTACCGCTGGCGCAATTCAAGATTATAAGCGTGGAATTTTGGTTGGAAAAACTAGTTACGGAAAAGGCTCTGTGCAAAACTGGGTCACCTTACAGAATGATCAGGGAGCTATTAGAGTGACGATTGCCAGATGGTTAACCCCTAATGAGAGACAAATTAATGAATTAGGATTAACCCCTGATATTGAAATAGAAATTACTGAAGAGGACATAGAAGCAGAAAGAGACACACAACTGGAAAAAGCAATCGAAATTTTACAAAACCAGTAAAATTTGATATTTTTAGCAAATCATAATCAAACAACCAGGCAATTGCAACTAGGAATTGGTGTTGTCGGAATTGGTGTTGTCGGAATTGGTGTTTGACAGTTCATCCTGCGGGTATTATAATCAGTCTCCGCTGAAAAAATAACTTGGGAGAGTGTTTAATGGAACAAAATGTAACGGCGGAAACAAAACGCATACCGATTTCCGAAATAAAACAAAAAATGAAATTCACCGGTAAAGTACTAAAAACAACCTTAGCCGGTGCAGCCATCGACATAGGAGCGGAAAAACCGGCAATGCTGCATGTTTCCCAATTGGACTCAACATCTAGTGAACCTATTCTTTCTGTTTCGGAATTACTGAAAGAAAATGAAGAAATAGAAGTTTGGGTAAAACGGGTAAGAGACCAACGGATTGAACTCACCATGATCAAACCATTGGATTTGGAATGGCGAGAGATTAAAACTGGTTTACAGGTAAAAGGTAAAGTAGTCCGATTAGAAACCTTCGGCGCATTCGTCGAAATTGGAGCTGAACGACCTGGCTTAATTCACATCAGTGAAATGGCACATGGTTATGTTCGCACCCCTGCTGATGTCATGAAAGAAGGCGATGAAATCGAAGCTGAAATTATTGATTTCAATCGAAAAAAGAAACAAATCAAACTTTCTATCAAAGCCTTAACACCAGAACCCGAAAAAGTAGAAAATGTTGAAAGATCTACACCTACCTTTTTCACAGATGACCAAACCAAAAAAGACAAGCCAGTTCGTAAAAAACGAGAAAAGAAAAATAAAAAGAAGGATTTATCAGATTTTTCAACCTTTGAAATTGATCTGCAGAGTGGAGAATCTGAGGAAGAACCAACTGCTATGGAACTAGCTATTCGTGCAGCGATGGACAAAGCAAATGCAAAAAAACAAGAATCGAAGAAAAAATCTGCAAAAACTTCAGCCGCACAAGATGATCTCCTTGCAAGAACCCTTGATCAGAAAACCAGCTAATTTCAATCTCTCCTAAGTTCGAAGAAATCTTAAAGGGCTGAGTCATTCAGTCCTTTTTTTATCAAGTCATTATCTTAATCAATTGAAAATATTTCTGATGGTAAAATCCATTTATGGACTATTTTCCAATTCCTTTTTCACAAATAAATATTAATTTTTAATAATTTGAGGGTTTCTTGATGAATACGAAATATATTTTTTTTACTGGTGGGGTGGTTAGTTCTGTTGGAAAAGGTGTGACAGCTGCTGCAATTGGTAGGCTCCTCAAAGAACGTGGATTCAAGGTTGGTGTACAAAAATTAGATCCATATATAAATGTCGATCCCGGAACCATGAGTCCTTATCAACATGGTGAAGTATTCGTAACAGACGATGGAGCTGAAACGGATTTAGACCTTGGACATTATGAACGCTTTATCGATATTCGATTAAGAAAAGAATGTAATGTAACTACAGGACAGGTCTACGCAGAAGTGATCAGCAAAGAAAGGCGTGGGGATTATTTAGGGGGAACGATTCAAGTAATTCCCCATATAACCAATGAAATTAAACGTCGGATTTCATTAGTAAGTAAAACCACTGATGCTGAGATTGTTTTGGTTGAAGTTGGTGGAACCGTAGGCGATATAGAATCACAACCCTTCCTTGAGACAATACGTCAATTACGTAGTGATCTCGGTAGAGAAAATACAATGTTCGTGCATTTAACCTGGTTGCCAACTATTGGAGCTACAGGTGAGATGAAAACCAAACCAACCCAGCATTCTGTAAGGGAGTTGCGATCCATCGGTATTACTCCAGACATGATTATTGCCAGATCAGATTTTCCAATTCAAAATGAACTGTGTGAAAAAATTGCATTATTTTGTGATGTCCGTAAAGAAGCAGTAATTCCAATGGTCACTGCAAAAAACTTATATGAGGTTCCTTTGTTATTAGAAAAGGCAAATGTCGGAGATATTGTTCTCAAAAGATTGGAATTAAAACCCCGACAAAAACCGGATTGGTCGCAATGGGAAATAATGGTTCAGAAAATCACCAAAGAAAGACCAAAATTACGGATCGCTCTCGTCGGAAAATATGTTGAATTACATGATGCATATATGAGTGTTAGGGAAGCTTTGAATCATGCAGCATTCAATCAGGAGTTAGATCTGGATATTGATTGGATTCACTCGTCCGATTTGGAAAAAGGGAAAAATTTATCTCAATTGGAAGAAGCCGATGGAATCATCGTGCCAGGAGGATTTGGAAGTCGTGGCATTGAAGGAAAAATTATTGCCACCAAATTTGCCCGTGAAAATAAAATTCCATTCTTAGGTCTATGCCTTGGGATGCAGCTCATGGTTGTTGAATTTGGAAGATTTATTTTCGACGATGAAACTGTAAACTCTTCCGAATTTGACCACACAACCAAATACCCGGTGATTGATTTAATGCCAAATCAACAACACATTACGGATATGGGCGGAACAATGCGATTAGGATTGTATCCGTGCCAATTACAACAAAATACGATTGCAAAAGAAGCCTATCAAACCGATTTGATAGAAGAAAGACATCGTCACAGATTTGAATTTAATAACCGATTTCGAGATATCTATGATGAAAATGGAATGGTCTTTTCAGGGTTGTCACCAGATGGAAATTTAGTGGAGATTGTCGAAATTAAAGATCATCCTTTCATGTTGGCTACTCAGTTTCATCCGGAGTTTCTATCCAGACCAAACAGACCACACCCATTATTTGTGAGATATATACAAACTGCAAAGATTCATTCAATAACGAAATCTACATAACATGCTCCCAAAAGATAATCAAAAGCGGTTATACTTTAGGGTTGAAAAGAATTTATGATTTGAGAGGATGATATGGATACTACAATCGTTTCAATTTATGGTCAAGAAATTCTTGACTCAAGGGGAAACCCGACAGTAGAAGTTGAAGTTGTTTTAGCCGATGGCAGTTGGGGTAGAGCTGCAGTCCCTTCAGGAGCATCAACTGGATCTCATGAAGCTTTGGAATTACGTGATGGCGATAAAGAAAGATTCGGTGGTAAAGGTGTTCTCAAAGCAGTCGAGAATGTAAATTCTGAGATTGCCGATACCTTAATAGACTGGGATGCTACTGAACAACGTGCAATTGACATGGCATTATTAGCCCTGGATGGAACTGAAAATAAATCCAAATTGGGTGCAAACGCAATTTTAGGCACTTCTTTAGCTGTCGCTAAAGCTGCCGCCAATTCCATGGGGTTACCTTTGTACCGTTACTTAGGTGGTGTTCATGCACATGTGCTTCCAGTTCCTATGATGAATATTCTCAATGGTGGTGCGCATACTGGTTGGCAATCGACTGATGCACAGGAATTTATGGTTATGCCATTAGGTGCTCCAAATTTTGCCGAAGGCCTCCGTTGGGGAGCAGAAATCTATCAGGCATTAAAAAGTGTATTAAAAGGCCGTGGGTACGCGACTCTGGTAGGTGATGAAGGTGGTTATGCCCCAGCACTAAAAGCAAATTCCGAGGCGGTAGAGGTGATTCTGGAAGCTATCGAAAAAGCTGGTTACAAAGCTGGAGAACAAATCGGCATCGCTCTTGATCCTGCTGCATCAGAATTTTACGAAGCAGACACCCAAACCTACAACTTACGAAAAGAAGGGAAGAAGTTATCATCCGAACAAATGGTTGATTTCTGGAAAAATTGGGTAAATCAATACCCAATCGTTTCGATTGAAGATGGTTTGGCAGAAGATGATTGGGATGGTTGGAAAATGCTTGTAAATCAAGTTGGAAACAAAATTCAGATTGTCGGTGATGACCTGCTCGTAACCAACCCAGATAGAATCCGCCGTGCTATTCAGGAAAATGCTGCCAACAGTGTTCTGATCAAACTCAATCAGATTGGGTCCCTGACAGAAACTTTAGAAGCAATTGAAACCGCTCATCGTGCAGGTTGGACAGCTGTTACATCCCATCGTTCCGGCGAAACGGAGGATTCAACAATCGCTGATTTAGCAGTTGCTTTGAATACCGGACAAATCAAAACCGGTGCTCCTGCCCGTTCTGATCGAGTTGCAAAATACAATCAACTCCTGAGAATTGAAGCAGAATTGGGCGAAACAGCCGATTATGCCGGGTGGGATGCTTTACATATCAAGAAATAACTGAACAAATGAGTTCAATAATTAACTGGCTGCCAAAAATTGGCAGCCAGTTTTTTTATTGCTGTTCATGTAAAAATACTATCAATCGATTGAATTGATAAATGGAACCACAGCTTCAAGAAATTCATTTGGACATTCTTCCTGAGGTACATGTCCACAACTGGGAATAATGACCAATTCCGACCCAGATAGTTCAGCTGCCAATTGTTTGCTTTGTTCAACGGGAATTATTTTGTCGTCTTCGCCTGAAATTATCAAAACAGGAATGGTAAGTTCCTTCAATCTGGTCTGGAGATCCGTCCCGCCATTAACTTTTGTAAATTCCCACAATGCCATGTCCCAATTATCTACAGATAAAGGTTTTTGATAATTTTCATAATCCTTTTCAGTAATTTTTTGTGGGTCATGCCAGGCTAATTCCAGCAATTCCAAGCCACGTTCACGAATTGACCTTACCAATATTGGTCCCAAACGATTGAAATGTGGCAAATTAAGCAGAGGTTTTATCCAGCCGGGTGCACCACCACCTTCAAAAACCGCTGGACTTACCAAAATAAGCGCAGAAATTTTATCAGGGTAATCCAGAGCTGTTTGGATGGCAACTGTTCCTCCTGCTGAATTTCCAATCAATATAACCTTTTCTGTCAGTTCCTCATCAATAAAATTGACCACAATTTCTGGTTGGTAATCCATCTTGTAAGGATTAATTTCTATGTCTTCCGAAAAAACAACACGTTCTGTTAATCCAAATGCTGGGCGATCATAAGCCAAAACTGCACCATATTCACTCAAAGGATCCATCACCTTTTGCCAACTGTACGTACTCGCACCAAATCCATGCAATAAAATAATCAATGTATCTGAATTTTCACCAACCTGCTGATAATGAATTTCTATGCCATCAATTTCATTGAATTGACTATTAGAATATGTCAATTCTTCGACTGGTTGAATGTCAGTCAACGGAGGTAACGGAACAATCAACGGCAAAACTGAAACCATAAACAGAACCAGGATTAAAAATAATGTAAAACCGTTGATCTTTTTCATCCAATCATTTCCTTTCAATCTCCTGATGATAATTATTACTCAATTCAATCCATCCTTATCAAAAACTTTCAGTAATTAATTGGTTTACCTTACCCCAAATATCATCAAACATAATTTCCGTTAATTTTCCTGTTTGTGTGTTTTGTCTGCTTGGATGATAGGATGAGAGCAGATAGGGATGATTACCAGGTAATTTTTCAATATTTCCATGTGAAAACGAAATTTTTATTTTCATACCCAACCAATTTGAATAAATTCTTTGAAGATGGTGGTGAGCAATTGCACCAAGAGCAACAAGAATTTTCAGATTTTTCATTTGAGCGATCTCTTGTTCAAGAAAGGGTAAGCAATTTCTTATTTCTTCAGGTGTAGGTTTGTTCTGAGGAGGGACACACCGGCAAATTGCGGTAATGTAAAGATTATTCAATTTTAATCCATCACTAATATCAGATGATTTGGGTTGTGATGCAAACCCTGCTCTATACAAAGCAGGGTATAAGAAATCTCCAGAGGAATCTCCAGTGAACATCCTTCCAGTACGATTTGATCCATGTGCCCCAGGTGCTAACCCAACAACCAGAACTTGTCCATTAATATCACCAAAACCAGGTACTGGTTTTCCCCAATAATCCCAATTGAAATACGCTCTTTTTTTGGTTCTTGCTACTTCTTCCCGCCAACTAACTGATCTTTCACATAATCGACAATTAATCACTTCATCATACAATTTCATTTGGTGCACCTCCACAACCACTAGATGAGAAACATTGCATCACCAAAAGAATAAAAACGATAATTCATTAGGATTGCTGTTTGATACAAATTAAGTATCGTTTCTCGCCCTGTAAATGCACTCACAAGCATAATTAAACTGGATTTAGGTAAATGGAAATTGGTAATCATCGCATTTACAACTTTAAACTTGTAACCAGGCAAAATAAAAATATTGGTTGGTCCAGTAAAAGAACCAATGACCTCTCCTTGTTTTGCATATTTTGCGCCAGTCTCAAGCGTGCGAACACTCGTTGTCCCTACTGCAATGATTCGATTTCCCTTTTTTGCTGTTTCATTTATTAAATCGGCTGCTTCTGCTGAAATATCACACCATTCCGTATGAATTAAGTGATCATTTGGATCTTCTTCGGTTACAGGTGCAAAAGTATCTAATCCAACATGCAGGGTGATGTGGCAGAATCGCACACCATTTGAGGATAGACTTTTCAATAGTTCATTTGTAAAATGCAGCCCTGCGGTTGGTGCAGCAGCAGAACCTATATCTTTTGCAAAAACAGTTTGGTAACGAGTTTGATCCTGTAATGGTTCATGAATATAAGGAGGAAGTGGCATTTCACCGATGTTTTGGAGATAAGGTTCGATTTCTTCCGAAAACTGGATCACTCTTTCTGATCCCGATAATTCTTCCAAAACCTGGATGCGCACACCATTTTCAGTGATCAGCTCTTTCCCAGCATTAACCCTTTTTCCACCAACCAAACATTCCCAACAATTGTTATCACGTTTCTTCAGCAACAATATTTCTACTTTCCCACCACTGGTTTTTTTGGCAAATAATCTTGCTGGAATTACTTTGGTTTGATTAATAACCAATAAATCGCCCGCTTGCAGAAAATTTCCAATTTCAAAGAATTGATTGTGGAAAATTTCTCCATTTTTTCTATCCCAAACCAATAATTTGGAGTGGTCTCTAGGTTCAATTGGCGTTTGCGCAATTCTATCTTCTGGAAGATAGTAATTAAAATCTTCAGTCTTCAAATTCATTATTTACAACAATCGCGGTTGCTTATGGTCATCCGGAAATTCCATTCCTAAATGTTCATAAGCAATTTTTGTTGCCACTCTCCCCTGATTTGTTCGATCGAGAAATCCTAATTGGAGCAAATATGGCTCAACGACATCCATAATAGTATCCGGTTCTTCACTGATGGAAGCTGCAATCGTACTTAACCCAACAGGACCACCATTATATTTTTCGATAATTGTACGAATCACGCGACGATCAATATCATCCAAACCTAATTGATCAACATTCAATAATTCCAGGGCGTCAATCGCTGATTGAAAAGAAATAACACCATTTGATCGCACTTGAGTAAAGTCGCGAACCCTTCGTAATAAACGTAATGCAACTCTTGGAGTTCCACGGGCACGCAGTGCTATCTCCCGAACACCGTCTATTTCATACGGCACAGCGAGTAGTTTGGATGCTCTTTCAACAATCTTCTCCATCGCAGGTTGGTCGTAATAATCTAGACGATACACAGCACCAAATCTTGCTCTTAAAGGTGCTGTTACCAACGCCAAACGCGTTGTAGCACCTATGACGGTAAATCTTGGCAATTTTAGTCGAATCGATCTGGCACTTGGTCCCTTTCCAATCACAATATCCAGCGCGAAATCTTCCATGCCTGGGTACAAAATTTCTTCAATTGCTCTGCCTAATCGATGAATTTCATCAATAAAAAGGATGTCTCCAGCACGTAAATTTGTCAGGATTGCGGCTAAATCTCCAGCTTTTTCAATAGCAGGGCCAGAGGTAATTCGAATATTAACACCCATTTCATTTGCTAAAACATGGGAAAGTGTTGTTTTCCCTAAACCTGGAGGACCATAAAATAGAACGTGATCCAATGATTCGTTGCGTCCCTTCGCTGCTTCGATTAAAATGGATAAGTTCTCGCGCACTTGATCTTGCCCTATGACCTCAGCTAGTGAGGTTGGGCGTAATGCCTGATCGATACGATCATCAGGTTTTTCTTCCGGACTAATCATTCTTTCATCGCTCATGTGTTCGATTATACCTTCAAAATTCAATTTTTCTCGAACCTTTATGAAACTTTTTTCAAAAATAATCTTTTATGTTTTCACCAATTTATTAATATTTTTATTAGCTGCTTGCACACCAAAAATAGATTTAGATCATCGAATTGGATTTGGATTGGCAGAAAAGGCAGATGCAAATTACTGGGCTACTGAACTGGAAGCGCAATGGTATTTCGATTGGGGATTGAAAGAATCACGCTATTCATCAGATTTGGAGTATTGGCAAACGATACGAGTTAATGAAAATGGTTTTACTCCTTCGCAAGATAAAATTGAATTTATCCTTAAAACTTTTCCTGGTTATACCTGGATTATTGGTAATGAACCTGATAATCAATATCAGGACAATACCTCTCCAGAAAAGTATGCAGAAATCTACCATGAACTGTATTACCTGATAAAGAAGAATGATAAAACTGCAAAAGTTGCAATCGCAGGGGTTAGCCAACCCACTCCATCCCGCATCGCTTACCTAGAAGAAGTGCTCGACACTTATCAAATCCGGTATGGCGAAACATTGCCTGTCGATTGGTGGAATATCCATGCCTATGTTTTACGGGAAGAAATCAACTCCTGGGGTGCTGGGTTACCTGTGGGAATCGATAGCACCGAAGGAAATCTATACGAAATTGATGCCCATGGTGATATCGAAATTTTCAAAGAAAATCTGATTAGCTTTCGTCGTTGGTTAAAAGAAAACGGATACCAGAATACACCTCTGGTTATTACTGAATATGGAATTCTCCTGCCTGAAGAATTTGGATTTGATCAAGAATTCATATCAAATTATTTGTTGGAGGTGAATGATTGGATGCTCCATTACTCAAATCCGGAAATTGGCTACCCTGAGGACGAATATCGGATAGTCCAAAAATTTGCCTGGTTTAGTTTAAGCGATCCTAATTATCCAAATTCTAATTTGGCGAATTTAGAAACCAATACCTTAACCAAGATTGGAATAGCTTTTGCAACATTAAGTGCGAATAATAAATAAAGCAGAATTGATAAACCTTAAAACATTCATCGCATGCTATAATGACGTCGATTAACTCATAAGGAGATGTTCATATGTCAAATTTGATGATTTCCAAGCATCCATTACTTGCCCATAAACTTTCAAAACTACGTGACACAAAAACTGAACCAAAAAAGTTTCGTGAACTGGTTCGTGAAATGGCTGGATTACTTGCCTATGAAGCGACTTCTGACCTAAAAATTGAGCAGATTGAAGTTCAAACGCCATTAGAAAAAACCTCAGGGTATGCTTTATTAGAAAAAATCGGATTGGTGCCGATTTTAAGGGCAGGATTAGGTATGGTGGAGGGAATTTGGGAATTAATGCCTTCCGCAGAAGTTTGGCATATTGGCATCTATCGTGATGAAAAAACGTTAAAACCAGTTGAATATTACAACAAATTACCAACTGAACCCACTGTAAGTGTGTGCTTAGTCCTTGATCCTATGTTAGCTACCGGTGGCTCGGCAGTAGCGACGGTGAATGTATTAAAAAGATGGGGAGTAAACCGCATTAAATTTGTTGGCCTAATTGGAGCACCGGAAGGAGTTGCCTTATTACAAAAACATCACCCGGATGTTCCTATCTATTTAGCTGCTTTGGATGATCATCTTAATAATATTGGTTATATCGTACCCGGATTAGGTGATGCTGGTGATCGGCAATTTGGTACTGGCTAGGAAATTAATTTAATTTTTGGCTACTCGATAACCTCTGATCAAATGAAAGATCTGTCTTAACAACCAAACAGGTATGATCAATAGCACGTGAATAATTGCTGATCCAAAAAGAATAAATCCTAAAGAGAACAACCATTTATTGATGGTTGGATGATATATCCGTGTCATCATCCAATCCCCCAAACCAGAGAAAAATACAAGCGAAAGCACAAGAATCAAAACAATAATAATTAACTTCCAAGATTGTCTATCCGATTCTGAGGGTATCATGGTGGTACTGATTGCAAAAGCTAAGTAAAGCCAAATACCAATATCAGTTACATTTGGAATTTGGTTGATAAATGAAAGAATTTTTTCATAATATTCGCCAATAGATGGATTGGATATTGCATTAATTCCAAATTTTGCAGCACCTATCAATGCAAGCAAAACCAGACCAACAATAAATGGAGCCAAGCCAATTAATGAATCTCGAACAACATCAGTCTTAGCAGTTTGAACAAAGCCCAGGCGGATTCGCCCTTTTTTTGTTACTTCAGGTACCAATGAGATCTTTAAGACTGGTACTCGTAAAATTATTGACATTAACAGATGACTTAACTCATGAATAAAAACACCTGGCAATAATAGAATTGAAAAAATTCCAATTGCCAGGTTTGGGCTTCCTGTTAAGAGCAACAAAACGACTTGAATTTCTTTTTGCAATAACCTCTGAGTGATGATGAGAACAAGCAGACTGATTGCAAAGAAAACAAAACCGTCAAAATCCAGAAAACTCACGGAACAGCAGCTTTAACAATTTCAATAAAATCAGGTTTTAAGGATGCACCACCAACCAATGCCCCGTCAATTTCGCTTTGGGAAAAGTACTCTTTAGCGTTACTTCCATTCACTGAACCACCATATTGAATACGAATTTTCAAAGATGTTTCCTCACCAAAAATATTGGCTAGTGGTTTGCGTATTGAATTCAAAATAATATCGTTCGCTTCAACAGGATCACATGCTAAACCAGTGCCGATTGCCCACACAGGCTCATATGCAACCACAATTTTCTCACCAATTTCTGGACTGATATTTTTTAGACCAACAGATATTTGTCTTTCGATCACTTTGGAGGTTATTCCTTGTTTATTTTCTTCCAATGTTTCCCCAACACAAACGATTGGTACAATATCATTTTCTAAAGCAGCAATCACACGTTTATTTACGTAATCATCTGACTCACCAAAATAAGCACGACGTTCGGAATGGCCAATTATTGCATAATTAGCAAACTCTTTTACCATTATTGGCGAAATCTCACCTGTAAAAGCACCTTGTTTCTCCCAATGAATATTCTGAACACCAACCCCAATCCGACTTCCTAATAACATAGATGAAACTTTATACAACGTAGTAAAAGGAACACAGAATACACTCTCTACCGCTAAAATCTTTTCAATATCCGGCTTTAAGAGATTTACAAGGTCTTCAGCTTCTACCACTGTCTTATGCATTTTCCAATTTCCAGCAACAATCGGTTTTCTCATTTCATCCTCTTTTCTTTTTGTGAATGAAAATATTTTACCGCATTAGTCTACAGCTTATAAATAAAATACTGTTTGATTCCCCTGAAGAAATATTGACGATCTATTAGAGAACGGTTATGATCAAATTACCAGGTCGACCAGATGATCGCGGCGAATAGTCGAGGAAAGTCCGCACTCCATAGAGCAAGATGCCGGGTAATACCCGGAGCGGGAATGCCTTAACAAGGTAACCTGCTAGATCGGGCCACAGAAAAGAAACTGCCCTTCGTGGTGATGGTGAAAAGGTGGTGTAAGAGACCACCGGCGTTTGTAGTAATACAACGGCCAGGCAACCCTCATCTGGAGCAAGGCCAAGCAGGAACATAGTCATTTGACGGGAAGCGGCTCGTTTCCTTATAAGTTCCGGGTAGGCTGCAAGAGTGAATTGGTAATAATTCACCTAGAGAGATGATCATCAGTTAGACTTCCGTCCAATTGGATACCAAGTTTGACGACAGAATGCGGCTTATCGGTTGGCCTGGTTTTTAATAATTTTCGGGGACAAAGGACTGATCCGTGATAGGAGGTCTGACATATCCCTCATTTTTTTGCCGAGGGGGTAATTGAATTGGTTCTGGTGTTAAATCATCGTATGGAACCATACTTAATAAATGGCTGATGCAATTCAAACGTGCTTTTTTCTTAACGTCAGCATTCACAACATACCATGGCACCTGTTTTATATCCGTGTGTGCAAACATCTGGTCTTTAGCCTTTGAATATTCCACCCACTTTGAGCGAGATTCCAGATCCATTGGGCTTAATTTCCAACGTTTTGTCGGATCTTTTATTCTATCTTCAAACCTTTTCTCCTGTTCCTCATCACTCACTGAGAACCAATATTTAATCAAAATAATACCTGAACGTACCAACATTCGTTCAAATTCGGGGACAGAGCGTAAAAATTCCTGATATTCTTCTTCTGTGCAAAATCCCATTACTTTCTCAACTCCTGCCCGGTTATACCAGGATCGATCAAATAACACCATTTCTCCTGCAGCAGGTAAATGTGCTACATAACGTTGGAAGTACCATTGTGTTTTTTCCCGTTCTGTTGGGGCTGGTAATGCAACTACACGAACATTTCGAGGATTAAGACTTTCTGTTATGCGTTTTATCACACCACCTTTTCCAGCAGCATCGCGTCCCTCAAAGATGATTACAACCTTTAAACCTTGGTCTTTGATCCATTCCTGCAATTTCACAAGTTCAACTTGAAGCTTACTTAATTCATTTTCATAAACCTTTTTAGTAAACTTGGTATCAATCTTATTCTCATTTTCTTCTAGAGCAATTACCTCTGAATTTCTCGGTTTTTTGTTTTTTCCTTTTTTTGACATATCACCCTCTCACATCTTTATAACCAAGGATCATTTAATAATTATTATACAATCTTGTCAAAGGAAATTTTACTGTTATCGACAAATGGTTAAAATAATATTGAATGCAATTTGGTTATCAAAAAGTAAATTGAAGCTGGTGAAATGGTTGTTTACCATCAAGCAGAAGAAAATCTGAAACTTTTTCAATTGGAATTCCAAGAATTCTCAAATCACTTTCAGATTTAATTTTTTGCTTTTGACGATAATTTGCAATCAATTCAACCCGTTTTGGTCCAATTCCAGGAATTCTTAACAGCTCCTCTCTCGAAGCTTTGTTGATTTCTACTGGATTCCCTCTTAAATGGGATTCAGCCCAATTTTGTTTTGGATCATTCTCCAAAGGTAAACGTCCATTTTCATTAAATAATAAATCTTCAAAAGTAAAGCCATAATCTCGCATTAGAAAAGAAGCCTGGTATAAACGATGTCCACGCATTGGATTCTCAGCTGGAAGATTCTCAAATGGAGTTCCTTCCACTGGAGAAAAAGTCATGTAATAGATTCTCGATAGATGGAAATTACTTAACAAGAATTCACTCGTTTTTAATATTTCTAAATCATTTTCCCCAGATGGTCCTACTACTAATTGAGTGGTTAAAGATGGCCACCTGTGCTTCCAATTTTTCCTTGGATTTTCACGATTACGGATCATATCTACCCATTCAAGCCTGGAAAAAAGTTCTTCTCCAAACATTTTTTTGGGTGCAAGAAAACTAAGGCGTTCTGGGTTTGGAGCTTCAAGATTGATTGAAACACGATCAGCCCACAGCATTAATTTTTCAATTTGATCATATTCGGCACCCGGCATGATTTTTAAGTGCAAATAACCTTGATAATTTTTCTTTGTTCGTAAAATTTCAGCCGTATCAATTATCTTGTCCTGAATTTTCACACTACCACCAGCAATCCCTGAACTAAGAAATAAACCTTTGGCGATATTCTTTTGATATAAATCCAGGTAGGTTCCTGCCATTTCTGTTGGTGTAAATGAAGCTCTTCGAAAATCTCTACCTGCACGAAAAGCACAATAATTACAATTTCGTTCACAGATAGATGTAATAACACTTTTTAATAATGGAATTGTTTTTCCACCTGACATTTTTGCATATGTTATCATCGGGTGTTTTTCTATTGTAGTTCTCGATGGACAATTCGTAAGTGAATTTGTCAAATTCTCCCCATCTTCAACATCCATATTTTCAGATAACAAGCTCAATTTCTGATATTTATCCATCATTTTCCTATTATAGAACTTTTGTTCTTTAATTTCAAGTATAATTATTGTGAACCCTGTAAAATTGGTGTAAGATGATTGAAACTCAGTTAAGGAGTTGTGATGATTAGTGGAATTCGAAAAATTATCTCCACTATTTTTTTAGGTGTAATATTCCTTTTCATTCCAAATAGCAATTTGCATGCTCAAACAATTCAAAATGAAAATGATTTGAGTTTTGTTGTCAATTCAAATCAAATCTATTATGGTATCAATGCAGGTTCAAACAACAAAGAACTTCGCTTCCGTTTCAAACAACAAAATAAACAAAATGTAATTTATTTCGACATTTATGATGAGAATCAATTTTTTACATTTGGTGCATACAATAGCAGTGGTGTGTTTATTTTAATTCAAGATCATCCAGGCACAAAATCCCAAAACCATTTAACCCCCAAAGAATTTGATAATCAATTTGGAAAATTACTATTTGATTCTTCCAATGTTTATGATCTTGAATTCGAAAAAATTGGTGGTGACACAATTTTGGTTCCAGAATCCAACCTTATCATTTCTGACGCTTCAGGAAATTTGGTAGTTCTTCACACTTATGATAATTCTGTTGAAATCATTCAAAGTAATCTCCCTTATTATGCTGTAACGTTTTGGTATCCATACAGTGAATTCCAATCAAATTCAAATTTAGATAGTGAAGCCACCATCCATACTAGTTTAATGAATGCAATTGACAAACTAGATGAAAATTTTTCAATAGATAGTGGATTTGAGATATTGACCAAATTTTATCCAGTAAATGATCGGATGACTTCGATCATGATTTCACCTAATAACAATCAGGTTTACGTTTCATTGGATGAAAATGCTGAAGAAATTTGGCGATTTGATATCAATGGTGGAACCGTGGAAACACATTCGGGCTTTGAACAAAACCACAAAGCTAATATCCCTAAACTGGGTATAACATCTTCAGATTTAGTCATTTTGAACTTTAGTAATGAAGATCTGACAGTTGGCATAATCTCGATTGCTATAGGAATACTATTAATCATCATTATTCCAACAATCATTATCCTGCCAAAACTTGAAAAATAAAACGCAAGAAACAATTTCAGACACGATAGCTTTTTTTTAAACGATTTATTCTGTCTCAGATTTCGTTGTTTTTTTCATTTTTGCTGCCTGATTTAAGGCAGAACTGATATGAGCGCCAAAGAAAATGACATAACTCGAAAAATAAATCCACAAAAGAAGCGCAATGATTCTCCCTAAAGATCCATATATCAACTCATAGCGCATCCATTGACTGGAAGTGTACCAATTCATAGCAACGGTAATTAGTTCGGTAAAGAACAAGGTAAATGTTGCACCCCAAAATGCATGTGATGGTTTGACGGACGCCTTGGGAATCCATTGATACATAACCCAAAATATGATGAAGCGAAAGATGAGGGGAATAACGTATGCCAATATCGCATAAAGAGTTGTGTTTAGTATTGGTATCTGGAAGTATTCTAACAAATGTCTGATAAGTTCAATATCTAACAAAGCTCCAAATCCCCATAACAGTAAGATTAATATCGACATCCCAATGATTATGATCAGTCCTATTAACCTTCTCTCGAGGAAATTGTGAGATCGTTCCTCCGACCATGCTCTATCAATATTAAGGGCAAAAATATTAAACATTGAAGAAGCAGACCAAATCAGCCCAATGATCGCTAACCATCCCACTGTACCCCGTTTTGCCAATACATTTTCGATATTTGATACGATTAAATCTGGTCCTACAGGAATTGCATCAATAATAAATTGGTAAACAAGATCCTGAACAAATTGTGATTTTAAAATAAAACTGGTAAAGGAAACCACCACAAGAACTAATGGAAATAAGGAGAAGAAAGTGAAATATGCCATGGAAGCTGCTGCTTCTGGCGCTCTTTCCTTTGCAAAAGATTTTCCAGCCATGCGAAACACATCTAAAGCACCATGTAGAAATTTATTTACACGGTCATAAAAAGGTTTTATTCTTTTTTTGGCGGCAGGAACATCAATTTTCTTATGGAACATATTTCCATTTTACCTTGAAGATTGACAAATTGGGATAAAGTATCAGAGCAAAGATTTCGAAATAAATGTACGCGATGTATGATCTTGCCTTTTGCATTTTCAATGAAATCAAAATTTGAATTGGATTATTAATAATCCAAAAATTGATTTTCTTGACAGGTCATACTCCCAATAATATAATCTTTATCATACATCAAAACTAGCGGGCATAGTTTAGCGGTAAAACGAATGCTTCCCAAGCCTTAATCACGGGTTCGATTCCCGTTGCCCGCTCCTTTTTTTATAAACAAGCACTGGTATTTTTCATATTAAATCATCATTGATGCTACAATCAGACTTATCCTTGAAAATTCTTTTTTAACTACCAGGTCTGTAAATCTCATATGAATGATAAACCTGTTCCAAATGTTTCAGAATTCCCGATTAACAACAACCAGGTATCTCATATTTCCTTAAAAGGTCTATCTGTTCTTGTTGTTGAAGATAATGTATCAAATTTTGTCCTGTTGGCTAGAATGTTAGGATACTTAGGCATCCACTGTGAGTGGAAAACTTCAGGTTATGAGGTTGTCGAATTTGCGGATACACTCCCTGAATTGGACTTGATCTTAATGGATTTACGCCTTCCTTATGAAGATGGGTATAGCGCATTGAGAAAAATTCAGAAATCTGACCGTCTCAAAAATATACCTGTGATTGCAATTACTGCTGAAGCTGACCCAAATCAAATTGAAAAAGCGAAAGCAGCCGGCTTCAATGGTTTTTTAGGAAAACCAATTAATTTGGATAAATTCCCGGATCAAATCAGGCAAGTTCTATCTGGTGGTACAGTCTGGGAATTATAGTGATTAAAAATTTTGGTTTATATGGAAAAAATTGAGGATAAGAAAAAGGGGTTAATTGGCAAGATTTTTTCAACAAAATTGAAAAAGGATAATTCCTTTTCATCTGATCACCTTTTAAACTGGGAGTTCATTATCGATTTTGAGGGAAATTATTTAAATATTTCTCAAGAGGTCCAACAATGTTTGGGAATTCAACCAGGTGAATTCAACAATCAATCGATTTTCACTTTCTCAATTAATCCATCCTCTGGTGAAAATTTGTTTAAGAAATTTTCAAATCGGGTTTTTCCTCTGGATGAAAATGTGATTTTTGTTTCCATCGACAATAAGCTGGTTTCTTGTAACCTCAAACTTACCAAATTTATCGAAGAATATAATCATAAACCAACTTACATTGGATTAGTCCAGGTTGTGGATATTGGTGGTCAAATTAGCGATTCTGCTAATCCTTCTGAGCCAATTCTTTTGGAAGATAAAGAAAAAAATGAACTTACATCTCATAATGGCCATAGACCTCAAATTGCCACTGGTACTGAGAATTTTGAAAAGAAACAAGAAAATATTAAGGAAAAGAAATTTACAAATACTCTACCAGTTGGTTCTTATGCTGAAATTCATAACCAATTTTCCACTGAGATAAATCATCTAATCGATCCAATCGAAATTTATAAATTTAGCTTTGATGTTCTAAACCAGATTTTTCCTGAAGATAATATTTTGTTAGCAATCCAAAATAAAGAAAACAAGAAAATTGAATTTCCCATATTAAAACAGAATAATGATATCCTGTATTTTCAAGAAGAACACCAATATTTCGATATTGTTTCAAGATCAATTCATTCAAAATTAGAAGTTGCAGATGTGCTAAATTCACAATCAATCCAAAATGTAGCGGTAGAAACCTTTCCACACCCACCTACTTCATATTTTGCAACTCCAATTATCTGTGGCAATCGCAATTTAGGGTCAATCCTTGTATTTAACGAAATAGAAAAAGAATTTGAAACTGACAAATTAATCACCTTAAAAAAAATAAGCACAAGCATGGCATATGCACTGGAAAATGCTAATTTTTTCCATGAGATGCAAAATGCCTTGGCAGCAATAGATACCAGAGAAAAATATCAAAATCTCATTATTCAAGCAATAAAAATCATTTCAGTTGATGGTTTAGAAAACTTCTCAAAAGCCTTTGAGATGCTAGGTAAAGTTACCAATACACAAAGAATATTTTTAGCCCAACCAGAAGCTTTCAAACAACATAGAAATTTGATAATTACTCATCAATGGATAAGTGAGAATAAATTTGATACTTCACACTTAACCCAACAATTACCGATTGAATATTTTGATTTTCAAACAACAAAACTATTGTCGAATGGATATTTTAAAGTTGATTATGAAAAATTGGAAAGCCCATTTTACAAATGGTTAGAAATGCGAGAAACAAATTCCATATTATTTATGGCAATTAATCTTGGGAATAATGAATTTTGCGTTTTAGCATTTGAAGACTTATACCAAAATCATTTATGGAAAAATGAAGAAATTTCCTATTTACGTACCATTGCAGAAATACTATCCCAAAAAATTACAATCGATAAAAATATTTCTAATTTAAGAAAAAAAATATACGAAGAAGAAAAATTCTTAGAAATTATTAATTCGTTACACAACATCGAACTAACCAAATATTTAAACAGTGATTTTTCTTTCCCCACTGACCACATTCAAAATTTACTTAAAGATTCATTAGAAGCCGATTCTGTAATCATTCATTTTGCAGATCAAGATGAACCAAATGAGTTATCTTATGCTATAGAATCTATATCGAATTTAATTAATGAAGTTATAGAGACAAATTCTCCCAAATCGCTCACAAATGCTCAATCTGATCGTTCATTAATATCTGCTTCGATTTATACCTCTCAGGTTATTACTCCCCTTAAAAACAAACTTCCTTTGCCCGGTGTTGTTATCTACATATACAATAAAGTGATTGAGTTTGATGATAATACTATTCAAAAACATCAATTAGTAACTGACCAAATCTCCTTATTGTTTGAAAAATATCACATACAAAATGAGAATGAAGAATTAAGACGGATCGTTGCTGAATCAGATGATTTAAAAAATAAATTTATATCAAATATTAGTCATGAATTTCGTACTCCTTTGAATTCCATCATTGGGTTTTCCAAAGTTATCCTTACAGGTATTGATGGTCCGATCAACGACACCCAAAAGCAAGATTTAAATACGATTTACTCCTCTGGACAAACATTACTCAGAATGGTAAATGACATCCTAGATATTTCAAAAATTGAGAGTGGAAATTTATCGCTAGATAAAACAAAAACGGAGGTTAAATCTTTTATAAATTCACTACTCCCGGAGATTGAAGAGATTGTTAATGAGAAAGTCATCGAATATGAATTATTCGTTGAAGAAAATTTACCTGAAATCTACTTTGATCGAAATCGTATTAAACAAGTTATTTTCCATCTGATATCAAATGCTACTAAAAATACCGAATTTGGAAAAATTACCTTAACTGTCAAGTATAAACTTAATACCCACAACAAACCAGAGATACTATTTTCAGTCATCGATACTGGAAAAGGAATTGAAATATCTGATCAAAAGGATTTATTCAAACCTTTTACACTGTTATCACATCATGAGAAAAATAGATCTGCAGGATCGGGTTTGGGACTTGCCTTATCAAAAGCGATAATTGAACTTCACAGTGGCAGAATCGGAATAAAAAGTAGTATCCCGGGTAAAGGATCAGAATTCTTTTTTACCTTGCCGATTAAATAAAAAATTTTCATAAAATTGTTTATGAAAATTTTCAGGGGTGCCTGGACGGTTTCGAACCCTCAACCTCTTCATCCACAGTGAAGCGCTCTGCCATTGAGCTACAGGCACCATAGCGAGCAAATTTTATCACAACGCTTACTCTTTCGCAAGAATTTTTGTTATGTGCGAAATCAGTTCCTTTTGATCAATATTATTCTGGTCTCTTGTCTTTAAATTCTTTACCGTAATTTGATTTTTATTTTTTTCATCAGGTCCTAGAACCAGGACGATTGGGACACCAATTCGGTCAGCGTATTTAAATTGTTTTTGCAATTTAGTTGGTTCATTGATAAATACTGTAGGAATATTAGCATTGCGTAATTTATTAGCTATTTCCAATGAGTCAGAATAAAGAGTTTCATCGAAAACCGTAACTAACACCTTTGCTGATGTGTTTTTTGATTCCGGCAAGCAATCATATTTTTCGAGAACCAAACGTAACATTACATCACCCATTGCAAAACCTACACCAGGGAGTACATCACCGCCAACATCGCCTACCAAATTACCATAATGTCCACCACCTAAGATTGCACGACCTTCCTTGTCCATATCACGGGCTTCGAAAACGACTCCCGTGTAATAATCAAGTCCTCTTATAATTTGAGGGTCAAAGGTCACATAATCATTTAATTCCATTTTTTCCAACAACAGAAAAATTGTTTTGAGAGAATCTGATTCTTGCCAGAGATCTTTGTCATTTAGAACTAAGATTAAACTCTCAAGTTGAGATTGATCTAATCCTAGCTTGATTGCATACTCACTCCATTCTTGCTTGGAAAGTTTATCACGCCTGTCAATCAGTCGAAAAACGTTTGATTTTAAAGCAGGATCGATTCCCAATCTTTTTAAAACAATATCCATCAACTCGCGGCTATTGACAAATATTTTTACCTGATCAGGACTTAATCCTACTTTTTGAAAAAACGTAGCACAAACAGCTATTAATTCCGCATCACTTTCAGGTGCGTCAGAGCCTAACATATCAACATTCCATTGGAAAAATTCTCTTGTACGACCTTTTTGAGGTCTCTCATAACGCCAAAATGGTCCAAAAGACCACCAGCGTTGTGGAAATACCAATTGTTTTTGCCTTTGCGCTATCATTCTTGCCAAGGAAGGGGTTAATTCAGGACGTAATGTTATCAAGTCCCCTCCTCTATCAGGAAAAACGAAAGCCTGCTCTTTTACTAATTCTTCACCTGATTTTGCGGCATACAAATCTATTCTTTCAAGATAAGGACCATCATATTCAATGTATCCATATAATTCGGATACTTCCTGCATTTTCTGATATATCCACTTGCGTATTGCCATATCCTCAGGGTAAAAATCCCTTGTTCCTTTAACGGATGAAATAATTTGTGCCATGATTGTTCCTTAATAATAAAATTCAATTTGGAATCATATCATAATCTAAAACCGCATTCCACTTTCATTTTTTTTAATATTACTCGTTACTGACTTTCATCCAGTGGTTACGGGAATAAAATTTAGATAAAAAGTATTAATGAAATTTTTCACAATCCCTATTATGGGGTACAATAATCAAAAAATACAACAGATTAATCGTAGGTGAAAATGAATCTAGGAGAATTGGTAAATATTGTTGAAGGAGAAATCTTAACAGATACTTTCAACGAAGACGAAATAATTCTTGGTGGATGCGGTGCTGATCTAATGAGTGATGTTTTGGCTTCCATCGAACCCGGCGCAGTATTATTAACAGGTTTGTGTAATCCTCAGGTAATTCGTACTGCCCAAATGGCGGATGTTGCTGCCGTTGTACTTGTGCGTGGAAAACGTCCCCCTGAATCAACTATGGATCTCGCAAATAGTGAAGATATTCCTTTAATTACCTCACCTTTTGGTATGTTTGAACTATGTGGCCGATTATACAAAGCTGGATTACCTAGTTTAGAAAAATCCGTCGCAGAAAATCCAGAATGTGATTGTGAATAATAAAACCCATGGTTACGAATTCATCCCTAAGAAAACGAATAATTACCGATCAGGAAGCTGAAAATATTTCTCGTGTTGAGGAACTAGCATATGAGATAAAAGTGAATGAGGTTATGACAAAAGACCTCATTTGTTTTTCTCCGCAAATTTTGATGCGGGAAGTTCTGGAAGTTTTCAGACAAAGACGTATTTCTGGTGCACCAATAATTTCCAATGATGGCCAATTAATCGGCATTATCTCAATGGAAGATCTAATTCGATGTTTGATCGATAATGATCTTAATTCCAATATTGAAAAATATATGACGACCAAATTAGTAACAATTCTCCCAACCGACTCGGTTGTTGAGGCGTCGAAAAAATTTGTTGCTACTAATTATGGTCGTTTACCAGTGGTTGATAAAAACCACAAATTAGTAGGCATGATCACAAAAGGTGATATCAATCGTGGTTTATTAAAGGCTTTAGAAACAGATTACCATGAAGAAGAAATCCGCACATACCGAGCCAGCCATTTGTTTGAAGATATTATTTCTGACCGAACCAGCCTGATATTAAGATACCAGATCGCACAGGGTGATTTTGAAAATGGTGGTCAGGCTTCATCTAACATAAAGCGAGCTTTAATGCGCTTAGGCGCTTCCAAGCAAATTGCCAGACGATGCGGTATTGCAATTTATGAAGCTGAGATGAATCTCATTATTCATACAACTGAAGGTGGCGTATTAAGAGTGGAAATTGAACCGCATCAAATTTCAATTGATGCATATGACTATGGACCTGGCATAAAAGACGTTGAATTAGCCTTAAAACCTGGTTATTCAACAGCAAGTGATGCTGTGCGAGAAATGGGGTTCGGAGCAGGAATGGGGCTGGTAAACATATCCCGTTGTGTTGATCATATGAAATTAGAATCGGTTTGGGGAAAAGGAACCCGTCTTAAGATACGCTTACTGTTAGAAAATGAACAAGATACTGTAACTAAAACGGAGACATAAATTATGATACCTTTAGCAAAAATTATTGAATATTTAAACCTAGAAGTACTTACCGACAACAAAGATTTAGACCAGGTATATGTTACCAATGGTTATACTTCTGATTTACTCAGTTGTGTAATGGCCGGAGCTCCTAATCAATCGGTTTGGGTAACTTTACAGGCACACAATAACATAATTGCTGTCGCCGCTTTGTTAGATCTTTCAGCCATTATTATTACTGAAGGTGCAACACCTGATCCAAATACAATTAAAAAAGCGAACGATGAAGGAGTAAATGTACTGCGGACAGCAGAAAATTCATTCCAGGTAGTTGGAAAATTATGGGAATTAGGAATAAGATCTGAAAAATAGGCAGAATTTGAATACTTTTCGCGCTGACCTTCATGTGCATACAGTGTTATCCCCCTGTGCCGAATTAGAAATGCAACCGCCGCTCATCATCAATGCAGCAAAAAAACTGGGTATTAATTTAATTGCGATTACTGATCATAATGCATCCGCAAATATTGAATCTGTTCAAAAAGCAGCCTTAAATTATGACATCACTGTCCTTCCTGGTATGGAATTACAAACCAAAGAAGAGGTTCACGTCCTGTGTTTGTTTGATACCCTAAATCAAATGAACAAATTTCAAGAATTGGTTGATAAAAAACTTCCAAAAATAAAAAATAATGCTGAGTTTTTTGGTGAACAATTAATTGTTGATGAAAATGGTGACTTTCTAAGAATAGAGGAGCGTTTATTAATTACTTCAGCAAATATAAATTTAAATGAAGCATTTGATATGGTAACAGATTTGGATGGCTTGCTAATACCAGCTCACGTCAATAGAAAAGCAAACGGATTGTTAGAAATTTTGGGTTTTGTACCAACAGATATCCCCTTCCTCGCTTTGGAAATATCCAGACACTTAACTCCCACTGAAGCAATTAATAATTTTCCACAAATCAAAAACTATCCAATTATCCAAAATGGTGATGTTCACCGTTTAAATGATTTTATTGGAACAACTATTTTCGAAATTATTGAACCTTCCATTCATGAAATTAAGCTTGCACTTACAAACCAAGATGGAAGAACTTTCAAAATCGAAAACATCACTTAAGGGTTAATGTATTCTAAAAATGATGATAAAATATCATAGTTTTTGTTCGTGAAATTTGTAACAAATCAAGCCGTTTTTCTAAATGAATTATGACTTTCGGCAATATGGATATCAAAAACCATTCGGTACACTTAATATAGGATAAACAATATTAATAAATCCTAATAATTTATGGAGCAATTCATGACAAAATATTTAAAAAACATCCCAGCAAACGACCCCTTGTTAATTCCTGAACAAAGGAAAATTATTGACGAAATCATTCTTGAGAATAAGGATAAACCCGGTGCGGCTATGGTTGTACTGGGTGAAGTACAAAGCAAGATTGGTTGGGTATCCGAAGCAACCCAGGCATATTTAGCAGACAAGTTAGAAATCCCCGTTTCAACCATTCATGGTGTTGTAACTTTTTATTCCTTTTTTACGACAAATCCAAAAGGGAAACATACCATCAAGTTTTGTATGGGAACTGCATGTTATGTTGGAGGTGTTCCTCAATTAGTAGAAAAAGCAAAACAAGTTTTGGGAATTGATGTTGGTGAAACAACATCTGATGGCTTGATAACGTTAGAAATTTGTCGATGTGTAGGAGCTTGTAGTCAGGCACCCGTTATCGTGATCGATGAAGAAGTGATGGGTAGAGTAAAACCAAACAAATTACCACAAGCTATTAAACAATTACAAAATTAGGATTATGAAAGAATTATCGTTACATTTATTAGATATTGCCGAAAACAGTATCAATGCCAATGCAAGCCATATAACAATCATTGTTGAAGAGAATACCATCAATGATCGATTAATTTTAAAAGTAATCGATAATGGAAAAGGTATGACGGATGCTATGGCACAACAAATTGTTGATCCTTTCGTTACCGAAAGAACAACAAGAAAAGTTGGTTTAGGAATCCCATTATTAAAAGCGGCAGCAGAATTTTGTAACGGTTATTTAAAGATTCGCTCTCAATTAGGAGTTGGAACCGAATTGGTGGTTGAATTCCAGCGTAGCCACATCGACAGAATGCCATTAGGCGACCTCAGTGAAACCATCATGCATTTAGTGGTTGGTAACCCAGAAATACATTGGACATTCATCTACAAAGTAAATGATGACATGTACGAATTTGATGACGAATTGTTGAAACAAGAATTGGAAGGAATTCCATTATCAGAACCGGCTGTCCTTTCCTACTTACGTAATGAGATTTCATCCGGAATAAAAAATATTAGTCTAGCATACGAGAAAATATCAATTATAGGAGATTAAACATGCCCACAATCAAAAGTATAGACGACCTCAAAAGAATTCGCGAAGAAGCCCTAAAAAAACAAGAATTAAAAAGCTCTTCCGGGCAAAAACATATCATTGTTGGGATGGGCACCTGCGGAATTGCTGCTGGAGCCAGAGACACAATGAAGGCAATTTTAGAAAAAATTGAAAAAGACAGTTTGAGCGGTATTGTAGTAACCCAAACAGGTTGTATTGGAATCTGCGAAATGGAACCTATCGTTCAAGTTCAAATTGGTGACTCGCCCAAAGTAACTTATGGAAAAGTAACAAAAGATATCGCAGCTCGCATTATTGATGAACATGTGTTGGCCGGCGAAGTTGTAAAAGAAAATGTCGTTAATATATAAGAGTTTTTTTACAGGTATAGAAAAGCAGGTTAAACGATGAAATATTTTCGAACTCACGTATTAGTTTGTGTAGATCCGGAATGTCTGGCAAAAGGAGCTCATGGAATTGTCGATGCCTTGAACGATGAATTAGTGGCTACAGGGTTAATCGATGAAATTCAAGTACTGGAAACTTCGCGTATCGGCGCATGTGCTCAAGGTCCAGAATTCATGGTTTACCCAGAAGGTGTTCATTACGTCGGTATGACAGTTGATGACATTCCATATATCGTTGAAGAACACTTCCTGAAAGGCCGCATTGCGAAAAAATTTGTATTACCAACAAAAAAGGATGAGGACGAAGAATTATCAGCACCAACTGCAAAGGAAAACCGGGTAGTCCTTAGAAATTGTGGTGTGATTGACCCGGAAAACATAGAAGACTACATTGCCCAGGATGGCTATATGGCATTGGCAAAGGTCTTAACAGACATGAGTCCGGAAGATGTTATTGAGGAAATGAAAAAATCCGGCTTACGGGGCAGAGGTGGAGCTGGTTTTCCAACCTATCTAAAATGGAACCTTACCCGTCAAACACCGAGTGACATTCGATTCGTAGTTTGTAACGCAGACGAAGGAGATCCAGGTGCATTCATGAATCGGCGTGTACTTGAGTCCGATCCACACTCCGTGATAGAAGGAATGGCAATCGCTGCATATGCAATTGGTGCTCAAAGAGGTTATATCTATTGTCGTGCTGAATATCCAATAGCTGTGAGAACATTAAATCTTGCTATAGAACAAGCGAAGAGTATGGGTCTGCTTGGTGAAAATATCATGGGCACAGATTTTTCCATCGATCTCGAAGTACGTATGGGTGCTGGTGCCTTTGTTTGCGGTGAAGAAACCGCATTGATGAATTCTATAGAAGGTCGACGTGGAGAACCCAGACCTCGTCCCCCATTCCCGTCCGTAAAAGGTCTTTGGGAAAAACCAACCAATATCAATAATGTTGAAACCTACGCAAATGTTCCGCAAATTATCCTTAAAGGAGCGGATTGGTTTTCCAGTATGGGAACCGAAAAGAGCAAAGGTACCAAGACTTTCGCAATGGCAGGTGACATTAACCATACCGGTTTGATTGAAGTGCCAATGGGAATTACTTTAAGAGAAATCATTTTCGACATTGGTATGGGTATCAAAGACAATAAAGAATTCAAAGCCATCCAAACAGGTGGCCCAATGGGTGGCTGTTTACCCAAAAAATATCTGGACTTACCAGTTGACTATGAATCTCTTATGCAAGCTGGCTCAATGATGGGCTCAGGTGGCATGATCGTTATGGATGAAGACACCTGTATGGTAGATATTGCCAGGTTCTTTATGGAATTCACCCAGGAAGAAAGTTGTGGTAAATGTACCCCCTGTCGTGTTGGAACCAGACGAATCTTAGACATTTTGGAAAGAATTTGCGATGGACATGGCAGACAAGGGGACATTGAGCAACTTGAAATGCTTTGCAAGGAAATTAAACAGGACTCTTTGTGTGGTCTGGGTCAAGGAGCTCCAAACCCGGTAGAAAGCACATTAAAGCACTTCCGTGCTGAATATGAAGCACACATAAATGATAAAAAATGCCCAGCAAAGGTGTGCAAAGCATTGATCCGCTATCAAATTAATGAAGACGCTTGCACCGGTTGTACGGTTTGTGCTCGAAATTGTCCCGTAAATGCAATTTCGGGAGAACGCAGACAAACACATATTATTGATCCGGATTTGTGTATCCGGTGTGGAATATGTGCTCAGGTTTGTAATTTCAATGCAGTTGAAATAGTTTAATGCTTGAGAGTATTTCATAAATTGAAAAAGAACAAAAAACATCACCCAAACATTAAAGGAGTTATGCATGGCAAGTAAAAATGGAAAAGATCGCCTCATAATTGAAGCAGTCAATGCTGCGATCGAACAATACGGAGATAGTCGTGAAGAACTAATCCCAATTTTGAACCACGTAAATCATAAACTTGGATTCCTACCATCTGAAGCATTGGAAGAAATCAGTAATCGTCTAAAATCACCTCGCTCTCAGTTGTTTTCAGTAGCAAGTTTTTACCAAATGCTTTCAACTAAACCACGTGGCAAACATGTGATTCAGTTTTGTGAAAGTGCACCTTGCCATGTAGTTGGAGGGAGAGAAGTTTGGCAAGCCTTAAAAGAAACCGTAGAACTGGAAGATGGTGAGACATCCCCAGATGGAAATTGGACACTAATTACAACGAGTTGCCTTGGCTTATGCGGCGTTGGACCCGTGATTGTTGTTGATGATGATGCATATGGAAATGTGACACCAGATCAAATTAAGGACATATTAGCGCGCTACACAGAGTTGGAGGCATAATGAAATCTATAAGATCTATGGTATTGGTTTCTAGTGATCCAACAAGTGTGGAACGCGGAGCCAATGATGTTTATGAAAATTTACAAAAAGAAATTCAATCCTTTGGTTTAGAGGATGAAATCTCATTATCAATGGTTGGTGATGTTGGACGTCACGATGCATTACCATTGGTCATCGTATATCCCGAAGCCACAATTTATGGACCTGTAAAACCTGAAAATGTTCATGATCTGGTTGAAGAACATTTATACAAGGGTCGTATTGTTCCAGAATTACAAGCATCCACAAAAGAATTAAGTGGAAAAATTGCGTGGGTAAATGCTCGGAAAGGCACTCTGCCAGCAGAACAAAGAATTGTTTTACAACGAGCAGGTATTATTGACCCAGAGAATATTGAAGAATACATTATTCATGAAGGTTATCAAGGACTTGGCAAAGTTCTTTCAGAAATGTCTCAGAAAGAAGTTGTCGATGAAATAAAAGCATCTGGTCTTCGTGGTCGTGGTGGTGCAGGATTTCCAACAGGTTTAAAGTGGAGTTTTGTAGCTGGTACGCCTGGAGAGAAGAAGTACGTCGTTTGTAATGCTGATGAGTCTGAACCCGGCACCTTCAAAGATCGTCTAATATTAGAAGGCGACCCGCATAGCATTATTGAGGCAATGGCAATTGCCGGATATGCCGTGGGTGCAGAGGAAGGATTTATTTATATTCGTGGAGAATACCTATTAGCCCAACAACGGCTGAAAAAAGCAATCCTTCAGGCACACGATTATGGAATGCTTGGAAAAAACATTTTTGGTACAGATTTTAATTTTGACATCCATATTCATGGCGGTGCTGGTGCATATATTTGCGGAGAAGAAACAGCGCTTTTGGAATCAATTGAGGGAAAACGAGGCGAACCAAGATCACGCCCACCTTACCCGACCACCCATGGTCTTTGGGGAAAACCAACCCTCATTAATAACGTTGAAACCCTTGCGAATATTCCAGCAATTATTCGCAACGGAGGAAAATGGTTTCGAAGTTTTGGGCCATTATCAAGCCCAGGTACAAAAGTTTATACAATCTTAGGGAATGTAAATGTTACTGGTTTGATTGAAGTCCCAATGGGAATTACTTTACGTGAAGTGATTACTATCTATGCGAAAGGCATGAAAAACAATGCCACCTTCAAAGTTGCCCAAACAGGAGGCTCAAGTGGTTCAATTATCCCAGCCAGCTTACAAGATACACCGATGGACTTTGATTCATTCCAAAATGCTGGTGTCTCCTTAGGATCTGGCGCTTTACTAATCTGTGACGATAATACTTGTGTCGTTGATTTAGCGAAAGTATTACAGAATTTCTTCAAAAAAGAAAGTTGCGGTAAATGTAATCCCTGTCGTATTGGAAATGAAAGAGCACATCAGATTCTTGAGAATATTTCTCAAGGAACTGGAACCATGCAGGATCTCGATGATTTAGCATTGATTAGTAAAAATATGGCGGAATTATCTAATTGTGGTCTTGGTCAAACGGCTGGAACACCAATACGCGACGTTCTGAACCACTTTAGAGCTGAAGTTGAAGCTCATGTTCGATTAAAAGTTTGTCCATCCGGCGTTTGTCCGATGAGTGGCAAAAGAATTTAAACGAAAATTTTCCATTAAAGATTGAAGGAGAAAAGTTATGTACCATCTCAAAATAGACGATAAAGAAATTGATGTGCCGGAAGGAACGACCGTTCTAAAAGCTGCGAGAATCGCTGGGATTGACATCCCAACTTTATGTGACCACCCCGCTCTAGAACCTTATGGAGGTTGCCGTCTTTGCCTGGTAGAAATTGAAGGGGCAAGAACTTTACAACCAGCTTGCACACTTCCTGTTTCAGATAAAATGGTCATTAGGACCCAAACAGATAAAGTTAAAGACGCAAGAAAATTCGTTTTATCGATGATTTTCAGTGAGAGAAATCATTTTTGCCCCTATTGCCAGGTTAGTGGTAGCGACTGTGAATTACAAAATGCAGCTTATGGAGAAGGAATGACCCATTGGCCAATCCAACCAAACTGGCAACCATTCCCTGTGGACGCATCACATCCTTACTTTGTTTTAGATCATAACCGCTGTATTCTCTGCCACAGATGTGTTCGAGCTTGTTCTGAATTAGTAGGAAATTTCACTTTAGGTATGGAAGAACGTGGCGCAAACACAATTCTGGTGGCTGATTTAGGTGTTCCTTTAGGTTCAAGCTCCTGTATATCCTGCGGTGTCTGTGTCCAAATTTGCCCTACTGGGGCATTGATTGATCGATGGAGCGCTTATCGAGGTCAGGAGCAAGACGTAGATAATACGAAGACTATCTGCGTTGGGTGTTCTATCGGATGTGGCATCGAAGTACTGCATAGAGATAACAATCTCATCAAAATCAACGGAGATTGGGATGCAGAAATTAATGGTGGAGTTCTTTGTGATGTTGGTAGATTTATACCCTTGGACGAAAAACGAAATAGGGTTGTTACTCCAATGGTAAAAAAGGATGGATCATTGAAAGCTGCCACCTGGGATGAGGCTTTATCAGTCATCATTGATAATCTCAAACCCCTGATAGATCAAAAAGAAAATGGCGTTGCGGCAATCGCCTCAACTCGATTACCTGCTGATGTGCTATTCTATTTCAAACAAATTTTTGAAGAAAAATTTGGTAGTGACATGGTAACAAGTACAGAGGAAGGCCGTTATACCTCTGTGTTATCAGACATTGCTGCTGAAAGAGGGACTTTCGAATCCAAATTAGATGAAATTCATAAGGCTGATGTCATCCTGACAATCGGTGTCGATCTTACCAAAGATCATCAGGTTGCAGGATTTTTTATAAAAAGACTAATTCCTAAAGATGTCCAAATAATTCCCGTCAGCTATCAAGCTGGTGGAATGGACGCTTTCACTACACATTCAACAATCATCAACCATTCTTCTGATTTAGAATTTATTCAATCCATATCAGCCTCATTAGATGGCTCGGATTTTTCAACATCACTCAATAAAACTGGTCTTCCTGAAAAAGATTTTTCAGAAGTTGTAGAAATTCTGAAGTCGGCTAAAAATCCAGTAATTGTTTATGGTACAGAATTTGATTCAAAAAAGAAAAAAGAAACAATTGCTACATTAATACAAATGGCAGACAAAATAAATGCAAAAATGGTCAGTCTCAAAGGTCAGGCAAATAGTCTGGTAGCTGAACAACTGAAATTAAATAAATCACTGTCACTCAACGGTCACAAAGCTGTTTATTTAGTATTGGGTGATGAAGAACCTTCTAAAAGCATCACACAAAAAGTTGAAAATTCTCCATTCCTTGTGGTTCAAGCAAGTTACCAATCGGCAGTTACAGCAAAAGCCGATGTGGTTTTACCGGTAACTACCTGGCTGGAACAAAGTGGATATTATGTAACAGGTGACGGGAAAGTTCAACATGCGGAAAAATCACTTCAACCACCTACAGATGTAAGAACCAACAAAGAAGTTTTATTAGCCTTAGCAGACAAATTAAAAATGATTGTTAATCCCGTTTGGGACAAAGCGATCAAATTAGAAACACCTGTCGTAGAGATCAAATAACGGTGATTGGAAAAAAAGAGGTGAAAAATTATGAGTAAACCAAAAGTAGCAACAGATTGGATGGCAGGGTGTGCCGGATGTCATATGTCCCTGCTAGATATTGATGAAAGAATTTTACAATTATTGGAGTTAATCGATTTAAGAGCGTCACCCATCACCGACCTCAAAGAAGCTGATGAAGCAGGTGTTGATGTCGGTATTCTTGAAGGCGGTATCAACAATACATCCAATGAGCATCAGGCAAAATTGATGCGATCTCGCTGTAAAATTCTTGTGGCTTTGGGAGATTGTGCAGTATTCGGTGGTGTTCCTGCTATGCGTAATTTCTTCACAATTGAAGATTCTTTAAAAAGAGCGTATATAGATACTGAAAGCACTGTGGATGGTTTCATTCCAACAGATCCCGAACTAGCAGTCCCAACCAAAGTTAGAGCCGTTTCTGAGGTAGTACCTGTTGATATTCACGTACCCGGTTGCCCACCCAGTGCTGATGTGATTTTCCATGTGTTATCAGAATTAGCACAGGGTAGAATCCCGGAATTAAAAGATGATAACCTACACTGGCATTAGGAGTAAAAAATAATGGTAGCTCAAAAAATAACAATTGAACCGGTAACTCGTATTGAAGGCCATGCAAAGATCACGATTCACATGAAAGAAGATAATCTTTCAGTGGATCATGCATACCTCCACATTAATGAATTTCGTGGATTTGAAAAATTTTGTGAGGGAAGAATGGTATTTGAAATGCCATTGATCACTCCTAGAATTTGCGGAATCTGTCCAGTGAGCCATCACCTGGCGTCTGCAAAAGCAGGCGATGCAGTTTTAGGTGCTCCTCCGCCCAGACCGGCATCCTTATTGCGTGAATTAATGCATATGGGTCAGATCATACAATCTCATGGTATGCATTTCTTTGAACTAGCCGGACCTGACCTGTTATTAGGGTTTGATGCTGATCCAGCCATCCGTAATGTGGTGGGTTTGGTTCAAAATGCACCAGATATTACTGTAAAAGCTGTCCAACTTCGAAAATATGGCCAGGAAATTATTCAAATATTAGGTGGGCGTAAAGTTCATCCTGTTTTTGCCATACCTGGTGGTGTTAATAAAGCATTATCTCAAAGCGAGCGGGAAACAATACTTTCTGGTTTGGATCAAACGATAGAAACTATCCAATTAGGCATTTCTATTATGAAAGATTGGGCTGCAAAAAATATGGAAGATATCCAAAAATTTGCAGTTTTTCCAACTGGATACTTTGGTTTAATCACCGAAGATAATGGTTTGGAACTTTATGATGGCAATCTCCGATTAATAGATCGTGAAGGTCAGCAGCTGGAAAGATTCCCTGCATCTGATTATCTGGATTACATTGCCGAACATGTTGAAAATTGGTCTTATTTAAAATTCCCATATTATAAAAAACTAGGGTACCCAGATGGTGTCTACCGTGTCGGGCCATTAGGAAGATTAAACATTATCGATAAAATCGATACACCACTAGCTAATGAGGAATTTCAGGCATACCGACAAATTAACAATGGGAAACCGATTGAAAATACTTTGTATTTCCATTATGCTCGCCTCATTGAAACATTATTTGCTGCAGAGCGGGTTAAGGTTCTCCTCGATGATCCAGATATACTTTCAAAAGACATTTTAAACACACGACATGATTTCAAAGGTGAAGGTGTAGGTGTTATTGAAGCACCTCGAGGAACTTTATTACATCACTATTGGGTCAAAGAAAATGGTCAGCTTGAAAAATTGAATTTAATTGTTTCCACTGGCCACAACAACTATGCCATGAGCAAAGCTGTTGATATGGTCGCCAAAGAATATGTTAAAGGTCCAGAAATTCACGAAGGACTACTTAATCGGGTTGAGGCAGCTGTAAGAGCACATGATCCATGCCTCTCCTGTTCAACACATGCGGTTGGTCAAATGCCAATTATTATTGATGTGCTTGATCCCAATGGAAAAATGATTAAGCAAATACAACGAGATTAATAGATGTCAGATCATTCAAATAAATCAAAGCGTGTTCAAATTGAACACGCTTTGAAAAACATCCCAAAAACCCTCATCATTGGATACGGAAATCCGGATCGAGAGGATGATGGGGTTGCATGGCATATTCTAAAAGGTTTAGCAGAATTTCTTGGTATTGATTTTCCAGATTCGTTATTTGAAGAGTTTGTCAATTCTCATCCAAAACTTCATTTTCTATTCGACTTACAATTGATTCCTGAAATGTCATATGACATGAAGGACTTTGAAAGAATTTGTTTTGTTGATGCACACACCGGGGCATTGGAAAACGATTTGAATTTCCAAGTTCTTGAGCGGAAATTTCAAAAATCTCCGCTAACCCATCATATGACACCTCAAACTGTCTTATCCATTCTGGATTCTACGTTTGACGTTCAACCAGAAGCTATTCTTGTCTCTGTAAGAGGATTTCAATTTGGTTTTTCGAATAAATTATCTATCAATTCACAAAAATTAGCTGACCAGGCTATCATAGAAATATCAAACTGGATTTTGAATCCATAAAATTCCAGATTATCCTGAAAGTAAAAACATCACTATCAACAATGGGGATTTTTTTATATTCATGATTTAACCCAAATTTCAATTAAGCATGTTATGTAATGAATTCGAAAGAAAATTTTGAAATTATCTAGTTTATTTTAATTTTTTGTAGATTAATTGTTAAAATTTCAACATGACAATATGCGGTTTGATCGAGGATGTTAACCACTTATTATTTAGAGGTAGAAATGATAAAAATAAGAGGATATTAATTTTCTTAAGGCAGACATGAACGACAGAGCAGACATCAAACCCTTACTTCAGACAATACCTTGGTTAATGGATTTATCCAATGACCAAATTAAAGAATTAGAAAAGATATCAGGCTGTCTCTTTTTATCCGAAGGTGAAATTCTTTACAAAGAAGGAGATAATGATAATCTTCTCTATATTGTCTCAGAAGGTTCCTTAGGGGTCGAAATTTTCGTACCTGGGCGCGGCCAGGTTCGCATTTATAATGCTGATCCTTTAGATATTATCGGTTGGGATAGCATGACTCCTGTGGCAAGAAACCGCATTACAACCATCACAGCGTTGAAGAAATGTAATTTAATCTATTTCGACGGATCAGCATTGAACGAACTATGTGAAAATGACAAAGAGCTTGGGTATGTGATAATGCGACGTTTATCAAATGTAATCGCTTCGCGCATGCTGGCAATGCGTTTAAAATTGATTGATTTGTTCATGCAAAAATAACTGCTATTCTTTGAAAATTGAAATTCAAGATTATTTGTTTATAATATTGGAATGCATGAATTAGCAGTTACCGAAAGTATTTTACAAATCGCTGAAAGACACGCCAAAGAAGCAAATGCGAAAAAAGTTACAGATATCTACCTTGTTATTGGCAACTTATCCAGTATCGTAGACGATAGTGTAGTTTTTTATTGGGACATAATGTCAAAAAATACATTATGTGAAGGATCAACAATTCACTTTAAGCGAACACCAGCAACAATGTTGTGTTTAGCTTGTAATCACACATTTGAATTATCCGGCGAGTTGATTCCCTGTCCAAAATGTGGATCCTATCAACTTAAAGTCCAATCAGGTGAAGAATTTTGGTTAGAAAGTATCGAAATTGAAAGGTGATAAATGACAACAGAAAAAGTACAGATCGTTGAAAAAATTCTTGATGCAAATGATCAAATGGCATCACAAATACAGGATCAATTAACTGAAGCGGGTGTTTTTTCTATCAACATGATGGCTTCTCCTGGTGCAGGAAAAACAAGCGTAATTCTTAAAACGATCGAAAAATTATCCGATCAAATGAGAATAGGGGTTATTGAAGGGGATACGGCACCAGTCACAATCGACTCAGATAAGGTTACCGCACTTGGAGTGCCTGCTGTTCAAATCAACACAGGTGGCCAATGTCATTTGGATGCAGTCATGATTAACGGGGCTTTAAAACATGTTGATTTGAGAAATCTAGATTTAATAATCGTCGAAAATGTTGGAAACCTCATTTGTCCTGCAGCTTTTAAAATTGGTACACACGCCAACGTTGTTATTTCAAGCATTCCGGAAGGTGATGATAAACCTTACAAATACACCAATATTTATCGTGGCATTGATGTGTTGTTAATCAACAAAACTGACCTCTTGCCTTATATTGATTTTCGTATGGATTACTTTCAGCAAGGAGTCGAAATTCTTAATCCAGGATTAACCACTTTCAAACTCTCATGCAAAACAGAAGAAGGTTTTGAAGAGTGGATTGATTGGTTAACAACGACAGTGAATGAATTCAAACAACGCGTTAATGCCTGATATTCAGGCTTTCAAAATTCATATCAAAGGTATCGTCCAGGGAGTTGGTTTTCGACCATTTGTTTATTCATTGGCTATCCGCAATCATCTTTCTGGTTGGGTCAGAAATTCATCGAATGGGGTAGAGATCGAGGTCAATGGCACATTTTCCGAAATGGAAAATTTTTTATTTGAACTAAAAAATTCACCACCGCCGCTTAGCAGAATTGATACTTTTGTTTCTGAAGAAACCTCTGTTTCAAACTACAAAGAATTTGTAATTCTTGGCAGTGACGCTCGAGAAGGTGAATTCATACCTGTGTCAACGGATTATAGTATCTGCGATGATTGCCTACGTGAGATGTTCAATCCTTCAGATCGGAGATATCGCTATCCTTTTATCAACTGCACAAATTGTGGGCCTCGATTTACGATCATTCAAGATATACCTTATGATCGACCTAATACCACGATGGCTTCCTTCGAATTATGCGATGATTGTTTGGCTGAGTACAAAAACCCATTGGATAGACGATACCATGCACAACCGGTTGCCTGCCCGGCATGTGGACCAAACGTTAGTCTCGTCATAAATCATGAATTAGTTTGTGATGGCGATGAAGCGATTACTAAAACTCGCCAAATGATAAAATCCGGTCAAATTTTAGCGATTAAAGGTTTGGGCGGGTACCACTTAGCTTGTGATGCAACAAACTGGGATGCAGTCGAAAATCTTCGTAATCGAAAAAAACGAAGCGACAAACCATTTGCATTAATGGCTGATTCGGTAGAAACAATCGGACAATATTGTTTCATTAACGATGAAGAAATGCAGCTACTTGAATCAAAAGAACGACCGATTGTCATTCTGAAAATCAAATCAATTAACAAACTTTCACCACTAATTGCACCAGGTCAAACCCATTTGGGATTCATGCTGCCTTATACACCATTGCATTACCTCCTATTGGGACCAAATGGTAATAATCCAACCGTTTGGGTAATGACAAGCGGCAACATGAGTGAAGAACCAATCGCTTATAAAGATGAAGAAGCTTTAACTAGACTTAAAAATATAGCAGATGGTTTTCTGATTCATAACCGAGAAATCCATATGCGTATTGATGATTCGGTAACTCGAATTATTAATCAAAAGAATTATCCCATCAGGCGAGCAAGAGGGTACGCACCTAACCCCCTGTTATTACCATTTGATGTTCCACAAATTCTTGCTGTTGGGGCAGAACTAAAGAATACTTTCTGTCTCACACGCGATAATTATGCATTTTTAAGCCATCACATTGGTGATATGGAAAATTATGAAACCTTGAAATCTTTTGAAGAAGCTATAGAACACTATCAAAAATTATTCCGGATCCATCCTGAAATCATCGCTAGCGATATGCATCCCAATTATCTGGCTTCCCGTTATGCAGATCAAAAAGTGCAGGATTTAAAAATTCCCAGTATAAAAATTCAACATCATCATGCCCATTTAGCAGCTTGTTTGGCAGATAATCAAATCAATAATGACAGTCCAGTGATCGGTTTAATTTATGACGGCATTGGATATGGGACTGATGGGGCAATCTGGGGTGGTGAAATCCTTTTGGGAAATTATGCTCATTATCAACGTAGGTTTCATCTTCGATATGTAAACCAACCAGGTGGAGATATATCCACCCGAATTCCTGCCAGAATGACACTATCTCACCTGTGGGAGTATGGCATCGATTGGGATCCGTCAATCCCTGCTTCTGAGTATTTATGCATGGAAGAAAAAACAGCTTTAGAGATTCAACTAAGAAAACAGATAAATTCACCAAAGACTTCGAGTATGGGAAGATTATTTGATGCTGTAGCTTCCTTAATTGGTGTCCGCCATAAAGTGAATTTTGAAGGTCAGGCTGCTATCGAGATGGAAAGTCTGGTTGATGAAACAGAAAATGGGTATTATCCAATTGTCTTAGTGGATGATGTCATTGACCCGCAACCTATGTTTGAAGCCATCATCAAAGACATTCATAGTCAGGTATCCATCAACAAGCTTGCTGCGAGATTTCATAACAGTATTGCCCAGGTTTCGGTAGAAGTATGTAAATTACTTCGTAAAGCAGATCAGATAAATACAGTAGCGTTAAGTGGAGGAGTCTGGCAAAACAAGGTATTATTAATAAATACGACTAATTTGCTAAAATTAGAAGGATTTGAGGTTCTTGTACACCAAAATATACCTACTAATGATGGAGGTTTAGCATTAGGTCAGGCAATTATCGCATCAAAAGCAATTAATTAACTAATGTGAGGAAAATATGTGTCTTGGAATTCCGGGAAAAATAATTGAAATAGAAGATACCATCGGTATGAAAATGGCCAAGATTGATTTTGGAGGTGTGATACGATCAGCCTGTATCGAAGCTATCCCAGAAGCTAAAGTAGGTGATTATACCATTATCCATGCGGGATTTGCATTGAATGTGCTAAGTGAAGAAGAAGCTATGGACACCCTATCATTGTTACAGGAAATTGCAGATCTGAACGAAGAGTTGAATATAGATGAACAAACCAGTTGATTTTTCTAAATCATTCCGTGATTCCCATTTAGTGTTGGGTATCGTTGAAGAAATAAAAAAAACAACGACCCAAAATTGGGTTTTAATGGAAATTTGCGGTGGACAAACACATGCCATCATGCAATATGGATTAGATCAATTATTGCCACCCGAAATTGAATTGGTGCATGGGCCAGGTTGTCCCGTCTGTGTAACACCGCTTGATCAAATTGATCGTGCGCATGCGATAGCGAGCCTTCCAGAGGTGATTTTCTGCTCTTTTGGCGATATGCTACGCGTACCAGGATCAGAAGTGGATCTTTTCACTTTACGCGCTCGAGGTGCTCAAATTCGAGTTGTTTACTCACCGTTGGATGCTGTAAAAATTGCCCAGGAAAACCCGGATAAACAAGTAGTGTTTTTTGCAATTGGGTTTGAAACCACTACGCCAGCAAACGCTTCCAGTATCTTACAAGCACAAGCTTTAGGTATTAAGAATTTTTCGATTCTGGTTTCTCAGGTTACTGTTCCTCCAGCTATGCATGCCATCTTAAGTTCCCAAAAAAATCGAGTGCAGGGATTCCTGGCTGCGGGCCATGTTTGTGCAGTCATGGGATATTGGGAATATCATTCTATTGCACAAAAATATAATATCCCAATTGTAGTTACCGGATTTGAACCTTTAGATTTACTCCAGGGAATTTTGTTAACAGTTCGCCAACTGGAAAAATCACAAAACTTTGTGGAAAACGCATATGCACGTGCAGTGACTGAAAAAGGAAACAAGACAGCGCAGAAGATTATTCATCAGGTATTTGAACCATGCGATCGTAATTGGCGAGGAATCGGACGAATTCCACAAAGTGGATTGTGCTTACAGGAAGAGTTTTCTTTTTATAATGCCGAAAAGAGATTTCAGGTTGGGCATATTCAAACGCACGAGCATGAAATCTGTATTGCAGGTGAAATCTTACAAGGCTTAAAAAAACCATTCGATTGCCCGGCTTTTGGAAATCAATGTATTCCAACCCATCCTTTAGGTGCTCCGATGGTAAGCACGGAAGGTGCTTGCAACGCTTATTTTCGTTTCTCAAAACAATCAACCCATTAAAGAGGCTTCTCATGGATGTAAATTTACCTGACTTCGAAGGACCTGTTTGCCCGGTTCCATTAAAAAATGACACAACGGTGGTAATGGGTCATGGCAGCGGTGGTTTATTAACGGCAAATCTCATCAAAGAAGTTTTTCAATCACACTTCAACAGTTCATTTCTTCATGCAGGAAATGATTTTGCAAATATCCCGATTCCAAATAAGAATTCAAACGGTAGGATATCAATCAGTACTGATGGCCACATTATTTCCCCCATTTTTTTCCCGGGTGGAGATATTGGACGTTTGGCTGTTTGTGGAACAGTAAATGATGTGAGTATGTCTGGTGCTATTCCACTGTATTTAACAGCTAGCTTTATTCTGGAAGAAGGGTTACCCATCAATGATCTGGAAAAGATTGTTATATCAATGCAAAAAAGTGCACAAGAAGCAGGAGTTCAAATTGTTGCAGGTGACACAAAAGTTGTTGAAAAAGGAAAAGGTGATGGTATTTTTATTTCAACAACTGGTTTTGGTTGGTTAACTGATGACGTTGCCATTGCAGGTAACCAGGCACAAGCAGGGGATATTATTATTATTTCCGGTACAATCGGAGATCATGGTATTGCGGTTCTTTCTGCCAGAGGGGATCTCGGTTTTGAAACGGCTTTGACATCCGATCTTGCTCCACTTAATCACCTCATCCAGTCATTAATAAGGGAAATTCCTGAAATTCATGTCTTGCGGGATCCCACCAGAGGTGGATTGGCAACTACTTTAAACGAAATTAGCAAACAAAGTAATGTGGGTTTCCAAATTTATGAAGATCTGATACCAATCAATCCAACCGTTATGCATGCATGTGAAATGTTAGGATTTGACCCACTGTATGTTGCTAATGAAGGAAAAGTCATCATTATCCTGCCAGAGAAATACAAAGAACAAGCCCTTAATATTTTAAGAATCCAAAAGTATGGTGAAAATGCTACTTACATCGGAAAAGTTGTCGCAGATCATCCAGGTCGTGTCGTGTTGAAAACAGGCTTTGGAACGACTCGTATACTTGAAATGATGGCTGGCGAAATGTTGCCTCGAATATGTTAAAATTAGCTCATTAATTATTTACTTGATAAAATTCACACTCAGTAACAAAATATTTATAATTTTTGGAGAAAAATGAAAATCGACTATCGTGAAACTACAAATGACCTTCTAAAAAGGATTGATATTCATTCACAATATGGTGCAAAAAATATTGATGAATGGATGTTAGACATTATCAAACTAGAAAAAGGCATGAAAATCCTCGATGTAGGTTGTGGTGCAGGAAAACAGTGTTTTTCCTATCATAATTTTCTCAATGGAGATGCAGACATCACGGGTGGAGATGTCAATGAAGAGCTTTTATCCCAGGCAAAATTAGAGAATCAAAAACAAAAAACCGGGATGAAATTTATTGAACTGGATTTCAATAAACGTTTTCCAATCGATGATAATCAATTTGAGTTCGAATCATGCTGTTTTGCAATTTATTATGCTGAGGATATCCCTTTCACAATTAAAGAAATGCATCGCGTATTAAAACCCGGTGGACGATTATTTTCCAGTGGCCCAATGCCAGAAAATAAGAAATTTTTTTACGAAATTATTCAGGAAGCTACGGGAAAGGTAATTCCACCTATGCCCGGTAGTTCACGCTATTCAACCCAAATACTCGATGCGATGAAAAATACATTTTCAAAGGTTGAAATTCATATTTTTGAGAATCCTTTAGAATTTGATTCAGTGGAACCGTTCCTTGCGTATACAAGAGCTTCTCTTTCTGAGGATCGTAAACTATGGAGTAGTTTTTTCGAAACAAAAGACGATTTTGAAAAGATAATGAAAGCCATCACTGACGTTTCAGAAAAACGATTGCAAAAAGACGGAAAATTAGTGATGACAAAAGTAGTTGGCGGTTTTATCGCAACAAAGTAGGCATATGAACCAAAATTTAATTTTGTATGGAAAAAAAGTGTGTTTCATTGGTGCGCATCCTGATGACATTGAATTAGGTTGTGGTGCATTAATTTCAAATATTGGTAAACAAGCGGATATTCTTGCTGTAACTCTTTCCGACAATCAAAAAAATCCTGAATTACCAAATTTACTCCAGGAACATAAAGCCAGCATGGCTGTTTTAGGTGTAACTGGGGATCGTGACATTGTCAAAGATTTTGAAACACGCCGATTTCCACAAGTACGTCAGGAAATCCTCGAAACCTTTCTAGATATCAAGAAAACTTTTAAACCTCAAATTGTTTTCGTCCATACAAAAAATGATATTCATCAGGATCATGCAACCATCACAGATGAAGCCTTAAGAGCTTTCAGAGGAATTACCGTTTTGGGGTTTGATGTATTAAGAAGTAGTTATGGTTTCTTTCCTCATTTTCTCTTTGAGGTTACGGAAAAAGATGTCGAAAAGAAATTAGCTGCATTAGCCGAGTATAAAACCTATGCCAATCGCTATTATTTCGACTCACAAATTACACGCGCAACGATGATTCGTCATGGAGCATTAGCTGAGAGGCCATTTGCTGAAGGGTTTGACATTCTTCGAGTGGTTGCTCAATTTGGAAAAGATTAATTAAATAAAAAGACATCCGTTAATTTACATGCAGGATGTCTTTTTTTATTTAATCTGTGGATATACCAATTTCGATTTGATTATCAATAATACGAACAGGAAAATATCTTGTAGGTTCCACCGCTGGTAAGGACAATGCCTTTCCGTCTCGTACATCGAAACGTGCTCCATGCCGTGGACACACAATTTCAAACCCTTCTAGTTCCCCTTCGCCTAATGGACCATCATCGTGCGTGCAGCGATCTTCAAGAGCGTAAACATCACCGGCGATATTGAAAATAACAACCGACATATCATCTACTTCTATAAAAATACGCTCACCTGGTATAAGGTCATCCAATGAAATTACCGGAAAAAATTCAACCTTTTCTTGATTTTGCATTCTGCTAAATCTCCAACAACTCTTCTTCTAAATTGCCAATCCCATATAACCCAGCTTTTAAAACCTTTAATGAGAGTAATGCGCATTTCAATCGCACGGGTCCTAATTCGATCCCTAATAAATCTAAAATCGTCTCTTTGTTCATTTTTTTAACTTCATCAATCGGTTTTCCAATGATAACTTCCATTAAGAGGTCAGCGCTAGCCTGAGAAATTGCGCAACCATGCCCACTAAATAGTGCCTCAGTGATGATATTGTTATCATCTACACGCAGATCAATTTTTATATGATCACCACATAATGGATTTTCATCCTCATACGAATAATCATTTGGATCCAAATTCCCTTTAAAAGCAGGGTTCTTGTAGTGTTCAACAATCAAATCTCGATAAAAATCATCCATTATTCGACCTGTCTAACCAAACATTTCATTAACATGTTGTAAACCAATAACTAACAAATCTACATCTTCAAAATTATTATAAAGATAAAAACTCGCTCTGCTGGTGGCTGGGATGCCAAATTTTTCATGCAGCGGCATCGCGCAATGGTGGCCAGCTCTGACTGCAATTCCATAATGGTCAAGTACCTGAGCTACATCATGAGGATGTATACTGCCCAATTCAAAGGAAATCACTCCTCCGCGATGCGCAATATTTTGACCAAAAATTTTTAAATTTTCTACATCTTTTAATTTGTTAAGTGCATAATTCGTGATTTCTTTTTCATGGGCAAAGATTTCGTCCATCCCAACGGAAGTTAAGTAATCTATCGCTGCTCCAAACCCAATAGCTTCTGCAATAGCTGGAGTACCAGCTTCAAATTTATGAGGTAAATCATTTGGTTTAAAACTTCTCAACATAACTTTCTTAATCATATCCCCACCACCTAAGAATGGTGGTATTTCGTTTAGAATTTTCTCTTTCCCATAGAGAATTCCAATTCCTGTCGGGCCAAGCATTTTATGTGCAGAAAAGGCGTAAAAATCTGAGTCCAAATCTCTCACATCAACAGCAAAATGTGGTACTGACTGAGCACCATCTATAAGTACTTTTGAACCAACTGCATGTGCTTTGGAAACCATCTCTTTTGCTGGATTTATCGTGCCAAGGACATTAGACATGTGCGTAAATGCGACAAGTTTCGGGTTTCTGTCAAGTATTTTCTCGTATTCAACCAGGTCAAGTTCACCAGTTTCTAAAACTGGTATAAATTCCAAAATTATATTTTTTTCTTCTGCAAGCATTTGCCATGGCACCAGGTTTGAATGATGTTCCATTTCAGTCAGAACGATCACATCACCTGCTTGTAAAAATTTTCGACCCCACGTCTGTGCTACCAGATTGATGGATTCCGTTGTGTTACGCGTGTAAATGACTTCTTTGGAATTGCGAGCATTAATAAACTTAGCAATTTTTTCACGTGCCAGTTCATACATCGTGGTGGCTTCCTCAGCCAACTGATGAATTCCACGATGAATATTCGCATTATTCATTGTGTAATATTGCTGCATAGCATCAATCACAACTTGTGGTTTTTGAGAGGTTGCCGTAGAGTCAAGATATACCAGGCGGGTACCTCGACGTACATCCCGGTTAAAAATCGGAAAATCTTTCTTCATATTTTCAAATTTTGACTGCATGAAAGACCTTTCTTATTGGTTAACTTCGTTGCTGGGCACAGGTCTCTTTCTGGGTTTTCTAATTTGACCAGATGTTTGTGGAAACCATAAAATGTGGTCAGGAACCATCCAACCATCAGTTAAGTAAACGTTAGCTCTGAATTGAACAGCAACCATCTTTGGATCAGTTTGTACAACTATTCCACGTAACCAACCCCGAACACGAACACCTTTACGATCGTGATCGCATAAAACTTCGACAATGTCCCCTACTTCATATTCATATTCAGGATCCGGCGGATGCATAAACGGAGCTGCCATTAATTCCTCCAATAATTTTATGTTAACCAATTAATTCTAGCATAGACTAAATTATTACCAATAAAAAATTGCCTTGAATCCCATCAATTAGTTAGCTTACCCTAAATAAGAACCCATCTTATCAGCAATTGCTTTTTGGAAACGTTTTTTTACTCCATCAAAAGGTATTCGTTGCATGATGGGGTCAAAAAATCCTTCTACAATGAGTTTTTCGGCATCATTGCGAGAAATACCACGTGCCATCAAATAAAACACCTGATCTGCATCAATTTTTCCGACGGTCGCACCATGTGTACAACGAACATCATTTGCGAGAATTTCCAATCCAGGAATAGAGTCAGCCCGAGCTTGTTTACTCAACAATAGATTTCGATTTGCCTGGTAACCATCGGTTTTATCAGCTCCAGGAGCAACATAGATCATGCCTTGCCACACTGAGCGGCTACTATCTACCAAAGCACCTTTGAATAATAAATCGCTGGTTGTGTTTTTCGCCAGGTGATTCTGTTGTGAATCATAATCAAGGTGTTGATTTTGGTCAGTAAAATAAAATCCGGACATTTTTCCGACAGCACCTTGAGCAATCAGATCTAATTCAGCAAAATTCTTTGTTAAATGACCACCGATTGCACCAAATATCCAATCTAATTGACCATCGCGATCAACCTGCACTCTTTCATGGGTAAAATTCCACACATGTCGTCCTAGGGATTGTAGTTCAACAAACCTAAAATTAGCTAGTGGACCAACATAAACTTCAATGTTATTTGTGATCAGGCTTTGACCTTTTGGTTCAGTAGCTGAAGCAAATTCCAGAACATAGGTGGCAGAAGCACCAGATTCCAAATATACAACGACATGTGATATATGGGCTGAACCCAGTTCAGCTCCCCAAATCAGACTATGAATTGGCGCATCAATTACTACATTTTTTGGAACGTAGAGAAAAACACCATTTTGAGCAAATGCGCCAGACAAGGCTGAAAATTTTCCTTCTTCTGGTTTTACAATTTTTCCTAATGCTTTGGATAATAATTCTGGATATTCTTTTTCAGCAGTTTGTAAATCACAAAATATCACACCTTCATTCTGCAATTCTTCATCAATTTTTCGTACAAACTCATTGCCATAAATGACAATTTGTCCACCATGGTCACCATCAGCTACAGGTTCCAACAAAGATTCAGGAATCTTTGCAATGTCAAATTTCTTTTCTGGATCGATCAATTTAAATTGATCTATCTTCAGACCACGAATATCGGTTCTTCTCCAAGGTTCTTCACGAGTGGTTGGGATATTGGTTGATTTGTAAATCTCCCAGGCTTTTTCACGATAGGTATCAATCGCTGGAAAACCAGATTTTCTTACTTGTTCTTCTGTAAATAAGAAATCAGTCCCGCCAGAACTTTTTTTTGAAGTAGTAATTACTACAGGTTTTTTTATTGCCATTTGAATTGAATCCTTCCTTGTTTTAATTACCCTACTGAACCTTCCATCTGCAATTGAATCAAACGATTCATTTCAACTGCATACTCCATTGGCAATTCTTTTACCAGTGGTTCAATAAAACCAGATACTACCATTGTCGTAGCTTCTTCTTCGCTTAATCCCCGGCTCATTAAATAAAATAGTTGTTCTTCGCCAACTTTTGATACCGATGCTTCATGGCCGATGCTTACATCTTCTTCATCGATTTCGATATAAGGATAAGTATCTGACCGACTCTTGGGATTTAAAAGTAAGGCATCACACACAACATTAGAGCGTGAATTCTTAGCCCCTTTGTGAACTTTCAATAAACCTCTGTAAGAAGACCTTCCAGTTCCCTTACTAATTGATTTGGAGATAATCTTGCTGCTGGTATTAGGAGCAAAGTGGATAATTTTTCCACCGGCATCCTGATGTTGTCCATCTGAAGCAAAAGCTACCGACAGAATTTCACCATGAGCACCTTCTCCCATTAAATAACAAGATGGATATTTCATTGTTACTTTGGAGCCAAGGTTACAATCCACCCATTCCATCGTGCCACCTTCAGCAACTTTGGCACGTTGTGTTACCAGGTTGTAAACATTAGTTGACCAATTTTGAATGGTACTGTAACGAACCCTGGCATTTTTCTTGACTACAATTTCGATTACACCACTGTGAAATGAGTCTGTTGTATAAGTGGGTGCTGTACAACCTTCTACGTAGTGAACTTGAGCACCTTCATCAGCAATAATCAAAGATCGTTCAAACTGACCGATATTCGCGACGTTTAATCGGAAATATGCTTGTAAGGGCAAATCTACTTTTACACCTTTGGGTACATAAACAAATGAACCACCTGACCAAACGGCACTATTCAAAGCTGAGAATTTATTATCTTCGGAGGGAATTACAGTAGCAAAATATTCTCTGAACAATTCGGGGTGCTGGCGTAACCCTTCCTCAATACTAAGGAAAATCACACCTTGTTTTTCAAGATGTTCCTGGATACTGTGATAAACCATTTCTGACTCATATTGTGCACCAACACCAGCTAGAAATTTTTGTTCTGCTTCCGGAATACCTAATTTATTAAAAGTATTCTTAATGTCATCCGGCACATCATCCCATGATTTACTTTCCATCTCAGAAGGTTTTACATAATAGATAATATTTTCCAGGTCTAATTGGGAAATATCAGCGCCCCATGTAGGCATTGGTCGCTGTGTAAAATGTTTTAAAGCTTTTAACCTGAATTCCAACATCCACTCAGGCTCTTTTTTAATTTCTGAAATTTTACGGACTACATTTTCATTCAAACCTTTTTCAGTTTTATAAACGGATTTATCAAGATCACTAAAACCGTATTGATATTCCCCTAATTGCTCAAGGAAAGTGTCCTGAACTTTCTCACTCATTATTACCTCCTAATTCAACTTTACTGTTTTGAATTGGACTGATTAATCGCCATTCACTTTTTCGCGAATCCAATCATAGCCGTGTTCTTCAAGATGTAATGCTAAATCGCTATTACCAGATTCAACAATTTTTCCATCCATCATGACATGCACATAATCGGGTTTGATGTAATTTAAAATTCGTTGATAGTGAGTGATGATTACAACACCGAGGTCTGGACCGCGTAGAGTATTTACACCGTCAGCTACAATTCTCAAAGCATCAATATCTAAACCGGAATCGGTCTCATCTAAGATTGCAATTTCAGGTTTAAGCATTGCCATTTGCAATATTTCTGCTCGTTTTTTCTCGCCACCAGAAAAACCATCATTCAGGTATCTGCCAGCAAATGAAGGATCCATTTTTAAAAGTTCCATTTTTTGTTTTACTTCTTTGCGGAAATCCAACAAAGGAACACCTTTATCATCTGGATTGACAGCTTTGCGGCGAGAATTGACCGCGGAACGTATAAAGTTTGCAACCGTTACCCCTGGTATGGCAATAGGGTATTGAAACGCCAAAAATATTCCTAAAATTGAACGTTCATTCGGTTCCAATTCAAGAATATCAACATCTTTAAAAATTATTTCACCTTCAGTCACTTCATAAGATGGGTGTCCCATTAAGGTATATGCAAGTGTGGATTTTCCAGTTCCATTTGGGCCCATAATTGCATGTATTTCACCCTTTGGCAATGTGAAATCTAAACCTTTTAGAATTTCTTTTCCTTCAATGTTTACATGTAAGTTTCTGATGACTAGTTCTGACATGAATGGATTACTCCTTATCAATTTTCTATTTCGGCAATGGATAAACATTACCGAAGTTGCCCGAATTATATCACGCAATAATAATTGGGTCAATATTTATTATAAAAATCATAAATATTGACAATTTCAATTTATTTATGATATACTGCCCTTGATCAAAGGATAAATACAACTTTATTATGAAAAGCACACGTGAAAAAATTCTATTGTTTTTACTAAAAAACCCTAAATCAACAATTAATGATCTTGCGGATACAGCTCAAATCAATACAATTTCTGTGAGACATCATTTGAATAATTTACTGGCCGAAGGGTTGATTCTTGCTGAAGAAGAACGTCATGGTGTTGGAAGACCAAGGTTGGTTTATTCACTTTCAGATGAAGGGTTAGAAAGATTTCCTTCCCGCTACTACAGATTAACAAATCGTATCTTGGATCGTTTTCGTGAAACTGTTTCACCAGAAGTTCTTAATGGAATATTTAAAGAAATTGCTAAAGATATCGCTTCAGACCATAGGCAAACATTAAAAAATTTATCTTTTGAAGGCAAATTGAATCTTTTGCAGGATCTACTCGATGAAGAAGGGTTTAATGTCGAGTGGGAAAAAAAGCAGGATCATTATCTAATTCATGAGGTTAGCTGCCCTTATTTCCATGTAGCTCAAACACATCCGGAAGTTTGCAGCTTAGATCAAACATTGATATCCGAGATGTTGGAGATTCCAGCAAATAAATTAAATTGTATTTTAAATGGCGATCATCATTGTAGTTTTGTTATCCCCATTGAAAACAAAGTGGAGTAAAAACATGACTGAAACACCTGGAAGTAATCGACCGGTTTGGTTATCCGAAACAACTCATCCAGAATTAAGTGAAAAACTTAGAAAAGGTTTGGAAGAGATTATTGATCCAGAAATTGGATTTAATATAATTCAATTGGGTTTAGTTCGTAACGTCACCATTGATGATGATAGAGCGATTGTCAATATGATTTTGACAACACCATTTTGTCCTTATGGCCCAGCAATGCTTGAGTCAACCAGGAAAAAAGCTGAAGATGTTCTTGAGAGAGAAACATCTATTGATTTTGGCATGGAACCATGGGATTTTTCAATGGTTGAAGAAGGCTTAATGGATGATTGGGGTTTGTACTAAGCAAAACCCTTATAAGAGGCTCTCGTAAAAAGCTCTATCTGTAGTAAATAAATTTGTAATTGCCAGCGCTTGTTTAATGCGACCTTTGAAAGCGATTTTTCCTTGCATGTAAGCACGTAAAGGATCTAATTCCCCCAAAAACATCTCAATGATATTTACTGTTTCTGCGGTTAATGTAAAATCTGGATTATCAATCAATCCATCTTCTACTGAACATTTGCTTTCCTTAATCTTTACAACCCATTCTCCACCATCAGAACCGGTAGCAATGATTTGAATATTCGTCTGCACATTTTCTGCATTCTCAGCCTTAAAACCCAATGGGATAAGTCTTATTAAATCTTTAACGGTAATATTTGCCATTTTTCTCCATTTTTCAAGCGCCAATCATACCACAAGATTAACTAGTGCAATTATTTATTTTTATTTACCACGAAATAAACATTTGCCCCGTCTTCTATCACTTTTATAGATGATTGTTCTGGAGGAAACAAACTAACGATTTCAATTGGTTTTAGAAAATAGCTCCTCATCAGCAATACTTTTTCTAAGAGTGCAATTAACTTTACGGCAAACTTTCGAATATCTGGTTCCTCAAGAATAAACGTCCCACCTGGTTTTAATATGTACAGAATAGCATTGATTGCCATTTGTTGGTCTTTTACATGATGAAGTGTATCAACCATGATTACATTATCAAATTGATTTTCAGAGAAAGAAATTTGTTCAACCTCTCCACAAACTTTCAAAATATTATTATTCCCATTTTGTACATTATTGAGCATATGTATAGATTGATCATAAATAATGACTTCACAATTTTGTTGATTAATCACTTCAGCAATTCTGCCTGTTCCTCCACCCACATCCAAAACTAAATTATTTTGGCTCATACATAGATTATTGATCCAGGGAATATCTTTTTTAGGTTTGATGATCAAATTATAAAATTTTGATAATAAACGAAAGTCATCTTTCATATTTGATCATTATATGTGAAATACTAAAATTTGCCTATTGACAAATTAGATATTTTGTTCTAATATGTATATAGAATATATTTTCTAAATAGGAGAAAAGATCATGATAAACTCAAATACATTTTCATCTAATTTCAAATCAAATATTTATGTATGGTTTTCCAAACACCGCCTATCTGTAACTACATTAATTTTGTTGGTTGGTTTAATCGCTTTTGAAATGTTTAATTACAGCACCACCGATTACGCATTGAAAGATTTATTAGGGGATCTAAAATTTCTTGGTTTCTATTGGTCTACAATCCTTGCAGTTGCTTTTTGTTTGATTGATTTTGCTGGGATATCAAAATTATTCAATCCTGGTAATTCAGCACACGATCTAAAAGAAGATTGGTTTTTATTCGGTGCCTGGTTTCTTGCCGCAACAATGAACGCAATTCTCACTTGGTGGGGAGTTTCGATGTCTATCGTAAATCACTCAGTAATGAGTTCAACCATCATTGATCCTGAAACAATTAATTTAGTAGTTCCACTGTTTGTAGCAATAATGGTTTGGATAACAAGAATTTTGTTGATCGGAAGTTTATCTCTTGCCGATGGTAAATCAAATACTAGAAACCGATCAAGAGCATCGAGTAAATCGAATTCCATTTCATATTCAAACCAAACCACTCGTTTTGGAACATCCGTAGCCACCCGTGGTGCAACCAGCAGGCCATCTCCATCCATGGTTGCAGCACACAAAAATAATAGAACCTCTTCGCGACCAGAACCTGAATATATATCTGATCCATTGAATAGTGTTCAACAACCCGCCTTTCAAGCAAGATCACAAAATACCGTCTCCCGACGTTTTTAAGAGTATGCAACAACATATTTAGAAAATGCCTCATTATTGTGGGAAAAATGAAGGCATTTTCTAATTTAAATTGGAGAATAAGTTTTTGATATTTTCTAGCAGCATGGTGAGAATAAAAAAATTGACTCCATTTCTTTTACATGAAGTCAAAATTTTTCTGGCATCCAATGATCTATTTCATCAAATTAATTTAAGATCTTTTTCGTAAATCCATTTCATTAAATCAAACCGACCTGTTTCCCAATTTTTGAAAAAATATCCAATACTTCATCAAGTTGTTCATCGGTATGTGTGGCCATGTAACTCGTTCTTAATAATTGTCTTCCTGGTGCAACAGCAGGACTGATCACCGGATTTACAAAAACACCACTTTCAAACAGTAGCTTCCAGGTAAGAAAAGTTAATTCATCAGAACCAATGACAATTGGGACTACAGGCGTTTCGGATGTTCCAATATCAAAACCAAGTTCTTTGAACCCTTTTCGCATTCGTTCTCCAATTTGATTGACACGTGCAATTCGATCTGGTTCTTCACGCATTACTTGCAATGCTGCCAGTGCAGCAGCAGCGTTCCCAGGTGGAATACTCGCTGAAAAAATCAAAGATCGGGCAAAATGTTTAATATAATGCACTACATCCTCATCACCTGCTATAAAGCCACCTAATGAGGCAAAGGATTTACTGAAAGTAGACATTATCAAATCTACATCTTTCGTAACGCCAAAATGATGTGAAGTACCACGACCACCACCAATTACTCCCATCCCATGTGCATCGTCCACCATAACTCTGGCACCATATTGCTTTGCTAAAGGAATTATTTCAGGTAAACGTGCCAAATCACCTTCCATACTGAAAAGACCATCAACAACAATTAATTTTCCTGCTTCCTCTGGTAAAGATTTTAATACTTTCTCCAAATGAACTGTATCATTGTGTCGATACCTCTCTAGTTTTCCAAAACTTAATCGTGCACCATCAACAATCGAAGCATGGTCATCTTTATCAAGGATAACAATATCTTTATTGCCAACAATTGCTGAAATGGTTCCTAAATTGGCTTGCATCCCGGTGCTAAAAACCAAAGCGGATTCTTTTCCTACCCAATTTGCGAGTTCACGTTCAAGTTGTTCGTGAAATTCTAAGGTGCCATTTAGAAACCTGGAACCTGTGCAACTGGTTCCAAAATGCTCTGTAGCTTTACAAGCCGCTTCCTTAACTTTGGGATGAGTAGTTAATCCAAGGTAATTATTAGAGCCACACATAATTAACTTGTGACCTTTGTATTCAACTACTGTGCCTTCGTTTTCAGTCAGCGGAATAAAATATGGGTAAAAACCTTGTTTTATGGCATCCTTTGCAGTTGTAAAAGAAGCACATTTTTCAAAAATATCCATGTTATCCTCATAAAAAATGAAATACAATTATATTTAGGATCACATTATACCTGATTAGTCAGAACAAGGAGACAATCATGAAAGAATATTATGGTGGAATTGAAGCAGGAGGTACCAAAATTGTTTGTTGTATTGCCAATGATCCTCTTGATATTCTTGCCTTAGAAAGGTTTCCCACCACGACACCTGAAGAAACAATTAGAAAAATAATATTCTTTTTTACAGAAAATCGGAAATTGCACAAAATCAAGTTGGTTTCACTTGGGGTTGGAAGTTTCGGACCACTAAACCTTGATCCGGACAGCATCACTTATGGATACATTACTTCAACACCGAAAAAAGGTTGGAGAAACACCAACTTTTTACAACCCCTTAAACAAGCATTGAATGTCCCCGTTTTTTTTGATACAGATGTTAATGTAGCAGCAATGGGTGAAAAGAAATGGGGGGTTGCCCGCGGTCTTGATAATTTTATTTACATCACAATTGGTACTGGAATCGGTGGTGGTGTAATAATAAATGGAAAACCAGTCCATGGTTTGATCCATCCGGAAATGGGTCACATTCGATTAATTCAAAACATATCCATCGACCCATACAAAGGTAGATGCCCATTTCACAACAACTGTTTTGAAGGGCTGGCTAGTGGACCAGCAATTGAAGAAAGATGGAACAAAAAGGCACATGAGCTTGAACCAAATCATCCTGGTTGGGTTTTAGAGGCCGATTACATCGCTCAAGCGCTCAGCAATTTTATTTGTTGTTTTTCTCCACAAAAAATAATTTTAGGGGGTGGAGTAATGCAACAAGACCATCTTTTTCCTTTGATCAGAAATAAAACCTTAGAATATTTAAATAATTATGTTCAATCAAAAACAATCCTTGCAAATATTGAGGATTATATTGTTCCACCAGGTTTAGGAAATCAATCAGGGATATTAGGAGCAATCGCTTTAGCTAGGAATTAGAAAACAGAAATCCACTACTTCCACAGGTCATCAATTGAAGCTCCGCTCAACTCTATTCGAATGATGCGTCGATTTCGGTTCACCAAAACCTCGTAATCACCAATTCCCTGTGCAAAGATTAAATCACCAAAGCTAATACCCATACCGGGAATATCAATTTTTTCTATTGTTTGATCAACGATCTGAATGATTAATCCCGAATTAGGTCCGCCTTTGTGCAATTGGCCAGTCGAATGTAAGAACCTGGGTCCAAATCCTAACGTAGTTGCTAAATTGGTTTTAGTTAATACAAATTTTCGGAAATCCTGCAATTGAGTTTCGATTGTCTTATTTCTTGGCAAATACGCATTAATGGCTACGTAATCCCCAGCTTCATTAGAACTGAGAAATAAATCAACAATTTCTTTTAATGTTTTTCCTGAGTAGTCCAGCTGTAAATTTGGTGAATAGAGAGCAAACTCATCCGTTCTTACCAGTGGTTCTTCAAACTTGAATTTACCTGATGCAAGAAATTCATCAATCCGTTGTTTTGTGCGGTTTTTATTATCCTGAACATCGGGTTGATTGAAAACATTTATTCCCATTATTGAGCAAGCAACAGCGATGGCTATTTCCCATCTAAAAAATTCTACTCCTAAATTATAAGGATCGTTCAAATCAAACGTGATTACCGGAGATTTTTGAGCAACTAATTCCTTGATTCTGTTCTCAAAAATTCCATCATTTTTTATATAAACAAACAATCGATCGCTGGAATAGTGTTTGGAATCTACAAATGGTTCAATATCAATCGGAATGATTCCTTTACCATTTTTACCGCTAGATTCAGCAATTAATTGTTCTAACCAGGATCCAAAAGATCTAAATGGTTCTTCAGCAATAATTGTCAGTTTATCAATACCTTTTTTGGCTGCTTCGGCTAAAATTACACCCAAAACCAGACCAGGATTTCTACCAGTCGGTATTCCAGGCCTGCAAGTAGAGCTAAATTCGATCGTTTTTTGAATAAAAGTGTCTAATTCAACCCCAAGTAAACCTGCGGGCAGTAAGCCAAAAGAAGTTAATGCTGAGAAACGACCACCTACCGTTGGATCAGCATAAATAATTTTTCTAAAATTCATTTCATGCGCCTGATCTGACAAATGTGTTCCAGGATCTGTTATCGCAACAAAATTTTTGCCGGCTTGATCACCAAGAATGCCTTGCAAGCGATGGTAAAAATAATTCATTAATGCTTTTACCTCGGTCGTCCCCCCAGATTTGCTGGCAACAACGAACAAAGTTTTCTTTAAAGGATTTCTTTCTTCTGCGGCTTTTACCTGTCTTGGATCTGTAGAATCAAGAATAGTTAAATCTAAGCCATCAACAACTCCTCTGAAGGAAAGACTAAGAACTTCCGCTGCAAGCGAGGATCCTCCCATACCCAATAAAAGAACATGAGTAAACCCCGCACCAATAACTTCGTCACGAAAAGCATTTATTTCAGAAATTTTCTCTTTTGCAAAAAAAGGTGCATCTAACCATCCCAAACGATTTTGAATTTCCTTGAACTCATTTGGATTTTCTGTCCAAACCGTGGGGTCTTTTTCATAAATTCTTTTGATCAAATGGCTTTGATCAGCTGTTTCAACACTAATTTTTACTTCGTCTTGAAAACCCACTAAATTATTTTGAAAATTATTCTTCCTTTGTTCAATAGTTTCTAGTAATGATATAAATGCTTTTTCAAAGGCCAACACACCTTCATCTTCAAGGCTTTGTGTAACAGCATCAATTGAAACGCCTACCTGTTCAAGCCTGGCAAACAATTCTTTTGCGCCTTGTAGATTATTTTTTATGCGGACTTCTGCTTTACCATGATCTCTGAAAGCCTCTAGTGTTTTTGGTGGCATTGTGTTGACAGTATTTTCTCCAATCAATTCTTCAACGTAAATCACATCATAGTAATCCGGGTTTTTTGTTGAAGTCGATGCCCATAAAGGTCTTTGTTTATTAGCTTTGTTTTTAGCTAGATTGGCAAATCTTTCTGATGAAAACATTTCTTCAAACAACTCATATGCTAAGCGCGAATTCGCAATGGCTGCTTTTCCACGCAAAGATTCGAAGCTTGCTTTGCTAATTTTTCCTTCATGCAGCAATTTTTCTAATTCCTCGTCGACTTTTGTATCAACACGAGAAACAAAAAAAGATGCTACGGATGCAATCGAATCAAGCGGTAAGCGGTTTTCTAAGCGATCTTCTAAACCTGAAAGATAAGCATCAATAACTTCCTTGTACCGCTTCACAGAAAAAATCAACGTGATGTTTACATTCACACCAGCAGCAATAGATTTGCGAATTGCTGGTAATCCCGCAATCGTTGCTGGAATTTTCACCATCAGGTTTTTCCTATTTACACGCTGCCAAATTTCAATTACTTGCTGATATGTACCTTCAGAATCGTAGGCAAGTTTTGGATTTACTTCCAAACTTACATAACCATCTCCCCCATTTGATTGATTGTATAAGGGCATAAATAAATCGCAGGTTTCACGGATATCTTCAATTGCCAATTGAAAGAAAATATCTTCTGAATTCCAGCCTGACCATGCTAGTGGCTGAATGGCTGAATCATAGTCACCAGAATTTGCAATTGCATTTTGAAATATAGAAGGATTGGAAGTAACGCCACGGATTTCTCCTTGCGAAATCATCTTTTCCATTTCACCATTTCGTAGTAATTTTCTTTCAATATTGTCATACCAAATGGATTGACCCAATTTGTGAAGATTCTCAATTGCGTTCATTATTTGCCTACTTTCTACAGATGTCCAAATTCTTCAATTTTTTTCACTTTTTCCATTCTTCTATCAAACCGTTCTGCATGTTCTTCTTTTGCATTCAAAAAAGCAATAGTAAGTTCTTCCGCAATCGCTGGTCCGATAACCCTGGCGCCCATGCAGAGTACGTTCATATGGTCATGTTCAACCCCTTGGTGAGCCGAATAATGGTCGTGACACAAACCCGCAACAATGCCTTTCATTTTATTTGCTGCAACACTGGCACCAACTCCTGAACCACAAATTACGATACCGCGATCAGCAACACCACGTTGAATAGCATCACCAACGCGATAAACATAATCCGGAAAATCAACACTGATTTCACCATTGTCTGTGCCAAAATCAATTACTTCATGCCCAGTATTCAGGATTGCATCAATGACTGTAAATTTTAGTGAAAAGCCACCATGATCACAACCTACCGCTACACGCATTTTATCTCCTTAGTTGATCAATTCTTCTACATTTTTTATAACATTTTCAACAGAAAAACCTAGATGTTTGTAAATATCCTCAAATTTTCCAGATTCTCCAAAACGATCGAGACCAATGATTCGTCCTTTATCACCAACCCATTTTTCCCAACCTAATGTTGAACCCGCTTCAACTGCAACACGATTTTTTACATCCGGTAACAGTACACTTTCTTTATATGCTTGATCTTGTTGATCAAATAGATACCAGCTCGGCATTGAAACTACTCGGCTACTAATGCCGTCTTTTAATAATTTTTCTGCAGCTTGAACGACCAGGGATACTTCTGATCCAGTGGCAATTAAAATAACTTTAGGTTTGTCATTGCCAAAGTCTTTAAGTACATAAGCTCCTTTTGCTACTCCAATTGCAGGTTGAAAAAATTCCCGATCCAAAGTGGGAAGATTTTGCCTTGATAACACCATTAATACTGGTTTATCTGTAGTTTTTATTGCAACTTTCCAAGCTTCTACCACCTCATTGGCATCTGCTGGACGTAGATCTACCAATCCTGGCATAGCACGTAAAGAAGCTAGGTGTTCAATGGGCTGATGAGTCGGACCATCTTCACCTACACCAATTGAGTCGTGTGTAAAAACCCATTTAACAGGAATGTGGGACAATGCAGAAATTCTAATCGCTGGACGTGCGTAATCTGTGAAGACAAAAAAAGATGCGCCATAGGGTATGAAGCCTCCATAAAGAGCAATACCATTCAATATTGACCCCATCGCATGTTCACGTACACCAAAATGAATGTAGCGACCATCTTCTTGACCAGGTTGAAAATCTTTGTCCCCGTCAATCCATGTGTTATTCGAAGGTGTCAAATCGGCTGAACCGCCTATCATTTCGGGAATTTTTGTAGCCAATGAATTGATAACCTTTCCAGATGCAACACGCGAACCCATACCTTTTGCACTTGCTTCAAAAACCGGTAAACTCGATTCCCAATCTTTTGGCAGATCTCCAGCCATCCTTCTTAAAAATTCGTTTATTTTTTCAGGAACAATTTTTTTATAGCTATCCGCAATGTTATTCCAATCCTTTTCATATCCTACGCCTAGCTCAACTGCTTTTCGATACAAAGCAAGCACATCTTCAGGAACAAAAAACTTTGGTTCGATTGGCCATCCAGCATTTTCCTTCGCTGCAGCAAGTTCCGCTTCTCCTGGTGGTTTGCCATGCGCTTCGGCTGTATTTTCCATTGTTGGAAGACCATAACCAATCTTTGTTCGACAAATTATCAAACTTGGGCGCCCATCCTGCTTTGCAGCTTTAATAGCAGTATCAATTTTTTCTACATCATTTCCATCATCAACTTCAAGAACTTGCCAGCCATATGCCTTAAACCGTAAAGCTCTATCTTCAGTGAAGGCTAATTCAGTAGAACCATCAATTGAAATGCGATTGTCATCATATAAATAAATTAATTTTCCTAATTTTAAATGCCCGGCTAAAGACGCTGCTTCAGAAGCAACACCCTCCATCAAATCACCATCCGTTACGATTGCGTATATATAATGATCCACCAATTTCTTTTGATCAACCAGATTGTATTTTGCTGCCAAATGTGCTTCTGCAATTGCAAACCCAACCCCATTTGCAAATCCTTGTCCTAATGGACCTGTGGTTGTTTCTACGCCTGGTGTTATACCTACTTCTGGATGTCCCGGTGTTTTACTACCGAGTTGTCTGAAATTCTTTAGTTCTTCCAGCGGCAGTTCGTAACCGGTTAAGTAAAGTAGAGAATACAACAACATGGATCCGTGTCCCCCAGATAGAATGAAGCGATCACGATTGACCCAATTTGGATTTTTTGGATTGTATCGCATATGTTTTGTCCATATAGTGTAAGCCATACTTGCAGTCCCCATAGGCAAACCTGGATGGCCCGAATTTGCCACCTGCACGCCATCTGCTGAGAGAAATCGTATGGTCTTTATCGCTTTTTGTTCTAATTCAGGAGTTATATTCATATCGTATCCCTTCCATTTTTTATTTCATTCATCATATTATAACCTCGCTGGGTGTCTCGTTCATAAATTTTAATTTGAAAATCTGCAATTTATAATGATAAGTTTGACAGAATTAAGTATCTGATTATCATTCAAGTAATGAACTCATTTTTTAAGAAGTCAACGATACTGTCAATTGTTGTCGTAATTTTCTCCACAGCATGGGTTTATTACACATCGACTAAGAATCAAGATCAATCTGCTAATTTATTTTCTGCACCACAAAAAGGCTTTTTAGCACCAGACTTCTCCTTGTCAAATCTTGAGGATGAGACTGTAAAACTATCAAATTTCAAAGGTAATATTGTGATGGTGAATGTCTGGGCAAGCTGGTGCAAACCATGCCAATATGAAATGCCAGCCATGCAAAAGGTACACGAAAAATATTCTGAACGTGGTTTAGTGATACTCGCTGTAAACAACACCTATCAGGATAATTACTCTGATGTTGTCAATTTTGTAACAAATAATCATCTGACATTTTCCATTCTTTTGGATAAAACTGGAGAAGTATCAAAACTTTATCAAGTACAAGCGCTGCCATCCACTTATTTTATTGATCAAAAAGGGATAATTAATGACGTAATCATCGGTGGTCCGATGTCAGAAGCCCTGATTGAATCCAAGATATTGGAATTGGAGGGTAATGTTTCCAATCCTTAATATCGGTCCATTAGCCATTCAAGCACCTGGCCTCATGATTCTTGCTGGAATTTACATTTCCCTGGTCGTTCTTGAAAAACAATATAAGTATTTCAAAGCGAATCCTAACGATTTATCAAATTTAATTTTTGTCTATTTATTGTCAACTATTGTCATTGGGAGATTTGCATATTTACTTAAATACCCATCGATTCTGGTAGAAAATCCACTATCAATTGTTTCTCTCAATCCCAATTTAATTGATTTTCCATCTGGCTTGATATTGTCCATCCTCGTTGCTTTGATTTACCTGCAAAAGAAAAAAATGAATTTAAAAGAAGTGATTGATTCTTACTCGATCCCCTTCCTCGTATTTCTTGTTTTTTTCTTCTTTGCACAATTTTCATCTGGAAATTTATTCGGAAAACCATCCGATTTACCTTGGTCCATTCAACTTTGGGGAACAACCAGACACCCATTACAACTTTATTATGTGTTCGGATTGATCCCAATTATTTTAGTAATGGTTAAAGAATTGAAAACCCGACATAATCCAGGTTTATTTTTTGTAAAGTCAATCGCATTATTATCATTTCTGGTTGTATTTTTGGATTACTTTAATGGAGATCCAAAAAATATGGTCGGAAATTTCAATGTCATTCAACTTGCAGCCTGGGTTAGCCTTCTTATTTGTATTGGAATCATTGTTTCGACTAAACAGATAATCCAACCAGAGGATAGTTAATTCTTCCGATTAAGAAGTTGACTTGCCAATTCAATTAATGCTTTTTGTGAATCAATACCATCTGCCTGGATTGATTTGACCGATTTTTCTGCTAAATTAGAGTAATATTTTGCGATCTTTTCCGTATATTCCTTAGCACCTGTATCCTCAATCATCTGAGTAAATTTATTGATGTTTGCTTCATCAATCGTTTCATTTAAAAATTTTTCTTCAAATGGTTTAGATTTTTGAATTGCATAAAGGATAGGTAAAGTTTTTTTTCTTGATATCAAATCTGAGGAAGTAGATTTTCCAGTTAATTGTTCATCACCCCAAATTCCTAACCAATCATCCCATGCCTGAAATGCTAATCCTAATGCTTCGCCAAAGGAATGTAATGCTAGTCGATTAACATTGGACGATTGTGCAATTATTGCCCCTAATTCACAGGAGGCAGATAATAACGCAGCAGTTTTTCCACCAATCATCACAAAATATTCATCTTCTGAAACAATATCTCGCGTTTCAAAAGCGATATCCAGGTTTTGTCCTCCTGTTAAGGTTAGGCAAGTATCATTCAAGAGGTGAACAGCATCAAATCCAACTGATTTGTTAATTTTATTGCCTAACTTTAGCATATTTAACTGTGCAAGTGAGAACATCGCATCACCAGTGTTTAATGCCTGTGATATTCCAAACACCTTCCATAGCGTTTTTTGACCTCTACGAATAGATGATTGATCTTCGATATCATCATGAATCAATGAAAAATTGTGAATCAGCTCAATGGATACAGCACCTGGTAATGCTTTTCTCCACTCACATCCACAAACCATACAACTCAACATTACAAGCAAAGGTCTTATTCTTTTTCCCTGGGAGGACTTACCACCAGAATTTTCATTCCACCCAAAATGATATTTCATCATATTTTGTAAGTCAGGGTATGAATCAGGGATGTCATTTACGATTGAAGATAGAATTTCTTCTTCTAATTCAGGAAGCATTTTTTGGGAGTATTCATGAAAATTCATCGATGTTACCTAATTTTGAATAATTTATTGGAAGAAAATGAAACTAAATCTTTCGAACCGGTAATAAACATACTGATGCGAAGTATTTTTTCCATTACCTTTATCGTTTTGATCAAATGCTCAGTAGATACAACAGCAGCCTTTAAAAATACACCCGCCATCCCTGCCAAATTTGCACCTAATGCCAATGACTTGGCAATATCCATTCCATTCTTCAACCCACCACTAGCAAATAGTGGAATGGCAGGAAATTCATTTCGTATTGAAATTAACGCTTCGGCTGTCGGAATACCCCAATCAATAAATGATTCTGCCACTTGAATGTCATACTCGTCGGATAACCTGAACCTCTCGACTTGGGACCACGAGGTTCCGCCTGCACCGGAAACATCTATTCCTGAAACGCCAACATTAATTAATCTTCTGGCAACTTCAGCGGAAATTCCCCACCCAACTTCTTTTACAACAACCGGAACATGAATCTGTTTACTAATTGTTTCGATTTTATTCAACAATCCAGAAAAATTTGTATCACCTTCAGGTTGAACAGCTTCCTGTAATGGATTCAAATGAAAAATTAACCCATCCGCTTGAATCATATCTACTGCTTTTTTGCATGCGTCTATTCCATAGCCATAATTTAACTGTACAGCACCTAAATTTGCAAAAAGCAGAATATTTGGTGCTAAATTCCGAATATTAAAGGTTTTTGCTAACTTTGGATCATTTATTGCTGCTCTTTGTGAGCCAACTCCCATAGCCAATCCACATTGTTCGGCTGCAATAGCTAAGGTTTGATTGATTTTAAGTGCCTGTTCTGTTCCACCTGTCATTGAAGAAATCAATAGTGGAAGCAATACTTTTTTGTTAAAAATTACCTGTGTTAAATCCACATCATCAAGCTCAAGTTCAGGCAAAGCATTGTGAATAAACCGGTAATTTTCCAGACCATTATTTGTTTTTGAGGTAACATCATTTTCCAGATTGATGCGAATATGGTCACTTTTTCTAGATTTAATAATATTCTCAGTCATAACTTATCCTGAAGTAGCGTGTTTGTAAATAGTATATCAGAGCAATAAAAATTGTATAATTTATTTATTATTGTTTGATGGATTTACTACTTGACAATATTGTCAGGAAAGATACAATTTTGAAATATTAGAGCTGTAGAAATTACAGGAGGATAAAATGAGTGATGTTTTTGACCAGGTAAAAGCAATTATTGTGGATGTCTTAAAAGTTGATGAAGGAGAAGTCTCCTTAGAAACTCGCTTTATTGAAGATTTGAAAGCTGATTCAATGGATCAATTTTTTTTAATCGATGGCTTCAGTGAAAAATTTGATATTGAAATTCCAGACGACAGTGCTCGTCAAATCAAAACTGTCGGAGATGCAGTAACTTACATAGAAGCAAATCTAAAATAAAATCAAAGCACCGCAAGGTGCTTTTTTTATCGATTAAGGATTTTTGCAATCTCCTCTGGATGACTCGCGATTTGAACACCGACTTCCTGTAATGCTCGAATTTTTTCTTCAGCAGTACCCGCTCCACTTTCAATGATTGCACCAGCATGACCCATCCTTTTGCCAGGAGGAGCTGATTGTCCTGCAATAAAGGCAACTACTGGTTTGGTCATATATCTTGAAATGTGTTCCGCTGCTTTTTGTTCATCTGTACCACCAATTTCACCAATCATCACAATTTGGTCAGTTAATGGGTCCATTTCAAAGAGTTCCAAAACATCCACAAAGTTCAAACCGCTGATTGGATCACCACCAATACCGACACAGGTACTGGTTCCGATACCAAGCAACATCATTGCGTATAAAACTTCATAAGTTAAAGTCCCTGAACGTGATACAACACCAACATTGCCAGGTTTAGTGATATTTCCAGGAATAATTCCAACTTTTGCCTCGGAAGGAGTAATCAATCCAGGACAATTAGGGCCAATTAGTTTGCTCCCTTTTTGATCCAGATATTTTCGAACCCGCATCATATCACGCACTGGTACGCCTTCTGTAATACAAACAATTAATTCAATTTCAGCATCGGCAGCCTCAATCATCGCATCAGCAGCAAAGTGCGCTGGAACAAATATTACTGAAACGTTTGCTCCAGTTGCCTCTTTTGCAACCTTCACTGAATCAAAAACTGGCACTTTTCCTTCAAAAACCCAATCACCACCTTTACCTGGGGTCACGCCGGCAATAAGGTTCGTGCCATATTGATACATTTGCCAGGAGTGAAACGATCCTTCATTCCCAGTAATTCCTTGCACAAGAACTCTACTGTTTTTATTGACAAGAATGCTCATTCTTCACCCCCATTCGCAAGCAAAACTGAAATTTTTGCAGCATCCACCAGAGTTTCAGCTGTTTGTATGTTTTGGTCTGCAAGTAAGTTCCGCCCTTCTTCTGCATTTGTACCTACCAAACGCACAACTACAGGGATTTCAGTTTTTACATCATGTAATGCAACCAAAATTCCTTTTGCCACTTCATCACAGCGAGTAATTCCCCCAAAAATGTTTATTAATATGACTTTCACCTTTGGATCGGACAAAATTATCCTGAGTGCAGCTGACACTTTAGGTGCACCCGCACCTCCGCCAATATCCAAAAAGTTTGCTGGTTGCCCACCAAATTGACTGATAATATCCATCGTAGCCATAGCTAGCCCAGCACCATTTACCAAACAGCCAATATTGCCGTCTAATTTTATGAATGATAATCCATATTTTTGAGCTTCAATTTCAGCTGGGGCATCAACATCAAGGTCCTTTAGTTCCATCAAATCGGGATGTCTGAACAAAGAATTATCGTCAATGATCATCTTTGCATCCAATGCAATCATTTTTTTCTCTTTAGTTGTTACAAGAGGATTGATTTCTGCTAAGGTTGCATCATTCTCAATAAATGCCTGATAAAGCCCTCTTAAAATTTTTATGAATTGTTTCCAATATTCACGTGGTAAATCAATTCCCAACGCGATATCTCTTATCTGAAAATCCTGTAATCCTAATAATGGATCAATAGCTAATTTGTAAATTTTTTCAGGAGAGATCTCAGCGACCTCTTCGATATCTACACCACCAGCTGCAGAGGCAATCACGACTGGCATCCGACAATTTCTGTCATTGATGATCCCAAGATAAATTTCCTGATCAATATTTACAATTTCATCGACCAAAATTTTTCTTACTGGTAGCCCTTTAATCTCCATCCCTAAAATTTCAGTTGCAAGTTCCTTCGCTTGATTTGGGTCATTTGCCAATCGAATACCACCAGCTTTTCCTCGCCCACCAACCAGCACCTGGGATTTGATTACAACTCTTCCACCTAATTCTTCAGCTATTTGTTTTGCTTCACTCGCAATATTTGCAACTCGTCCTTTAGGAATTGGAACATCATAACGATCAAAAATCTTTTTGGATTGATATTCGTGCAATTTCATCAGCACTCCCAAGAAAATTAGAGTCTTCTAATTAAATAATTATGATGATTGTAGTAGAAAAACCGGGATTTCTCCCGGTTCTGTTTAGCCTTTTAAGAATTCTTCTAAAGCTTCTTTACTAATTCTGTAAGCAGCTCCAATTTTTCTTGCTTTTAGATCACCAGCGGTGATAGCTGCAAGCACGTCCTCTTCTGAAACTTTTAGAACAGATGCCGCTTCGGCAGGTGTCATTACATCAGGTAACCCTGCTGACCCACCAGTTTGTTGAGCAGCGCCTGCTACCCCACCAGCGCTCGTCCCAGGACCTGTCATTCCTTGCAAAGATTGTGAAATTACACCCCCCAGACCCATACCTGCACCAATACCAGCTGTCAATCCAGCACCACCACTTTCATTTCTTGCCGCGTCTCGTAAGGCATCCGCAGCTTGCAATTGAGTATAGGTTTGCATATCCAACATACCCATTGCACGTAATTCTTCAGCTGATTTATCACTTGGTTTGAGGTTGGAAATATAGAATGATTTTAGTAATAAGCCTATCGCAGCAAAGTCGTCTTGCGCTTTTGCCCGAATAGCAGCGCCAATTTCTTCAGTCAATCCAATTAATTCAGCCACACTTTTCCCCGCAGCTGTTTCCCCCAACAAATCCTGCAATTTGGATAATAACATGGAGCGCAAGCGTCCTTCAATATCTGCCATACGATAAACACCGTTAGCACCAACAATTTGGGTCACAAACTGCTGTGGATCACTTACCTGAAAACTGTAACTTCCAAAACCTTGTAGTAATGCGACACCTAAACCCATTCCAGGATTTCGAACTAGAATTGGCTGTGGTGTTCCCCATTTTCTATCAACGAACTCACGCATTGAAACAAAATAAACTTCTGCGGTGAAAGGGGTGCGATCATTAAATGCTTTTCCAATCAGATCAATTACCTTTGGAATATTTGCAGTGATGATCGTGTGCCTGCCAGGGCCAAATTCATCTAAGGCTTTTCCATCACGAAAGAAGATAACCCTTTGGGATTCGCGAACAATTACCTGTGATCCAATCCGTAAATCTGCTACACCGGTTTCTGGAAATCGACGAACAAGTTCGTCTTTCATTTCACTTGCATATTCAACTACATCAAAAATTCTGGCCATATTAATTCTCCATCAAATTAACAAATTACTAAATACTTTGGTTTGGTTCAATACCACCCATCAATACTTCTGAACGTCTATTGAAGACATCAATCGTTTGTTGGGATAAAGTAGTCAGATGACGAATGGCAGCTGGCAAACCATCTGTTCCAAAGGAAGTTTCGACATTATCGACAGCTCTTGAAACAGCATCAAAGCCTTCCAATAATGCCAAATCAAATTTATAAACGTTGGCTAATTCATCTTCATTGACTTTCGTTGCATTGAAGAAAGGAGAATAACCATAGGAAGCATGCCGTACACGATCAATAAATTGACGAATTTTTATTGCAGCTCTTTCAATATCATCAATAAATTCCAAACCACCAGTACTAATCAGATCAGTTTGTAGGCTTGAGATTCTTTTCCATAATTCCTCATAACGATCGGCAATTGCTTCCCTTAATATTTTATCGGCTGCTCTTCGATTTTCCCTTTCCACATAACCTTTGAAACCGGGAATCTTACTGAACAATTTTCGTATAATGTCTTGATCATCAGTAATTTGATTAAACAAGTCGCTCATGGTTCCTCCTGAATTTACCCTTCAATATTTCAATAATTATAGCTTAATCTAATTTCAAATAATAAACTAATAATACGATTTTTTCGATAAATGTTTACATTTATAAACAATTGTTAGGGAATTGTAATTTTAAACACTTGAATTTTTTTATCATAACAGTATAATTAGCTATAGGTAATCCCTATAGATAAGGAAAGGAGGAAATTCTAATGTTATTTGCACCGAAAGAAAAAGGACAGGGCCTTGTTGAATATGCTTTAATTCTTGTTTTAGTAGCTGTTGTTGTTATTGTTATCCTTGCATTGCTTGGCCCAGCAATCGGAAATATCTTTAGCAACATTGTTTCTGCAATCTAACCTAATATGATATTCAAAAAACAAAAGATCTCGATTGAGGTCTTTTGTTTTTTAATTTACCTTTTTGGTTTACAATAATAATTATTGGCACATTTTATGCAATCTTTTATATAATAATGATTATGATTATCTGGCTGGGGATTCTGAAAAAATCACTTATAAAAAACATTTTCCTTGAAATTGCATATGCCGTATAATAAATAATCATTTAGTTTTCCTATACCGATTTAAGGAGACATGCTCATGGCTACTAGTGGAAGAAAAAGCGGACGAATATTTATCATCATCGCAATATTATTAATAGTTTTAGTTGCTGCTGCTGCATTTATTTTCCTGCGATTTGGGAATTTATTGCAACCTGTTGAACCTGCTGTAGAAGAATCCCCACAAATACAAATTGAAGAAATGGTAGATATTGTAATAACTACCCAATTTGTAAACCGTGGAGAAGTACTTAATGGAAGTGTTGTCACTATGATACCTTTTCCAAAGGAACAACTAGTGGAAGGAACATTTTTCACGGACATGGAATCGGTAGTAGGAAAGAAAGCACTTTACCCTCTTGAGGCAAGAATGCCTTTGACTCCAAGAATGTTATTGGATAGTGGTATGGGTGGCTCAGTAGCTTCATTTGACATACCAGTCGACAAGACAGCCCTATCAATAACATTATTAAAAGAAGAATTGATTGCTTACGCTCCACAATCTGGTGATCATGTATTGATTATTGGTTGTATGAAGTTAGTTGATGTTGATCCTGAATATCAAACCATCCTTCCAAACTACACAGCGAATGTCACAAAGGTTTTTTTTGACGGAACCAATCCTGCCGAATCATATTCAGTAAACGTATGGAGTGACGGACCTGGAACTGAACAAGGTAGAACTGAATTAGACCCAACAATCAATCAACCTGTATATGTCCAACCATCCGAACAACAGAGACCAAGACTAGTTTGTCAGAATGTAATTCAAGATGCAATAGTTATTCGTGTTGGAGATTTTCCTTTATCTGGAGTAGAACCAACTCCAGTACAACAACCCACAGAGGCAGATGTCCCAGCAGCAGAACAAGAACCACAACCACCTGAACCAGTGCCAACTAGCCAAATTGTCACGATTGCAGTTTCACCTCAGGACGCAGTTATATTCACTTACATGAAGAAAGCCGGCATCGAAATTACATTCGCACTTCTCAACCCGAACAATGATCAAATTACTCTAACTGATGCTGTGACACAACAATACTTGATGGATCAGAAGAATATTCCCTTACCAGCAAAATTACCTTTTGCATTAGAGCCCCGAGTTGGTGATTTTGCACCGACGGATTAAAATTTTGATGATTTTTAACCAGACAATCAAACCATTGGAGCGAAGCAGGTAGGTATGGCAATTCCGGATAAAATTCGAGTATTAATCGTTGATGATATTACTGAAACCCGTGAAAATATTCGAAGAATGTTGCAATTCGATCCAAATATTGAAATAATCGCTGAAGCCAGAACCGGAAAAGAGGCGATAGATTTAGCATCACAGAAATTGCCTGATGTAATTGTAATGGATATCAACATGCCGGATATGGACGGATTAGTAGCCACCGAGACAATCCGCAAGAAACACCCTCACATTCAAATCATCATCCTATCTGTTCAATATGAATCTGGTTATATGCGGCGAGCCATGCTTGCCGGAGCACGTGATTTCCTGACTAAACCGCCTTTAATCGACGAGCTGACAAATGCTATCCGTCAGGCTGGAAAATTGGCGATTGAAGAAAAACAAAAAGCACAGGTAGTGCTTGACAGCATGGATTCCCCCTCCGTAAGGGCTGGAAAATTAGGAAAAATAATTGTAGTTTACAGTCCAAAAGGTGGTGTTGGTTGCACGACGATTGCTACCAATTTAGCAATTGCTCTACAAAGTGAAGTGAGCCCAACGGTAATTGTTGATGGAAATTTATTGTTTGGAGATGTAGCTGTTTTCTTAAATGAGCAAGGACGAAATACTATCATTGACCTTTCTCCACGTGCAGATGAATTAGATCCGGACATTATTAACGAAGTACTCATTACGCACTCACTATCAAGCGTCAAGTTACTAGCATCGCCACCCAGACCAGAATTTGCAGATGATGTCACCTCGGAACAATTTATTAAGATTGTTCAATATCTTCAAAATTTATTTGAGTATATTATTGTGGACACCACACCTTTCTTAACCGATGCTGTTCAATCTGTTATTGACATTGCAACGATTGTTGTTTTAGTGGCAACTCAGGATATTCCATCGATCAAAAGCGCTAATTCGTTTCTTGGATTATCTGATCAATCTGGTATAAACAGAAAACGGATTTTATTCACCTTGAACCGTTATGATAAAAGGATAGCGATTTCTCCAGAAAGAATATCTGAAAGCTTGAAACAAACAATAGAAGGTGTAATTCCACTGGAAGAGAGAATAGTGACAACATCGATCAATCGCGGAGTTCCATTTATTGTTGAAAATAAGAGCAGTGTAATTTCAAAAAGTATTTATTCTATAGCTGAAAAGTTAAAAGATAAAATCTCTACCCAGGAAGAAGAATAGGATTTAACAAAAAGAAGGTACAAGTATGTCGATATTACGACGAATCCAAAACGAAAATTCAAATAATCCACCACAAAAACCTGGTGGATCTGAACCTTTGAGGAATCCCGTACTTCAATCAAGAAGAGTATCAGCACCGTCAGCTTCAACAACTACAGATACGTACCAGGACCTTAAGAATAGGGTTCAAACAAAATTACTAAGCACGCTTGATCCAAGCATGGATGTAAGTCAGACATCTGAGGTTAAAAAGACAATTCAAGAACTTTTTGAGCAGATCCTCAATGAGGAAAACATAATTCTTTCAAGACCTGAAAGAGCCCGGATGTTTGAACAAATATCTGCTGAAATCCTTGGATTTGGTCCATTACAGCGTTTACTAGAGGATGAGACAATTACAGAAATCATGGTCAATGGTGCAAAGAATATTTATATCGAACGCTTCGGGAAAATTATCCGTGAACCAATGACATTTGAAAACAATGAACATGTAATGAGGATTATTGAAAGAATCGTTTCGCCACTCGGTCGTCGAATTGATGAATCAAGTCCTTACGTGGATGCTCGTTTGCCAGATGGGTCTCGTGTAAATGCTATTATTCCTCCTCTCTCATTGGTTGGGCCAGTATTGACAATTCGTAAATTTGCCAAAACTCCGATCACCGTAGAAAATCTCATCGATTTCGGTTCAATTACCCAAGAAGCGATACAGTTTCTCGATGCATGTGTCAAATCTCGTGCAAATGTTGTCATCTCTGGTGGTACTGGCTCTGGTAAGACGACTTTACTAAATATTTTATCCGGGTTCATTCCTGCCGATGAAAGAATCATCACCGTTGAAAATGCAGCTGAACTCCAATTACGCCAGGAACATGTTGTAACCCTTGAATCTCGGCCAGAGAACATTGAAGGAAAAGGTGAAGTTACCATCCGCCAATTAGTTATTAATACCCTTCGTATGAGACCTGATCGCATCATTGTAGGTGAGATTCGTGATGAAGCAGCGCTTGATATGCTGCAGGCAATGAACACTGGTCATGATGGTTCAATGACTACCCTTCACTCCAACAGCCCACGAGATACATTAGCACGTTTGGAGACAATGACTTTGATGGCGGGTATGGATTTACCGGTTAGAGCTATACGAGAACAAGTAGCTTCAGCTATCGATTTAATCGTCCATCAATCCCGAATGCGGGATGGTACCAGAAAAATTACCCAAATTACTGAGGTTTCAGGTATGGAAGGTGAAATCATAACCATGACCGACATTTTTGCTTATGAACAAGCAGGTTATGAAAATGGCAAAGTGGTCGGAAGATTGAGACCAACAGGTCTCCGACCTAAATTTATTGAACAAATTGAACAATCAGGCATTCACCTTCCACCTTCAATCTTTGGTATTGGAGAACGTCGCCGTTAGTTAAATTCGAAAGCAGGTATCAATGGATATCAACCAATTGTTATCTCAAATCAATCCTATAACAGTATTAATCATCGTAGGCAGCTTGGCTTTGATCCTACTTTTAATTGGCATCATCGTCACTATTTCATCTGAACGCAGATCAGCTGAAATGACTCGGTTAGGGAGGTATTTAGAGGACGATGAAGAATTATCGGATAAAGAAAGAGCCAGACCCCTTGTAGATTGGTTAAATAATCGGGTTGAAAGATCAACGGTCGGTGAAAGAATATCAAAAAGCCTTGGAAGAGCAGATCTAAAATTCCGACCAGGGGAGTACGTTTTCTTAATTATCGCAAGTGCATTGCTGGTTGGTTTTATCCTTTGGTATATTGGTGGAAAAACGATCATTATTGCAATCATTGGGGCTGCCATAGGATCAATGTTACCGAATTTTTATGTCAAGTCTCAACAAAATAAGCGACTAATAAGATTTGACCAACAATTACCGGATATGCTCAATTTAATGGTGAATGGTTTACGAGCTGGGTTTTCTACAATGCAAGCAATGGAAGCAGTTTCAAAAGAATTACCAGCCCCTATTAGTGATGAATTTCGACGGGTTATTCAAGAAATGCAATTAGGCCTTCCTATGGAAAGAGCCTTAGATAATTTATTAGCAAGAATTCCTAGTGATGATTTAGATCTCACCTTAACCGCTATAAATGTACAAAGGGAAGTTGGTGGTAACTTAGCTGAAATTCTCGACTCCATTTCATACACAATTCGCGAAAGAATCCGAATCAAAGGTGAAATTCGAGTATTAACAACACAGGTGATGTATTCTGGTAGATTCCTATCCATGCTTCCCCTTTTTGTGATTGGCATATTGTATTTGCTTAACCGTGAGTACATTATGGAATTTTTCTCTCCTGAAAGTGGGATTTGTGGAATCATCGCACTCGTCGTTGCTGGATTAATGATCATAGCTGGTTACTTTGCGATGAATAAGTTGGGTGATATTGAGGTTTAGCATAACCTCGGAGGTTTGATTATGGTTGTATTTATCGTCATCCTGGTTTCTGTAGTAGTTATAGCCATTATATTAACTATAATCGGGTTGCGTAGCCCAGAATTTGATGAAAATCGCGTTCTAAATGAACGCTTAGATGAATTAAGCCAGGAAGGCGCACCACTTGAATTACGCAACCTCGAAATGAGTATGCCTTTTCAGGAACGGGTCATTTATCCCATTGCCAGAAGATTAGGTGAATTTGCTACTCGATTTACACCACAGAATGCGATGCAATCTATCGAGAAGAAGTTAGAGTTAGCTGGAGTATCTTCTTCCATCGACCCAACCATCATTTTAGCAGGTCAATTTTTTGGAATGATACTTTTTGGCGGTTTAATCTTGTTTGTTCTATCTATTGGATCAACTGGATGGCCTCTAGGAAGAAAATTACTGCTTTCTCTCCTATTTGGGTTGATCGGATTTTATTTTCCAAATATGATTTTATCTTCAAGAATTTCCAGAAGACAAAAGGAAATTAGAAAAGCTATGCCTGATGCATTGGACCTTCTTACAATCTGCGTAGAAGCTGGCTTAGGATTTGATGCTGCTATGCACAAAGTAAGTGAAAAGTGGGAAAGTCAGTTATCCATGGCTTTTGCTCGTGTAATTCAGGAAATTCAACTCGGAAAGATACGCCGAGAAGCACTAAGGGATATGTCTAATCGCATTGGGCTGCCTGAAATGACTAGCTTTGTCGCAGCAGTTATTCAAAGTGAGCAATTAGGTGTTTCTTTATCAAAAGTTTTGCGTATTCAAGCTGATCAAATGCGTATTAGAAGAAGACAATTAGCAGAAGAAGAAGCACATAAAGCACCGATCAAGATGTTGATTCCAATGGGATTATTGATCTTTCCCTCTTTAATGATCGTTCTCTTAACACCTGCAGCGATTCGATTAATGCAATCCGCTTTAGGTGGAATGTTCCAGTAATAATAGGTGACCATGACTCAATGGGTTATAAACCCTTCTGTTGGCATACCTCTATATAAATCCCTTTGGAAAATTATTGATTTTGTGTTTCCACCAACATGTGTTGGATGTGGCAAAATTGGTGAAATGATTTGTTCGGATTGTTTTGATCAAATAAAAAAGATTGAAACAATCAATGCAACTTTACAACCTTCACAGTATCTTAACTTATCTGACTTCACCAATTTTAAGTCATTAAATGCTATTTTTTCTTTTGCGTACTACACCCCACCTATCTCCTTAGCAATCAAGAAATTAAAATACAAAAGGGATATTGGTATATCAAATTTGCTAGCAAAATTCCTTATAGAACTGTACAATAAAAACAAAATGGATATTGATATGGTGATACCAGTTCCATTAAATAAAAACAAAATAAAAGAGCGTGGCTATAACCAATCTTTTTTCCTTGCACTGCCATTCTCAATGTCTATTCAAAAACCAATTAATAAGCAGTCGCTGCGTCGATTAAAAGACACTAAATCACAAGTTGGTCTTAATCGGCAAGAGCGTTTTTCTAATGTATCCGATGCCTTTTATGCTGATCCTGCCCAGATAGACGGAAAAAACATATGTTTGGTGGATGATGTAGCAACCACTGGGGCGACGATGGAAGCTTGTGCATCTGCATTGAAATCAGCTGGTGCAAAGGATATAGTTGGGTTAACCGTTGCTCGAGCATTACCAACTAGCTATGGCTTTAGTGACTATGAATTCGGCTCAAACTCTGCTTAAATTTTTTAACCCAGGAGGAACAAAATGGCAATCAAAGTCGATATCTTTACAAAAAATTTAAAGATGACAGAAAGACTGGAAGAGTATGTGAATAAAAAAATCACAAAACTTTATCGCTATCTTAAGGATATTGATGAAACCAGAGTTGATCTCTCATACATCAAATCTGCAAGAAGTGCTTCTGATCGTCAGGTTGCTCAATTAACAATTCGCGGAAAGGGTTACATACTTCGTACTGAGGAAAGGGCTGATGACATTTTTGCGGCAATCGATGAAGCTGTAGAAAAAATGCAACGTCAAATTGCTCGATTAAAAGGCAAACGCCAACGTGGTCGTGGAGATGGTATGCCACTTTCAGAACTAGCTTCAGAACTACCAGAATTAGAAGATGTGGAAGAAGTACCTGAAATAACCCGGAGGAAAACCTTTTCACTTGTTCCTATGGATGAGTTGGAAGCAATTGAACAAATGAAAATGCTTGGTCACGAAGATTTCTTTGTTTTCTATAATATGAACACCGAAAGTATCAACATCCTGTATCATCGGAGAGATGGCGGCTACGGTATCATCGAACCAAAATTAGGTTAATAACAAAAATCCGGAAAATAGGGTTGCTTATTAAGCAGCCCTATTTTATTTCCCAAACAAATACAATACATGGATCATCACATTTGGAACTTTACGTGTTTGGGGTAAATTTGGTTCCGTTGCTTGACCTTGCCACCCTTTATTCACTGGACTATAATCTAACCATTATTTTTTGTTGAGAAGGTGTTTATGATAGATGTCAATGAATTACGCAAAGGTGTAACCTTTGAATTAGATGGAAACTTATATAAGGTATTAGATTATAGTCATAATAAATCGGGGCGAGGATCAGCCTCGATCAGAATTAAAGCCAAAAACATGCTGACTGGTTCCAATATAGAAAAAACTTTCACCTCTGGACAACAGGTTCAGGATGTACGCCTAGAGTATCACAACGCTCAGTATCTTTACAACGATGGTGAGTTTTATTATTTTATGGATAACGATACTTTTGATCAATACCCTCTTCAATCCGAAGTATTAGGTGATTCAACTGATTTTCTAAAAGAAAATATGGACGTAAAAATTACTTTTTATGATTCAAAAGCCATAGATATTGAATTACCTATTACAGTAGATTTGGAAGTTACCTATGCTGAAATGGCTGTCAAAGGAGATACTGCGACTGGCCAAACCAAAAAAGTAGAAGTTGAAACAGGTGCGACCGTATTTACACCATATTTTATTTCAACCGGAGATGTTATTCGAGTTGATACCAGAACTGGTGAGTATGTGACTCGCGTAACCCAATAATCATGCGAACTCCTTACGGTCAGGAATGTCACTATTTCTTTGGTGATTACTATCGCGGTAGAAACTTTGAGGAATGCCGGCTTTTAACAGATCCGGAATCCAAAAAAAACTGGACAACAAAATTATGTAAAACATGTCCTGTTCCAGGCATCCTTCAGGCAAATTCGTGTTCACAAATGCAATTGTCTGGTGAAATCAAAAAGGAATTTGGTTTCATAAAGAGAATGAGCGTTACTGCTTACTGTGTGAAAAGTAAAACAAAAGTAAAAGAACCACATGTCGGTTGTGGACAATGCCACCCACTTCCAGACATTTTTATAGAGGGAAATAATTGATAATCCTTTTTGATTTAGATGACACTCTCCTTGAAAATTCAATGGAGAAATTTTTACCTGCTTATTTTCAATTACTGGGGAAACATCTCTCTCAGTACATAGCTCCAGAAAAACTACCCGAGGTAATCTTTGCTGGTACTGAATTAATGGTAAAAAACTTGGACCCAGCCATTACGTTAGAAGAATGCTTTGATGATTATTTTTATCCTAAATTAGGACAGCAGAAATCTTCCTTATCGAGCAAAATTAGTGAATTTTATCAGAATCAATTTACCGCTTTGAAACCAGTTACCAATGAAATAAAATTTGCTGCTGATTCGGTAAAATCCTTACATCAGGCAAGGCATAAATTGGTGATTGCCACCAATCCATTATTTCCAAAAATGGCGATTGATCACCGAATTGAGTGGGCAAATTTAGGTGTTCCTTTATCTGATTTTGAATATATAACGAACTTTGAAGAACTTCACTTCACCAAGCCGAGACCAGAATTCATCGCTGAAATCCTGGGAAAAATTGGTTGGCCAGAAGAACCCGTGGTGATGGTTGGTAATGAATGGGAAATGGATATACTTCCGGCAGAACAACTTGGATTTCCAACCTTTTTTATCGGTTCTACGCCTACTGAATTTATTGGCAAGACCAATCCACAAAGTTCTTCAGGGTCAATTGAAGACGTGGTCAATTGGACCAATCAGATTAATTATTCAAAGTCATTTGATATACCCAATACACAAATTGCAATAATTGCACTTTTAAGAGCAACAGCAGCAAATATTGATTCTTATCGAAGGATGGGTTTGAACCTAGATTTTTTCAAAAACCGTCCGGAAGCAAATGAATGGTCTTTAGTCGAAATCATTTCTCATCTAGCAGATGTTGATCGAGAAGTGAACATTCCACGACTAAAGTTAATTCAAAGTCAAGAAAACCCATTTATCGAAGCAGCCCTCACGGATCATTGGGCTGACGAGAGAAATTATTTGAAAAATGATCCTTTTCAGACGATAGAAAATTTTGTTGAGAACAGAAAACAACTTCTCGAAATTTTGTCAGAATTCGATACCAATATTTGGAAAAAATCAATCAATCATGCGATTTTTGGACCGACAACAGTCTCAGAATTGATAAAATTCACAACACAACATGATCGAATTCATATATCTCAAATAGTAAAAACCCAAAAAATTTTGGGAATATAAATCAAAAAGTTGTGATATTAACCGGTCAAATTCTGCTCCGTTTATCGACGTTTATTAGAAATTCATTAGATGTATCGAAAAACGTTGTCAAAAATTAGCCTAAACCTTACTAGATTGGTATAATCTTCTACAGTAAAGACTTTCCTTGTTGGGAGGCATGAGTGAATTCTAGAAATCAATCGTATATAATCTACTTGCTGCTCTTTGTTGCCATAATCGTTATGGCTTTTTATAGTTTCAGTCAGCAAAGTAGTACCGAAACTTTGACAATTAATCAAATTGCTGCTGATATTAGAGCAGGAGAAATTTCGGAAATTGAAGAAAGTGAAAATCGTCTTCGGGTTAAATATTTAGCGGATGCGCGTGAAGGCATTTCCAATAAAGAGTCAACTGCAACATTAGTTGAACAATTGTTGAATTTAGGGGTCACACAAGAAGATCTTGACCCAGAAAAAATCCGTGTCATCATTAAAGCACCGAGCCCTTGGTTAGGCGTCCTGACTGCGTTGGGTTATATTCTTCCATTCCTCTTGATCGGTGGAGCATTCTTCTTTATTTTCCGGCAAGCACAAGGAAGCAACAATGCTGCCATGTCATTCGGAAAATCAAAAGCCAGAATGTTTACCGGTGATCATCCAACCGTAACATTTGTGGATGTTGCAGGAGTAGAAGAAGCCAAAGAAGAGTTAAAAGAAGTTGTGGAATTTTTAAGAGAACCTCAAAAATTCATTGCCCTTGGTGCTCGAATACCAAAAGGTGTACTGCTGGTTGGCCCTCCAGGAACCGGGAAAACATTACTTGCCAAAGCTGTTTCAGGTGAAGCTGGGGTTCCATTTTTCTCAATTTCAGGTTCTGAATTTGTTGAAATGTTTGTTGGTGTCGGTGCAAGTCGTGTAAGAGATTTATTTGACCAAGCAAAGCGCCACTCCCCCTGCATCGTATTTGTTGATGAAATTGATGCAGTTGGTAGACAGCGGGGTGCTGGTTTAGGTGGATCACATGACGAAAGAGAACAGACTTTAAACCAGATGCTTGTTGAGATGGATGGTTTTGATACCGATACAAATATCATTATCATGGCTGCTACTAACCGACCTGATATTCTTGATCCAGCATTACTGCGACCAGGCCGATTTGACCGTCGTGTTGTACTGGATAGACCTGATGTGCGTGGTAGAGAAGCAATTCTAAAAGTTCATGTGCGTGGAAAACCTCTGGATAATAATATTGATTTGAGTGTTTTAGCTCGATCAACTCCAGGTTTTGTTGGTGCCGACCTCGAAAACCTTGTAAATGAAGCCGCTATTTTGGCAGCAAGACGCAATAAAACGCTCATTGGACAAAGTGAGTTTGAAGAATCCATTGAACGGGTGATAGCTGGCCCTGAACGCAAAAGCCGTTTGATTAGCGAAGAAGAAAAGCGAATTGTTGCTTACCATGAAGCTGGTCATGCTGTTGTGATGCATGCACTACCCAATGGGGATCCAGTTCAAAAAGTATCAATCATTTCTCGTGGTATGGCTGCAGGATATACACTTGCCTTACCTCAAGAAGACCGCTTATTGATGGCAAAGAAAAAAATGTTTGCAGACATGGTCGGCTTGTTAGGTGGGCGTGCAGCAGAGGAATTAGTGTTCGATGATATCACCTCAGGTGCATCCAACGATATCGAACGTGTCAGCAAACTAGCCAGAACAATGGTTATGCGAATGGGCATGAGCGAAAACCTTGGCCCAATGGTATATGGCCAAAAAGAAGAACTGATCTTTCTTGGCCGGGAAATATCCGAGCAACGTGATTATTCAGAAACGGTTGCTGAAAAAATTGACCAGGAAGTCAGAAACATTGTTAATGAAGCTTATCAGAAAGCTAAACAAACACTCATTGACTATCGCGAGATGTTGGATGCAGTTGCAACAAAATTGTTAGAGGTAGAAACACTTTCTAAGGAAGAGTTTGAAATTATATTTCCAGCTCCATCACCGAAGAAAAGTGGTGTGCCCGAACTACAAAGTACATAAAACAACTAAAAGAGACTGACCTAAAATCAGTCTCTTTTCTTTTAATCACCGAGCATTTTTTAATTCGAATAAATCTAAGCTTGGATCCATCCCTCGTCAGATTTAAGATATGCGAGAACTTTACCTGTATCCAAATTTTCCCCATCAAACCATTTAATCGATGGATCGTCCTCTTTGAACCAATTCGCCTGCCGGCGTACGTACTGGCGGGTATTTCTCTTCATCAATACGATTGCCTCATCTAAAGAACATTTACCCCGTAAATAGTAATTAATTTCCCGATAACCAATTGCCGACATAGCAGGTGTGCTAATGTTGAATCCAGCATTAATTAACTTTTGTACTTCTTCAATAAATCCATTTTGGATCATCTCATCAATTCGTTCATCGATTCGTTTATATACTTCCTCTCGTTTCCAAAGGATCCCAATGATCTTTTGAGAGTAAATTGATTTGTTCGATTTTCGAAGTTCTGAAAATTTTATTCCTGTTTTTAGGATTACTTCCACTGCCCTAATTGTCCTTCTAAGATTTCGAAAATCAATAAATTTGGCAGCTTCGGGATCGTGTTTTTCCAGGTAAGAATGTAGTTTTTCTTTGCCATTTTCCGATGCATATTTTTCAAGATATTCTCGTAAAATTGGATCGGGTTCAATCTGAGGCATTGACCAGTTGTAGATAATGGAATGGATATATTGACCAGTCCCACCAACCACAATTGGAATTTTTTGATTTTCATGTAAACCGGAAATTATTTTTCCAACTTTTTGTTTATATCCAGCAACACTGATTGTTTCATCCGGATCAACAATATCGATCATATGGTGTTTTATGTCGTTCATTTCCTCAATTGTCGGTTTCGCCGTTCCAATATCCATTCCACGATAAAAATACCTTGAATCAGCAGAAATAATCTCAGTATTAAATGCTTTAGCGATTTCTATAGATAATTTGGTCTTCCCACTTGCAGTTGGCCCTACCAAAAATATCACAGGTTTAGGAAATTTAATATCCCACATTCTTAAACCATTCTATTTCAAAATTACCATTATATGGATTACGAATGATTGCAATAGTATCAATTCGCCAGTTGATATCCCCTTGTATATGTAGGTCGATATATTCGTTCGCCACATGCTCAATTTTTTCAATTTTTCTTTGATTGACCGCTTCTTCCGGATATCCAAATTGTTTGGAAGATCGGGTTTTTACCTCAAAAAAAACCAGATCTTCATTCTCTCTCCCTATAATATCAACCTCTCCCAACTTTGTTCGATAATTCATTTGACAAATTATCACCTGATGATCTTCAAGAAATTTTTTCGCAATATTTTCCCCCCATCTAGCTAATTGAAGTCGATTGATCCTTTCCATAGTAAAAAAAATTGTATCATGAATGCTATCCACTGAGGAATTCATGCTAAACTTGAGTGTAAATCTAAAATAAATTAAAAATTTTATTGGGAGGAAAATTGCCAACAGCAGAAATAATTATTATCGGCACTGAGCTCCTTTTGGGTGAAATTCAAGATACAAACACAAGAACAATTGCTCAATTTTTTCGAAACGAAGGGATTGACTTTTATAGATCAACAATCATTGGGGATAATGAAAACAGAATTACTACTGTAGTTCAGGAAGCGATCCATCGATCAAATATCGTGATTACCTCTGGTGGTTTAGGTCCTACGGTTGATGATCCCACGAGAAGTGCAATCGCAAATGCACTAGGCGTAGATTTAGTGTTTTTACCCGAACTATGGGAGCAAATCAACCAAAGATTTCAGCGGTATGGCAGAATTCCAACTGAAAATAATCGCAAACAAGCTTTTATCCCTGATGGTGCAATTGCTATCGAAAATAAAGTCGGAACAGCACCTGCTTTTTATTTTAAAACAGGTAATGGTTTATTGGTGTCCCTTCCAGGTGTTCCAGGCGAGTTAGAGTTTTTATTGGAAAATGAAATAAAATTCATTCTGGCAAATTATTTTACTGAAAAAAATGTCATTGAAACGTTAACGATTCATACGAGTGGATTAGGAGAAAGTGTCATAGATGAGAAAATTGCTGAATTTGAAACACTTTCAAATCCAACTGTTGGGATTGCTGCTTATCCAGGGCAAATAGATATACGAATAACCGCCAAAGCAAGCAATAAAATACATGCACAGGAAATGATTAACGATGTTTTATTGAAACTTCAACCTCATTTAGGGGAATCAATTTACGGGCTTAATGAACAAAAATTAGATCAATTGATACTGGATTTATTAACACAAATTAAAACAAAAATATTTGTCATCGAAAAAGGATTTGACAAACCTTTTCGAGATGTATTTCCCGCCAACCTGCTCGTTCTGAACAAGAAATTAAGTTTGGAGGGAAATATGGATGACATGCTAGAATTAAGCATTGAAAACCTGTACAAACAAATCAACCCGTTTATGTTGCTCATTTTAAACCTTAGCGTCAAAGAATTTGAAAATTCAATACTTTCATTACGTTACAAATTTAAAGATCATGAAATATCGACTTCTTTCACATTTGGCGGACATCATAAATTTGCATACACATGGGCAAAGAATACAACTTTGAATTTTTTACGTTTACACCTTTCAAAATAAAGAATAGGAGGATTTATGCAGGAAGTAACACTCATCATTAAAAACGCAAGTATTTTAACGATTGATGACTCTTACTCAATTTTTAATCCAGGGGCAATTGCAATCCAAAACGACATAATCGAAGCGGTTGGCAATGAAAGTGAGATTTTAAGCTCCTACTCTGCCAAAGAGGTTCTGGATGCAGCTGGAAAAATTTTAATGCCAGGTTTGATTAATGCCCATACCCATGTCCCTATGACTCTTTTACGCGGATTAGCGGATGATCTTCGATTGGATGTTTGGTTACTGGGATACATGATGCCTGTGGAACGAGAATATGTGACACCGGAATTTGTTAAACTCGGTACCATGTTAGCCTGTGGAGAAATGATTAGGTCCGGAATTACATGCTTTTGTGACATGTACTACTTTGAAGATGATGTGGCTGAAGCAACTGCAGCGGTTGGTATGCGTGCAATCTGCTCTGAAAGTATTTTAAAGTTTCCCACCCCAGATGCTGCATCTTATGATGAATCACTTGCCTATTCGAAGAAATTCATTGAAAAATGGAAGAATCATCCATTAATCATCCCATCAATTGCACCTCATGCTCCCTATACTTGTACTCCAGAAATAATAAAAAAATCTAAAGATATAGCCATCCATTATGATATTCCACTCCACATTCATTTGGCTGAGACACAACAGGAAGTTGAAAACATAGTATCAGAACAAGGCATGCCGGTCATTCCATATATGGATAAACTAGATTTATTTGACGCAAAAGTAATTGCTGCCCACTGCGTTCACATCGATCCGGGTGAAATTAGATTATTGAAAAAAAGGAATGCTGGTGTAGCCCACAACCCTTCCTCTAACCTAAAATTAGCCTCTGGAATTTCTCCAGTCAAGCAAATGATGGAAATTGGAATTAATGTTGGTATTGGCACTGATGGACCAGCCTCAAATAACGATTTGGATATGTTTGAAGAAATTCGCCTAACGACTTTCTTAGCCAAAGGTTCATCTGGGGATCCTACTGCTTTACCCGCAAAAACTACAGTCGCAATGGCTACGCGCATTGGAGCGAAGGCCCTTCACATCGAAGATATAACTGGCTCGCTAACTCCTGGCAAAAGGGCTGATTTAATCCTCATCGATATATCAAAAATCCATAACTCCCCTAATTTCCGGCACCTCCCGGATAGTCTTTACAGTCAGGTAGTATATGCAGCAAAAGCGCACGATGTTTCTGATGTTATGGTGAACGGTAAATGGTTAATGACGGACCACAAATTATTAACGCTGGACGAAGAAAATCTAATGAAACAAGGACAGGAATACGCTAAGCGCATTGACACTTTCTTGTTCCAAAGAGAGTCTTCAGTGCTCTCAAAACTAGTAGCCATCGGTGGAACCATGGAGGAAGAAAGTTTTGAGGTTCAGCTAAAAATAAAAATTGAAAATCCTGGTGCAATTATTGAAATGATCACAAATAGCAACTTGCCTATCTTGAGAAAAAGACATTATCATGAATACGACACCTATTTCTATTTTGATGATCCTGATCAAGGAAAATTACGCTACCGTGAAGATCATTTCATTTCAGAAAAAAATGAGGTTGTAAACTTGCGACAAAGATTAACATTACTCGGAGAGAATGTTAAAAAACACATACCGCAAGAGGTTATGTTATCACGCTCTAGATTCTTCGCGCCAGCCACTCAAAGCTTAAGGTTTTACAAAGAATATTTTAATCCTTCAAATACATTGGAGGTTGAAAAAGATCGTAAAAGGTATTTAGTTAGTTATAAAGATACTGAATTCTTTATAAATGTGGATTCGTTTATCGTTCCGGATTTAGGCACTTACCTGGAAATCAAGAGTAGAACCTGGAGCAGAAAAGACGCAGAAACTAAATCGGAACTAGCTTTGGAATTAATGAAAATTCTGAATCTCCACAATAAACCGACAATAACCAAAGATTACATCGATTTACTTTGATTTTTCTAGAAAGAAGGACAGGCATGTTAAAACCTAACCGAAAAATGAACATACTTTATTTAGCTTCCGAAGCTTCACCACTGATAAAAGTGGGAGGGCTTGGTGATGTAGCTGGTTCCCTACCAAAGGCTCTCAAGAACCTTTCATCAAGTCAGACTCCAGGATATGAAATTGATATTCGATTAGCCATCCCCTTTCACACAATGATCAACCAGAAATTTGATCAATTACAACTAGTATCTTCTTTTTTCGTTTACCACCAACAAGGTAACATGCCAGCCCGGGTTTTTCAAACAATCATTGAAGGAGTGACTGTTTACCTGATTGAAGGTGGATCAATTATCACAGACAAGAATGTGTACTCTTCAAACCCAGAATACGATGCAAAAAAGTATATATTTTTTTCAGTAGCAGTTTTAGAATTTGTAAAGAATATTGATTGGAAAATTGATATTCTGCATGCCAATGATTGGCATACTGCGTTAAGTGTGTATGATTTAAAGCTGAGAAGAGATACCGATCCATTTTTCAAAGATACCAAATCAGCCTTTTCAATGCACAATATGCCTTACATGGGAACTGGATCGGAGGGGATTTTCCAGCAATTTGGATTACCGAAATGCCCCTGCACAATTCTTCCTGAATGGGCAAGAAATATCCCCTTACCAATGGGAATGTATGCTGCGGATTATTTATTAACCGTGTCACCGAACTACGCAAAAGAAATACTTACACCGGATTATGGATGTGGTCTTCAGGATTTTCTGCTCACCAGAGAAGATTCATTATCGGGAATTCTTAATGGATTAGACCAATCAAAATGGGATCCAAAAACTGATCAGACTATCCATTTCCCCTTCAGTCAAACTACCTTAGATGATAGGGTAAAAAATAAGTTAGCCCTGCAAACTGAATTTGGATTGGAAAAGAATGCGAATATACCACTATTCATTATGATCACAAGAATGGATCAGCAAAAAGGTGTTGATATCGCAATTAAATCTTTACGAATGATTTCAGACCGATCGTGGCAGGCAATACTTTTAGGAACGGGTGATCCGGTTATCGAATCTGCTTGCCGTAGTCTGGAAGTCGAGATGCCTGAAAAAGTCCGCTCCATCATTCGGTTTGATATCAATCTTTCAAAACGGCTTTATGCAGGTGGTGACATAATTCTCATACCTTCGCGTTATGAACCATGTGGTTTAACCCAAATGATCGCTATGCGATATGGATGTGTTCCACTGGCTAGAGCGACAGGTGGTTTAAAAGATACGATATTTGACACAACAACCTTAAAAAACAAGAATGGCTATCTCTTTGAGGAACCGTTACCTGAAATTATGTCCCAAGCTATGCTCCGCGCAATTGATCAATTTTCTCAGCCAGAAAGTTGGAAGAAGATTCAGTTAAATGGCATGAATACAGATTTTTCATGGGAAAAATCCGCGCTTGAGTACACAAAAATTTATAAAAAACTAATAGGGGAGAACAATGAAAATTAGAGCTGTAGTTCTTGCAGGTGGTGAAGGAACACGTTTACGAGTACTAACATCAAAAAGAGCAAAACCAGCAGTTTTTTTTGCAGGAAAATACAGGATTATCGATTTTTCATTATCAAATTGTGTAAATTCAAATATTAATGATGTAATGGTTCTGGCGCAATACCGTCCACAATCATTAATTGAGCACATTGGATCAGGTGCACCTTGGGACCTTAACAGAGATATTAGTGGGGGTATTCGCATATTAACCCCTTACAAATCATTAGCATCAGATTGGTTTGTTGGAACTGCAGATGCTGTTCAACAAAATTTCACTTTTATTAAACGTGGAAACCCGGATCATTTACTGATTTTATCCGCTGACCACATCTACAAAATGAATTACCAAAATATGTTGGCTTTTCATTTGGAGAATAAAGCTGATTTAACGATAGGCACATTCAAAGTTCCTATCGAGGAAGCATCTCGTTATGGGATCATGCATTATGACGAGAGCTTTCGAGTAATTGAATTTTTAGAAAAGCCAGAAAATCCCCCAGCCAACACGATTAATATGGGAATTTATTTGTTCAAACAAGAAATTCTCAATCAGGAACTATGGAACGATCATTTTCGAAATGGTTCTTATCATGATTTTGGAAAGGACATCATCCCAAACATGATTAAATCAGGCAAGAAAGTATACGCATATCCATATGAAGGTTACTGGGTTGATGTTGGTACTTTGGAATCCTATTGGCAAGCGCACATGGACTTGCTGAAAGAAAAGCCCTCCATTCAGATTTATCATCCGGATTGGGTTATTCACACGCGTACAGAAGAAAGACCCCCAGCATTAATCAAAAAAGATGCAGTCATTGAGAACAGCATGATATCTGATGGTTGCATTATCGAATCTGGCGCTTATGTGAAAAATTGCGTTTTTTCACCTGGGGTTATCATCAGAAAAGGTGTACACATCACAGAATCAATTCTTTTCACAGATTGTGTAATTGATCAGAATTCTGTAATTGAAATGAGTATTCTTGATAAAAGAGTGTATGTTGGAGAAAGTAGCAAAATTGGAGAAAGTAACTCAGAGTTGAAGATTTCAGTTATTGGTAGCGATTCAATAGTCCCATCTGGTAGCAATATTGAACCAAATGCTATAATTGGGCCTGATGTGATTCCAGAGGATTATAATTCTACCCATATCAGATCCGGAGAATATGTACAAACAAGGAGACTGCCTTATGAAATTTGAGAGAATGTCAGGAATACTATTACACCCAACCAGCCTTCCTGGACCTGATGGAATAGGAGATATTGGACCAGAGGCTTATAACTGGGTGGATTTCCTGGTTCAATCAGGTTGCAAAATTTGGCAGTTGCTCCCCTTAGGTCCAACAGGTTTTGGTGATTCTCCTTATCAATGCTTTTCCGCATTTGCTGGAAATCCCTACCTGATCAATCCTATTTTGCTTATAGATGATGGTCTCTTGACTATTGATGATATTTCTGATCGACCAATTTTCCCTCACAATCAGGTGGATTTTGGTCCGGTTATAAATTGGAAAATCAAATTATTGGATCGTTCGTACAAAAATTTCAAAAAATCTACAAATCAAGAAATTAAGTATGAATTTGAAATCTTCAAACAACAAGAAAATGATTGGTTGCTGGATTTTTCATTGTTTATGGCTATCAAAGAAGTTAATAACGGTTCAAGTTGGGAGCATTGGGATACTCAATTAAGAAAAAGAGATACAAAAACATTAGAACTTTTCACAAATAAAAATTTAGATTTGATCGAATCTCATATGTTTCGTCAATTTTTATTTTTCCGACAGTGGACTGACTTAAAAAATTATGCGAATGAACAAGGTATAAAAATTATTGGAGACATCCCGATTTTTATATCTTTTGATTCCTCTGATGCCTGGTCTAACCCGGATCTCTTTTATTTTGATCCAGATTTAAAACCATCCGTCGTCGCGGGTGTTCCACCAGATTATTTCTCAGCTACAGGACAATTATGGGGAAATCCACTCTATCGATGGGATGTCCACAAAAAAAATAACTATTCCTGGTGGATTAAACGAATAAAAGCAACGTTGAAACTGTTCGATTTCATTCGTTTGGATCATTTCCGTGGGTTTGTAAACTATTGGGAGGTTCCTGCCGGTAATACTACTGCAGAAATTGGTAGATGGTTACCGGGACCTGGAGCGCACTTCTTTGAAGTGCTACAAAAAGAATTAGGAAAATTACCAATTATTGCTGAAGATTTGGGGGAGATTTCACAGAATGTGTTCGACTTACGGGATGAATTTGACCTCCCGGGCATGAAAATTTGTCAATTTGCTTTCACCGGGGATCCAGATGATCCATTTTTGCCACACAATTATCCCAAAAATTGTATTGCGTATTCTGGAACCCATGATAATGATACCGCCTTTGGGTGGTATCAAAACGCCCCAGAAGAAGAAAAGGATTTTTATCGTAGATATCTGGCTCGATCAGGAGAGAATGTCTCCTGGGATTTGATAAGAGCAGTTTGGTCTTCTGTGGCTAGGATGTCAATTGCACCTTTGCAGGATTTTCTAAGCTTGGGATCAGATGCAAGAATGAACTTTCCAGGAAAACCCAGTGGAAACTGGAGTTGGAGAGCTTTACCCGATCAAATAAACTCAGATTTAGCCGCCAAAATTAGAGAAATGAACTTTCTTTATAGCCGCTAAAAATTTCCATAAAAATTAAGATATTTGCTTTTTCGTTTTATTTGATTTTAAAAACGACATAATAAATATCCCTAACAGGATGAAAAATCCGCCTAAATATTCTAAACTCTTTGGCGTTTCCCTAAGGAAAACGAAAGCTAGAATAATCGTCCCAATGGGTTCACCAATTAAAGCTATTGAGACAAATACAGCTGGAAGGTGACCTAACGCCCAGTTAAAAATTGAGTGGCCCAATAATTGAGGTACCAATCCCAGCAGAATTAGGTATATGTAGGTGTCTGAAGAGTAACCCGATAATGAATATCCTGAAGAAAATGTGATAATTAAAAGGATTATTGTTGAAATTAAATAAACATAGAAAATATACATAAGCAGAGGGATTTTAGAGCGAACTCTTCGACCTGCCATCATGTAACCTGCAGCCATCCAAGCCCCCAATAATGCGAGAAAATTACCCAGCAAAGTATTTATATTAAATTCAATTTGCAAATTCTGGCATGTAATCAATGAATCGACAGAAAAATTACACTGATTACTGAGAGCTACAAAGCTGCTGCCAATTATGGTTAAGATTAATCCAATCCAGATGCTGGGGTTATTTTTTTCTTTTAATAACCAGGGAGAAAAAAGTGCAACCCACAATGGCGTGGTAGTAACTAACACCACTGAACTGGCTATGCTGGTAAACTCTAAAGAAGTGATCCACGCTGCAAAATGTACTGCTAAGAAAAACCCGGATAATGTTACAAACTTAAATTCTTCTTTTTTTATCTGAAAAATCTTTTTCTTGAATTTTAGGATAACAAATGGTGATAACACTAATGTGGCTATTAATAGACGCATACTTGCTATCACCAAAGAAGGAGCTTGGTTTTGAGCGTAACGAATTAATATTGCGGCAGTAGAAACCGCAAGAATCCCAACAAATAGACCAAATAATGGATATATCTTCTCTTTTTCCATAGATTAAACGATTACAATGCTTGACAAAAAAAACATGCTTGATAGAATCAAGTTTGTAAAGATTGCCAAATTTTATCATCTTTATAGAAAAACAAAATAATTCCCAAAACGGTAAATAGTATAAAGAATGTCTCGTAGGAGGAAAAAATGACTCATGTAATTACAAGTTTGTGCTTGCGTGATGGTGGTTGCGCAACAGTCTGCCCAGTTGAATGTATTGTTCCTGGAAAACCAGAAGATCAATACCCCTGGTACTATATCGATCCTGATACCTGCATAGATTGTGGCGCTTGTGTTCCGGAATGCCCTTTTGAAGCGATTTTCCCTGAAGATGAAGTTCCAGCACCGTATGTTGCAAAAGGTGGCGAAAAACTATCAATGCCAGTTGGAACTCCTGGTTTCACTGAAGTTTACGACGGCACCAATCACGATGGAGAAGATGTTCATCTTGAAGGAACACGTACTTTAGAGGCTGGAGAAGAAGTAGATTTAACACCAGACACTGAAGCAAATGCAAAATATTTTACTGATGGCCCTGGGTACAGTACAGCTGGTTAATTTTAATGTTTACGATATTCTTAGAGGAAGTCTCAGGACTTCCTCTTTTTTGTCCACTAGTTAAAAAAGGAACAAACAAATGAATGATTACCGAATTGAAAAGGATTCTTTAGGTTCCCTTGAAGTGCCAAAAAACGCTTATTTCGGCGTTCAAACACAACGTGCAGTGTTGAATTTCCCTGTTTCTGGAATGAAGCCTTACCCCGCCTTTATTTGGTCTATGGCTTCCATAAAAACTGCTGCCGCAAAAGTCCACAAAGATCTGGGTTTGTTGCCTGTTTCGATAGCCGATTCAATTATTGAAGCGGGCATTGAAGCAATGGATGGCAAGTGGAATGATCAGTTTGTAGTTGATCCATTTCAGGCTGGTGCTGGTACCAGTCACAACATGAATACGAACGAGGTGATAGCTAATCGAGCAAGTGAGATTCTTGGTGGAAATTTAGGTGATTATCTGGTAAATCCCAATGATCATGTCAATATGGGTCAATCTACAAATGATACCATTCCCACTGCAATTCGCTTGGGTAGTTTATGGCGTATGACTGAACTGGAATCAAGTATAAAAATATTGATTTCAGCATTACAACAAAAATCAATTGAGTTTGATCCGATCGTGAAATCCGGTAGAACACATCTACAAGATGCTGTACCCGTTCGTTTAGGGCAGGAATTCGGTGCTTACGCTCGTGCTGTTGAAAGAGACTTAGAACGAATTATACGTTCCGCTGAAGGATTGCGACGGTTAGGAATTGGTGGAACAGCCACTGGATCCGGATTAAATGCCCATAAAGAATATCATCCCCGTATGATTGCAGAATTGAAAAGAATCACAGGTTTGGAATTATACACATCCGACAACTTATTCGAGACCATGCAATCTATGGCAGATATGGTGGACTTCTCAGCCTCAATGAGAACTTTAGCAATCACATTAACTAGAATAGCCAATGATTTCAGATTACTCTCTTCTGGACCGGCTACCGGCTTAGAAGAAATTAGATTGCCGGCTGTTCAACCTGGCTCAAGCATCATGCCAGGGAAAGTGAACCCTGTACTGGCTGAAATGCTAAATATGGCTATGTTCCACGTTATTGGAGATGATACGACAGTGAGTTTGGCAGCCCAAGCTGGACAATTGGAATTGAATGTGATGATGCCAATCATTGCTCACAATTTATTTGAAATGATGCAAGTGATGATCGGTAGTGTTGTTGCGTTTACGGAAAAATGTGTGGTTGGAATCATTGCTAATCCTGAAAAAGCCGAAGGCTGGCTAGAAAAGAATTCGATCCTCGTTACTGCATTAAATCCTTTGATTGGTTACCAAAAAGGGGCAGAATTAGTCAAAGAATCCTTATCTCGAAACATGACAATCCGTGAATTGGTTTTAGAAAAAGTGAAACAAAAGCAATTAATTAACAAAGAAACCCAGCAACCTCTCCATGAAACGGAAATAATCCAAGTTTTTGATGATTTAAGAAAATTTACAGAAGGTGGGATCCTATCCTGAAAATTTATTGTGTGATGCAGCATACATAGCTGCACCGATAATGCCAGCCTGATTGAGTAAAATAGCTGGCATTATTTTTGTTTTCACAGTGAAATACCCGGCATATTTTTCAAATTTCTTACTAATTCCCCCACCCAAAATAAACAGATCAGGTGTAAATAACCCATCTAAAGTTAGCAGCAATTCATCAAATCTTTTTGCCCATTTCTTCCACGATAATTCTTCTAATTGGCGGACTGCATCGGACGCCCGATCTTCAGCATCTTTTCCGCGAATGAGTAAATGACCAAATTCTGTATTGGGAACCAAAACGCCATCTGAAAATATCGCAGATCCAATCCCAGTCCCAATTGTTAATAAAATAACTACCCCACTTTGATACTCTTTTCCGATTCCATGTGTCATTTCTGCAATTCCAGCAGCATCCGCATCATTGAGAGTATAAAATTGATTTCCAACCTGATTAGAAAGCAATGTGTTTATATTTTTCCCAATCCAATTCGTAGAAACGTTGGCTGCGGTGAGAATTATCCCATGTTGAACAATGGATGGAAAACCAACACCTACTGGGCCAGTATATTGAAAGTACTGGCAAATTTTTTCAACTGTTTTTGCCACATCATCCGGTTCAGCTCCTTCTGGAGTATCAATGCGATATCGATCAGTAAGTAATTTCCCGCTTTCTGAATCTACAATTGCTCCTTTAATCCCTGATCCACCAATATCCAAGCCTAATACTTCCATCTTTTCTCCTTAAGGACACCCTTTAGTCAAATGTTCTTCGTATGTTTCCGAAAAATTATGAAAACCCGATCCATCACACGTAGCACGAAAATAATAATAAGGTGATTCAGTTGCAAAAGCAACTGCCCGTACTGCATTCAAACTAGGATTACAGATTGGATGAGGTGGTAGACCTGCATACAGATAGGTATTGAAAATCGAATCAAATTGCAAATTTTCTACGGTGAGAGGATTTGTCCACCAGCTCGCCTGGTCAACGTTATAACCTACAGCATACTGAACAGTCGGATCACTATCCAGTTTCATTCCAATCATGTAGCGGTTTATAAAAACGGATGCAATCAAAGGCATCTCTTCAACCTGAACTGCCTCCCGTTGAACAATTGACGCCAGAATCACAGCTTCATGAATCGTTAAATTCTTTTCTTCTAACATCTGGTAAATTTCCGGAGTAATACTTTCCTGAAAGGCATTAAGGAAAGTATTTATAAAATCTGAAGTCGAAATTTCTCGATCAATTAAGTATTCCCCTGGGAGTAAAAATCCCTCCAAATCATCATAGAAATGGAATCCATCTATCACCCATTCTGGGGATGGATTATGAACCAAAGCAAGAAATTCTTCTGGGTTGATGTTCAGGCCTGATTGAGGCAGAATTGTAGCGATTTCCTCTACTCTCCATCCAGGTAAAATATTAAACCTTACCTTGTCAGGAACAAGACTCGTTATTTTTTCAGCGATTTCAATACCATTCATGTCAGGTTCAATCCGAAAATATCCACTTTGAATTTTTCGATCGTAACCTTTGTAGATTAAGAAGTCTTCAAAGATTTGTTGGTCCGTGATCAATTCAGTGGACTTTAACCTGTAAGAGATTTGGCCAACAGTTTCACCTGGAACGATCTCAAAGAAGAAATTTTCAGTGAGATCATTTTGATCCGATAAAAGTTTGTCGCCAGCTAGATACAATTTTGATGTATATAAAATCTTTTTTGTAATACTTAAGTTGGTTTCTGGAGGTCCAAATATATTTTTCACCTCAGTTTGCAATTTTGTAAAAACAAAAACTATAGCAACTACTAAAGCGAAAAAAACCACCATAAACAATAAAGTTATACAACTTTGGAGCTTAGTTCTCTTTGATTTTTTCATCAGACTCCGATTTATTGTTATCAGAATTTGATTCACTTACCGTTGAATCAAGGTAAGACTGCAGGATTACCGTAGCTGCTAAGTCATCCATATGGTTATGATGTTTCTTTTTATTTACCCGCATTTCACGTCTGGCCTCTTGAGCAATTTTTGTGCTTTCATACTCATCCCAAAGTATCACCGGAATATCTGTAAAACTTTGGATTACCTTGGCTAATCTTGCAGACTTTCTACCCGAAGGATTTGGTGTTCCATCCTCATAAAATGCTTGTCCAACAATAATCTTTGTAACCAAATTTTCAATTGCAATTGCAACAATAGCTTCTGCATCCTTTTCTCTTTGGATATGTTTGATAACTATCAAAGGATTTGCAATTGTGCCGTTCAGGTCACTAATTGCTAAACCAATTCTTTTTTCTCCGGAATCCACAGCTAAAATTCTTTTCATTTTGTTATTCATCAATCATCAGATTAATTCTAAACGGTAAAAATGGTAAATAATCCCAAAATCTAGGGACAATGGTTATCGTGGGATTCGATTTTTCCCCATATTTTTCTAGTAATAAATTTATAGCATCCTGACTTCTCTTCCCGGCAATTTGTTGAATAATTTCGACATGGGAAATTTCTGAGTATAACAATTGTTCTGCGCGAAGATCAAAATTGAGTAAGTTGTTTGAAAAAATAATAGAATCATCATCGATCTCAAAATCAGTTGAACCTGTAACTGGTAGAAATTCAGATTTTTTTTCTGAATCCAGAACCAGGTTAGAAAGATAAATCAGATCCTCATTTTTAATCATCCAGGCTGAGTACTCCACTTCTAAATATAGGGAATACCTTTCAGCAGGATCACCAATCTCCGGAAATCTAATTTCCTCTATAACTTCAACAAACTCAATACTTGTCTCTGGAATCCAATAATCATTTGAAAATTCTTCTATAATTTTTTCTTTAGCACTTTCCTTCAGTTTTTCTAGCAATTCTTCTTTTGTGGACCCATAGTCACTTTCTGTTGGAGAAAATGTTTTTATATCGACACCACCAGTAATTGAGTTCGGATTTGAGACTTCAAGATTGGCACCAAAATCTCCTTCGACAATAGAAATACTCATTGCAGCAGCATTCCCATCCGTTCCCCCAATCAAGCTTTTAATCTCTGTTGTTATAACTGCATCAACTCTGGGAGGTAACGTTATTGGGATTAAAGTTTCGAAGCGTTTTTGTGGTTCACTATCAGTTCGTACAATCGTTCCCGCTGGAACAATCACTCTTTGATCAGTAAGATTTCGAAACACAACTTCGCCCATCGCTTCTTTATCAGGGATACGAATAGTACCGCTACTTACTCCTTGTAATTCGCCTTCCACCATAATATCCGATATATGAACAGGAACAGCACCAGTAATATTAACTTGTTTGATAGATGGATCCGCTCTTACTGGTATGGTTGCAGTTTGCAGATCGGTCTCAGGTTTTAACGAAATCGTAGCTGATGGAATTAAGAAAATGATCAAAGAGAAGAATGAAGCAATACCTATCAAAAAAATTAACCACCGAAAAATTTTAGGTGGTTGCCTAGTTGAGTTAATTGATGCTTCAATAAAATTATTAATGATCTCCTCATTTTCAACTTTAGCAAACTTATCAACGTGAGCAATGATTTTTGGTTTTCTCCATGGTTTTTTTTGAGATTCAGGAATACTTCGAAAAGTAGAAATTCCATATTCTTTGAATAATCTAACCACAGCTGGATCGTCTAAAACAACAGCAATTTGAACATCCAGATAATAAGCGAATCTTAGTATCACTAAATAATCAAGTTCTTTTAGATCAAGATAACCATGATTTGGCCACACAAGCAACACTCGCTGTGTAGGGCTGTTGTTTATTTTTTCTTTGATCGAAGATACATTATCATGATCTTCCAGTTGAATAATCGTTGTGTTGCTCATTATGTAATGATTATAAATGAACAAAACAAATTTCGAACCAGAAGATTTATTTAACGCTCCACAATATAAAAAGAAGATGTAATTATACATAAACCATTCAAGAATTAATAGTGGACTATAATAGACGTAAGCATTTAAAAATGGAGAGATAATGCCGAAGTTCATAATTTTCGTTTTATCCTTAACGATCATTGGTAGTTTGGTTGGATGCAACCTTCCCGGATCACCTATATCTAACCCTAACGACCTGGCAACCCAGGTTTCAGATCTATTAACATCCACTCCTCTGGTTCTATCTTCTCCTACCGATGCTCTATCATCTGAGAATCCAATTGAAACAGAAGAACAAAAACTTTTTACTGAAACCCCACAGGTAACAGATACGATCGAAGCCACCATAGAATCTACCACAACCCCAACCAACCTACCCTTAGATCTGCCAGAAGGAACACCTGCCTGGAGTGACCCGTTTGAAGACGGCACTCGCTTTGGCATAAATGATGAGGGTTATGATGATGGCCAAACTAAAATTCTCATCACTGATGGAGCGATGGTAATTACAAGCATCACGGGTTCCGGTTGGCGTGGATGGCGATTGACCAGCCAGAAACCTTCGTCTTATTATTTGGAAGCAGATTTTTCAACCGAAGAATGCAGTGGAAGTGATCAATATGGACTGGTCGTACAATCACCAGATTATGCAAGTGGATATGGCTATTATTTTGGGTTAACTTGTGATGGACGATATGCTTTCCAAAAATGGGAAGAAAGTGGTCTATCCAACTTGCAAGGCTGGGAAACTGATTCAAATATCAATGCAGGTCCAAATCAAAACAATTCAATAGGAATTTTAAAATCAGGTAACCAGTATAATTTATATGTCAATGATGTAAAAATAATTGAATTAGAAGATGAAAAATACGCTTCTCCAGGTTATTTTGGCCCCTTTATCGCTGGCGTGAACACAACAAATTTCACTGTAAAAATGACCAATATTGCATATTGGAACATTCAATAAAAAGGTAAACAATATGAACGCCAGATCAAGTTTTCAAAATGTCACCAGACAGCGGGTAATCGAATATGCTAGGAACAAAATTCAGGAACAGCCAGTTTATTTAGACACTGAAACAACAGGTTTGGAATATGATGATGAAATTATTGAATTAGCAATTGTTAATTCAGAAGGCAAAGTTATATTTGATTCTTTTATAAAACCTCAAAAACCCATTCCATTATCAGCCACAGCAATTAACCATATTACCAATGAAATGGTACAATACTCTCCTTCTTTACCCCTTGTGTGGTCGCAGATAAAATACCAGCTATCGAATCACCCCATTGGTATGTATAATGCTGAATTTGATATCAGAATGATTTTACAATCATTAAAAATAAATCAAATTCCTGATGACTCAAAATTTAATGCTTTTGATATTATGAAAGTCTATTCTGATTTTATGGGTTCTGATAGAAGATTTAAATTGGAACAAGCAGGGAGAAACCTTGGCATTAAGATTCCAAATTCCCATCGGGCTGCGGATGATACATTGTTAACGCGAGCCGTTTTTCATTCAATCGCTGGTGTTCAATACTAAAAAGATAGATAAGCATTTTACTGAATTTATTTCAGTTTATAGTGGCAAAATAATTGAGAAAAAAACATGTTGACAATTAAATTCAACCGATTGCAATGGTTTGCACATATTGGATCGCTAATACCTTTCGTAATTCTTCTCATTGACGCACTTACCAATAATTTGACAGTCAATCCAATTCAGGAAATTACTCAACGCACTGGAAGATCAGCAATTATTTGGTTAATATTGTCCCTTTCTTGCACACCAATAAATATTATCTTTGGACTAAAACCGTTTGTACAGTTACGAAGACCACTAGGTTTATACGCTGCTTTTTATAGTTTTCTTCATTTTCTGACATTTTCGGTTATTGATTATGGGTTGGATCTAAATTTAATAGCTCAGACAATATCCGAAAAACCATATATCATTTTAGGTTCACTGGGTTTTCTAATTCTTTTTGCTTTAACAATTACATCGACCAAAAAGTCCATGAAAAAATTAGGTAAGAAATGGAACATACTGCATAAATTTGTTTATCTTGCAGCAATATTATTACTTTTTCATTATTTGTTAGCCCTTAAAGTTATTAATTCGTTCGCTATTTTTGTAACAATTACTATTGCAATTTTGCTAGTTATTAGGTTGCCTTTTTTGCGTAGGTTTTTTATTAAACACAAACCGGCTTGGGCACCAACCGTGAATCAATTCCTAACAGGTAGGAAGAAAAAAACCATCCAAATAAAAACTAAAGAAAAATAAATGTTCTTCATTCTTTGTTCACGATTTAAAAATTCTGTTTTTTTGGTATAGAATTCTTGTATAACTTCAGATCATTTGAATTGAGCATTAATCAATGGATTTCTCAACACCTCAGAAAAAAATTGCAAAAACGGCTTTAACAAACAACGTTTTTTTATCTGGATATTCAGATTGTGGAAAAACCACTACCGGAAAAGTGTTTATTTCTGAATTATTAAAAAATGATTTTCCCGGAAATAAAATATTATTATTGGTTGCTCAACGATCATTAGGTGTAACATACCAGGATTTTCTTGACGAACTCAATAAATACAATGGTACTCTTCCAGCAGTTCAAACCATCAGCGGTTTAAGTCAGAAAATAATAAAGTTGTTCTGGCCAATTATTGCTCCTCAATTTGGATTCTCTGACATTAGTCACTCCCCAATCTTTTTAAATATCGAAGCCTCCCAATATTTTATGGCTAAGGTTTGCGAACCTTTTTTTGAAAAAAATTATTTTTCAACTATAAAATCTGAAAAACCCAGAATTCTTTCCCAAATATTGGACAATCTTAATAAAGCCTCTGTGATAGGTTTTTCCTATACGGATATTGGACCTAAGTTAAAAAGTGCCTGGAATAAAGACGTAAAACATCTGGTGGCATATGATGAGGCCCAGGAATGTGCACTTGCATTCAGAGAATATTGTTTGAAGAACAATCTTCTGGATTTTTCTTTGCAGATGGAAGTTTTTTTCAAATCGATCCAAAAATCTTTTTTAATCAAAGAATATTTATTCAATTCGTATGATTATTGTTTGTATGACAATTGTGAAGAGGATATACCACTGGCTCACGACTTGATGCTTGAATGGTTGCCCAACTTCAAAGGTTCTCTCATTATTTTTGATGAAAATGCAGGCTATCGATCATTTTTAGGAGCAGATCCAATTAGCGCATTAAGGTTAAAAGAAGGTTGTGTCAAAACTTTTGAACTAAACAATCCTTTCAATTCAACGGTTGAAATACAGAATCTCATTTCACTTTTTCAAAAAGCAATTCATCGACAAACCTTACCTGATCCTAAAAGAGAAACTTTATCTCCCCTTACTTTTCAACATCATAAATTCTATCCGGATATGATTGAAGGGGTTATCGATGAAATCTCATCCCTGGTAAATGATGGAGTTGAACCAGGAAACATAACAATTCTTTCTCCATTTGTAAGCAATTCAATGCGTTTTCAGATCCAACAACGACTTTCTGAAAGGAAATTAAGCCTGATTTCTCACCGGCCATCCCGCAGTCTTCAAGAAGAAACAATTACACATGGGTTAATTTCCTGGGTAAAAATTGCTTATCCAGAATGGAAACTACCTGTTTCCATTTACCAATTCCGCACAGCACTAAATCACGCATTGGGAAAAATGGATCCTATTCGAGCGGATGTCCTTGCACGTATGGTTGTATCGAAAAACAACTCGATACCAATAAGACCGATCGATGACATGCGACCAGAAACTTTGGAACGCATTTCCCTCCAGGCAAGTATTCAATATAAGCAAATTTATACATGGTTGCAAAATTATCAAAATAATAAATCAGAGATGGATGTCTTTTTGGCGCGTTTCTTCGGAGAGGTTATTTCACAACCTGGATTTGGTTTCCACAACAATTTCGAGGCAGCTGAAATTACAGGCAAGTTAATTGAATCCATGCAAAATTTTAGGAAAAACACAGCAAATCATTTTAATAAAACAGACAGTCATTGGGCTTTGGACTACTTAACGATGCTGGAAAATGGATTAATCTCCGCACTTTATTTACAAAACTGGGATTTGCCACCTATGGATTCAGTTTATCTTGCTCCTGCCCACACATTCTTAATGCAAAATAGATCAGTGAAATATCAATTTTGGTTAGATATAGGGAATATGGGCTGGTGGCAACGGTTAATGCAACCACTAACCCAACCATACGTTTTATCCAGAAATTGGCGAGATGGTGCAAAATGGACAGATATTCATGAATATGAAAATAATCAACTGAATATGGAAAAAGTGGTTTCTGGTCTGTTACGACGCTGTTCAGTGCAAATATCTCTCCACACAGCAGGTTACAACGAAAGTGGAGATGAACAAGCAGGTCCATTATTAAAAGCGACTCAAAAATTGTTAAGAATGTATCACCAAAAATATAGGTTAATAAATGTTTAAACCACGACCAAAGCAACTGGAAATACTGCAATATAAGCAAGGGAAAATGGGAATTTCTGCTGTTCCAGGAAGCGGAAAAACGCAAACATTGTCCTATTTAGCAGCGAATTTATTATTCGAAGGTTTACTCGAAGATGACCAGGAAATACTGATTGTGACTCTGGTAAATTCAGCGGTTAACAATTTTTCAAATAGAATTTCTGGTTTCATGGAATCGTTTGGTTTACTACCAGGTGTTGGATACCGCGTTCGTACGCTGCATGGTTTGGCTCATGATATTGTCCGTCAAAGACCGGATCTGGTTGGGTTAAGTAATGAATTCACAATTTTAGATGAACGGGAAACCCAACAGATATTAGAAAACTCCGTTGAAAGCTGGATGAAACTAAATCCTGAATTTGTGAATATGTGGGGAAACGCTGCCTATTCAACCAATCCCACTACAGGACAAAATCAGGATTGGTCAAAAGCATTATCTTCCGTTGCCAATAATTTCATCAAAACAGCCAAAGACTTACAGTTCTCTCCAGTGGATATTCAATCCAGTATGGAAAAGTTACAGATAAACGATCCTTTACTTTCCTTTGGTTTGGATATCTTCGAAAATTATCAGAGAGCTTTAAACTACCGTTCTGCAGTTGATTTTGAAGACCTCATTCGACTTGCTCTACTAGCGTTACAAATCGATGAAGACTATTTAAATCGATTAAGAAATCAATTCCCTTATATCTTAGAGGATGAAGCACAGGATAGTAGCAGACTTCAGGAATTGATTCTTCAAACCCTGGTTGGAGACAATGGAAATTGGGTGAGAGTTGGAGACCCCAACCAGGCAATATTTGAATCCTTTACGACTGCCAGCCCAGAATTTCTAAAAAGTTTTTTAAGTCGCCCAGATGTAGTTCCAAAAACATTACCCAACTCAGGTAGATCTACACTCTCAATTATCAATCTTGCCAATGAATTAATTCGTTGGACCATGCAAGATCATCCAATATTTGAATTAAGAAAATCATTAACCACACCTTATATTGAACCCACGCCAAAGTATGACCCCCAACCAAACCCAGAGGATGATCCAGGTAAGGTATTTATCTACAATAAACCTTTGTCATCGGATCAAGAAATACGAAACATTGTTATTTCACTAAAAAAATGGCTACCTGAAAATCAAGATAAAACTGTAGCGGTCTTGGTTCCACGCAATTTTCGTGGTGCAAAAATTGTCGAAGTTCTCCAGAAAGAAAAGATTCCTTTTGTAGAAATATTACAAACAAGCTTATCTACGCGAAACACCGCCGCTGTTCTTGCTTCTATTTTAAATTTCTTGGAAAATCCCAACCAGACCACCCGCCTAGTCAGAGTTTATGAAGTTTTAGAACCTATTTTATTTTCAAGTACAAAGACTACAAAGGAGAAAGTATCAAGGTTACTCAGATCGTGTTCTTACATTGAAGAATTTCTTTTTCCCTTTCCAGGAAATAATTGGTTGCAAAATTTACAAATTCAAGACACCTCACTGGAAGAAAATATTTTCAAACAATTGGTTGTTTTGCAAAATTATTTATCGAGATGGCTTAATGCTGCTGATTTACCAATTCACCAAATCATCATTACCATTAGCCAGGAAATCTTTTCTAAACCTTCTGATTTAGCTTTAGCACACAAATTAGCACTCGTTCTAGAACAACTCGGAAAAAACAACCCGGAATGGTTGTTGCCACAGTTTGCCTATGAATTAAATCAAATTGCAACCAATCGACGCAAAATTCAAGGTTTCTCTGATGAAGAATCAGGTTTCAACCCCGATTTACACCAAGGAAAAGTGGTAATAACTACCTACCATAAAGCAAAAGGATTGGAATGGGATCGTGTCTATTTATTATCGGTGAATAATTATGATTTTCCTTCGGCTACGATAGGAGATCAATTTATTGCAGAAAAATATATTTACAAAGATGATTTAAACCTCGATGCAGAAATAATTGCTAAGCTAAAAGCTCTTGCCGCGGAAGATATCCCAGAGTTATTTATGGATTTTGGTGTAGCTACAGAAAAAGCCCGTATTGAATATGCTGCAGAAAGAATTCGATTATTCTTTGTGGGAATTACCAGAGCTAAAAGTGAATTAATCATCCTATGGAATACTGGTGATACACATTATAAAAAGAAGAAATCTGCTAATCCAGCCTTACCATTTTTGGCTTTGAGTGCTTATTGGGAGAGTAAAAATGAAGATTAATTATTCTCAAAGTAATTTGCAAACATTCTTAACCTGTCCCCGAAAATTTGAGGTGAAATATATTCTTAAACAAATCTGGCCAGCCGTTCAATCCGAACCCGTATTACAGATGGAAGAACATATAAAAAATGGCAAACAATTCCACCTTATGGCGCAACAATACTTTACTGGATTAAACCCTGACCAAATATCACTCCAAACAAGAAATCAAATGTTATTAACTTGGTGGAAAAACTTTCTGGTTTTTACTGATAAATTTTCAGCTTTAGAATGCAAGCCTGAGGTTAATGTTGCTGCTGATCTCGAGGGAAAAAGACTGGTTGGAATTTTCGATTTGCTGGCATATTCATCACCGGGTAAATTCATAATTATTGACTGGAAAACAAATAATAAAAAAACCGACAAAAAGACATTGCAAAAACATATTCAAACACGTTTATACCCCTTTCTTCTAACATTATCTGGGGCACAATGGAACAACAATCAATCCATCATGCCATCCCAAATAGAAATGATTTATTGGTTTTCAAATGAGCCAGAAAATATTGAGTCTTTTTCTTACTCAGAAAAACAATTTCAAGAAGATAAGGAATTTTTCATAAACCTCATTGATACTATAGAAAACAAGAAGCCAGGTGAATTCGAGTTAACGAAAAATGAAAAATTTTGTAAATTTTGCCAATTTCGCTCGTTATGTAATCGTGGTATTAGACCCGGCAAGATGGATGAGGAGATTTTTGATTTGGATTATTTCTTAGAAGGAATTTCAGAAATTGATATTGATCAAATTGGAGAAATAGCATTCTAATGATTACTTCCAAATGGGTTGAAAGGATTCCGCTTCCTGTAGCAGAGGAAATAAAAGACAATTATTCAAATCACTGGATTCAACAATTACTGGCACGTAATAACATCAATTCGTTAATCGAAGCGAAAAAATTTCTCAACCCAGATCATTACATTCCCAGTTCGCCGTCTGAGATACCTGACCTTGGAATGGCAGCACAACGATTGATAGATGCAATTAAACACCAACAAAAAATTGGTATCTGGGGTGATTTTGATGTTGATGGGCAAACCTCAACAACATTGCTATATCAAGGTCTCACAAAATTGGGTGCTAATGTTATTTATTACATTCCAATTAGAGCAAAAGAATCACATGGAATCAATTTAACTTCTTTGATTGAATTTCTTAAAAATGATATTTCAGTTTTATTAACATGTGACACGGGTATCAGTGAAATTGAATCCGTTGAATATGCAATGAAACAAGGAGTTGATGTGCTCATCACCGATCATCACTCACTCCCCGATGTTCTTCCGGATGCGATGGCAAAAGTAAACCCTCAGCGATTGCCTGAAAATCATCCACTTAGGAACTTATCTGGCGTAGGTGTAGCATTCAAATTGATGGAATATCTGTATCAACAATTTAGCCTTCAAGATCAAACAGAAGAATTACTGGATCTGGTTGCTTTGGGAACCGTAGCGGATGTCGCCATCCTTACTGCTGATAACCGCTACCTGGTTCAAAAAGGTTTGAAAAAACTACAAGAACCAAAAAGATTAGGTTTACAGGAAATATACAAAAATAAAAATTTTCGAAATAGCCAGATAAATGAAATGCATATTGGATTCTACCTGGCTCCCCTCTTAAATGCCTTAGGTAGATTATCTGACGCAAATCCAATTGTTGAATTTTTGACCACAACAAATTTGCAGAAAGCCCAAGTCTTTGCGGTGCAATTAGAGAATCTCAATGAAAAAAGAAAATTAATTACTGATCAAATCACAGACGCTGTTTTATCACAACTTGATCTCAATCAGACATTGTTGAATGACCCATCAATCATCATGCACCACCCTGATTGGGAACCTGGTGTATTAGGAATTGTTGCCAACCGATTGGTCGAAAAATTCCAAAAACCAACCATTTTATTGACTGGAGATGAAGTAAGTGGTTTTTTTGGTTCTGCAAGATCCATCGATAAACTAAACATTATTGAAACAATCAGGAAAAATGGCGCCTTTTTAAATCACTATGGTGGCCATGCCATGGCTGCCGGATTATCAATGAAAGCAGAGAATTTTCTACCTTTCAAAATTAACTTCAATAAAGCAATCATCGAAACAATTGGTGATTCAATTATTGAAAAGGAATTAAAAATTGATGGATATATTAATTTTGATGTCATCGATTTACCATTTGTGAAAGATATTGAAGCTTTTGCTCCTTTCGGCGCTGGAAATCCTGCTCCAATCTTCGCTAGCAAAAATATAGTGATTGATCGATTACAAAAAATTGGAAAAAAATCAGAGCACTTAAAAATTAAGGCGTTAGATTCGTTTGAAAACCTTCAAGAATTGATTTGGTGGAGAGCTAATATTGAAGACATTCCAGAAGAAAAAATTGATATCGCATATACACTTCAAAGTTCAAATTATAAAGGTCAGGATTCTGTACAGATTCAAATTGTGGAAATTAAACCTGGAAAAGAAGCAATATCTGAAATTCAGTCTACAACTGAAAAAATCAGGATTGTTGATTTCCGCTTGGAACCACCACAAGATATCGATTGGATTAATGAATTTTCTGAATATGTCTGGTTTGAAGAAGGATTGGGTAAGAATTTTCCAGATAGCATTAATCGTCAAACACTAAAACCATCCGAAACACTTATATTAAATACAATTCCACCTAGCCTGAATGAACTTAAAAGAATATTATTCACAGTGAGGCCCAAAAACCTGGTACTTTTTGGAAACTCACCTTTTTCTCTTTCTATTAACCAAAACATTAAAAATGTTGCAGGAATGTTAAAATTTATTACAAAGCAAAAAAATGGGTTATTTCATCCTGGAGAATTAGCAATTGCAACCGGACATCGTCGGGTAACTATTGAATCGATTTGTCGGTATTTGCATGTTGCCGGACAAATTACTTTAACAGAACATCCTGATACCCAATGGTTGGTAGCATTAGGTGGGACAAGAAATTCGGAGAAGTTAGAGCTCTACAAAAAAAATGTCGAATGGTTTTATCGGGAAACAAACGCTTTTCACAAATGGTATTTAAATCTAGATGTTGATAAGTTTAAAGATTCAGTATTATCAACCAAGTAATTGCTATACTTATTTTGTAAAAAAACCTGGGTATCAAGATATAATCTGTGTATTAGAGATCTTATTTTTTCGAATAATATTTGACACAAATACGTTTTATCCCCGAAAAAAGTCTGAAGAAAGTCCTGTCAAGAAAGTCCTGTCAAGAAAGTCCTTTACGCTATAAAATTCTCGTGTTATAATCTGCATTCGCCCATGAGGGCGATCAATTATTAATACGCAAATTTAACCATTAAGTAAGGAATAAGTACAATGGATCAAATCTTAAAATCATTAGAAGCACCAGTAAACCCCAATATTCCCGATTTGCGACCTGGCGACGTGGTGAATGTACACGTAAAAATCAAGGAAGGTGCCCGGGAACGTATTCAAGTTTTCAAAGGAACCGTTTTATATAAGCACAATAATGGAACAAACTCAACTTTCACGGTGCGTAGAGTAGCCAGCAATGGTATCGGTGTTGAAAGAACATTCTTAACTCGTTCACCTCGCATTGAAAAAGTTGAAGTCGAGCGCCATAGTCGAGTTCGTCGAGCAAAATTGTATTTCTTAAGAAAACGTACTGGTAAGAGCGCACGTCTAAAACAAAAATTCAATTAATCATCCCTAATTATGATAACATTAAGGTGCAATCCTAAGGTTGCACCTTTTTTATGTATCACAATTCAGGAGTTTAAATGCAACCCATCATTGGAATCACAGCCGGTAGAGAAAAAAGTGATACAAACATTCAAAAAACATGTCTGATCGAGAAATATTCAGAAGCTATTTTACAATCTGGGGGGATCCCATGGATCATACCAACTTGCACACCTTTTGAAGCAATTTTTCCCATCCTAAATAAAATTGACGGCATACTTTTTACGGGTGGTGGCGATATTGAAACCAAAAGATTTGATGGTGAGGTTCATCCAAAAGTGTATGGCGTAGATGAACAACGTGACCAACTGGAAATTGATCTGGTTCTGGCTGCGATAGATCTAAAGATACCTACTCTTGGGATTTGTAGGGGAATTCAGGTCATCAACGTGGCTTTAGGGGGTGATTTATTCACCGATATTGCTGATCAACGACCAGACTCCTTACGCCATGATTGGTTCCCAGGTTACCCACGAGATTTACTCACGCACACAGTTGAAATCGCAAGCACCTCACTGTTAAAAAGCATCACAGGACAACAAAAAATGGAAGTTAATTCACTCCACCATCAAGCAATAAGGAATTTGGCAGAAAAACTATCTGCTATAGCTTTTTCCACAGATGGGATTGTTGAAGCAGTTGAACTAGAAAATCATCCTTTTTTTCTGGGTGTACAATGGCACCCAGAATGGATTTATTCACTTTCGCCAACACAATTAATTTTCAAGGCTTTCATAAATGCAGCAAATTCCTGAGAATAAATTAACTCTTCCTGTAAAAAATGCTATTGGCATTTTCGACTCCGGAGTCGGAGGTTTATCTGTATTTAAAGAGATAAGAAGGAAATTGCCAAATCATACGATTTTTTATTTTGCAGATCAGTTTCATGTCCCATATGGACCTCGTAAACTCGAAGAGGTATTCTCATTATCAGCGGTTATAACAAATTTTTTGTTTGAATTAGGTTCAGAAATCATCGTAATAGCATGCAACGCTGCGTCTGCAGCTGCATTATACCCACTTCGTGAACTACATCCCCTCAAACCTTTTGTTGGAATGGAACCAGCTGTAAAACCAGCGGTTGAAAAAACTCACACAGGAAGTGTTGGTGTACTCGCAACACCAGCAACATTCCAAGGTAAATTGTACAATTCCGTAGTTGAAAGATTTGCGAAAAATGTGAAGATTTATCAGAACACATGTAAAGGTTTGGTGCAGGAAATTGAACAAGGTAATTTAAATGGAAAATCGACAAGAAAAATTTTAAGTGATGCATTGAAACCAATGTTAGAAAAAGGAATCGACACGGTTGTGCTGGGTTGTACACATTATCCTTTTGTTATTCCTGCTATCGAGGATATTGTCGGGCCAAACGTTACAGTTATTGATCCATCACCAGCAATTGCTAACCAAACATTACGAAAAATTGGAGAATTTAACATCATAAATGAATCTAAAGAACCTGGAAAATCAATATTAATCACAACAGGTTCTCTAATGAAATTCCAAAACTTCATTGATCAAGTTGATTTAAATTTGGAAAACATTGAAGTAAAGAAAGCAATTTGGTCTAAGGATCAACTACAAATAAACTTCATACAAGAATAAAGGTAAAAAAGGTGTTTTGATATACTTCTTAAATAAGATAAAAAAAGGAATGAATAATGGATATTGATCTAAACCCTTGTATAAAAATTACAATCGATGCAATTGGCAAACCAGGTCAGAGAACTTTCTTTATACAAGGCGAAACTGAATCTGAAACGATTACACTTTTATTTGAGAAAATTCAAGTACAGTCTCTCGTGGTAGCATTATTAAAATTTTTTGAAAACTTACATCAAAAATACCCGGATTTAACACCTGAAAATGGTGAATACATTGAAGAAAACATGAAAATTGCGCCACCTGTTGACCCGTTATTTCGAGTTGGAGAGCTAAACCTAACCTATGAAAGTGACATTGATAAAGTTTGTTTGGTCACAAAAGAAATATTATTTACACAGGATGATCCCAATTTTCAGAATTCATCCTTTCAGGAAGGTAGAACCGTCAATTTTTGGTGTACCAGAGATCAAATCAGTCAATTAGCAAATTGGTGTGTCATCCTGCTCCAACAAGGTCGCCCCATTTGCCCTCTTTGTAATGAACCGATTGGACCTGAGGGACACTTATGCCCTAAGAAAAATGGTCACAAAAAACATTAATTTGGACAACCATGAAATCAAAAACATTATCAATGTTTTACAAAATGGATCGCTAACTCTTTCCGGTCAAGCAATTCGTGGTTCTAATTCCACTTTTTTGTGTGATGTCATCCTCGACAATCAACAAACAAGAGCCATTTACAAACCAACAAAAGGGGAAAGACCTCTTTGGGATTTTCCTCATAACACACTAGCACACAGAGAAGTCGCTGCATTTATGGTATCACATCTCTTAGGTTGGAAATTTGTCCCTCCAACCGTTTTGCGTACCAAACCTGCTGTGTTTGGCACCGGATCTTTGCAATATTTTATTGAACACGATCCTACCTTACATTACTTAAATTCACCAATCCTTGCAAAAACAGCTATGATGAAGGTTATTGCGTTCGATTTGCTCATTAATAATGCTGATAGAAAATCAGGACACATAATTTTCGATCAAACGAACAAAGCTTGGCTCATTGACCATGGCTTGTGTTTTAATGAAGAAAAAAAATACAGAACGGTTATTTGGGATTATGCCGGTCAAAAAATTCCAAAAGAAATTAAAACTGATATACAAAATTTTGTTCAGGCATTAGAATTAAGAAAATTACGAATGGTTAGAAAATTAAAAATGTTAATATCAGATAAAGAATTCTTTACTATAATTCAAAGAGGTAAAGAAATATTGTCATTAGATATTTTTCCTTTTCCTGAGCCAAATCGTCGATCTTATCCATGGCCACCAATTTAAAATAAGGAGTAAAAATGCGTCAAATATCTGTAGCTATTATAGGTTTTGGAAATGTGGGGCAAGCTTTTGCAAGCCTATTACTAAAAAAACAAGCTGATTTAAAAAAGCAATTTGATCTTGAAATCATCATGACTGGTATCTATACGAAAAATCATGGTAGTGCCATAAATTCTGGTGGCGTGAATCTTTCCCGCGCATTAGAGTATGTGCAACAGGGAACTGATTTATCCAATTTGTCTGAAGGCAATCGATCACGTTCACCTCAGGAATTTATTAATGATAGTTCGGCCGAAATTATAATTGAATGTACTCCTTTAAATCCTTATGATGGCCAACCGGCCCTGTCTTTTATCAAATCCGCTCTTAACCGCGGAAAACACGTCATAACAGCTAACAAGGGACCAGTTGTCTATGGATTTCATGAATTATCTGAAATCGCAGAAGATCATAAAAAGGGATTTTATTTTGAATCTGCTGTGATGGATGGAGCCCCAATATTTTCATTATTCAGAGAAACTCTTCCGCTTATAGAATTAAAGGGATTCACTGGCATTCTAAATTCCTGCACCAATTATTTATTGGATTTGATGAATGATGGTTACTCATTAGAAGAAGCCACCATACAAGCCCAAAAAATCGGAATTACTGAAACGGATCCCAGTGCAGATATTGATGGTTGGGATGCTGCAATAAAAGTTTCTGCATTAGCTACTGTTATTATGGGAATTCCCCTAACACCTCACCAGGTTGAAAGACAAGGTATTCGGGACATAACAAAAGAAATGATCGATGATTCATTTAAAAAAGAAGAAAAGTGGAAACTGGTCTGCACAGCAAAACGACATGGCAATCGAATAATTGAAGCAAGTGTGAAACCGAAATCTGTAAAAAATGATTCCCCGCTTTATCAGGTCACAGGAACAAGTTCATTTATCGAATTTGAAACTGACTTTCTACCTGGCTTAGGTATTCTGGAAAGAGATCCTGGACCAATCACAACCGCATATGGAATATTTGCAGACCTGATGAATCTTTACAAAAAATTCTATGCATTTTGATAATTTATTTTTGTTTTTTCCCAAAAAATTTGCATTTGAAGAGGTAAAAACTTTTCAGGATATTACTAACACATTTCCAATCGATACAAAAGTAATTGATGAATTTCATTATTTTTCTTCGAAAATTCATTCAAACTTCGAGATTGGACATTCGCTATATCATCAACACTGGCTTTTAGATCCTGAAAAACAATTCTTATTTAGGGTATAAAAATGGTTCGAATGGAAAAACTCACTTGAATAAGGCTAGATCGAAAAATAAAAATTTTGCAATAATTTCTTTTTTCCTCCTCCTCATCCTTTTGATCACAACAGGTTGCTATCCTAATACCACTCAAGAAAAAACACCAACAATAACTCGAACAATTGTTGAGAACACCCCAACTCCTGCAATCCAACAACCACCAGAACCATCTTCAATCCCTGATGAAATAATCGAACAAGAGTCTACACCAACCTACTTTTACACAACACCCCCATCTTATAAAATCAGTGTAGTGTTTGATTATTCAACCCAATCAGCGAATATTGAACAAAAAATCCAATACGTAAACAACTCTTCGTTTGAATTGAGTGAAATCAGGCTAGCTTGCGATTCCTTACGTTACCCAAATTCATTTTCAATTCTAAATGCAACGATCAATACTGAAAATGATATAGAATTTATTGAAGAAGATTATTACCTTTCGATTGTTTTGGGAGAACCACTCCTTCCTGGAAAAGAGATTGAAATTCAGATTGATTATTTATTAAGCGTTCCGCCATTACCCCCACCTGCGGATGATAAAAAACCGGGTATTTTTGGTTACTCAGCAGTTCAAACCAATTTTGTGGATTGGTATCCATTCATACCCCCAATAGATAATGAGGGAAATTGGGTTCTGCATGAACCATGGTTTTATGGTGAATATTTAGTTTATGATCTCGCAAATTTTGAAATTGAAATTGAACTTGTCAATACCCTCCCTGAAACACAAATTGCTGCCTCCACATTGCCTAAAGCACAAAAAGATAATAGATACATGTACGAATCCACTCTAGCAAGAAATTTTGTTTGGTCCATAAGCCCTTCTTATGTTGTAGAATCCCAAAAACTTGACGGAATAACCATTACCACCTACACATTTCCTTTTCATCAACAAGCTGGGACTCATGTCCTCAATGAAGCCACAAAAGCAATTGAGCTTTATTCGCGTTTATTTACATCCTACCCAAGAGAAAACTTAACCATCGTTGAAGGAGATTTTCTGGATGGTATGGAGTATGACGGTTTGTTTTTTCTTGGACGAGGTTATTTTAACCTTTTTGATTACACACCTCAAAATTATTTAACTTTCATTGCTGCCCATGAGACCGCCCATCAATGGTGGTATGCCTCCATCGCAAACGATCAGGCGATAGATCCCTGGTTGGATGAAGCATTGTGCACTTATAGTGAAATCCTATTTTATGAAGAATATTATCCCGAACTAATTGATTGGTGGTGGGAATATCGTGTTAATTATTACCAACCAGATGGATTTATAAACAAACCGATATACGATTACAACGGATTTATTCCTTATCGCAATGCTACCTACCTGCAAGGTGCAAAGTTTCTTGAAAATTTACGAAATGATCTTGGTGATTCATCATTTTTCAAGTTGATAAAAGAATATGCAACAACTCAACAAAACGAAATTTCTTCTGAAGAATACTTTCTGCAATTAATTAAAAATTACAGCGGTCAAAACCCATTTACAACTTACCCGGAATACTTTCAACCCAGAGAATAACATAATCCAGTAAGATAAAGAAAACAGTGTCAAGATTTGATTTGTTTATATATAATTTTTTCTGTATACTAGTAAAATAACAATAAATAGACTTAATGGGAGGTCTAATGGCGAAAATTTCAGATATCGAAGGTATTGGTCCAAAATATGCAGAATTATTAGCAAAAGAAGGGATTAAGACTGTTGAAGGCTTGCTAAAAGCCGGAGCAAAGTCAAAAGACAGAAAAAGAATTTCAGAATCATTACAAATTTCAGAGAAACTGATCTTGGAATGGGTAAACCACGCTGATTTGTTTAGAATTAAAGGAATTGGAGAAGAATATTCCGACCTTTTAGAAGAAGCAGGTGTTGACACAGTTCCTGAGTTAGCACAGCGCAAGCCAGAAAATTTAACCGAAAAAATGGCAGAAGTAAATGCTGCAAAAGACTTGGTCCGCCGATTGCCTGTTTTGTCACAGGTAGAAGAATGGGTAAAACAAGCTAAAGAATTACCCAGAATAATAGAATATTAGTGATTTTGACTAACCGTAATAATTATCACGGTTAGTCTCTCTTAAATTTTATGGAACAAAACAAGAAATCTTATTTATTTTTGTGGTTAGGTTTGTTAGTAGGAATAATTAGTTCATTCCTGTATTTTTTATTTAACCTGCGGGAGAATAAAAAGGACCTTTCGAACGCTTTTGTTAACAAATACATCAATATTGACCCAGAAGAGTCAAAACCGAAATTAATCGAAAAACCTTCTACCAAAAAAACGGTCAAAGAAACACAAAAGGATGATTTAACCCTAATAAAGGGAATCGGACCAGCGATTGAGAAATTGCTCAATGAAAACAACGTGTTCTCCTTCAAAGATCTAAGTTTAAAGAATACTGATGATCTTAAGGCGATCCTATCAAAGAAAAATTTCCGTTTAGCTGATCCTTCCAAATGGGTTGCACAAGCCAATCAACTGAAAAAATAAATATTTTTCCATCAAACAATTTTAAAAAAATTTTACGCCTTTCAAATCTTAAAATTTTTAAAATCAGTTGACTCGTCTATACAAATTATCTATAATGAAATTGCAGGGAGCTCTGAGAAATTGAATTAGCCCCTTTACCTTAAAAACTAAATCAAAAGTTTGGATAACCATGAGAGAGATTCTCAGACTGGGTGAAACAAGCGATTTAGGAAAAATTTCTAAGAGTAGGACATAAGCCTTTCAGGAATTTGGAGAAAGCGGTTAACTTAGAAAAGGGTAAGGAAAAGCTAAAGTTAGGTTACTTAGAGCCCCTGTTTCAATTTAATTTGCCCGACCTTTTTGTTGGTAAATTTCTCCCTTCAAAATACCAACATATGGCAGGTTCCGATATTTTTCATCATAATCCAATCCATAACCAACAATGAATTTGTCCGGAAGATCGAAACCTTTGTATTTAATGGGTAATTCGATTAATCTATTGGATGATTTATTAAATAATGTACATACTTCAAGACTCGCCGGCAAGCGTTCCTTTAAGTATCTCAAAAGATAATTTATGGTTAAACCTGTATCAATCACATCTTCAATAAATAATATATGGCGACCTTCAATAGGAATATCTAAGTCTTTCACCAGTCTTACTACCCCTCGTTTTCGTGCATCACTCGTGTAGTTACTAATCGCAAGAAAATCTACATCACAATCAATTTCGATTTTTCGCATCAAATCTGCCATGAAAATAAAAACTCCTTTAAGCACTCCAATCAAGATCGGATAACGGTTTATATAATCCCGGTTGATTTGTTCTGCCAATTTATTAACAGTCTCAGCAATTTGTTCTTCCGTATAAAGAATTTGACTGACTGGTTGATTATTGTTTGTTTCCATCATTTTCATTAACCTCTTTTTGAGCATCTGTGCCATGCAAATTCAGTGCTTCTTCAAATAAGCCGTATTTAATTAATAAATTGCGAATATCTCGCCGTTTCATAAGTTTTATCTTTACTTCGGGGTAAAGTTCATTCATAAGTCTAATTTTTTTATTTTTTATCGTTGCTAATTGTGGCCGTAAAGTCGTTAATTCAATAAATAGGTTTTGCTCAGGCAAATAAAAATCTGGTGAAAAAGCCAATTTCACTTTTCCCTTTTCATTCCATTCCAAATCAAAGGTTTTCGGTTCGTATTGCCAGTCAACACCATAAAAATCCAAAATTCTGGCAAACATTTCTTCAGCAGGATGTGAAAATTGTATCTCGGAAACTTTTGAATGGGGGGTCATATCAGTCCGAAAGTTGCTTTAACCATTTGGCAACTTTGTCCAGGTTTAAATGGTCGGTGTTAATCGTGATATCGTATAATGAAGACTCATTCCAATCGACATCATACATTTTCTTTATAAAATTCTGTCGGTATCGATCACTTTCCTCAATTTGTGCTCTAGCGCCTTGTTCAGAAACCCCCTTAGATTTTTGAATATTTTTTATTCTGCTTTCTAAACTCGCAATAACACGTAGATGCAAACAATCAGGTAAATCCTTAAGAACCATCTGACTCGCGCGACCAACAAAGATTACTTTGCCTTTTTCTGCTTTCGTATTAACAACAGTTTGCAAAGCCATCTTGAATTTAGCACAAGTATCCTCATCTGGACAAATCCCAAACAAGCCCAATTCATCAATTACGGCCAATGCCATTTCAGGGGAACCAATCTGAATTGCAGCCTGATTAACTACCTCTCGCCAGATAATTCGATAACCAGTTAATTCTGATAATCTAATCGCCAGCTTACTCCCCCCACTTCCGTATTGTCTTGAAATGGTATAAACGGAATACATAGTACCTCCAATATCCCTTAATTTAATTATAGCATTGGGAATATTTTGAGAAACAAAAACACTTTTCTGAAAAAAACTGGATAGAAAATGTTATAGTTAATAATAATTTTATCAATTATTTATTATATTTTTCGAGTGAGGACAAAAATGGCTGGAAAAATTGGAATTCTTACTGCCGGAAATGATGTGCCCGGTTTGAATGCTGCAATCAGATCAATCGGTAAAACTGCGCAAAATGAATTTAATATGGAAATCGTCGGTTTTCAGGACGGGTTTCATGGATTAATTGAAAATCAATACATTCCAATGAAAGGACCAGAATTCTCAGGGATTCTAGTCGCAGGTGGGACTTTTCTGGGTACCAGTCAGGTATTACCTGATAACTCTATTAAAGACGCGAATTTATTAGACAAAGCCGTTTCCACCTATAAACTTCATAATTTAGACGCGCTAGTGTGTTTAGGCGGTGCAGAAATGCAGGTTGGCACTTTGGCATTATCAGAGGCTGGGCTGAATGTGATTGGTATTCCAAAATCAATAGACAATGATGTTTACGGCACTGATTTTACAATTGGTTTTGATACGGCTTTATCAGTATCGACTGAAGCTGTAGATCGGCTGCATAGCACCGCACATAGTCATCACCGCATAATTGTGGTGGAAATTCTTGGCAAACACACAGGCTGGCTTACTTTAGGGGCAGGTATGGCAGGTGGGGCAGATGTAATTTTAATCCCTGAGATACCGTATCAGCTAAATAAAATTGCCCAGGCAATCCTTGAACGTAATCAGGCAGGAAAGCGATTCAGTATTATTGCCGTTTCGGATGGTGCATTAACACAGGAAAGTGTTGAATTTTTCCGTCGAAATCGAGAATATAATATGCGAATCCGGCAAGGGGAAGAACGAAAAATCATTGAAGATCGTTTATCTACAATTGAGAATGATTATGGTGATAATACAAATCTTCTATCCCATTTTCTCCATCAAAAAACGGGTTTGGAAACAAAAGTCACGATTCTAGGATTCTTACTGCGAGGAGGTGTCCCCTCAGCAGTGGATCGTATGCGGGCAACACAATTCGGATCTGCAAGTGTAAAAAAGTTCACTGAAGGAGAATTTGGAATTTTATTAGGTATCAACAATTTTCAAATCTCATCCATTCCATTAAAAGATATTGCGGGAATACACAAAACCATTCCTCTCGATCACGAATGGCTAAAGGCTGCACGCAATGTTGGCACTTGTTTTGGGGATTGATGAAACCCTGATAGAATTGCACCTATGTTTATACCAACTACAAAAGAAGAACTCAGAAAATTAAAGTGGGATTACTTAGATATTATCCTGGTTTCTGGAGATAGCTACATTGATAGCCCCTATATGGGAATTTCAGTTATCGGCCATGTTCTCATGGATGCTGGTTTTCGAGTTGGTATCATTGCACAACCGGATATCACTTCCGATAAGGATATTACCCGATTGGGAGAACCTCGTTTGTTCTGGGGAATTTCTGCTGGATCAATCGATTCAATGGTTTCAAATTACACGGCATCGCTAAAAAAGCGTAAGAGCGACGATTATACGCCCGGTGGAATAAATAACAGGCGTCCAGATCGCGCACTTATCGTTTATACAAATCTCGTTCGGCGTTATTTTAAACAAACCAAACCTATCGTTCTTGGTGGAATGGAAGCCAGTCTCCGCAGAATCGCCCACTATGATTATTGGAGCGATAAAATTCGCAGGGCTATCATATTTGATGCAAAAGCAGATTACCTGATTTATGGTATGGCTGATCATTCAATTTTGGAAATTGCAAACCATCTTAACGAAGATCTGGATCCAAAATTCATTCGTGGTCTCAGTTATATCAGCAAAGAACCTGTTCCTGATTATCTTGAAATTAGCTCTTATGAAAATGTAATAGAAGACAAATTTGCCTACATTGATAGTTTCGATACTTTTTATAAAAATAATGATCCCAAAACAGCCAAAGGAATAATCCAGGCTCATGGTGATCGATACTTAGTTCAAAACCCTCCAGCTTTTCCTTTGACCCAGGAAGAGTTAGACCGTGTGTACGCTTTACCCTACGAGAGAAAACAGCATCCCTATTATGAAAAACAAGGCAAAGTGAAAGCACTTGAAACAATCCGTTTCTCAATTCCCACACACCGCGGTTGTTATGGAGAATGTAATTTCTGTGCAATTGCTGTTCATGAGGGTAGGACAATTCAATCACGTAGTAAAGAATCAATCCTCCAAGAAGTTGAAGAAATCTCCAGAATACCGGAATTTAAAGGTATTATTCAGGACTTAGGGGGTCCAACAGCCAATATGTATGGATTTGAATGTGTCAAGAAGATCAAAAGTGGTGTATGTCTGGACCGAAGATGCATATCACCTGAAGTTTGTTCAGCATTAAAACCAAACCACAAACCACAAATTGACCTCCTCAAAGCAGTTCGATCCCACCCGAAAGTAAAAAAGGTGTTTGTTGCATCCGGGATTCGTTACGATTTACTGCTGAATGACCGTCAACACGGAAAGGAATACATTGAGGAAGTTTTGGCTCATCACGTATCTGGCCAACTAAAAATAGCTCCTGAACATACAGACAACAACATCCTAAAATTGATGGGAAAACCGGATTCTGACTCCCTGCTTGAATTTAAACAAAATGTAGATCAGATCAACAAAAAACTAGGGAAAAAGCAATTTATCACCTATTATTTCATAGCGGCATACCCGGGTTGTTCTGAAAGAGAGATGCTCCATTTGAAGGAATTTACCGCGAAGAAACTTAAAACCAATCCGGAACAGGTACAGATTTTTACACCAACACCATCTACCTATGCAAGTGTTATGTATTACACCGAAATGAATCCCTTCACAAAAGAACCCATATTTGTTGAAAAAAATATAAAAAAGAAAACCAAACAGAAAGAAATCTTGGTAAAAAAAACCTATGTATAAAGTATTTTTGGTAATACCACCGGGAATTGAATCCGTAGCTAAGAAAGAAGTAAGCCAATTATTCCCTGAATTAACATCGACCAATTCAAGCGATGGTTTGGAATTTGAGTGTGATTTAGAAACGATTTATCGGCTCAATTTGAATTTAAGGGTTCCAAATCGGATTTTAGTTCGATTTGCAGAATTCAAGGCGACGTCGTTTAAGGAATTATTTGATAATTCAGTTCGTTTACCATGGAAACAATTTCTGAAAAAAGATACATCATTATCTATCAGGACAACCTGCCACAAATCAAAACTTTATCATAGTGGAGCGGTAACTCAACGAATTCACCAAGCTATTGAATCCAATTTATCCGGCAAGTTTCAGTTAATTAAAAATGAAGAAGCGGAACAAATCAAAAAACAACAATTAATTGTGGTCAGATTGTCAATGGATAATGTGACGATTAGTATTGATTCATCCGGAAAACCTTTACATATGCGTGGATATCGTGAAATAGTCTCCAAAGCCCCGCTTCGTGAAAACCTGGCAGCCAGTTTAATCCTGAGCGCTGGTTGGAATGCCAACCAACCTTTAATGGATCCTTTCTGCGGATCAGGGACAATTCCTATAGAAGCTGCTCTGATTGCAAAAAATCAAGCACCAGGTTTGTATCGTGATTTTGCTTTTGAAAACTGGCCGGGTTTTAAGCAAAATGATTGGCAAGATATTCGAAAAGAACAAATTTCTTCTACAAATACTGACAATTCACTCATTTTTGGTAGTGACCGAGATTTAGGCACCATCACGATAGCTAAAGAAAATGCCAGAAAAGCAAAAGTTGATAGCACAATTATATGGAATCAACTTTCCATTTCTGATGTTATAGCAACCGGACCACCCGGCTGGATCGTCACCAATCCACCTTATGGTCTTCGGGTAAACACGAACAAAGACATTCGTAACCTATACGCAAGATTTGGAGAGATATTACGTGAAAGATTTTCAGGTTGGGAAATTATATTCATATGCAACGATTTAAAATTAGCAACCCAAACAAAATTAAAACTAAAAAGCCTGCTTTCCTTTACGAACGGAGGAATTAATGTGCAGGCTTTTTATGCGAAAATTCAATAACTTCTACCGTCTTACAGGGATTTGAATTTCAATTTTAACTGCTTCATCTTCTACATAAATTGCCTTAATAAGGGCATTTTCTCCAGCCTGATCGATTTGATCCTGAATTAGACCAGATAACATTTCATTGATATTCTTAACAAAATCACTGGCAAGGTCCAAGCCTGGAATATTCACCCAGGTTACTTCAACTTTTGGTTTTTCGTTTTCGATAGAAAAAGTCAATTCAATTTCACCATTAACTCGCTGTGAATTTGGCATTCCATAATAACCAATTAGACGAATTTTGTCAGGCTCAATGAATTGAACATCCTCAACCTCAACCACTAATTCTGTTTCAGATAATGTTCCTGCTATGCCCTGAGCCCCATTGATTATTTGCATTAAATTATCACGTTTCAAGGTAATCGTCATTTCAATGTTGCCATTTTGAATTCCAAAATTACAGGCAAGTGTTGTCAAAATTAGGATTGATATTAATATGAAAAAAGCATATCTTTTTATAATCATAGATTTCCTTTCACCTCAATCGAAACAGTTTTCTTTTACAATTTTATGCTATTGTACCTGAAAGAATACTTTTCTTAAAAACCCTGTCAAATCCTAAATTTTTTCCTTTTCAAGGATTTATAAATATTTGTATAAAATATAAAATAAAGCAAATTTTCTTGTAAGGCTAAAGTTCAAAATATTTCAGCTAATGTTACCTCATACAAAATTTGCTAATACCTGAAAACAAGTTCTTCGTTAGTTTTTAAATGATTTCACTTTCGAAACAACGAGAGTGATAAACTTAACAAAAAAACAAGGATCTCCTATGTCCGAATACACTTCAACCGCAATCGCCCACCCTAACATCGCCTTAATTAAATATTGGGGTAACAAAGATCAAAACCTCAGAATTCCTGTCAATGGATCGATTTCCTTTAATCTGGAAAGTTTGTTTACTCAAACCAAAGTTTCCTTTGACTCAGTGTATAAATCGGATCACTTGACCATAGATGGAAATGAAATTACAGGTTCCAGCTTAGCAAGAGTAGTATCCTTTCTTGATATCGTGCGTACTTTAGCTGGAAAAAATCTGTTCGCCCATGTAGAAAGCATGAATAATTTCCCAATTGGTACCGGCATTGCTTCTTCAGCATCGGCTTTTTCGGCTTTAAGCCTAGCAGCCAGCAAAGCGATTGGTTTGGATCTTTCCGAAAAAGACCTATCACGGTTAGCCCGCCGAGGTTCAGGGTCAGCCTGTCGATCTATTCCTGAAGGCTTTGTCGAATGGTTTCCAGGGAAATCTGATTCTGATTCTTTTTCGGAAAGCATTGCCCCGGCAAATCACTGGGATTTGGTGGACATTATCGCTGTTATATCTACCGAACACAAAAAAGTTGGTTCAACTGCAGGTCACGAATTGGCTAAATCAAGCCCATTACAAGCAGCACGGATAGCTGATACTGATCGTCGTTTAGAAATTGTAAGAAATGCAATTTTGGATAAAGATTTTTTTACCATGGCTGAAAATGTCGAATTGGATAGCAACATTATGCATGCAGTCATGATGACATCCAATCCCCCATTGATGTATTGGGAATCCACATCTATCACAATAATGAAAACAGTCAAAGATTGGCGCAATTCGGGTTTGCCTGTGTGTTACACTCTCGATGCAGGACCGAACGTCCACATCATCACAACTAAGGATTATTCTGAAAAATTAATTTCCAATCTGGTAGCGATAAAAGGGATCCAAAAAATTTTAAAATCTTATGTAGGTGGAAAGACAATATTAATTTAATAAATTAATATTTTCTTAGAGTTCTACGGCTAAATGGAAGACAAGTAAAAACGGTTTATAATTGGCGATACAAACCGTTTTTTAATAGGTATAGGTGTAAATATGATGATTATTGAGTTTATTCTGATATTTGGTGTCCTGCTCTTTATCCATGAGTTCGGCCATTTTATTTTTGCTAAATTATTTAAAATTAATGTAGAAGAATTTGGTTTTGGGTTTCCACCTCGATTACTAAAAATTGGTCAATTCCGTGAAACAGAAATAACCCTGAATTGGATTCCATTTGGTGCATTTGTGCGATTAAGTGGCGAAAACGACCCAGAGGTAAAAGGTGGCTTTGGTGATTCAACCGTACTAGCAAGGTTTATGACATTAATCGGTGGTCCCCTATTTAACCTGATTTTAGGTGTTGCACTATTTGCGACGATTTTTATGCGCGTTGGAATTCCAGATTTGAATTCCGTTCAGGTTTACGATGTAAACAGCGGATCACCAGCTCAAATGGCTGGCATCAATCCAGGTGAATTGATAATTGAAGTAAATGGAATTGAGATTAACAGCACAGAACAACTTTCTCAATTGGTAGAAGAAAATCGTGGTATTCCAGTATCGATTACATTACTGTCACCAGATGGAATCAAAAACACCGTTACTGCAACCCCACGTGAAGAGCCCCCTCCAGGTGAAGGGTACCTCGGTGTTACTTTAGTCAATCCCTATAAAGATGCCACCGTATTGGAAGCGTTACCGTATGCTTTCCGAGCAACAGGTGGCTATGCGGTTCAACTATTAGCACTTCCTGGGCAACTCATAAAAGGATCGATATCAGCTGAAGAAGCAAGACCTGTCGGACCTGTAGGAATTTACACCATCTACTCGCAAGCCAGGGAAAGAGATGAAACCAATGCCGAATCAGCAAATCCCGAAGATCGATTAAACACCTTACTGATTCTTGCAATAATTTCTGTCGCATTAGGCTTCACCAATTTATTACCAATTCCTGCCTTAGATGGTGGCAGATTAATCCTATTGTTACCGGAGATCTTCCTCAGGAAGAAAGTGCCAGCCAAAGTTGAAAATATAATTAATATGGTTGGTTTTGCCGCACTGTTAGCATTAATGGTAATTATTACTACCATGGATATCATTAACCCGGTTGTGATGCCTTAGGAAATAAGAAATGACATTAAATGGAATCAATTTTAATAAAATAATTGATGCATTGTTAGATGATGATGCTGAATTCCCCATTTCTTACATGATGAGTTTATCTGATATTTTATTGCCTGATCTGGAAAAATTACGTAAATCTTGGAATCTAATTTCTCCTGCACGAAAAATCGCTTTAATGGAAAACATTGAAGTTGTGCATGAAGCAGAAATAACCTCTAATTTCGAGGAAATTGCGATACTAGCACTCGATGATGGCAACGCAACGGTTCGTACCAGCGGGGTTAGATTACTATCCGATTATGAGAATTCACATTATATTCAAAAGTTTATTGAAATGCTCCAGAATGATCCCGATATTGGTGTTCGCTCGCAATCAGCGATCACATTAGGGAAATATTTATACCTGGCTGAGGTCGATAAAATCGATTCAATTTATCGGGATTTGATAAATGATGTTCTGTTAAAGACCTTACGCTCTACTGAAAACGAATTAGTACGCCAAAAAGCATTGGAATCATTTGGTTATTCATCTCGTGATGAAGTACCAGAATTCATCCATAAAGCCTACAATTCCGGTGATTACAATTGGCTTTCCAGTTCTTTAGAGGCAGTAGGAAGATCAGCCGATGATCAATACGCATCCTTAGTATTACCAATGTTAGCGCACCCAGAAATGAGAATTCAACGCTGCGCTGTGTACGCCGCAGGAGAATTAGAATTATCATCAGCTAAAAAATTGCTTTTAAAAATGGTAATGGAATTGGATCAGGATGAAGATTTATGGGTCGAAGCAGTTTCAGCTTTATCAAAAATTGGGGGTAGTGGGATCTTGGAAGTATTTGAAAGATTACTCGAAGATGCTTCAACGGAAGAAGAAGAATTATTCCTCAGTGAAGCCATTGAAAACTTAAATTTAACCAACGACATGTCACTTCAATTTGACTTTATGGGTTTGAAGGAACCGGTAGAAGACTCCTTCCGCGAAGTGGATTTAGAAAATGATGATTTTGACCTGGATGACTATGGGAAATCCTGGATTGAGGAATTAGAGGAAAAACTTGACTCACAAATTAATGAGGGTCTAGATGATGATGACGAATTTGATGATGAAGATGATAAAGACGAGGAGTATTGAACTTCAATCACCAAAATAGGATTTGTTTATGGTTTCAGGTTTGCACGTCATAATAGAAGGCAGGGTTCAAGGTGTAGGCTACCGTTTTTTCGCCAGGGAAAATGCCCTCAAATTGGAATTAACAGGATGGGTAAGAAACACCTACGACGGAAAAGTCGAAGGGTATGCTGAAGGTTCCAAAGAAAATTTAGAGAAATGGTTAGGTATCCTGCAAAAAGGTCCTCGTTCCTCATTCGTAACAGCAATCAAGAAGGATTGGAAAGAGCCCCAAGGAAAATTTAAAACATTTCAGATAGCACCAACCAGTTAATTGGTTTTCAATTATTTTTCACCAGCAAGAATAGCTGCCTTTTTCCATGGTGGAATATCGGCTTCTTCTGCCCAAATATTTCTCAATTCGTAAATCTGATCTCTGATTCCAGCTGCTTTTTCAAATTCAAGATTCTTCGCCGCATCTCGCATTTGTTGTTCAAGATGAGAGATTGTTCTCGATAATTCCTTTACAGTCAACTTTCGCTCACTTTCAGCTGCACGGTATTCAGCTCTTGCCTCTGCGATCATCGGGAGCGACACTCTTTCTGTTAGATCATGGATTGCTTTCATGATACTGACTGGTTCAATGCCATGTTCAACATTGTAATTGTGTTGTTTTTCTCTTCTGCGGTTCGTTTCTTTGATTGCAAAATCCATAGAATCAGTTATCCGGTCAGCATACATGATTACTTTTCCGTCCACATGGCGAGCAGCTCTTCCAATCGTTTGGATTAAAGCTGTTGATGAACGCAAAAATCCTTCTTTGTCTGCATCTAAAATTGCAACTAAGGAAACCTCAGGCAAATCAAGACCCTCGCGTAACAAATTTATTCCCACTAAAACATCAAATATACCTTTTCGTAAATCCCGCAAAATTCCCACACGATCCAAAGTGTCAACTTCCGAGTGCAAGTAATGAACTTTCGTGCCAATTTCTAATAAATAATCTGCAAGGTCTTCGGCCATACGTTTTGTTAAAGTGGTTACCAAAACCCTCTGTCCAACATCCACCCTTTTTTTAATTTCACTTATAAGGTTATCAATTTGACCTTTGGTAGGTCGAACTTCGACTTCAGGATCAATAAGACCAGTTGGGCGAATAATTTGTTCTGTAACCAAATCTGCACGTTCCAATTCAAATTTGGCAGGTGTAGCTGAGGTGTATATGGTGTACCCCATGTGTTCTTCAAATTCATCAAATTTCAAGGGACGATTGTCCATTGCTGAAGGTAATCGAAATCCGAAATCAACTAAAGTTTGTTTTCTGGATTGATCGCCACGATACATCCCTCGAATTTGTGGAACCGTCATGTGAGATTCATCGAGGAACAATAGGTACTCACTGGGTAAATAATCAATTAATGTCCAAGGTGCAGAACCCGGAGGCCGCTGATCCAGGTGACGTGAGTAATTTTCAACGCCAGAACAATAACCTGCTTCCCTTAGCATTTCCAGATCATATCTTGTACGTTGTTCGATCCGCTGTGCTTCAAGATACATTTCATTTTCTTTGAAATGCTTAATCCTTTTTTCCAATTCATCTTCTATATCCTGAATGGATTTTTTCATTTTTTCTTCATTGGTTATGTAATGCTTTGCCGGAAATATATGGATAATGAGTGGTTCTTCTATTATTTCTCCAGTCAATGGATCAACGCGTGTAATCCGTTCAACCTCATCACCAAAAAAAGATACACGGTAGACATATTTATCTTCATAGGCAGGGAAAATTTCGATCGTGTCTCCCCGAACACGGAAAACTCCAGCATGCAGATCCATATCGTTTCGTGAATATTGACTTTCAATTAAATGACGTAAAAGCGCATTTCTTCGATAGATATCACCTAATTTAATTTCAATCACTGATTTTCCATACGCTTCCGGATTACCTAAACCGTAAATACAAGAAACGGATGCAACGATTATCACATCTTTCCGAGACATAAGCGCCATTGTTGCTGCAAGTCTTAACCGATCAATTTCCTCATTAATATCTGTTTCTTTTTCGATATACAAATCGGTTCTGGGAACATATGCTTCTGGTTGGTAATAATCATAGTAAGATACGAAATACTCAACCGCGTTATTTGGGAAAAATTCCTTGAATTCCGCGTATAACTGAGCGGCCAATGTTTTATTATGAGCCATGATCAATGCAGGCATTTGGAGCTGCTGAATTATATTTGCCATCGTAAAGGTCTTACCCGTACCAGTTGCACCCAGTAGAACTTGATGTCGATATCCTTTTTTCACCCCTTGCACGAGATCTTTTATTGCTTCCGGTTGATCACCTAATGGCTTGAATGGTGCTTGTAGTTGAAAATCCATTACATCCTCTTAAATAGAACATTTTGTCTATCAATTATAATATTAAATTTGAGAAAACCAAGATATTAATTTAATGTTGGTATAGTTTCGAGCAATTCATCCAAAATCTGTAGCACCATATCTTGCCAGTTTTCACCGTACTTCTTGAATGCAAACCAGTAACTATTCTTGCCACTTCTCACGTGATTTCCACCAATGAACAATTCCTTTAATGTTAATTTTTCTGGTTGAGAAGCAAATCTAAAAACAATCTGGTCACTCTCAGTTCCTACAGAAGTCAATCCGGCTTTTTCTGCCAGTATTTTTACTTTTATCTGAAAAATGAGATTGTTAACTTCCTCAGGTATGGAACCAAATCGATCTTCAAATTCATTCTTAAGGGCATCTAAATCTTCCATAGACTCAATTTCTGCGATCCTTCGATAGAGACTTAATCGCATGCGATGGTCAGTGATGTAATCAACAGGCAAACTGATGGATATTGGCATATCAACAGCAACTGGCATTCGAATTTGCTTGAAGGTTTCTAACTCGGATTCGGGTAGCTCACTCTTACTGGTTTTCATTTTTTTTACAGCCTGGGCTAATAGTCGTGTATAAAGGTGGAACCCAACCGAGGCGATCGCTCCATGCTGGCGTGTGCCAAGCAATTCCCCTGCACCACGCATTTCCAGATCCCGCATGGCAATCGAATAACCTGAACCTAACTGTGTATACTCTGCAATTGTTTCTAATCTTTCCTGCCCATCAATAGTTGGTAGTCTTTTCCGGTGTCTGAAAAAATATGCATAAGCACGTTGGGCACCACGACCAACCCTGCCACGTAATTGATATAGTTGTGCAAGACCAAATGTATCACCTCGATCAACAATTAAGGTGTTTGCGTTTGGGATATCCAAACCAGATTCAATAATGGATGTACACAATAGAACGTCAATTTCGCCATTCGTAAAGGCATGCATTACTTTGGATAGCTCTCCTTCATTCATTTGACCATGGCCAATTCCAACTCTCGCTTCAGGAACCAGGTTATTTAAGTGGCTTTTCATCGCATTAATTGTTTGAACACGATTGTGAACAAAAAATACCTGCCCCCCTCTTTCCAGCTCCCGCATGATTGCCTGACGGACCAACGACTGTGAGTACGGTCCGATGTGTGTCACAATGGGTTGCCTCTCAGCCGGTGGTGTATTAATGACGGATATATCCCGTACGCCAGTTAGAGCCATATATAAAGTTCTTGGGATTGGTGTAGCAGTAAGTGTTAGCACATCCAACTCAGCGCGGATTTTCTTAAAGAATTCTTTATGAGACACACCAAAGCGTTGTTCTTCATCAACGATAACCAAACCTATATCCTTAAAAGCAACATCTTTGGATAACAAACGATGAGTGCCAATGACGATGTCAATTTCACCCAACGCCAAGCGCAAGACAATTTCATCCTGCTCCTTATGAGAACGAAAGCGGGATAGCATTTCCACATTTACTGGAAATGGAGCCAGGCGTTCACGAAATGTTTCGTAATGTTGTTGGGCTAAAACAGTTGTCGGAACTAAAATTGCCACTTGCTTGCCATCCATTACTGCTTTAAAAGCGGCTCTTAATGCAACTTCTGTCTTCCCATAGCCCACATCCCCACACAACAACCGGTCCATCGGTCGTTCTGATTCCATATCTTCTTTAACTTCAAGAATTGCTTTTTTCTGATCTTCGGTTTCAATATATGGAAATGAAGCTTCTAACTCCTGCTGCCAAACGGTGTCACTACTGAATTTGGTTCCTATCGCAACTTTACGTAGTGCGTAAAGTTCTAACAATTCTTCAGCTATTTCCTGAACTGCTTCACGAACCCTGGCTTTGGTATTCACCCAATCCTGAGTACCAAGCCGGGTTGGTGAAGGGGCAGACCCATCCGGTCCGACATACCTGCCAAGACGATCAGCTTGATGAATTGGAACAAAAAGTTGGTCGCCTACGCCATATTCAACACATAGGAATTCTCTTTCCATCCCTTCCAGGTAGCGTTGAACTAGACCCACAAATTTTCCAATACCAAAATCTACATGAACAACCCAATCTCCAGGTTTCAAATCTGAATAATCAGTTTCAGGAGAGTGAACAACAGTTCGAGGTCGTTTTCTGGGTTGAGGACGATCCCACCCAAATATTTCACTATCTGTCAGCAATAAAAATTGTTCATTATCAAATTTATCGCGTAATATCCAACCTTCTGAGAGACTTCCATCCAGAAATTCAGGCTTTATTCCCTGGCAATGTTGCTCATTCCACAAACTCTTTATTCTGTTTAATTGCCTGGAAACGATTGTCGTAGGAATTCCTTGCGAACATTTGTCAGATAGATAATCCAGGAAAACTTTGATTCTTCCACCAAATCTTTCGCCTGGGGAAAACATTTTTTCAAAATACAGTGCTTCTTCTGATAGACTGAAACCAAAGTCAACCCAGTTGTGGGCACTTAAAATATCTTCCATTTCTGACCAGGATACATATGGTAAAGGAAAATCGATATCGATGATTTCTTCTTTGATCGAATCCATCCTGAAACGAACAGCTTGTTCTTCGATTTCATTTGCTACTGTTCTGATCAATTCATTATCATCAAGGATCACCAGTGATTTTCTTGGTAAATAGTCCACCAAGGTAGCCGGAAATGGGTACAACAAAGGTAAAGAAAATTCATTCAAATCCTGTGTGTCGAGTCCCAGTTGTTCAGCTTTGGAATGCAAAACCTCGCTAGCTGGAGAAATAGTAATTTCATAAATAATTTTTTTGGTTCTTTGTGTAGATGGGTCAAATTGTCTGAGTGAATCTATCTCATTTCCAAAGAAATCAATTCTTACCGGATCTTGATCAGAGACCGACCAGATATCAAGCAAACCACCCCTTCTGGAAAAAAATCCAGGCTCAATAACAATTTCACTGGATTGATAACCATTTCCAACCCACTCTTTAACCAGTTCATCCTGCTTAATAATTTGACCGGATCTTATCGTCCGAATAGATTTTAATAAATCACGGCGAGGAATTGTTCTGGTCATTACTCCTCGTACTGTGGTTATGATCACCTTTGATTTAAAATCCGATTTGTCGCCGGGTTTATGGAAATTTGATAAATAACCTAATGTTTGTAACCTGTCTCTTCTGGTTAGGGAACCCCATGCAGCCTTCTCATAAAATGTTGGTGAAGGTTCAGGAAACAAAATGACTGATTCAGGATCTGTCCAAAACCCTAATTCATCTGCAAAAGCTATTGCCTGATCCATTCTTTCGACAATTACAACAATTGGACAGTTCAATGACTCTTTTAAAGCGGCAATGATTGGCAATCGAACAGATCGGATTAACCCGAGCGAAGAGTGAAATTCTCCTTTGTTAATCCGATTAACAAACTCAAGAAATTCATCTTGGTGGGAAATCACTTCCAGCATGCCCTACCTCTCAGCCTTGTTGTCGCCATTAAATTGATTCATCGCTACTTCTATTCCAGAATCCAAAATAGTGAATACAGCTTCCTTTATTGTGTTAAGTAAAAATGGAAGTTCACTTTCCTCTTGTTTAGAAAAATTCTTCAAAACGTAATTAGCCGCTTCCATTCTTCCAGGTGGTCTCCCAATTCCCACCCTTACCCGGTTGAAATCTTGGGTACCTAAATTCTGAATAATTGAGGCGACGCCTTTTTGACCACCCGCTCCTCCATTTGGTCGTAATCGAATTGAAAGCGCTGGCAAATCCAAATCATCATGAATTACAATGAGATTTTCTGGTGCAACTTTATAAAAACGAATTAATGGAGCTACAGAACTTCCCGAAAGGTTCATGTAGGTTTGAGGTTTAGCCAAAATAATTTTCCGATTATTTTGCTTACCTTCCATTATGATAGCTTTTGATTTTACCTTTCGGTTTTCAAATCCAAGAGATTTGGCTATTTCCTCAATCGCCATGAATCCGATATTGTGTCGGTTTTTTTGATACTCTTTTCCAGGGTTTCCTAAACCAACAATCATAAATGTTTGATTTTGATTGGTTTCTTCTTCATCAATATTTTCTTTTTTTCTAAAAAAATTAAAAAACTTATTATCCAACATAATCAACCAATTTTCCTTCTTCGAATAATGACAAAAATGACGATTACGGCCAAAAATAAGACCCCAAAGATCGCTCCTTGTAGTAGCGTCAGAAAAAATTGCGTTCTAGAGACAACCATTTCGTTCTTTGGCATTGGCGTAGGAACTGTTATTGTCGGCACTGCAGGAGTAGCAGTTACTTGACTTTCAGGCTCATCCAATTCGTTAACTACGGGTTCTTCGGTGACTGACGGGTCAAGCGGTGTGTAATTTCGAATGTCTAAATTATTAACAATCGCTTCTTGTACTCGATCATCTTCATAATGTGCGACAACCCTAATCCGATAAATTCCATCAGAGATCGTCGAGGTGTCCCAGACACCAATCGTATCATCAACAATTGGTGAGTCAATAGTCCCTATTTCAAACCAATTAGAAGATTGAGAATCCTGATATTGAAAACTAATCTCTGCAAATTGAAAAGTAGATCCTGAAACAGTTCCTTCAATATAAACATTTCCTTGAAGAATCTCTCCCTCATTAGGTGAAGTGATCCTGACAACATCCAATTGATAGTTTTGCGAAAAAAATGGATTTATAAAAGGAAAAAGAACGAAAATGAGTAATATTTTTAGCATAACGTTTAATTTTAACATGAAGAAATCAATCAGACAATTAAGTGAAGTTAATTGTCTGATTTTGGTTAACCACAATAAACGATTTCAGTAAGTTAAAAATTCTACAATCAGATTTTTTTCTTTATCCTTTCTTAAGCATCGTGTATAATCATTGTTATGGTTGAAAACGAATTTGCACAAGAATCAGTTGATGAACGCGAAATTCCCACAAATATTTCGCAAAAATCAAACAATGGCAAGGTTATCGGAATTATCATTGCTATTATTGTTCTTTTAGCATTGATAGTTTTTTCACTCGTTAGTCTATTTCGGGCTGATCTGGAAACGACCTCAAAGGTTAGAGATATCTTCATCATAATTATGGCTTTGGAATCCTTACTTTTAGGTGTAGCGCTGATAATCCTAATCGTCCAAATTGCGGTTTTGATCAATGTCCTCAAAAATGAAATCAAACCCATCCTGGATACAACCAACGAAACGGTTAATCATTTACGCGGAACAACAACATTTTTAAGTAATAACCTTGTTGAACCAGTCATGAAAATGAATGAGTATTCTGCTGGTTTTAAACGGTTTGTAGATATAATTAAACCTTCCGGAAAAACCCGGAAACCTAAGATATAAATTGGATAATGATAGAAAGGAGAAAATATGTCAAGTAGAGATGAATTTGGAGCTTTCTTAATTGGTTTCTTAGTCGGTGGTATCACCGGCGCAGTCGCTTCTTTATTACTCGCCCCCCAATCAGGTGAGGAAACTCGGACAGTAATTAAAGAACGTGCAATCGAATTACGAGACAAAGCCTCAGAAACAGCAGAGGATGTCTATTCAAAAGCGGAAGTTGCTGCTAATGATGCTGTAAAACGAGCCGAAGCACTGCTAAGTGAAGCAAAAACCAAAGCTCAAGAAGCAAAAGATAAAGGTCAAAACCTTTATGAACAACAGAAATCAAAGATAAGTAAAAAGATTACTGCAGAAACATCTACGGATGCACCAGCTGAAGTAGAACTCTAAAGACTTTATTTGGAGTGCATCGGTTATCCTGCATGCAGGATAACCGGTTTTTTTAACCTAATCGAGCCAACACAGCAGCCACTGACCCAAGCAAATCTCCTGCAATAACTGAGGCAGGATGTCCAATACGTTCGGAAGCCTCAATGCCTGCCTGTGCATGGATCCATACACCTGCTGTTGCTGCTTCAAAAGGTTTTATACCCTGTGCCAGCAAACCGGTGATGATGCCAGCCAACACATCACCTGATCCAGCCCTGGCAAGAGCTGGGTGAGCAACCGGGATAATGGTGAGTCTGCCATCCGGAGCAGAGACAATTGTTAATGCTCCTTTGAGTACCACAACATGACCCCATTTCTTGGCATATTCCATCGCAACCATCATTCGATTCGCTTGAATATCCTTCACATCCATATCGGTCATGATGGCTAATTCACCAGGATGTGGGGTTAGTATGGTATTTTCGGGAAGTTTTTTCTCCCACTTTGGGATCTTGGACAACAATTTCAACCCATCCGCATCAATCACCATTGGTGGTAACTGATTAACAACTTCTTCATCTTCCTCAGCATCCATCATCACAAATCCAATCCCGCTGCGTTTTCTTTGTGATGAAGATTTTCCCATTAATAATCTTTCCAGAAATTCCTTTGTAGTATCTTCTAATCCCCAGCCTGGACCTAAAAGTAAAGCTGTCACTTTATCTAAATTCTTTTGAATCAATGCTGCGCTTTCTGATTGGATTACCCCCATATCATGTGGTAATAATAACCAGGTTGCTTCTGGAAAATTTCCTGCTAGTGCAGAATAAATAGGACCAGGCACGGCCATTTTAACGAGACCCGTGCCAATTCGGTAAGCTGCCATACCAGACAAATAAACTGCACCAGTATAATTTATAGAACCGCCAATAATCATTGCAGTACCAAATGTGCCTTTATGTGCTTGCAGTGGGCGTGATGGTAACAATCTTCTAACACATTCGGCAGTAGCAACTTCTCGTTTAACCTTCGATTCGGATTCTAAATTGGCTGGCAAGTCAAGATCCACAATTTCCAATTGACCCAAATATTGATAAGCAGGGAAAGACAGCATCCCAATCTTTACTGCTTGCATACAGACCGTTATATCAGCAAATATACTTTCGTCTGCGGTTTCACCTGAATCACAATTGATACCTGACGGGCAGTCTACTGCCACAATTTTAAAATCTGCAGAAGATTGTTTTACAATATTCATGATGGAAAGGTAAGGATCTTTGATTGGCAGTTTTGCACCAGTCCCCAACAAACCATCAATTATCACAGAGCTTTCATTTAACCACTTTTCAAGAATTTTTTTTGTTTTTTTCTGATCATATACTGAGATTGTTCCCCCACATTCTTTCACCTCAGTCACCAAAGGATCATCTCTTTCTTTTGTTAAGAAAGCACGAATTTCCCAACCGTTTTTTTGTAAGTATGTGAGGGCAACCAGAGCATCTCCTCCATTATTTCCACTGCCTACAAGTGCAGTGACAATTTTTGGCTGGCAATTACCGAAGTAACTTTGAACAAAATCTGCAACTCCTTTGCCTGCTCGATCCATCATTGCTTCGTAAGATACACCTTTTTTGTTCGCTTCTTCCTCAATTGCATGCATTTCAGAAATCGTTACAAGTTTCATAATTCCTCCGATATTTATTATTATACGCATGTAAATAAGTATTCCAAACAGGTCTCATACGGTATAATTTTGAAATGCGAAAAATCTTGTTGTTAGCTGTTTTCATATCAGGGATGGTAACACTAGCTGCTGAAATGGCAACCGGCCGATTACTAGGAAATTATTTTGGAACCAGCAACTTGATTTGGGCATCAATCATTGGTCTCATTCTGATTTATCTCACTTTTGGTTACTTTATTGGTGGAAAATGGGCAGATCGATCTCCGAATTTTGACACGTTCTTTTCCATCCTCGCTTGGGGCGCATTTACCATCTGTCTGGTACCTTTTGTATCTCGACCCATCCTGAGAATTGCAGCAAATGCATTTGATCAATTATGGATTGGAAATTTGATCGGTTCATTTCTAGTCGTAATGGTTTTATTCATCATTCCGATAACCTTATTGGGAACCGCTTCTCCGTTCGCGATCCGGTTGGCAATACAAGATTCTCGAAATGCTGGGACTGTTTCTGGAAAAATCTATGCAATTTCAACATTAGGTTCATTTGTTGGGACTTTTATCCCTGATATTTTATTAATCCCGCTGATTGGCACTTATAAAACATTTCTCATCATTGGTGGTTTTCTGCTTGTCTTTTCACTTATTGCATTGGTTTATGTGTCACACTGGAAAAAAGGAATTTCATTGATCTGGATGCCTGTTGTTGTTTTGTTATTATGGTTTTTCGGTGCTCCTGGTTCAGACAAAAACACAGAAGGCTTGATCTTTGAAACCGAATCTTCCTATAATTACATTCAAGTTGTTGAAGATCAGGGTTTTTATTTATTGCGACTGAACGAAGGTCAGGGAGTTCATTCTATCTATCATCCAGATCAATTGAATTATTTTGGCCCCTGGGAACAGGTTCTGGTTGCTCCTTTTTTTAATGAACCCATTATCGAGGTTGGAGAGATCGACTCAATGGCTATAGTCGGTCTGGCAGCTGGAACTACAGCCAGACAAGCTTCAATCGTTTATCCAAACATATCAATTGATGGATTTGAAATTGATCCAAAAATTATTGATGTCGGAAATGAATACTTTGATTTGGATATGCCCAATTTAAATGTTATTGTTCAGGATGGACGATGGGGGTTAAAAACCAGTCATCAATCTTACGATATTATCAGCGTTGATGCTTATCGTCCTCCGTATATTCCCTGGCACTTCACCACCAAAGAATTCTTTGCAGAGGTCTATGACCATTTAGAACCAGACGGTGTGATGGCTATCAATATTGGTCGTAGTTCTAACGACCGCAGGCTGATTGATGCACTTGGTTCAACCATTCTGGAGGTCTTCCCAACGATTCATGTAATGGACCTGCCCTACTCTTTCAATTCAATTCTATTTGCCACAAAAGTCCCCACCAGCTCCTCGAACTTGAATAAAAATTATGAATATCTTCTAAGCAAGGATGTTCATCCATTATTGTTGGAAACAATGAAAATCACAATTGACAATTTACAAACTGCACCTCAAAAATCAATTGTTTTCACCGATGATAAAGCACCAATCGAATGGTATACAAATGCTATGATCATTGATTTCTTTTTGCAAGGCCAAATGGAGACACTCCAATGAAAATGATTGACAAAATAACTACAATTTTGGTGGCATTGACCTTGCCTTATGTGTTAATAATGTTTTCGATCCGGGTTCTTTTTACACCACTATTCTTGGTTTTTGAATATAACCTGCCAGGTTTTCCTGTTGATTCATATGGATTTACAACGGAAGAACGTTTGAAGTGGGGTACTCTCTCTATGCAATATTTATTTGATGATGGAGAAGTTGAGTCCCTGGAAGATTTACGTTTTCAAAATGGAGAACAAATCTATAACCAGCGCGAAATCAGCCACATGGTTGATGTAAAAATCCTGCTTCAACAAACTCTCATGATCTTTTACATTCTGCTAGCTATCTATCTTCTTATAATTTTATGGCATGTCTTCAGAAAACAAGTTCATTTATTATGGAATGCGTTAAGTAAAGGGGGCTGGATAACATTAGGTCTCATTGGTGCAATCCTTGTGGCTGTTGTAGTAAGTTTTGATGCATTGTTCACAGCTTTTCATAAGGTCTTTTTTGCTGGTGATACCTGGTTATTCCGCTACTCTGACACATTAATTCGTTTATTCCCAATACAGCTCTGGCAGGATGCTTTTATATTTATGGGTATAATTACGATTGGTTTGGCATTATTTTTTGCCATTTATGGAAACAAAAAAAAGTACAAAAAAATAGTAGAAATTGAAAATTAAAAAATAAATTGAAAGGTAAGATATGTATAAACTTGTATTAATTCGCCATGGGGAAAGTGAATGGAACAAATTAAATCTCTTTACCGGTTGGACTGATGTAGACCTGACTGAAAAAGGAGTAATCGAAGCAAAAAATTCAGCGAACTTACTAAAAGAAGAAGGATTTACCTTTGATATCGCATATACCTCTGTTCTTAAGCGAGCTATTCGCACGCTCTGGTATGTTCTCGATGGAATGGATCTGATGTGGATTCCTGTTATCCGAGACTGGCGGCTAAACGAACGTCATTATGGCGCATTGCAAGGCTTGAACAAAGCTGAGACCGCAGCAAAATATGGAGATGAGCAGGTAAAAATTTGGCGACGCAGTTATGATACCCGTCCACCTGCTCTTGAAGAAAGTGACGATAGGTTCCCTGGACATGATCCGCGCTATGCAGGCATATTGAAAAATGAGTTACCGCTAACTGAATGTCTAAAAGATACAGTAGCTCGCTTCTTACCATTATGGAATGACGAAATTGCCCCATTAGTTCAATCTGGGAAAAAAGTGGTTATTGTTGCTCATGGAAATAGTTTGCGTGCCCTCGTTAAACATCTGGATAATGTTTCAGAGGAAGAAATTGTTTCTTTGAACATCCCCACTGGAGTCCCTCTTGTCTATGAACTTGATGAGAATTTGCAACCAATAAAACATTATTATTTAGGCGATCAGGAAGCAATTAAGAAAGCAATGGAAGCGGTCGCCAACCAAGGTAAAGCTAAGTAATATTCAAATTCGGTTTGATATTATGGTGCTAATCTTGGTTGTTCCCAGGGTTAGCACCTTTTTATAAGGGAGAAACATGAAAACAAACACTATTAAAGACACTGATTTATACCGGATGCAATTAATCAACGATGCATCCATTTCACCTGATGGACAATATGTTGTAAGTTCCATTCAAAGAGTTCGGGAAAAAGATCAAAAGAAGTTTTCAAATTTGTATTTATACGAAACAGATTTTGGAAAGGAAAAAATATTCACCACAGGAGATCAGAACGATTCAGCACCCAAATGGTCACCTGATGGCAAATCAATCGCTTTCATCTCAAACCGTGATAACGAAAAACAACCTCAAATATATCTAATTTCATTAGCAGGGGGAGAAGCCCAAAAGCTAACCAATTTGGATGGTGAGTTTCTGAATTACGATTGGTCACCTGATGGGAAAAAGATTGTCTGTGAGTTCAGAAAGAAAGATCAGGATGCCCTGGAAAGAGAAAAAGACGAGGCCAAGAATAAATTGGGTATCGTTAGCAGACAAATATCGAGAGTCTTTTATCGACTTGATGGATATGGATACTACCCCCAGGATCGCAGACATTTATGGGAAATAAATGCCAAAACCGGAAAAGCGAATCAATTGACTGATCACCCTGTGTACGATGACTTTGATGCTTTTTGGTCGCCGGACAGCAAATTGATTGGGTACTTTTCGAATCACTCACCTGATCCCGATATGCAAACAGATCGAATTGACTTATTCCTTTATGACACTGAAAGCAAAGAAGGTCGAAAAATCGAAACCCCTATTGGCTCGAAAGGAAATGGAGTTTTCTCACCTGACGGAAACTTGATCGCTTACATCGCGCAAATTGGAGAAGGAGAAGGTTGGCGCAACCATAATGTATGGGTAGTTGCAAAAGATGGAAAATCTCCAGCAAGAAATTTGACAGAAAAATACGACCTGCATGTTAATGGGAGCACCCTAAGTGATAATGGTCCAACACCATTGATCTCCCCCATCTGGTCCAAAGATGGCAAATGGTTGTATTTCCAAATTGCAAAACATGGTAATACCCAGTTAATGAAAATAAATGTGGAAACAGAAGAATTGGTTGCGGTAATTAATGATGTTGGGGTTGTTGGGAAACCAATGTTCGATACAAAACAATCAAAATTAATGTTCATTTTTGGTCAACCAAAAGCCTTACCCCAAATTTTTATCAAAGATATGAATAACAATGCGGGTCAAAAACAGCTGAGCAAAGTTAATGAGGACTGGTTTAACAAACTTGATTTGGGTAAATTAGAAGAAATTTGGTTCAAAGGGAGTGACAATAACGATCTTCAAGGCTGGATACTCAAACCACCAAATTTTGACCCTAAGAAGAAATATCCATCCATCATGGAGATTCATGGCGGACCCATTACTCAATATGGTAATTACTTCATGCACGAATTTTATTTCCTGGCAGCGAAAGGGTATGTGGTATATTTTTCGAATCCAAGAGGTGGAACCGGTTATGGTGAAGAACACACCAAATCAATTTATGGTGGAAAATGGGGCACCGTTGATTATGAAGATTTGATGTGCTGGGCTGACTATGTAGAGAAACTGCCCTATATTGATCCGGATAGAATGGGAGTCACAGGCGGTAGTTATGGTGGTTATATGACCCTTTGGATTATCGGACATACCCAAAGATTCAAAGCAGCAGTTGCTCAAAGAGTAGTCAGCAACCTTATAAGCATGTGGGGGTCCAGCGATTTCAATTGGGGATTTCAGGAGATTTTTGATAACAAAGCCCCTTACGAAAATATTGAAGTGCTGTGGGAAAATTCACCAATGAAACACATCGGCTCAGCAAAAACACCAACATTGATTATCCACAGCGAACAGGATTTGCGCTGCCCTTTGGAACAAGGACAACAAGCTTTCACTGCGCTCAAACGTCTTGGTCTTGATACAAAATTAGTCATCTTTCCTGATGAACCACACGGCTTATCACGAGGAGGAAGAACCGACCGCAGAATTGTAAGACTAAACGAAATTGGAAACTGGTTTGACAAACACATAAAGTAGATCTACAAAAAATCGAGGGTTAACCCTCGATTTTTTCTTTCTGTTACTGCAAGCAATGCAGTTCAAATTGCATATAATCAGTCTATGAATAATAATACAAAAGTGAGAATTATTGCCAGTGCTCTCATTGGTATCGTATTTATTTTGAATGTTCAAGCAGGTATCGATTTTTATTTTTCCCCGCAAAAATACACAGCTGCATATCAATTAACGGGCATTCCAGGAGATATTTCTGTTGCGGGGGTTGGATTGCTTTTCATCATGTGGAATGTTCCCTATGCTTTTGCATTATGGAATCCAATTAAATTCAATATTTCTCTTCTGCAGGCAATAATTATGCAGGCAATCGGTGTGATCGGGGAGAGTTTGTTGCTAAACCGTGTTTCATCTCAAGATTTTCCGATTTTAAAGAATTCGATTTTGCGGTTTATTTATTTTGATGGCGCTGGTTTATTTTTGTTATTGATTGCTGGACTAATAGTGTTGCAACATATAAAGAACAGCGTGGATTGATCTCCACGCTGTTTATTGAAATTACCAAAATTATCTATTATCGAACTGCTGGTGGATTTTCCCGATCGGCTGATGGATCAAAAATGTGGAAATTATCCATATTGAACACCAACTTGACATCATCTCCCATGTGGAAACGAGTACGAGGATCTACACGACCAACGTAATTGGTATCACCAGAAATCAAATAAAGATAAATCTCATTACCCATTAATTCTGTGAAATCAACTTTTGCAGGAACTTCAACAGGGGTAATATCAGGTGGTATGAACAAAGGATTGTGTATGTCTTCTGGACGAATACCAAAAATCACATCTTTATCAACCAATTTCATGTAAGATTCTGCTTTTTTCGGTGGGATTTTCAAAGCGTAAGAACCTGCATCAACGATCAGGTCATTCCCATCTTTACGAAGTTTAGCAGAGAAGAAATTCATAGCCGGTGAACCAATAAAACCAGCAACAAAAAGATTTGCAGGATAATCATAGAGCATTTGTGGTGAATCCAGCTGTTGCAAAATACCTTTGTTCATTACTGCGATACGAGTAGCCATGGTCATAGCTTCTGTTTGATCATGAGTAACATAAATGAAGGTTGTCTGCAAATTTTGGTGGAGCTTACTGATTTGGGCACGAGTTTGAACACGTAATTTTGCATCCAGGTTTGATAAAGGTTCATCAAACAAGAATACTTTCGGTTCACGGACGATTGCGCGTCCAACTGCCACACGTTGGCGCTGACCACCGGAAAGTTCTCTTGGTTTCCGTTTGAGAAGTGCTTCAATACCTAAGATCTCAGCTGCTTCCTCCACACGACGTTTGATTTCTTCTTTTGGTGTTTTTCTTAATTTCAATCCAAATGCCATGTTGTCATAAACGGTCATGTGCGGATAAAGCGCATATGATTGGAACACCATGGCAATATCACGGTCTTTCGGAGGTACATCATTTACAACGGTATCACCGATTAATACTCGGCCATCCGATACCTCTTCAAGTCCAGCCAAACAACGCAGAGCCGTTGTTTTTCCACACCCTGAGGGCCCAACAAGGACAAGGAATTCTTTGTCCTCAATTGCGATATTCAAGTCATCTAGTGCCGTGAAATCGCCAAATTTCTTCCAAACATGATCATAAGTTACACTTGCCATTATTTCTTCTCCTTTCGGAACGAATATAGTGAGCTTATTATAAATGGCTGGAAAAATAAATGCAATCAAAAAAGAGTAATCAATTTCTGATTGCATTCAATTCACAATTTATTCTTTTTTATTATTTTGGATATTGACTTAATGCGTTCAGAACAAGATCAATATCAGCTTCAGAAACAATTGGAGACATATGACCAATCCGAAAAGTTTTATCTTTCAAGTCACCCAAACCACCGGAAATGATGATTTTATGCTCCCTGGCGAGATATTGTACGATCTGGGAGGTAGGAACCCCTTCAGGCCCATAAGCCGCTGTTAGGACTGGATTCAATAAATTTTCAGGAGTCATGGGCGGCATTCCAATTGCAGTTAATCCCGCTCGCAATTTTCTGGCGAGGGTTTCAAATCTCTTATACCGATTTTCAATACCTTCTTCTATAAGTTGATGTAAAGCAACATTCAATGCCGCAATATTATTAACCGGCATGGTAACTGGCGTAGGATGCCAATCAGCCCATTCGGTAGCATACTTTTTCCAGGTTCTCAAATCACTATACCAACCGTGATTTTTGGCCGGCATTTCATTGATTGCGTTCCAACCTTTTTTACTAATCGCAATCGGAGACAATCCTGGCGGAGCACCTAAACATTTGTTGATTGATGTAGCTACCAGGTCTAATCCCCAACCATCAAACTCAAAAGGAACCCCACCAATTGAAGAGACAGCATCGACAATCATGAGTAAATTATTTTCTTTAGCGATTTCAGCAATTTCTTTGATTGGATTGATAATCGTCGTAGAAGTTTCTAAATGCACAACCAATATTGCCTTTGCATCTGTATGATCTTGAACGGCTTTCTTGAATTCAAGCGGATCCAGCACACTGCCTAATGATGATCGTATCGGAATCACTTCCAATCCATTCCCTTCCGCAATCCAAATTAATCGATCACCGAAAAAGCCATTGCTGCCAACAATAATTTTCGACCCCGTTGCTAAACTACTTCCAACACAGGCGTCAATTCCAGCGGTTCCTGATCCGACAAAAAGGAACATATCCTGTTGTGTCTTAAAAATTTTCTTCAGCAATGTGAGAGTTTCGTTGTAGAAATTAATAAAATTCTCTCCATAATGAGGAACAACAGGCTGTGAAATTGCTTTAAGCACTTCCGGAGATACACTTACTGGTCCAGGAATCATCAATTTAATCTCAGAGTCAGACATTGATTTACTCCAGCTTATTATTTTTAGTAAATTGTATTGAACCTTTTATCAGTTTAGCATACATAATTCATAACGAATACTTAGGAATGACATATTCCATCACGATAAATGTAAAGCATTTACTGAGAAAGCTAGAAAAAAATATCTTTGAAAATCAATTAAGATTATAATAGAACAAATTTACTGCAAAGGATTTACCCAATGATTACCCGTCAACAAGTCGCTTTAATGCAATTATCATCACTTGGATTGTTAACTCCGACTTCGTCAGAACCATCAAAATCAGATGTGCTGCATACCATCCGGGGATTGGGGGTTTTACAAATTGATACGATAAGTGTAGTCAATCGTAGTCCATATTTGGTGCTCTGGTCACGCTTAGGAAATTATGACCCAAAATGGTTGGAAACAACCCATGCAGATGGAGAATTATTCGAATATTGGGCACATGCCAACAGTTTTATTCCAATAGAAGATTATCCCTTGTTTCGACGGAAGATGTTGGAACGCGCTACTCATTGGTGGGATGTCTCTGAATGGGTGAAAAACCATCAAGAAATGATTGAGTTTGTAAAAGAAACAATTAAAGCGAAAGGGCCCAAAAATCATCTGATTTTCCTAAAAGGGTTGGAAAAAATAACGGGTGGTGGAAGCCGAATATACCTCCATTCTATCTCCATTTAATCCTTTGGTTTGGGATCGTGTTCGCACGAAGGAATTATTGGATTTTGATTTTACTTTGGAGTGTTATCTCCCGGCATCTAAACGAAAATATGGCTATTTTTCGTTGCCAATTCTTCATGATGGTCAATTAATTGGGAGAATGGATTCCAAAGCACATCGAAAAGAGAAAATGTTTGAAATAAAGAGCCTTTATTTTGAATCCTGGTTTAAACCTGATGAACGATTTTACAATGAGTTTATTAAAACAATTAAAAGCTTTGCCAAATGGCATCAGACCCCAAGAATCCTTTTTCCAGAAAACCTGGATGAACCATTCAAAAAATTAAATGGTTCTTTCCCCGACTGAATATGAAAAAATCAAAAGCCTGATATTGGAATAACCAACATCAGGCTTTTTAATAAGGAGAATTAATGAATTAAGATGTTTTATTTTCCTTTGTGAATAATTTAAAGAATTTCTTCAGGGAAGTCTCAATCGACTTCCTTCGAAGTCGCCATGTTCCAATAATGCCGTAAGGCAGGAACATAACAATCAAAACAAAAAGGATTCCGAAAACCAACGGCCAACGAGCACCAAACCAGGTATAAAAGAATTGACTAATAACCTGCATAATACCTGCTCCGATGATCGGGCCAACCAAAGTCCCCATACCACCGAGGATGGTCATGATCAATGCATTAATGGTAGTAACCGCTGAGGTCATGGTAGGCGTTGCACTCATATTCCAGATCGCATACAGAGCACCTGCGAGACCGGCAAAAATGGATGCAGAAAGAAAAGCAATGGTACGATAAACCACCGGATTATAACCAATCATTCGCATACGCTCTTCGTTTTCACGGTTTGCAACAATAACACGTCCAGTAGGGGAATTCACCATACGCCTCATCACCAGATAACAGAACAAAAGGAATCCGAGTGCAATGAAATAAACCGTGAGGCGGTTCTGGGTAGGGTTCAACCAAATAGGCAACGGTACACCATGTAAGCCCTCATCTGCACCAGTCCATTTGTGAAAATCAGTGGCTTTACTGAGAATGTGAATTGCTGATCCTAGAGCCAGAGTCAACATGGCAAAATAAGCACCTTTTAAACGAATTGAGGTGGCACTAAAAAGCAAACCAATCAAAACTGAAACCAGTATCACCACAACAAAAACTATCAATAATACAGTTGCTTCGGTAATATTAATCGATCCTATTGTGATTCGATAATTACTCAAAATATTGGGTGCCCAATGTTTCAATAATAGAGCAACTGCATATGCGCCTCCCCCAAAGGAGGCAGCGTGTCCAAAGGAAAGTATCCCTCCATATCCAATCAAAAGATCATAACTCATTGCAAATACTGCCATGATAAAGAAAGTGATCAACTGACCTTGCCAAAATTTCGTGATGCCTTCATTCAAGCCTGTACCAGTAATGATGTTCATAACAAATGGAAAAGCAACCATAATGACAATGAAAATTAAGAATACACTTTCGTTTTTTAGAAAGAATGTAAAGCCAGATCTCAGTTTTAATATTTTTTCTGTCATCCTTCTTACTCCTTCTTCCCAAATAGGCCTTGAGGTCGGACCAACAGGACAATAATCATAATAATGACGGTTGAAGCTTCTGCCAGGGCTGGTGACAAGGATAATTTTAGAGCAAAATAATCACCAAATGCCCGTGCCATTCCCAGGATCAGAGCCCCTACAAAAGCACCTACATAACTACCCATTCCCCCTATGACAACAGTGATAAAACCCTGCATCAAGTATTGATCACCCATCTGAGGTTGGATTGGAAGGAATGGACCAGCTCCAATACCGCCAAGTGCAGCCATAGCAACACCCATAGCAAAAACCACAGTAAAAACTTTTTTAACATTAATGCCAAGCGCTTCAACCATTTGAGGATCCTGAACCCCTGCCCGTATGATCATACCAAGTCGTGTTTTGGTCATCAGCACTAAAAGGAAAATGAACATAACAATCCCAAGAAAGATCACAAAAAGACGGTAAGTGGGAAAAGTGACCCCTGAAATATCGATGGTGGAATATCCATTTTGAAGCCAATCTAATATACCGGTGGCCTTTCCAGATTGCGCAAATAATGGCGGACGGGACATTTGGTATGCGAGGGGATCCCAAAGTAATTGCACCAATTCACGGATGACATAACTAAGTCCAAGCGTCAATAGTACGATAAAGAAACTACGTACGTAAAGTGGACGAATGAGGGTCATCTCCGTAACAGCTCCAAAGAGAAAGCCAGAACCAACTGCAATTAAAATAGCAATAAAGAATCGCCAGTTACCATTCATGAGTAATAACGCTTCAGGGGCAGATTCACGAATTAGCGTTGCAATAATCGTAAGGACCAACAGAACTACAGGAATCACCAGCTTTGGTAGCATCTTTTCTTTTGGAGCGAACTCTGTTTTATCTCCTGGTTTTGAAACTGCAAATGCTACCAAAATACCACTGACCAACATTAGCAACGGTCTATACCAATAAACCGAAAGTGGCTCTTGTGAACTAATCTCAAATAAAGGGTTACTTGCTGAAGAGGTTGTCATCGCAACCATTGCAGTTTTTGCAAGTCCAAGGATGTCCAAACCAAGAAAGCCGACTATGGCAGCGATTATGGCCAGTGTGTACGCTATCTTAGGGAGAGCATTTTGCCACTTTTCTGAGATCTGCCAGTGAATCAAATGAGGTTTCATGAAAGAAGTCAGCATGACACCACAGGCAAAACCCAGAATAGTCGGAAGCAATCCAAAAATAAAAGTCGGATTTGTATATAGCTGCCAACCCATGTAAGCTCCAAGCATAAACATAGAGCCATGGGCAAAATTAAGTACGTCCATTAAGCCAAAGATGAGTGTAAGGCCAGCCGCCACCAAAAAGAAGAGTGAACCAAGCGTCAACCCAGAAAGGGTAGTACGAATGAAGGGTTCCTTACCTGCATACTGGTAAAGACCCACAATCACAACGATCACCACTACAACAGAAAAGGTAAGTGTCAATATTTTTTTAGTCTTGGGATTCATGGTTCATCTCCAATTCTTTGCGGGTTTTGATGCTTGCTCCTAGATAATGATGGATTAATTCTGAATCATTGACCAGGTCTGCCATCAAACCTGACTTAACACTTTTACCATCATCAATGATGGTGTAATTTTTTGCTAATTGACTAGCCATAATGAAGTTTTGCTCGACCAGGAGAATGGTTGTTTTTTCACTGAGCACTCGTATAGCTTCCATCATTTGCTGAATCAGAATGGGTGCTAATCCTTCACTGGGTTCATCAATCAAAAGGAGTTTGTTGTCTGGTACCAACGCTCTTGCCACTGCCAGCATCTGCTGTTGACCACCTGAAAGGTGATTCCCAGGAAGTTTATAAAGTCGTTTCAGGTCAGGAAAAAGGTCAAAAATAAAATCGGAATTTCGGTCGAAATCACCCTTTTTCCGTTCCGCTAATTTTAGGTTTTCCATAACTGAAAGTGCCCGAAAAATGGCGCGATGTTCTGGAACGTATCCAATACCTAAATTAGCAATATTGAAAGCACGTTTTCCATGGATCTCAATGCCATCAAATATGATCTTACCTTCCCGTGGTGGGGTAAGACCAAGAATTGATTTCAAAGTAGTGGTTTTACCGGCACCATTGCGACCTAACATCACTGTGATCGAACCCTTTGCTACACTTAATGAAACATTCTCCAGAATATGAAACTGTCCAATAAAGGTATGAATTTGATCAACCACAAGCAAGTCTTGTTGATTGTTTTGATCACTCATGTCAACTCTCCATAAAGGTCACCTAAATATGCAGATTGAACCTGTTTATTTGTGGCAATCTCATGTGGGGATCCTTCTGCCAGAATTCTGCCCTGATTCATGACGGTAATCACATCGGAAATGGACATGACCATGTCCATACGATGTTCAACCAGGATAGCAGTCCGATCTTTTTGATGGACAACTTTGTTGATGATTTTGATTAATTCTGGCACCTGCTCAGATGACATGCCTGCTGTTGGTTCATCAAAGAGCAGCAGTTCAGGATCACTTGCCAGCATAATTCCCAACTCCAGTTTACGTTTTTCTCCATGTGGCAGGTCCCTTGCCATAAACATTTCCCTTCCGGTCAGCCCAATCATATCAATAACCTCTTCAGATTTTTCGATATATTCACGAAAGCTATCAGCCAGTCGGAATAGTTTGAAGTTGTCTTTTCCCATAGCTTGGGCAGCCAATCTGATATTTTCAAGTACAGTCAGGTTGGGAAATATATTTGTAATTTGGTATGAACGTCCGATCCCCAAATGTGCCCTCTTCTGCGGGGAAATATGGGTAATATCATCACCATTGTAAATGACACGCCCATTAGTGGGTGGCATCACACCACTCAATAAATTAAACAAGGTCGTTTTCCCTGCCCCATTTGGTCCAATGATAGCATGCATCGTCTGTTTTTTTATTTTAATACTTACGTTATCTACAGCCACCAGACCACCAAACACTTTGGACAGGTTTTCTGCTTCGAGAATTATTTCATCGGACATAAAAGTTTCCCTTTATTTTTTCTAAATATTTATGTGAAAAACAAAAATAATACCAATTTAAATATCCTATTGCTTAAAAAGAATTTTCTAAAAATTATATATATAATACCTGCTTCATCAGATATTATTTGTTGATCAATTTTTCATTGAGGAGAGACAATTGTCCCTCCTCAAAAATACTACTTTAACTTATTCTACAGGAACGGTAGGCAGGTCGCCACAACGATCCACATAATCACCTGCCAGTGTGCAAGGCACACCTAGTTCATCAAATTCTGAAACAAAAATAGTTTCAAAGAACTCATATTCGTTAACACCATCGCCATCCAGATCAGGATTCAGGTTTACCAATTTGAGGATATTCATTGGTTGTTCACAAACATGATCCTCAGGTCGAATATAATATGTGCCTTTGGGTCCCTCGAATTTCAAACCTTCGAGAGCCGGGATCATAGCATCACCTGAAGTGTCTCCACCAGTTGCTATAAGCGCTTCACCAAGAGCGATAGCCGAAGCCATACCACCAGCAGTAAACAGGTCAGGATAAGCATTAATGGCACCATCTGCCTCATCTTTGTATTTAGCAAAATGATTCTCAACAAGCCAATCATTGACATCATTATCTGGAACAGTGTAATGGTATACATTCAAACCTATTGAGTTCAATGTGCTTTCACCAAAAACTGCACCAAAGGAGACATTATCTCCAAAACCAGTTCCAACAGTCATTTCCTCAAGTGCACCCATATCAGCCAGACCCTGGAAAAGAGTTACATATCCAGTTCCTGACCAGGTGAGAAAGAGGTTATCAGCGCCAGAATCCATCGCTTGCTGGATGTAAGGTGTGAAGTCAGTAGTTTCAAACGGTGCATAAATATCAGCCACTAATTCTCCTCCAAATTGTTCAACAGAGTACTTTAGCGCAGCACCGGAACCCTGACCAAATGCATTATCTACACCAATATGCGCAAATGAAGGTCCGACATTCTCAACCAGATATTTGGCAATAATCAATGTGTCATCAAAACTGGTACGTGCAGTTCGGAAAACGTATGGATTAAAATAGGCTCCGGTTGTGAAGTAAGATGCAGCTGGATCAACCATTAAAATAATTTCATTTTCAAGAGCCACATTCGTCAGAGCGATTGCACTGGCGGATGAGACAGGGCCTTGAAGCAATTCAACGCCATCTTTTTCAATCAGCTCTAAAGCAAGGGCAACTGCTTTTTCTGGGTTTCCTTCATCATCTTTAACGATAACTTCAACAGGTCGGTTGGCGATAATGAAACGACCCTGGTCATCAGTTTTTCCACCAGACATATATTCAAGCCCCATTTCAAACCCACGTTGTTGTTGCATTCCATAAAGGGCCATTGCACCAGACATCATACCAATTTGTCCAATTTTAAGAACGGGTCCTAACTCTGGTTCCTCAACCTCTTCTCCTTCTTCAACCTCTTCAACTTCTTCAGGTTCTGCAGGAGCTTCAACTTCCTCTTCAGCAGGGGCAACTGGTTCTTCAACTGGTGCAACTGGTTCTGGGGTTGGTGTTACTTCTGACACACAAGCACTTAGAACCATTGACAAAATCATTACTAAACTTAATAAACTAAACAACTTTTTCATCTTTTACTCTCCTTATTTTTTGTTATTACATAGTACTGTGGATAAATTTATTTTTAGGTTTTTATTGATAACTACCTCCTTCTAAGTTGATAATCAAAAATCCAATTTTATAAAGGTTCATGAAGAAGAACAGCTTCGCCAGTCATCAAATCAAGACCAGACTGATTAAAGCAATCCATCTTCATAGTAACCAGACGTTTTTCAGGTGACCAACGTAAGACTTCTACCTTTACCGTGACAGTGTCTCCAATTAGAACTGGTTTTAAAAATTCTATTTGTTGTCTGAGAATAATAAAATTAGCCCCCGGTAGATGATTTCGAAGAACGCCGTTTACCAATCCGATTAATATTGCTGATTGTGCTGATCGTTGACCCAATTTACTTTTTCCAGCAACTTCAGCATTTACATGCATCGGGTGAAAATCTGCAACCAGCCCTGAAAATAAACTGACATCAGACTCATTAATAGTTTTCGAAAAATGAGATTTTTCTCCAACTGTTACTTTTATTATTTTTTCATTTTCCTTTGTAATCAGCATGTTTGAAAACAAATCCCATCACTAAACTATTAAATTCATTTGGTTTTTCCAGGCACAATGCATGACCTGAACCTGGTACGACAAAAAATTCAGAATTAGGAATCAATTCTGCAATTCTTTCTGAATACAATCTTGTTTTTAAGATATCTTTTTCACCTACAACAACCAGGGTTGGAAAAAGAATTTCTGGTAGGTTTGCTGTTATATTGAAATTGTAAAAACTTTTCATTAACTGAATAAAAGCACCAAAATCAAGTTGGGAATATTTTTCTTCCAAAATGGGTAGGATTCCTTGGTTTTTAATGATCCATTCTTCAGAAAAATTTAAAGGAGTAGTAACTTTCAATAATAATTCTGGATTTTTTTGTTCTGCTGCTGAGACCCATGTATCACCAAAGGCTTTTAAAAGTGGGTCAATCTGAGAAACACCATCAAAAATTAACAATGACTTAGTTTTCTCTGGATATTTCAACGCAAACATCATGCTAATTACGGAACCATATGAAATACCTGCTATATGCGCTTTCTCAATTTCTAAAGCAGACAACAAACATGATAGATCTTCAGCATGAAGTTCCATCGAATATTGCTCATCTGGATGATCTGATTGCCACATTCCACGACAATCATATATCAATATCTGAAAGTGTTTGGAAAGTTCAGCAACCTGAAAATTCCAACTTGCTGTACTCATCAAAATTCCATTAGAGAGTACGATGGTTTCTTTTTTCGAATCTCCATGTAGTTCATAGTAGAGGTTAATATTGTTAACTTCAATAAATGACATCTTTCAACCTATCATGCTTCAAACGCCAAAATTACATTTTCGCCACGCTCAATAAATTTTGCTTTTACTGGAGAACCAATTTTTATCTCTTCCGGATGTGCTAAATCGAACCCATGTAATTCAGCGCTCAACATCGGTCCTTCTGCCATTTTCACAATGCCAACACAATTCGGATTATCTCTTCCATACCCTGCTTCAATCATTTTTGAGGTTGGGACATAAACAATAGAAAAAGCTTCTAAAGTAGCATCACCACCTAATTCTATTCTTTCTATTGATTGAGACTGGCAATGATCACAAATTGGTCTCGGTGGTACATGAATATTTCCACACTTATTGCACTTCGAACCAAGAACTCGTTTATTTTTTACTTCATCAAAATAATTTTTGATTATGAAAGCTTCACCCATGTTACCTCCGTTCAAAAATATTAACAATACTCGTTTGACCAGTTCCACCAACATTGTGTGTTAATCCAATATCAGGATTTCCTTCCAATTGGCTATCACCAGCTTCACCACGCAGTTGTTTCCATACTTCTACAACCTGACCTGCTCCAGAAGCACCGACCGGATGTCCTTTCGATTTCAATCCACCCGATGTGTTGATTGGTTTTGAACCGGTTCGTGAAGTAAGCCCTTCTTCTGCTGCAACACCACCTTTTCCTTCTGTGAAAAACCCCAAATCTTCTGATGCAATAATTTCAGCAATCGTAAAACAATCATGCACTTCTGCCAGTTTGATATCACTAGCTGAAACACCAGCCATTTCATAGGCTTTTTCTGCTGCTAATTTTGCTGAGGGTATTGAAGTTAAAGATGATCTGTTATGCAATGGGCCATCACTGGCAGCACCAGAGCCAATCACAAAAATTGGTTTGTCGGTAAATTGATACGCCAATTCTTCACTAACTAGCAATAATGCTGCTCCGCCATCTGAGACAGGAGAACAATCATATAATTTCATTGGCCATGCAATTAATGGATTCGCCCTAGTATCAGAAAGAAACTCCTTTTCGGTTGTCCATTCAGGAACTGGCTTTCCTTTTAAGGCTGCACTGGCTTTTTTAATTTCCATTATTTCGGAAATTTTTTGACCGAATTGTGCTTTGGGATTAAGCGAACCATTAAAATGGTTTTTCATAGTTACTTTCATAAAAGTCTCAAGTGTAGCCCCATAAGCATGCATATATGCTGTCGCCATTGAAGCATAAAACCCCGGGAAGGTAAACCCCGCTGAAACTTCATATGGAATATCAGCTGCAGTAGCTAATGTATCCGTCACTGCACTGATCGGTAAATCAGTCATTTTTTCAATACCACCAACCAGAACAATATCGTAAAGTCCGGAAGCAATTGCAATCAATCCTTCTCGAAAAGCAGCACTGGAGCTTGCACAAGCATTTTCCAGACGAACTGCTGGAATGGGTGAAAGGCCAATCCAATTGGCGATGATAGGTGCTAAATGAGCCTGGCCTTCGAATAGATCACTACTGTAATTTCCAAGATAAAAGGCTTCAATTTGCTTAGGATCAATCCCCTTGTCTATTGTTGTTAAGAGATCTTTATATGCATCCACAAAAATATCTCTGGATGTGTATCCCGGAAAACAACCAAATTTGCTCATTCCAGCACCAACAACTGCAACGCCACGACCTAATTTTCTACTTTTCATAAAATACACCTCTAATTACTTTTAGCTTTAAGTAAAAATTTATGGAAAATCTCATTAAATTCCTCAGGCTTCTCAATATGAGGGCTGTGAGCAGTATTTTCAATTACAAATTCTTGATATTCCCCACCAGAATCCTTATATTTTTCAAAAACAGCTCTGGTTTGTAATATCATCGGTTGTGATGGAAATACATCCTCCCCTGGATATCCTGGCACAAATCCTAATTTACCTAAAGTAGGAACATCAAAAATCGAAAAATCACTGACAATTTGGTCTTTATCTCCTCGGATCCATAAGATCGGAACTTTGTGTTTGACTTCAATAAAATCTTGTACATCCTTGATCATATATTTGCCTGAACCACCATTCAATGGTCCCCATTTGCCTGGTCCGACAAATGGCCAATTGGTTGACGGAACTGAATCGCCAGGATATTTATCATGTCCAATTTTTTCTTGCAAACAAGCTGTCAACAAATCCTCTTCATCAGCTGCCCGGAAAGGAGGAACATAATAGAAAGTGTTGATAATATTCCTTGGGGAATTTGGATCATCAGCACTACGATCCCCTTCCTGAATTCTTCGAATAAATTCTGGATTTACCAATCCACCACCACATCCTGCAAAATCTTCATAAACAGGAATACCTTCTTCACCTTTTGTGCCACCAAATCCATATGGTGAGACTGGAGCGACAAAGGTCATTGATTGCACCTTTTCGGGATGATCTATCAAAATTCGATAAATTGGTGCAGCCCCTAAAGACCATCCCACAAAATGTGCCTTATTAATATCTAAAGTCTCCATCAACCCTAGAACATCTTCACTCCAATCCTTGAGGCCACGAGTTGCATCTGTGAGTTTATCCTCTGTCCAACCATATCCTCGTAAATCAGGTGCAATACCTCTAAATCCATCTGGTAAGGCAAGCATAAGATCTTGCCAGAATTGAGCTGCCGAAAAATTTCCATGTAAGAATATGACAGCATCATCTTCTTCTTTTCCGGAAAACAATACATGCATTTCTAATCGTTTTGTTTGAATCATTTTTGAATCAATGCCATCTTTAGGTTTGGGCTTTTCCATCATAATTTCTCCTAAAATCCTTTCTATATTCTTGGAACAATCCCTAATTTTCTTACTTCTTCAGCTATCATTTCTCTTTTTGAAGGGTGGGCAATTTGTATTAGTGACTTTGCCCGTTCTAGAAGATTCTTGCCACGTAATTCTGCCACACCAAATTCGGTCACAATTGTGTCAACACACTGACTGGGAACCGTCACCTCTGCACCAGGACTGAGTGTTGGAACAATAGTAGAAATCTCTCCGTTTTTTGCAGTAGAGCGTAAAGCAATGATTCCCCTTCCCCCTGGTGATAATTGTGCACCACGGTGGGTATCTAATTGCCCTCCCGTACCACTGAAATGCTTGTAACCGATTGACTGTGAACATACCTGACCAAAAATATCTACTTGTAAAGCAGTGTTCACACTGATCATTTTATAATTTTGACCTATAACATATGGGTTGTTGGTTATCTTCCCTTGTAAAAATTCAACACCAATATTGTTGTCGATGAAATCATATAATTTTTGAGTCCCTAACGCAAAAGCACCAATCATTTTTCCTTTGTAAATGGTTTTTTTACGATTGGTAACCGCTCCAGCTTTGTATAAATCAACCATTCCATCATTAAACATTTCAGTATGGATTCCTAAATCTTTGTGGTTGAGCAAAAATTGGGTGATTGCATTAGGAATTCCCCCAATTCCTAATTGAAGGGTAGCACCATCTTCAATTAGTTCGGCAATGTACTCCCCAATTTTTTGTTCTGTTTCACTAGGAGTTGCTGCAGGTAGCTCAAAAAGTGGAATGTGATTTTCAACAACATGATCCACTTCTGATATGTGAATTTGTGTATCACCTAATGTCCAGGGCAAGTTTTCATTAATCTCCAATACTACCAAATCAGCGGCTTGGATCAATTCTTTTTCTACTACCAGACTTAAGGAAAGGGACATATAACCACGTTCATCAGGTGGAGTAGCTGTTCCCCAGAAGACATTCAATTTACCATCTGTCGCATGCAGTTTATCAGAAGCAGCACGGTGCAAATTGTTCGGAATATAGCTCATTCTTCCTTGAGTATGAACCTGTCTATCATAAGCACCATAAAACCAATTCTCAACAAAATAATGATTTTCCATTTCTGGTTTTACTGCATAATCATAGGATCTCATAGGCAAACAGACCCAGGTATGCACATCTTCCAATCGGTCTTTGTGTTTTGCAAGTTCAATTAATAATCCACTGGGTTCACTTGCTGCTATTGCCAACCCAATTCTATCCCCGGATTTGATTTTTGAGACTGCATCTGATAGTGAGATTAACTTGTCCTGATAGTTGTATGTAGATGTCATAATTTCCTTTACGGCATGATAAATGCAGCTGCTGCCTGGTTATAACCAACGCCCGAACCCACAAATGTAACCAAGTCGCCAGATTTTATCTTTCCCAATTTTCTGGCATCGTCAAAAGCCATTGGCAAACATGCCGATCCGGTATACCCCCATTTATCCATAATCCAGTGGGCTTTATCCATGGATAATCCAAGTTTGTCCATCACCAATTCAATGCTGTTGTACCGAACCTGGGTGAAGATTGCCATATCAATATCAGCTATGTCAAAATTACTATTTTTAGCAAGTTCATACATTCTGGCAGGCCAACCTTCATTATTCACTTCAGCTGGGAAGGGAGTAATTAACTTAACCTTGGTTCTGCCAGCAGCTAAGCTTTCAGCGGTTACTGGCTCGAATGTACCTCCCGAATAAATACCCCAGTGAGCATGATAGGAACCATCAGCAAAGAGCGAAGATCCCAAATAACCAGGTTTAGAATCAACACCAAGAATCGCAGCTCCCGCACCATCGCTATAGAAAAATGACATCACGTCACTTTCCCAATCCGATAATAATCGCATCATATAAGATCCGATTACCATGATGTATTTCATGTGAGAATTGGTTGCCAACATACCAGCAGCTTGAATTAATCCGGTTGGAAAAGACGCACAAGCACAACCAATGTCAAACGTACCAGCATTCACTGCTCCCAATTTATGTTGAACAACCACTGATGTTGCTGGCGTAATATAATCTGGGCTATCGGTACCCAACAAGATCATGTCAAGATCTTCTGGCTTCAAACCAGCCTCTTTCAATGCATCCTGGGCTGCGGCTACTGCCATATCAGAAGTTACCCAACCTTCCGGAGCATGTCTACGCATTTTTATGTTACTTGAGGCTTCAAATTTATCAACTACATCACCCAATTTCGGATTAATCTTATTGAGTTGTTCCTTAAACATGGCATTCGTATGTTCAAAATCCGGGACATATCTGCCAGTTGCAATAATTGACGCTGATCGGGACATTTTTCCTCCTACCAGAAATATTTATGTACCTAGAACAATTCCACCATCAACACTGATCGTTGTACCATGAACAAAGCTTGCCTCATCAGAGGCTAACCATAAAAATGCATTTGCTATATCTTCTGGTTCTCCTAAACGCCCTATTGGTGTATGTTCCTGCATATTTGCCAATACTTTTTCAGGCATTTTTTTAACCATTTCGGTGAGAACAAATCCTGGGGCAACAGCATTCACACGAATTTTGTATCTGCCCAATTCACGTGCCCAAACCTTTGTCATACCAATCACGCCAGCTTTTGTAGCGACATAATTAGTCTGTCCGAAATTCCCATACAATCCGACGACAGAGGAAGCATTTATGATCACACCTCCACCGTTTTCAATCATTGAAGGAATAACAGCTTGCGTGCAATTAAATACGCCTTTCAAATTAACATCGACAACAAAGTCCCAGGCTTCCTGAGACATTTGACTAATTACCTGGCCATCTTTGTATTTCACCAATAATGAATCTCTGGTAACTCCAGCATTGTTGACTAACACATCAATGTGACCATATTTTTGGGTTGTTGCCTCGATCCAAGACTGAACAGCTTCGCGATCCATAACATTGACCACAGAAAAACTGGCATCCGGGCCTAACAATGGTAATAATTCATCTCCTGCTTCCTGGCTGATATCACAAATGACAACTTTTGCCCCTTCCTCAAAAAAACGCAAAGCAGTTGCTTTTCCAATACCGGCTGCACCACCAGTGATCAAACACACTTTATCCTTTAATCGCATCTTGTTTCCTCCAAAAAGTTAAATTAACTCAAATCACTGTTGAAAATAATCAACAGAAACAAAAATAGAAATAAAAAAGGGAAATTTTTGATAATTCATCAATGATCTCTGAGACAATCATAAGATACCATTTTGCAATAACAAACGAGTTACAAATGGGTTACAAAATGAGTTTTTGGAGGGTTTGTTTAATTTTTCAAGCTACGAAAAAGCTTTTCGGTTGTTTCAGAAGGATTTGCCCCCAATTCATCTGATAATACCTTTTTCATTCGTTGATAAATCGTAATTATTTGGGCTTGATTTTCTTTTCCAGCATAAGCTAACATCAAATTTCGGTAAGCCGGTTCCCATGCAGGGTCAATTTTTAGTAAAACTTCACTAACCCTGATCACCTGATCAAACTCCCCTTCTTCAAGATAGAGATTTGATAACTTTTCAATTACCAAAATTATTGTTTGTTTGAGTTGATCCCTTTTATGAGTAGTCCATTCCTCATATAAATTATCAGTTAGGAATTCTCCTCTGTACATCACCAATGCTTCTTCAAGTGAATCTAGATCGCTTTTTACAGCCAGATTCTCAAACAGGTCAACATCCCACCATATTTTTGCTAAAGGGTTTATACAATACAGATTTTCATTTCTCACAACAAAAAAAGGATTGGTTCCTTTTGGCCGATTGGGTTCAATAGCTTTGTTGAGTGCATTTAAAGCAACCTTAAAATCCCTTAAGGCTGCATCTTGTGGAAGGTCTGGCCATAACCTATCAATTATTTGATCACGATGCAACCATTCATTTCTGTTTATCAGTAACAATTGAAATAGTTTTCGTGCTTTATCTCTCTGCCAATCTATAGATTTAATTCGGTTTTCACCTCTCCAAACCTCAAAAACACCTAAAGTGTGTACAAATATGCTATATCCTGGATGGTGCTCTATGAATTCAATATTCATTTGTTTAAGGAGAGTTTCTATATAAGTTTTTTCGATATTGTTTTGATAACCACTTAATAAAATTGGAATAATGATCTGTTCATCTTTTAGCCCCAGGTACGTAGGTTTTGTAAGCAAAAATGTGTAATTACCTGATTTAATCAATGGAATCAATTGTCTGAGAATACTTAACGCTTGGTCCGATTCTCCATCATACCAATAGGTTACCATTTTCCACAAATATGCAGCAGCTAATCCAAACGAATCAGAAACTTGCTTAAACCCTTCAATCGCGTTAGAGAAATGATCTAGAGATTCTTGAATCAGACCGGTATAAAAAAAGCTCGATCCTAAGGATAGTAAAACCAAATTAAATAACCATTTATCTCCTGCTTGTTCTGAGATCATCATAGCTTCTTTCGCTAATTTGGTAGCCTCAAGAATGTTTCCTTGAAATCCAAAACTCCTGCTTAATGCCCACAATGGCTCAACTTGAACTCTGGTAACCTTAAAAATTCTTACTTTGTCTATTGCCAATTGGTAACATTCAATGGCTTTTTCCAATAAATTATGTTGATGATAAACAATCCCTTGAATTTCATAAGCATGTCCTAATCGGATATAACCAACCGATTCCACAAAAGAAGAATTCAATTGCTGTCCTATGTTGATGCCATCTAGAGCATTCTCCTTTGCCGCTTCCCAATCCCCTTGAAATATGCAAATCAGTGATAGCAACAAAGAAGTTTCTCGATGAAACCTTTGTGGGCGTTTTTTTTCGAAATTTTTTTCCAGGCTTAATTGTTCTTCAAGTAACGCCCGACCTTCATCCAAACGACCAGTTCTTAGAGCTGACCTTGCTTCAAGATAAAATATTCCTGGAACATCTTCATCCCGTAACAATTTTGCTTCGTGGTGCAATGCTTGAGCTTGATTTGGATGCCCAAGGTTCAATTTATTTTCTGCCAACTGGTCTAGCAAATCCGCTGTTTCTTTTTTAAATTCTTGTGGCTCAAGAATTTTGAGTGCTTCTTCAAGTAAAGCTTCGGCTTTCAGTGGGCGAATTGTATCTAAATAAATTTGAGATTGTCCACGTAAAGCCCTGCTTATTCCAATTTTTTCTGATCTGGATGAAAAAATCTCAAATGCTTTTTGAAAATGGAATAATGATCCTTCAAAATCTGATTTTAATCGTTTTACTTCTCCCAATATCATTTGCACTTCTGCTGATTCATGTTCCATTGATTTGGGAAGGCGTTTTAACCACGATAATAACGTATCCAACCGACCAAAATTAATTAAATTTGGTGCAATTTTTATAATATAGGTTTTTGCTTCTTCAAAGTGCTCTGCTTCAAGTAAATGGAAAATTGCTGACTCAAACCTTCCTTTTTCCAGGAAATAGTCTGAACATTTTTTATTTAATTTAAGAAATTCTTCAGGGTTTTTCTTTAGATGGGTCTTTAAGAAATCATGAAAAAGGTTTTGAAATTGGTAGGTTTTATTTCCCAAACTCGTAATAAATAATCCATGATCCTTTAAGTACTCAAGATGGTTTTCACTCTTTTCATTCCCTACCAATACATTAATGATGTCTAGTTCGATGATATTCAAAACCGACGAAGTTAATAGGAATTTTTGAATTTCATTGGGTAATTGAGATAAAACTTCGGAAGCCAGATATTCAAACAAGGCTTCCAATGTTATTGGTCTTTGTAAAAACACCTGTTCAATTGTGATGTTTCCTCTTTGAAGGTTCTGCCAAATAATCTGTAGAGCTATCACCCAGCCTTCCGTTTCATTCAACAACAATTCAGCTTGTTGGTCAGACAAAATGATTTCAAATTTATCTTGAAATAATGAAATGATTTCACTTTTTGTAAAAGCCAAATCATGTCGCGTGATTATCTTTAATTGGCCTTTTACACGCCACCTTGTCATCATTTTGAAAGTTGGCAATTGTCGTGTGGAGATGATCAAATGGAAATTAGCAGGACTGTTATCTACTAACAATGTAACAATTTGTTCAATTTCCGGTTGATCAAGAACATGGTGAAAGTCATCAAGAATCAAATATGTATCTTCATAAAGGTTTTTGGATAATTCATTAATAAAAATTGTTAATAATTCTGAAAATAGATATCTTTGATCACTTTCCATTAAATCAAGAACACGATCGCTAATTTTTGTATCTCCGACTGAAAATGATGAGAATAACTTAGCTAAGAACAAAAAAGGATCTCTATCTGCCTCTTGAATGCTGTACCAGTAGTAATTATCAATTTTTCCTGTCAGAGTCACAAGCTCTGTACTTTTACCATATCCAGTACCTGCCTGAATAATCAAAAGAGGATAAGAAATATTGTCCAGAAGTGTGTGAGTAACTCGTGGTCTTGATAAAACCCCTTGCTGATTTCGAGGGGGTACCAAATGGGTATAGATTACATAATCTCGAATCCGCATTTTTTAATTATAACGAATGCCAATTTTAAATATAAATATATTTTGGGGTAAACCGAATATCGTGTCAAAAAAAGGATTGATATCGGATTTTCTGAATAATACAACATCAATCAATGCAATATTCCGTCCCCCGAAAAGAAATTGTCAACTTCCCATCAGATTTCCAAAAAAACATTGGCTCCAAAAATTGTGGCCAGTCTTCTGGGGCACGAATATCTAAATCTAACCAGTATGCAGCCATTACGGCTAATACCGTATCATGTGAAATGAAAAAATTCATTTTTTTTGAGTCATTTTCCGGGAACATTTTCTCAGCGATTTGTTTGATTCTGTCCGGCCAATCACCCGTAGTTAAATAATCACCCATCTGGTTGTATTCCCCATTTTCATTTGGATGACTTAAAACAGGATCAGGTAAAACCACCTTTCCATTTCCTGAACCTTTTGCCAAAAATATTCCTGTTTCAACGCATCGATTTATCGGCGAAGAAAAAATCTTTCCAATTTCATATTTTTCACTCAACCAAATTCCAAATTTGTATGCAGTTTCTTTACCAACCGGTGTCAGTTGGGCAGTAAATACTTCTGCGTCACTTTGAATCGGAAATCGTTCCGAATGTCGCATAAGAACGTTTATCGTTTGGTTTGTAGGTATATTTGTAAAAGCTTCTGTCAAGTAATTCGGTAAACTCATTTTTTTCCTTGTATAATCGAACTTACACCCAATCAGTACCATTAAAAGATTGAGGCAACCTCTCTATTTTACCAAACATAAAGGGCGAAAATGGAAATTCTAAAAAATCGTTCTCTTATCTTTCAAAATCGAGTTAATGAGTATTTACTTATCACCCTGATAAGTTTTGCCGCATCCGTTTCCCTGACGAGATTATTTCTTGAGTTAACTGGTTATCCCCAGTTAGGTGGTGGTGAACTACATATTGCACATGTTTTATGGGGTGGATTATTACTTTTTTTTGGCAGTTTATTGCCTTTAATTTTTATAAATCGTTGGATATTGGATTTAAGCGCATTCCTTTCTGGTGTGGGAATCGGATTATTTATCGATGAGGTTGGAAAATTTATCACCCAAAGCAATGATTATTTTTATCCGTCCGCAGCACCTATCATTTATGCCTTCTTTTTATTAACGGCATTGCTTTATGTCCGGGTTAGGCGCGAAAGAGAAAAAAATTCCAGAATTTACATGTACCATACCTTCCAGGAATTAGAAGAGTTATTGGATAATGATCTATCCATAAAGGAACATCGACAAATTATTCAATATCTGGAAAAAATCATAATAAATAAAGAAGATGATCAGATAACAAAATTAGCACTGGTCTTAAAAGATTATTTAAAAGAACGTGAATCGTATCTGGTACCTCACAAACCGGGATTTTGGGAAAAATGGTACCTAAGATTAAGGGTTTTTGAAGCAAAATGGTTTGGCAAGAAACGTATGCGTCTGATTCTGGTCAGCGCATTGGTAGCATGGGGTGTTTATTCTATCTTTGAACCCTGGGCAATTCTGCGTATTTTTGATAATCCAGAAGCTCTGAGGGTCATTATTGAAAATCTAATTTCAAATAATCTTGTAAGAAATCAAAGTGGATTGAATTGGTTTCAGGCAAAAATCGGACTTGAGGGTACGCTTGGTTTCTTCAGCATTCTATCAGGAATATTTATATTTATTCGAAAAGAAGAAATCGGTGTGAATATTGGGATTGCGACCATGTTGATCATGATGGGAATCGCCAATTTGATACTTTTTTATTTTGATCAATTTTCAACAATTGTAAATGCCTCCATCCAATTTTTGGTTTTTATGTTGCTAATTCGCTTTAGATCCAGATTTCTGTTGAAAAAAGAAATTGTTAGTCATACAGCTGCTAAAAAGTAGCCAGTGAATAATAACCTCGTCATAAGCACGATACGGCAACACATTTTTTTTGTTATAATGAATCGCTATTTTAAATTTGGTTTCTAACTGGTCAAATAGCCAGAAAAATCCTAAACATTTGGGCTGATCTTATTACGTCTTTTGCCGGGTGTTTAACAAATTAATAATTGTTAAAGTAGATGGGTCAGAAGTAGGTCACTTTTCGGATCATTTTAGGTGTTTTTTACCTAAGCAATGAAAAATAAGTAAGGATCATTATTTTTTTGGAGAATATTGTGAGTAACACAGCATCCTATTTAGATTATGACTTAAAAAATGTAATTACCAAAAGCAAGATTAAAGGCTTATGGCGGCTGATGCATGGTTACCATTGGAAGTATATCGGGGCTGTGATCAGTTTGGGTATATCTGCGAGCGCAAAAACATCAACTTATTTATTATTAAGCTTTTTCATCGATGAATTTTTTGTCTCGGATCAAAGACCGTTTAGCCTTGCAGTGATTGCTGGTGGTTTTGTTTTGTTAGCAGCAATAGAAGGTGGCTTTTCATTTTTGAGTGGACGTCTGGCTGCTGAGACAGCAGAAGGATCAACCCGCAGGTTACGAAATTATATTTACGATCATATTCAACATCTAACCTTTACATACCACGATAAAATGCAAACTGGGGAACTTATCCAGAGGTCCACCTCAGATGTAGATGCCTTAAGAAAATTCTTTGCTGATCAGGCAATTGGCATTGGTAGGATAATCATTTTGTTTGCGGTGAACTTCGCAATGATCATGACAATAAATGTTCAACTGGCATTTATATCGATTATTGTCGTCCCAATTATTGTCCTGACATCCTTTTTATTTTTCAAACAAGTTTCCAGGAAATATGAAGCATACCAGGAACAGGATGCAATTGTTTCCACTAATTTGCAGGAGAATTTATCTGGCGTACGAGTGGTCAAAGCTTTCGCAAGACAATCCTATGAAATGGATAAATTTGAAAAGGAAAACTGGAAAAAATACGTTCTTGGTAAACGCTTATTATTGATGCACTCATTGTTCTGGCCAATCTCTGATATCGTCTGTGGCGCTCAAATGATTGGTGGTTTCTACATGGGAGCTATTTTTGCGATCAATGGCACCATTTCAGTTGGTTCCTATCTCGCATATGTCGGTATGTTGATCTGGATTATTTGGCCAATGAGAAATTTAGGTCGTTTGATCGTTCAGTTGTCCACAGGGATGGTTTCTTTTGGGCGTGTAATCGAAATTATCAAACAGGATCGTGAGCCCCTCGATGCTGGGTCAGCTGTTATTCCCCAAAAATTAAATGGTGAAATCCTATTTAAAAATATCGGCTTCAAGTACGAAGAAGGGGAACCAGTGCTGGATGATATCAACATTCACGTTAAACCTGGTCAGGTCATTGCATTGCTTGGTTCTACTGGATCCGGTAAAACTTCCTTGGTGAATTTATTGCCCAGATTTTATGAATACACCTCAGGTCAACTATTGTTAGATGGGGAGGTATTGAATAAATATCCCCGAAGATACTTACGCAGTCAAATCGGGATCGTGGAACAGGAACCATTTCTATTCTCACGAAGTATTCGGGAAAACATCACCTATGGTGTTGGAAAGAAAGTCGATCAGAATGAAATTGAGGCAGCTGCCAAAAATGCAGCCGTTCATGATGTGATCATGAGTTTTCCACAAGGATATTCAACATTGGTTGGAGAAAAAGGTGTGACATTGTCGGGTGGTCAAAAACAGAGAGTTGCAATTGCCCGAACTTTGTTAAAAAATCCGAGAATTTTGATTTTTGATGATTCAACCTCCTCGGTCGACACCGAGACGGAAGCGGAAATTCGAACTGCATTAAAAAATCTAATGGCAGATCGTACGACCTTCATAATTGCCCATCGAATCCAAAGCATAATGGACGCTGATCAAATTCTGGTGCTGGATAAAGGAAAAATTATTCAGGTTGGAATACATGATGAACTCATGAAAATTGATGGTATGTACAGACAGATTTACAACATTCAGACACAAATTGAACAGGAACTTGAAAAGGAGATAGCCAATGTCTGAAGAATATCTTGAAGAAGAGGATTTTCAAACAAAATTTACCGGAAAAACATTTCGGAGAATATTAGGACTCACTAAACCGCATTGGAAATGGGTAATAGGATTCTTAATCGCTATTGCATCCGTTTCTGGTTTGGATTCGTTTTTCACATTCTTGAGCAAACGCATCATTGACGAAGGAATCGTTCCCGGAAATAAAGATGCACTCGTTGGGATCCTTACTATTTATGGGGCTTTGCTGGTGGTACAGGCACTCTTTGTGTTCTTTTTCATTTACCTCGCTGGTGTGTTAGGTGAAAGAATTAGATACGATTTACGCAAATCCTTATTTAACCACCTCCAGAAATTATCTCTTTCCTATTACAGCCGCACCCCAGTAGGATGGATCATGTCCAGAGTCACTTCAGATACTGAACGGGTCGCCGATTTGGTTACCTGGGGAATTCTTGATATGACCTGGGGATTCATGAATATCGTAACTTCCATGACCTTTATGATAATCATCAGCTGGAAACTGGCAATTCTGGTTTTCATATCCCTTCCCATCCTTTTGTACGTGTCCATACAATTCAGAAAAAGAATTCTGGTTCAATTTAGAAATGTCAGAAAATTAAATTCCAAAATTACCGGAGCATATAATGAAAACATCACTGGTGTCCGGGTTATTAAAGCGCTTGGCCGTGAAGCTGGTAATTTGGATGAATTTGGTGTGATCACCCATGACATGTACAAAGCATCTTATCGGGCTGCCTGGCTCTCCGCACTTTTCTTACCAACGGTTCAAATCATTTCATCTTTTGCACTCGGAGCCATTGTTTGGTATGGGGGCTTGCAGGCAGATTATGGCATCATCACAATCGGTGGTATTCAGGCATTCGTCTCCTATGTGACATTCATGATGTGGCCAATTCAGGATTTAGCCCGCGTTTTTGCAGAAATGCAACATGCTATGGCTTCAGGAGAACGAATTTTTTCATTGTTGGATTCGGTACCCAGTGTCAAAGATAAACCAGAAGCTTACGATCCCAGTACGATATTTGGCGAGATTGAATTTGACCATGTGATGTT